>LSQX01092338.1_pt1 | contig 44083 bp, 45 predicted proteins | sample 654561 | NCBI WGS metagenome assembly LSQX01 (sample SAMN04489861, study PRJNA283612) | anaerobic digester metagenome | isolation source: 4 biogas reactors fed with cattle manure at either 37C or 55C with and... | place: Denmark: Kongens Lyngby | collected 2014 | reverse complement strand
CGGCTGTGATGGCGGCCCGCAATCTTGAAAGCAGGCGGGAAAGGTTTTTGGCCTGCACGTTACTATCCATTACCATTCCTTGTGCGGCCCAAATGTCCATGGTTACCGGGCTAGTCGGGCGTTATGGCGGCGCCTATCTTGCCGTAATTTTTGCCACTTTGTTTTTTATCTGGATAGTTCTGGGCTTGGTTTTGGATCGCATTTTGCCGGGGTATACCCCTTCCATGATTATGGAGATACCCCCTTACCGGTGGCCTCATTTAAAAAGCCAATGGCAAAAATTGGGGATGCGGCTGAACCATTTTCTAGCCGAAGCGTTTCCTTTTATTTTTGGGGGAATCATTTTAATTAATTTGCTCTATATCCTGGGGGTAACCGACTTTCTGGCTGCCTTATTTGCACCGGTGGTTAAAGGGTTATTAGGACTGCCCAGGGAAGCGGTATCTACACTTTTTGTGGGATTTTTACGTAAAGATGTTGCTGTGGCCATGTTGGTTCCTTTGGGCCTTTCAGCCCGTCAGTTTGTCGTCGGTGCTATTGTCCTTGTGACTTATTTCCCTTGTGCAGCCACCTTTGCCATTTTGAGCAAGGAACTGGGGGTTAAGGGTATGGCCGGTGCTGCGGCGATTATGATTTTCACATCCCTGACAGCAGGCACGTTTTTGAACCTAGTTTTAGAAACGGTTTTGCCACCGACTCATCTGGCTTTGTTGTTAGTGGGAATGGGCATACTAATCGTAACCTTAGCAGGCGGCACTTCTGACCGGCGGGAGGATGAGGCGGGATCGGAATTGCCGGTAGCGGCGGCGGGGAAAACCAAGGATTACTATTTTTCATGATGTTAAAGTTGAATAATGCATGCATCCCGGAAAAAATTAGGATAATCAGAAAGGGGTGAAGTAAGTATGTTCGGATGGTCAAGAGATTTCGGATTTGGCAGGGGACCCGGCTACGGCGCAGGTTTTGGTTTCGGCGGAGGCAGGGGTCTCGGCAGGGGTCTCGGTTTTGGGGCCGGTTGGGGAAGAGGCAACCCTTATCCCTTCTGCAGGTTTAACCCTGCTTTGCCTTCCAGAAGAGCATTGGCTGGTTATCCGGTGGCCGGGTTTCCGGAGGCAGGATATCCCGTAGCCGGAACTGCAGCTGACTACGATTTTAATGAGTCGGAATACCTTAAGAATATGGCAGAATATCTGCAAGGTCAGCTTGATGCGATCCAAAAACAGATTAACAGCCTTGAATCAAAAGAAAAAGAAGGGTAAGCGAGAGTCAAACCCAAAAAGCCTGTGTTACTTCTAGAGGCGAAGAATAATAACAATAGCTACCGACGGGACGGATGTGGCCCAGCATTTTGGCCGCTGCCCTGCCTATACCCTGGTAGATATTATAGATGATAAAGCTGAAAATCTCACCGTGATTGCCAACCCGGGCCACCAACCGGGTTTCTTGCCCCGTTTTCTAGCTGAAAAAGGGGTTAAATGTGTGGTCGCCGGCGGGATGGGCCCCCGTGCCCAAAATCTTTTTGCCGAACAAGGAATTTACACCGTTGTTGGCGTTGTAGGTCCGGTGGTGGATGCTATTAATAATTATCTTGCCGACAGTCTTTACGGAGGGGATAGCCTTTGTGAACATGGCCATGGCCATGGCGACGGCAACCGCGAATGTGGGGAACATTAAAAACTGTCATTAAAGCTGCAGGCTGTAATTAAAGCTGCAGGTTAGTAAGGATCAATGTAGAAAAACACGTTTGTCTGAAATTTGAGCTTAACATTGGAGAGATAGGGATGATTATAGCAGTTGCCAGTGGTAAAGGCGGTACAGGAAAAACTACGATCGCCGTAAACTTGGCTTTGGTACAAGATCAAAATAAACTTCAGTTTTTAGACTGTGATGTGGAAGAACCTAATGCACATATTTTCCTCAAACCGGCTTTAGAACATCAAGAAACGGTCAGCATTCCTGTTCCGGAAATAGATGAAAATAAATGTAATTTTTGTGGTCGGTGTGCGGAAATTTGTGCTTTTAACGCTTTAGTTGTTTTAAAGGAAAACGTGATGACCTTTCATGAACTTTGCCACGGTTGTGGGGGTTGTGCGTATTTTTGCCCGGAAAAAGCGATCACAGAGGTTCCCCGGGGGATCGGGGTTTTAGAAAAGGGTACGGCCTTTGGTTTTGATTTTTTACATGGCCGTTTAAATCCCGGTGAAGCTATGTCCCCGCCCCTGATCAGTGCCGTAAAGAACAAAATCGACGCCGGTAAGCAGCATGTGCTCATTGACGCGCCCCCGGGAACGTCTTGTCCGGCCGTCACTGCAGTGCGGGGGAGCGATTTTTGCCTATTGGTCACAGAGCCGACCCCCTTTGGTTTAAATGATCTGGATCTTACTGTGCAGGTGCTCAAAAAACTTGGCCTTCTTGCCGGCGTACTCATCAACCGTGCGGATATCGGCGACAAAGGTGTAGAGGAATACTGCCGGCGTGAAAATATACCAATTCTGATGCAGCTCCCTTGGGACCGGGAATTGGCTGTGCTTTATGCACGGGGTGAATCTATCGTGCAGCATTCAGCGAAGTGGCGTAGCTTATTTGAAGAGCTTTGGCATAAGATTTTAGATCATCTTAGTAACATTGAACAAAATAAAACAGAGCAGAGAGGAGTGGATGCCGGATGAAAGAAATTACCTTGATTAGCGGAAAAGGTGGTACCGGCAAAACTTCCCTGGCAGGTTCCTTTGCTGCCCTATCCTCTCAAGCTGTTTTTACAGACTGTGATGTGGATGCTGCCAACTTGAGTCTGATCTTACGCCCGGTCATTCAGGAAACACACGACTTTATGGCTTCGAAAGTGGCTTCTATCCGGGAAGAACAATGCGCCCGCTGCGGGCTTTGCTTAGATCTTTGCCGTTTTGAAGCTATATCAGAAGATTTTAAAGTTGATCCGCTTTCCTGCGAGGGATGCGGGGTCTGTTATTACGTTTGCCCGGAAGAGGCTATAGATTTTAAAGAGGTGGTTTCGGGACAATGGTTTATTTCCCAAACTCCCTATGGCCCTTTAGTTCATGCCCGCCTCGGGATCGCAGAGGAAAACTCCGGCAGGCTGGTTACCCTGGTCCGGAACAAGGCTAAGGAAATGGCTCAGGATGAAAACAGGGACCTGTTGGTTACAGATGGCCCGCCGGGGATCGGGTGCCCGGTGATCGCCTCCCTGGCCGGTGCAGCAGTAGCGTTGATTGTGACCGAACCTTCTTTATCCGGGGTCCACGATCTGGAACGTGTGCTTGCCGTCTGCCGCCATTTTCAAGTTTCTGCTGCTGTCTGTATCAATCGTAGCGATCTTGACGAAGAAAACACACAGAAAATAGAAAAATATTGCCATGAACAGGCCGTGCCGGTAGTAGGAAAGGTGCCTTTCGACAAAGTCGTTACAGAAGCCATGGTCAAGGGCGTGTCGGTTGTAGAATACAGTGATGGAGAAGTGTCCACGAGAATAAAGGAAATTTGGGAGAGGATTACAAAATAAGGGTTATGAAATATATTTCATGGTGCGGGCCACTGCGTAGAAAACACAAATTATATTTCATAGCGTAGATATTACAGTATTGATATCACAGCATAGAGACAAACAGGTTAACATTCTTGTACCGGGAGTGAGAAACATGCCCATCTATGAATTTGAAGGTAAAAGGCCTCGTATTGATCCGACAGCTTTTGTTTATCCGGAGGCAACGATCATCGGTGATGTAGTGATTGGGAAAGAATGTTATATTGGCCCCGGTGCACGTTTGCGCGGCGACTGGGGTGCGATGGTGATAGGCGACCTTTCTAATATACAAGAAAATTGTATAATCCACACCGCCCCCGATATTACAACTGTGCTGGGGAAAAGGAGCCATATCGGCCATGGAGCGATTTTGCACGGGCCTACGCTCGAAGATCGTGTCATTGTGGGTATGGGTGCTATTGTGATGGATGACGTAAAGATAGGGACCGGATCCTATATCGGTGCCGGTGCGCTGGTTACGGCAGGAACAGTGATTCCCCCAAAAAGATTGTTTTTTGGGGTTCCGGCTAAGGATCACGGTGAAATAGACGAGGAAACGGAAAAATATATGTGGTATGCGACAAGTGTTTATATTGCCCTGCCACCCCGTTGTTTTAACGGGTTGGTAGAAATAAGCCTTAAAGATGTGCTGACAAAATAAAAGCAGTTGAATAAAAAACAATGAAAAATCAGGGATATGCCAGGTTGAACCACAGTATCCCTGATTTTTTTAGGGTAGGTGGAGTTGATACTATGGATGGGGTTCCTTTTAATTATCCGCTTTCCACTGAAAAGAAATGGGCTTCTTATTTCTGGTCGCTGTTAATAAAGGCATCGGAGCAGCATACTCAGCTTTGCACCAACTTCGCGGACCCCCGGCAGCAGGATATTGCCCGCGACCTGCTGCATCACTTTACCGGTTTAAAATGTTCATTTTTTGGTGGGTATCCGGAAGCGGAAAGGGTCAGGATCTTTATAAACCCTTTTTCTGCAGTAGCCGGCGGGGAGGGGGAATACATTTCCTGCCTGGCCATTCATGGTAATTTTCCGGAAAGGATCTTAACGCACAGGGATTTTTTGGGAGCATTACTCGGGCTGGGCATCAGGCGGGAAATGCTGGGTGATATCGTCTACACCGGAGGGGAAAAGGCCTATGTTTTTCTGGTAAAGAATCTCGCCCCTTTTGTTTGTCAGAACCTGCTCAGGGCAGGGCGTTATGAGATGCAGGTTGAAGAAATCGATCTGCAGTTATTTCCAGCGGAGGCCGAACCCCGCCGTACGAAAGAGATCAAGGGAACCGTAGCCTCGATGAGGCTTGATACTGTTGCGGGGCTGGGCTTCGGCCTTTCTCGTTCCAAGATTACACCTTTGATTAAGGGTGAGCGGGTTAAGGTAAATCACCAGCTGGTAAGACAGCCCTCTAAGGCGGTTAAAACGGGTGATATTATCTCGTTGGCCGGCAGAGGCAGAATTGAAATAACAGAAGAGATGGGCATAAGCCGGAAAGGGAGGATCCACTTACTGCTAAAGAGATATTTTTAAGGCAGCAAGATGGTATTTTCCGTGCAACAAAAACTTTGATTGAACAGGAACAAAATTATTTATAAAAAATTAGCAGGAAAATAAAGAGAATTGTCGAAAATTCTTCTAAGGGTTCCTGTTTCAGGTATTAATGTGCTGATGATTTATATGGGAAAGGAAGATAACAATGAGTATTACACCTATTGAGATCCAGAATAAAGAATTTGAAAGAGCATTTCGTGGCTATAAAGCGGATGAAGTGGATGAATTTTTAGATCAAATAGCTAAAGATTTCGAGCAAGCGTTAAAAGATAAGGTAACCCTGGAGGAAAAAATCCTGCTGCTGGAAGATAAACTTGCCCAATACCAGAAGCTGGAGAATACACTTCACAATTCCATCATTGTTGCACAGGAAACTGCCGAAGATGTTAAACGCAATGCCAATAAGGAGGCCGAATTAATTCGCAAAGAGGCGGAAAAAGAAGCGCAGCGGGTTATTGAAGAGTCCCGCTATAAGGCCAGCCGGATTGTCGCCGAACATGAAGAAATATACAAACAGGCCCAGATCTTTAAACTGCGCTTTCGCTCGTTTATTGAAGCGCAGCTGGCCTCCATGGAGCTGGAAGATTGGCTGCAATTGGAAAATGATGATGAACAGGAAGCCAGGGACGCCGGGTAGTATTATGCCGGATAGTGTTTTGCCGGATAGTATTTTATTCCATATTATTTATACATGCTTTTGTTTGACTATGGGTAAAATAAGTTTTATAATCTGTAATAGACAGGCCATGAACGGGAGAGTAAATATGGCATATTCCTTTTCAGCGAGCCGGAGACGGTGGAAGACCGGCAGGGTTGTCGTTTTGAAAATCACCCGGGAGCTCTTACCTTTAAAGTCATCTAGGCCGGACGAGTAAAGGTAGGCGTACAGGCCGGCGTTAAAGCCTCAAGCGGTTACGGTATGGATGGAACTGTAACAACTAGGGTGGTACCGCGGGAAAATCTCGTCCCTCAGAGGAAGGCGGGATTTTTTATATTATAATTATATAATTAAATTAAAGGGGGTTGGAGCCTGGTTATCAAGTCTCATCCTAGACTTGATAAAGAAGACAGGGCTTCTTATGTAAGGACCAGGCGGGTGCTTATGGATTACAGCAAGACATTGAATCTTCCCAGGACCGATTTTCCAATGCGAGCGGGGTTGGCTAAAAAGGAGCCGCAGATACTGGAATCATGGGAAAAGATGGATCTTTATCAAAAAATGAGGGACAGCAGGCAAGGTTCATCAAAGTTTTTCCTTCATGATGGCCCGCCTTATGCCAATGGCAGTATCCACATGGGGACGGCTCTCAATAAGGTCTTAAAGGATATTATAAATAAATATAAATATATGCGGGGATATGACATTCCCTACATTCCCGGATGGGATACCCATGGTTTGCCCATTGAGCATCAGGTTATAAAGACCAAAAATATTAATAGAAATGATGTTTCCGAACTGGAATTCAGGCGTATGTGCCGTGAATATGCTTTGCAGTACCTCGATATTCAACGGGAGCAGTTTAAAAGACTGGGGGTCGTCGGCGATTGGGAAAATCCTTACGTGACTCTGAAACCGTCTTACGAAGCTACGCAGCTTGAAATATTTGGAAAAATGGCGGAGAAGGGTTATATCTACAAGGGACTAAAACCGGTTTACTGGTGCCCCGATTGTGAGACGGCCCTGGCGGAGGCGGAGATTGAATACAGCGACCACAAGACTCATTCCATTTACGTAAACTTTCCGGTGAGAGACGACAAGGGACTGTTTACCGATTACACCGGTAGCCTTGACAGGGTGTATGTGATGATATGGACCACAACCCCCTGGACGCTGCCCGCAAACCTTGCCATCGCGCTAAACGCGGAGTTGAAATACGTCCTTATTGAGATGGGGTCCTCCTACTATGTGGTGGCAAAGGATAAGGCCGACGAAGTAATGGAACTGGGCGGTTATGACGGATACAAGGTACTTGCAGAATTTACGGGTCTGCAGCTTGAAGGCGTAAAATGCAAACACCCCTTTGTGGACAGGGATTCGGTTATAATACTGGGCGACCATGTAACGCTGGAACAGGGTACCGGTTGCGTCCATACCGCACCGGGCCACGGTGAGGAAGACTTTGTGATCGGGATGCAGTACAATCTGCCTGTGCTAAATCCGGTGGACGACAAAGGGCATTTTACCAAAGAGGCAGGCAAGTACGAGGGAATGTATTATAAGAAAGCAAACGATGTAATAGTAAACGATTTGATTGAATCGGGAGATATGTACGCCAACTCAACCATGACGCACTCCTATCCCCACTGCTGGCGCTGCCATACCCCTTTGCTCTACTACCCCAGAGATTCCTGGTTCATCCGCATGTCCTCCCTGCGTGAGCAGCTGGTGGACAATGTCAATGCCACCAGCTGGTATCCGGATAACATCCGCACCGGCCGCATGGGCAAGTTCGTGGAAGGGGTCATCGACTGGGCCCTGTCCCGGGAACGCTACTGGGGCACGCCGCTGCCNNCGGAGCAGTGGTTTGCCTCGGTGGAAGGCTTCAGGGAAGAGTCGATAGAAGCCATAGAAGACGTAAAATGGATTCCCTCCTGGGGCGAGGAGCGCATAAAAAATATGGTAAGGGACAGGGCGGATTGGTGCATATCCAGGCAGAGGGTTTGGGGAGTACCCATTCCAATATTCTACTGCAATAAGTGCGGCCGCCACATTATAAATGATGATACGATAAACGCGGTGAAGGAGCTGTTTGCAAAGGAAGGGTCCGACGCGTGGTTTTCTAAGACCGCCGAGGAGATACTGCCCGAGGGCGTTAAATGCGAAGGCTGCGGCGGGGACAGCTTCAGAAAAGAAACGGATATAATGGACGTGTGGTTTGATTCCGGTTCCAGTCACGCCGCGGTATTGAATACCTGGCCAGAGCATGAGTGGCCGTCAACAATGTACCTGGAGGGCAGCGACCAGCATAGAGGATGGTTCCAATCCTCATTGCTTACCGCAGTTGCTACCAGGGGCAGGGCTCCCTACGAGGAAGTGCTCACCCACGGCTTTGTGGTGGACGGAGAGGGCCGCAAAATGTCTAAGTCCCTTGGTAACGGCATTGATCCCCAGGAGGTAATAGAAGAATACGGGGCGGATATATTGAGACTTTGGGTTGCTTCAGCCGACTACAAGACCGATGTCAGGATATCGCCCCAGATACTAAAACAGTTGTCCGAGATATACAGGAAGATAAGGAATACCGCCCGGTTTATGCTGGGCAACCTGTACGACTTTGACCCTCAAAAGGACGTTGTGGGATACGACCAACTCCTTGACTTGGACAAATGGGCGCTGCACAAGGGAGAAAGGTTGCTTGAGAAGGTAGTAAAGGCCTACAGGGACTATGAGCTGCATATATTGTTTTACGCGATACATCACTTCTGCGTGGTGGATATGAGCAACTTCTACCTTGACGTTATAAAGGATAGGCTGTATACCTACAGGGCGGATTCGGTGGAAAGAAGGGCTGCCCAGACGGTTATGTACCGGCTGCTGTCAAACCTTGAACTGCTCATCGCGCCAGTTCTGTCCTTCACGGCGGAGGAGATATGGCAGTATATGCCCGGAGACCCCTCCTTAAGGGAAGTAAGCGTCCAGCTGATGGACTTCCCGCAGGCAGCCCCGGAGCTTATAAGCGATGAGCTGGAGGCCAAGTACCAGAGGATACTGGACGTAAGGTACGAGGTGGGAAGGGCCCTTGAAAAGGCCAGGGCGGAAAAGGTTATTGGCCATTCGCTGGATGCAAGGGTTGAGTTGTACGTAGACAGCGATCTGTACGACTTCCTGAAACCCCTTGAAGAGGAACTTCCCTTCCTGTTCATAGTTTCCCAGGTGAGGGTTAACCCGCCGGGAAGTAAAGCGGGACCAAGCGCCGTTGAAGGAGAGGACCTTAAGAACTTAAGCGTTGCGGTTTCTCAGGCAGAGGGGCACAAATGCGAGAGGTGCTGGAACTACAGCACCACCGTTGGAAGTGTTGACGACCATCCCGGCATTTGTGAAAGATGTGCAGAGAATATTGAGTAACCAGTAAACCAGGGGCAAACCAGGGGGACAGTCCCCCTGGTTTGTGCATATTGATAAGGCGTCGCATAGCGCTTTCTTTTTTTTGTTTGCGTATCAGTTTGGACGGGTATGGGAAAATTAATTCACAGGGGGATGGGGTATGGAGAACCAAAGCAAAGAAATAAAAAAGCTTGGCAATAAAATACAACAGCTGTCTATAAGCCTTGAAAAGTCGAAAATAATGGAATACGTAAATCTGATGGAGGATCCCAGGAGACTGCTGGCATTGAACTTTGCCGCGGGGCTTGCCAGGGGTCTTGGCCTGGCCGTTGGTTTTTCGATTCTTGGGGCCTTGGTCATACTGGTTTTAAGAAGGCTTGTGGTATTAAACCTGCCCCTTATCGGAGATTTTATCGCGGAGCTTATAAAGCTTGTTAATCGAAGCATGTAAATCAAAGGAGGCTAGCCATGAATTCGGCGACACTTGAAAACTTGAAGCAAAGGCTTGTACAAAAGAGGGAAGAGGCGCAAAGGACCTTGGACAAGATTGAAAACAACAATTTTCCCGATGCACAACCGGAATATTTGAGCGAACTATCGGTTTACGATAACCACCCCGCGGACATAGGCAGTGAGACCTATGAAATGGAGAAAAACATGGCGCTAAGAAAACAGGAACTGCATAGGATTAACCAGATAGAACAGGCACTGGAACGCATTGAGAGGGGAGAGTACGGCAGGTGCAGGCTTTGCGACAGCGAGATTGCCCTCGGCCGGTTGGAGACGCAGCCGGAGGCTGACCTGTGCCTAAACTGCTCCCACGACACAAGGCTTTCCAGGGAAAGGGTTATGGAGGGAAGGCCGGTGGAGGAAGAGACGCTGAACTATCCCTACAACAGGGAAAGAAGCGCCAGGGACCAGCGGGTAATATTCGACGGAGAGGACAGCTGGCAGGCGGTGGCGCGGTACAACCGAAGGGAGGACGACCCCAGCGACCAGACCGGGGACGATGGGGGCCTTTGGGATGAAATACCAGCAGGGCTGGTGGAGGATATTGATGCGCTGAGCAACCGCTACTATAAAAAACAGCTTCCGGATGACTATGAAGAAGAATAATAATCTATTTTAAGCCGCCTGGGTTTGTGATAAAATCTTAGTATTACCGAGTAAACCTTCAGGGGGTATTTTATGACGTGGATTGTTGTTATTGCGGTTCTAGTTGCGGACAGGGTTACCAAGTTTTTATGCCTGCAGTACCTGGTGCCGCTTGGAACGGTACCGGTGATTAATGGGGTATTCCATCTTACCTACGTGGAAAACACCGGAGCGGCCTTCGGGATGCTCCAGGGCAAAAATTGGTTTTTTATACCCGCCGTTATACTGGTATCTATTGTACTGGTCTACCTTATCTGGAGCATGAAAGACGCAAGCCGATATATGCGGATTTCTCTGGCACTTATACTGGGCGGTGCCATAGGCAATCTGATAGACAGGTTATGGCTGGGCTACGTGGTGGACTTTCTGGACTTCAGGGTATGGCCAGTGTTCAATGTGGCGGACAGTTGTGTGGTGGTAGGAGCTGTGTTGCTTGGATATTTGGTGGTTGTAAAGGGTGAGGGAATAAAATAATGGAAAAATTTGAAATGGTGGTTCAAAGGGAGGACGGCGGCAGGCTGGACAGCTTTCTTGCGGATAATATGCCCGGCCATTCCCGTTCCTCCGTTCAAAAGCTAATAGAGAGGGACCTTGTAAACGTCAACGACAGGCCGGCAAAAAGCAACTACAGGGTAAAAAAGGGTGACAGAATAAAGGCTGTAATCCCTAGGCTCCAAAGGCCTACGGTGGAAGCCGCCGCTATTCCGCTGGACGTTGTATATGAAGACCATTCTCTTATTGTAATAAACAAACCCGCCGGTATGGTGGTGCATCCAGCCCCCGGCCACAGGACCGGTACGCTGGTAAACGCGCTACTTCACCACTGTGACAGCCTATCACAGTTTAACGATAAACTGCGGCCGGGGATAGTGCATAGGATAGACAAGGATACCACCGGGCTTTTGGTGGTGGCAAAGAACGAAAGGGTCCACCGGCACCTTGCACGGCAGCTTAAGGACCACAGTATTACCAGAAAGTATATAGCCCTTGTTAAGGGAGAGATTGAGGAGGACGGGGGTACCATAGAAGCTCCCATAGGCCGGCATCCCGTAGACCGGAAAAGGATGGCGGTGGTGGCTAGGAATTCTCGATCCGCCGTAACCCATTTCAAGGTGATAAATAGGTTCCGGGGATATACCCTTGTCGAGGCAAGGCTGGAGACAGGCAGGACCCACCAGATAAGGGTGCACATGCACTATATAGGCCGTCCCGTTGTGGGGGACCCCAAATACGGCAGGCCGGGGGACCTGGAAGTGGAAAGCCTTATGCTGCACGCCGCGGTGCTGGGCTTTATTCACCCGGAAAAGGGCGAATATGTCGAGTTCCGGGCACCGCTGCCCGGGCATTTCCAAAGGGTAATTGACAGTCTGTAGACCGGACAAAGGCTAGCTCTAGAGCATTTCTATCCGGTCTATTTCATCCTTGTCCGGAGTCACAAACACCGTTTTCTGGCTTTTGTATATCACAAAACCTGGCTTTGCCCCGGTGGGCTTGGATACGTATTTTACCAGAGTATAGTCAACGGGCACACTGCCCGACTGGCGGGCTTTGCTGTTGTATGCGGCCAGCAGCGCCGCCTGGTACAGCGTTGTGCCGGGGATTTCCTTGCCCTCGCTCCTAATTAGCACATGGGAGCCGGGTATGTCCTTTGTGTGCAGCCACAGGTCGTCCTTCCTGGCATACCTTTGGACCAGGTAATCGTTCTGCCGGTTGTTGCGTCCCACGTATATGGCAAAGCCGTCCTGGGACCTAAAGGCCAGGGGCCTTGAAGTGGGTGCCTCTTTTTGTCTGCCTTGTTTGGTGACGGCCTTTGCGGGCTTTACATATCCACCCCGTTCCAATTCAAGCCTTATTTCCTGCAGTTCATCAATACTTGTACAGCTTTCTATGCTGTATGAAAGGCCCTCCAGGTAGTCAATTTCCTCCTTGGCCTGGCGGATTAGTTTCTTCAAATTGGCCAGCGTCCTTTTTGCGTGGCTGTACTCTTCAAAAAACCTATTGGCGTTTTGTAGCGGGGTGAGGTCCGGGTCCAGTTCTATCTTAACAACAGGTGAACACGGCTTGGTATAGTCCTCCAACACCGCAAGGCCGGTTTTCTCCTTCAGGCGGTACAGGTTTGCGGTAATAAGTTCGCCGTAGAGCCTGTAGTGGTGTTTGTCGCTAGCGGCCCTTTCCTCCTGTAGCCGGTTACCAAGTTTTTTCCGGTTTTTTTCGGTGAGGTCGTTTACCACCCTCAGGAGGTTGTCTTTCTGATGGTTAACGGTCTCAGTTTCGGTCCTTTCACGGAAAAAGCTATCCAGCATGGTGTTTATACTGGGCTGCTTTCTGTAGGGAAGGCTTAGATGGGTAAGCAGTATCGGGGAAAATTCAAAAGCCTCCCTATCCTTGTAATATATAACGGGATAAAAGTCTCCCTTTTCAAGGATGCTCGAAAGGCCGAGGGCAGCATTAACAAGGGACAGTACTGAAGATTCCTCCAGTAGCCTATCCGGGTCTGTGCCGGCCCTTATGCATAATTCCCGGGCCATTATTTTACCCATCCCTTCCAGGGCACCGGATACCGCCTTATGGGCCAAGGTTCCTAAATGCAATGAAAGGGTGCGTTCCAGGGCACCGATGTCTGCGCCCGAAATATCCAGCTTTGCCTGGGACGGCGGGGGCTTGTATTCCATGCCGGGGAAAATGTGCCTGTAGGAACTCATCTGGTCGGTGACCCTTTTTACTGAATCAATTATGTTACCGCCTTGCTCCAGCAGAATGATATTGCTGTGCCGGCCCATTATCTCGCATACAAGTCTCTTTAGCCCCCGCTCACCCAGCTGGTCGGTAGCCCTTATGGTAAACTCCAGCACCCGGTCCATCCCGTGCTGTTCTATCGAGACTATTGTGCCCCCCTGCAGGACCTTTCTCAAAAGCATACAGAACATCGGGGGGTGCTGCTGACCGGCAGCGCCCTCACCGGTGAGGTGTATTCTGGGGTTTGAAGGGCTGGCCGATATAAGCAGCCTTTCACGGCCATTGCCGGTGCGTAGGTGGAACAAAAGGGTGTCCCTCCGGGGCTGGTATATCTTCTCTATACGCCCGTTTATCAGGCTCTTTCTAAGTTCTATGGCAAGGCATCTCATGGTGTATCCGTCTAAAGCCATTTTATCACCTGCAGTTGTTTTTAAATCTAGTATAGCATTTGACGGAGCAAAATAAAACCGTAGCCCTTTGCTATCCCTGTTTTCAGCGACAGTTTTGCAGTATAATATTATAGTGTATAATAGGGTAGCGCCCTTGACCGCGGTACCGGCTGCTGCGCCGCCGCAGCTGTGTTATCAACCTTTGAAAAAACATGGTAAAGGGTAAGGGCTAAGCTGCAACTTGGGGAGCTTTTTATAAGCTGGGGGCCAGGCGGTGGGGTGCTTATGTAGGGTCCCGCTCCGGACGTCTTGCCCGGAAGGCTTTCAGGGGAAATTTATCCTTTGCAAAGTTAGAAAAATGTGTTAAATTAAGGGGGTAAGGGTGTAAGCAATGCAGGAACAGGGGAAGGATGGACAAAACAAAAATGGTAAACAGTATGACCGGATTTGGCAGAGGAGAGTTTAGCACAGGGAACACGTCCATATCGGTGGAAGTCCGTTCGGTAAACCATAGGTATAGCGATTTTTCAATAAGAATGCCCAAAAACCTATCCTTTTTGGAGGACAGGATAAGGCGATATGTGCAGTCTCGGGTATCCAGGGGCAGGGTGGACGTGTATGTCTCCTACGACAGCTGGGAGCTAAAGGAGCAGGATGTCAAGGTGAACAGCCAGCTGGCGCGGACCTATTACAATGCCTTGAAGGAACTGAAGGAAGACCTGGGCCATAAGGGTGACATACCCTTTTCGCTAATTGCTACCTTTCCGGATGTTGTAATGGCAAAACAGGAGGAATCAGACGAAGAAAAGCTGTGGCAGAAGTTTTCTTGCGCCCTGGAGCAGGCTGTGGATATACTTGTAGACATGCGCAGGCAGGAGGGCCAAAACCTAAAGCAGGACATACTAAAAAAGCTGGAAACCATAGACAAAGAAGTATCGGAAATAGAAAAAAGGGCAGCATTTATAGTAGAGGAATACCGGGACAGGCTGGAGAAGAGACTGGAAGTCCTTGCCGACGGGATAGACCTTGACAGTGATAGGGTTTACCAGGAGGTATTGATATTCGCGGACAGGAGCAATATCGATGAAGAACTGGTCCGGTTAAGGAGTCACGCTTCACAGATGCATGATATACTAGACGGTGGAGGTACTATAGGAAGGAAGCTTGATTTTCTGGTGCAGGAGATGCACCGGGAGGTAAACACGATAGGTTCCAAGGCTAATGATTTACATATTTCCAAGGCGGTCATCGAGATAAAGTCCCAGCTTGAAAAGGTTAGGGAGCAAATCCAAAATATTGAATAGGGAGGTTTGGCAGTGGACATGAAGCTTATAAATATAGGGTTTGGGAATATGGTTTCGGCAAACAGGCTTATAGCAATAGTAAGCCCGGAATCGGCGCCAATAAAGAGAATAATCCAGGACGCGAGGGAGCGTGGCATGCTGATTGACGCTACCTATGGCAGGCGGACCAGGGCCGTAATAATTACCGACAGCGATCATATTATTCTTTCGGCAGTTCAGCCGGAGACCGTTGCACACAGGCTGTCCACAAAGGATACCTCGGACAGTACGGTGGGCAGTGAATGAGTATGGAAGGAAGAGGCCTGCTTGTAGTAGTATCCGGCCCCTCCGGGGCGGGCAAAGGAACCATTTGCAAAGGGCTGCTGGAAACAAAGAAAGATATAGTTGTATCAATATCCAACACAACACGACTGCCTAGGGACGGAGAAGTTCACGGTAAGAATTATTTTTTTATATCCCGGGAAGAATTCCTGGATATGATAAGCAAGGACGGGTTTATTGAATACGCGGAAGTCTACGGCAATTACTACGGTACTCCGAGAAGGTATGTGGAGGAGAACTTGCATCAGGGCAGGGACGTGCTGCTGGAGATAGACATACAGGGTGCCCTTCAGGTCAAGGAAAAGTATAAAGAGGGGGTTTTCGTGTTTATACTGCCCCCCTCCATGGAGGAGCTAAAGGCAAGGATAACCAAGCGGGGTACCGAGGACGAAAAAGAAATACTCCGCCGGTTTGAATCAGCTTACAAAGAGATCAACTACGTATCAAGATATAATTATTTCATAATAAACGACCGGGTTGATACGGCCGTTGAGAAGCTGCGTTCAATAATTACCGCCGAAAAATGCAGGGTGGACAGGTTCAAAATGAAACTCATTGGTCAGTAAGGAGGTAAGGGAAATGCTGTATCCAGCAATAAATAAACTGTTAGAAAAAGTCGACAGCAGGTACACTCTGGTTGCGCTGGCGGCCAAAAGGGCCAGGCAGCTTAACCAGCAGAAGCTAAGCAGCGATGAGCATGACGCTACAAAGAGCGTATCTGCGGCCATCAAGGAAATAGAGGAAGGAAAGATCGGATACGTGCACACTAAGGACGGCATAAAGTAACGGGGGGTAAGGATTTGCTTAATGGCACAAGAATAGTGGTGGGTATAAGCGGCGGTATTGCCGCCTATAAAAGTGCCGACCTGGTAAGCCGGCTGAGGAAAAAGGGTGCCCAGGTAAAGGTTGTGATGACTAAGCGGGCGGAGGAGTTTATAACGCCCCTTACTCTTAGGAGCCTGTCTGGCAACGAGGTGGCAACGGATATGTTTTCCTGCCCAAAGGAGTGGGAAATTCAGCATATTTCCCTTGCCCAGTGGGCGGAATACATAATAATCGCGCCCGCCACCGCCAATATAATAGGCAAGGTTGCCTCCGGCATAGCAGATGATTTGCTTACCACCACCGTTATGGCTACTAAGGCCGGGGTGGTAATGGTCCCTGCCATGAACACCGACATGTACAACAATCCGATAGTGCAGCGTAACATAGAGTTTTTAAGTCGGCATGGATACCTGTTCTTCGGACCGGCTGCGGGGAATCTAGCCTGCGGCGACAAGGGCACCGGTAGGATGGAGGAGCCGGCGGCCATAGTGGAATTCATTGAAAGGCTGGCAGGGACAAAGGGAGATTTTCGGGGAAGGACGGTGCTGGTCACCGCAGGCCCTACTCGAGAAGCCCTTGACCCGGTGAGGTTTCTTTCAAATGCCTCCTCCGGTAAGATGGGGTATTGCATAGCCGGAGCTGCGGCAAGGAGGGGTGCCCGCGTGGTACTGATTAGCGGGCCTACGCATCTTGAGCCACCTCCGCCGGTAGAATTTGTACCCGTTGTCAGTGCTTTGGAAATGTATAACGAGGTAATGCGAAGGTTCCCGGAGTGCGATGTCGCAATAAAAACAGCGGCCGTTTCGGACTATAGACCGGCCAGCGTTTCACAGAATAAGATAAAAAAGACCGGGGGCGGGATGACCCTTGACCTGGTGAGAAACCCCGATATACTGTCAGAACTGGGCAAAATAAAGTGTGACCGCATTCTGGTTGGTTTTGCGGCGGAAAGCACCAACCTTTTGGAATATGCACGGAAAAAGATTGAACAAAAAAATCTGGACCTCATCGTCGCAAACGATATCACCCGAGAGGGTGCCGGTTTTGGCAGCGACGCCAACGGGGGCTATCTTCTGGACGCGAAGGGCGGCACCGAGGAACTGCCGCTCATGGGTAAGATACAGATGGCAGAAATAATACTGGACAAGGTGGCCTCTTTATTAGGTAAAGACAGTTGTTGACTGTCTTTACCCGTTTAATGTGGAAGGGAGGATGAGATAAAATGTATGCCCTGGTGATAGTTGACAACCCAAGCCCGCTTGTGGATATGCCCTTCCATTATCTAATACCGGATCATCTTAAGGATGACATAAAAATAGGAACAAGGGTGATGGTACCCTTCGGGAACTCCAAAGAACCCATCGATGGAATAGTGACAGCCCTTTCGGAGGAGTGCCCCGGTCACGTGAAAAGGGTAAAGCCAATCGTTCGGCAAATAGGTTCCGGACCGGTGCTGTCGGAGGAGATGATAGACCTTGCGGAATGGATGAGGAGTGAATACCTTTGCACCTGGTTTGAGGCTCTGGGATGTATGATGCCTGCGGGTACAAAGAGTTCTCCGAATTCCCAAAAACCCGGCAAGTACCGGTTATGGGTGCGCAGGGCCAGGGAGAACCCTGAAAAGCCTCTGCCAAAAAATGCAGCCAGGATGAGGGCTGTTATGTCTTTTTTGGAACAGGAAGCGCTGGACGAGGTATGCTGTAGTACGCTTATACAAGAGACCGGGTGCAGCCTGCAGACGCTACGGGCACTGGAAGGAAGAGGGCTGCTGGAGATATACGACAGGAGGGTATTAAGGGCACCAGAGCTTATGACTGGTCTTGTTAATGACAGGGTGGAGCGGCTGAGCACTTCGCAAAAAGACGCCCTGGAGGCAATACGGGGGATGAGGGATGGGGGCACCGGCCAGGTTCTGCTACATGGAATTACCGGTAGCGGAAAGACTGAAGTTTATCTAAGGCTTATAGGGGATACATTAAAGGCCGGCAAGAAGGCCATAGTTCTGGTACCGGAGATATCCCTTACACCCCAGATGGTGGAATGGTACCACAGGAGGTTTGGCGCCAGGGCGGCCCTTATACACAGTAGGCTGTCCGACGGAGAGAAGTATGACCAGTGGGAAGGAATAAAGAAGGGGCGCTATGATGTTGCCATCGGGGCAAGGTCGGCGGTGTTTGCACCCTTTGAGGATATTGGTCTTATTATTATAGATGAGGAGCACGAACACACTTATAAATCCGAGAGCTCGCCAAGATACGTTACCCACAGCGTGGCGGCTAAAAGGTGCCGGTACCATGGCGGGCTACTGGTTTTGGGGTCCGCCACTCCATCCATAGAGACCTATCACTGGGCGACGGAGGGCGATATAGGCTTTGTGCAACTTAAGGAGCGGGTAGGGGGTGGCGTACTGCCGACGGTGGAAGTGGTGGATATGAGGGAGGAGCTAAAGGAGGGTAACCGGTCGGTGTTCAGCACAAGGCTTGCCGAGCGGGTAACTACTGCTCTTAAGAACAAAGGGCAGACAATACTATTTTTAAACCGACGCGGCTATTCAACGGTCGTAAGCTGCAGGAACTGCGGCAGCGTAGTTAAGTGCAAAAAATGCGACATATCCCTTACTTACCACAGGAGAGAGAACTCTCTTATTTGTCACTACTGCGGCTACCGAAGAAGACCACCCACACGATGCGAGGTATGCGGCAGCGACAGGATAAGGCATCTGGGGTCGGGTACCGAAAAGCTCGAAAAGGCGGTGGAGGACGGCTTTGAAGGGGCCCGGGTGCTACGGATGGACATGGACACCACAAGGAAAAAGGGTGCCCATTACGATATACTAAAGGCGTTCAGAAACCAAGAGGCGGATATTCTGCTTGGTACTCAGATGGTCGCAAAGGGTTTGGACTTTCCCGGTGTTACGCTTGTGGGCGTTATACTGGCGGATTTTACCCTTAATGTGCCGGATTTCAGGGCATCCGAGAGGACATTTCAGCTGCTGACGCAGGTATCCGGAAGGGCAGGCCGGGGCAGCCAGCCGGGCAAGGTGGTAATCCAGACCTACAACCCCGGGCATTACAGCATTGAGGCGGCAAAGAACCATGATTATGAAGGGTTTTATGAGCAGGAAATAGAAATAAGACGGAAGTTTGGTTATCCGCCCTTTGAAAGGCTAATAAATATAATAGTATCCGGCGAAGACCAGAGGGAAGTGGCCGACGGAGCAAGCACCTTCTATAAGGTGCTTAAGGAGCGGTTGGGAGCCTTGAAGGGGCAGCAATACGAATTGTACGGTCCTTCCCAGGCTATGCATTCCAAAATAAAAAATCGGTACCGGTGGCAAATAATTATTAAAGCCCCGGCGCTGGAGGGAATAACCGAGAAAGTGCGGGAAACCCGGTTTGGACTGCTGAAGGGCCCGCTACGGGGCCTAAGTGTTATTGCAGACGTGGACCCGTATAGTTTTAGTTAAGCAGAGGGAGGAGCAAAATGGCAATAAGGAATATCAGACTGGAAGGGGACCCGGTCCTCAGGAAAAAGTCCAGGAAGGTTGAAAAAATAGACGACAGGATAATTACGCTGCTAGACGACATGGCAGAGACCATGAAACACGAAGAGGGCGTGGGACTGGCCGCGCCTCAGGTGGGCGTGTTAAGGGCAGTTATAATAGTGGACGTGGGGGATGGCATTATTGAACTAATTAACCCGCGGCTTATTGAGTGGAGGGGTAAGGAAATAAAGGTCGAAGCATGCCTTAGCATACCGGATATGTCCGGGGAAGTGGAACGTCCTTATTGGGTGAAGGTTAAGGGCCTCAACCGGAAGGGCGAAGAGGTGGTAATTGCCTGTGAAGGGCTGCTGGCCCGCGCATTGTGCCATGAGATGGACCATCTGGAGGGGATACTGTTTATAGACAAGGTTATACCGGAAAGCAGGTGAGAGCTTTGAACATAGTTTTTATGGGCACACCGGATTTTGCGCTGACTAGCCTTGATAAACTTATTAAAAAGGGGTATATAATAAGTACGGTTATCTCCCAACCCGACCGGCCAAAGGGCAGGGGCAAGAAGGTGCAGCCGCCACCGGTTAAGGAGCGGGCACTGCAGGCCGGCATAAACGTGCAACAGCCGGAACGGGTTAAGGACCCGGAGTTTATCGAGGCATTGAAAAACTTAAGACCTGACATAATAATAGTAGTCGCCTACGGCCAGATACTGCCGGAGGAGATAATAAAGCTGCCCGGTTTAGGCTGTATTAACGTGCACGCTTCATTACTTCCCAAATACAGGGGTGCTGCCCCAATTAACTGGTGCATAATAAATGGCGAAAAAAAGACCGGGGTCACAACCATGTATATGGACCGGGGTATGGACACCGGGGATATACTGATGCAACGGGAGACCGAAATAAAGGATGATGAAACGGCGGGGCAGCTCCATGACCGTCTGGCACTGCTAGGTGCAGAACTGCTTATCGAGACGCTTGGGGGAATTGAAAGGGGAAGCGTGGCCCGAAAAGCGCAGGACCATTCGGAGGCGACCTATGCACCGCAACTTAACAGGGAGACCGGCAGGGTGGACTGGAACAATGAAGCTCAGAGCATTTATAACCTGGTAAGGGGTACAAATCCCCGGCCAGGGTGCTATACCCAATACCGGCAGCAGCGGATGAAGCTGTGGGGTGCAAGGGTGCTGGACAGGAACAGCACCGGCACTCCTGGAGAAATAACTGAGGTGTCAGCCGAGGGACTGGCTGTCCAGACCGGCAGGGGAACGTTGCTGCTTACAGAGATACAGATGCCGTCCTCCAGGAGAATGACGGTGGACGAATACCTTAGGGGTAACTTAATGGAAACCGGTTACGTACTGGGTGAGTGACGTTATGAATGATGAAAAGAACTGGACGGAGGACAAAGGCATACTAACAGGACTTTTGGCTCTTATGCTATTATTGGGCCTAACCCTGGCAGCGGTTGTGGTCTACCTGCTTATAAGGCAGCAACGGCTGTTTGTAAGGCTGGCTGCGGTATTGCTGCTTGTGTTTACCATGGCGGCGGTGCTGGTTATGACGGCTGCCCTTGTTTCAATTCTTATGCTTTACTCCGGCAGGGGTGGGGACGCAGTCCCGGGCAGGATGGTGACAAGGCTTCTAAATATCGTGCTTGCCCCGGTTTTGGCCTTTGGTAGATTTATTGGCCTAAGCCGGGAAAGGATACAAAGGGCCTATGCCAATATTAACAACAGGGTGGTTTATGCAGCCCGACCAAGCTTTGACCCGGAGGACGTGCTGCTGCTTCTGCCGCACTGCATCCAGCACAGCGGTTGCAAGCACCGTATAACCGGTGACATATACAACTGTGCGGAATGCGGCCGGTGTAAGGTGGCGGACATGGTTAAACTGGGGCGAAAAACCGGGGTTAATGTAAGAATAGTACCGGGGGGTACCCTCGCAAGGAAGGTAATAGAGGAGATAAGACCAAAGGCGGTGGTAGCGGTAGCCTGCGAAAACGATCTGTACACCGGCATCCGGGACACCCGTTCGTTGCCCATTATTGGGGTGTTAAACCAAAGGCCCCATGGGCCCTGCCGGGATACCAGTGTTGACGTGGCGGAAGTTAAGAGGGCCATAGAATTCTTTATCAACAGGAGGGATTAATAATGTTTTATTATGCAGATTCAACCTTTATACTACTGATACCCGCAGTACTCTTTTCACTGTACGCACAGACGAAGATAAGCGGAACTTTCAATAGATACTCAAGGGTGGCCAGCAGGAACGGTTATACCGCCAGCGACGTTGCAAGGAGGATACTGGACTCCAACGGACTACACAATGTAAGGATAGAGAGGGTAAGGGGAAATCTTACCGACCATTACGACCCAAGAACACAGGTACTGAGGCTTTCGGATACGGTGCACAGCAGCACTTCCATAGCTGCCCTTGGCGTGGCAGCCCATGAAGCGGGCCATGCGGTGCAGCATGCAACCGGTTATGTGCCGCTTTTTATGAGGAACACCCTTGTGCCGATAGCCAGTTTTGGCTCCAGCATGTCCTGGATCCTTATTATGGCGGGGCTTTTCATGAGATGGTTTGAGCTTATACAGTTAGGAATAATATTCTTCACAGCGGTAGTACTGTTCCAGCTCATTACGCTACCGGTGGAGTTTAATGCCAGCAGGAGGGCGATAGCCATGCTGACCGATAGCGGTATCCTGGCCCGGGAGGAAATAACTCCGGCCAGGAAGGTGTTAAACGCTGCAGCCCTTACCTACGTGGCGGCGGCATTAACTGCGGTACTTCAGCTTCTAAGGTTTGTGCTGATGGCAAACAGGAGGAGGTAATGTTACGGGGAAAAAAAAGGTGAAAAAAAGCGCCAGGGAAATTGCGTTAAATATTATCCAAAGGACCATAAGGCAGGAAGCATATCCCAATATACTCCTTGACAGCGCCCTTTCCGGGGAACACATTTCTCCCGAGGACAGGGCCCTTGTCACGCGCATTGTGTACGGCGTGCTGGAGAATAAGCTGTACCTTGACTGGGTTATACAAAGGTATTCCAGGCTTAAGGAAAACAAGATATCGCCACCGGTCAATAACATACTGAGGCTGTCGGTTTTCCAGCTGCTGTTTCTGGACAGGGTGCCCTCCTTTGCGGTGGTAAACGAAGGGGTGGAGCTAACAAAAAAATACGCGGGCAAAAGGGCCTCGGGCTTTGTAAACGGGATGCTGCGAAGCATTATAAGAAACCCGGGGAAAACGCAGCCGCCGCCAAGGGATAAGAACTTGGCACTTTATATAAGTGTAAAGTATTCTCACCCCAAATGGATGGTGGAGGACTGGATAAAGAGGTTCGGGGAAGGTTTTACCGAGGACCTGTGCAGGGCCAACAACCAGACGCCGGGGACAACGCTGCGGGTAAACACATTAAAGACCGATAGGGCAGGGCTGGAGGAAGCCCTTAAACAGCAGGGTATTACGCTGCGAAAGGGCTTATACAGCGATGGGGCGGCGATGGCCGAAGGCGGGACCGGGCTTTTTTCCGGTAGCGCGTACCGGGAAGGGCTTTTCTACGCTCAGGATGAAAGCTCTATGCTGGCGGTGGAAGTCTTAGACCCAATACCAGGGCAGTTGGTGGTGGACGTTTGCAGCGCACCGGGCGGGAAGACTACCTATGCGGCGCAGCTTATGGAAAACCGCGGCAGGGTTGTAGCCCGGGACGTAAACGTGGGCAAGCTGAAGCTGGTGGAGGAAAACTGCAAAAGGCTGGGCGTTACTTGCGTGGAAACGGAAGTTTTTGATGCAATGAAAGCCGACCCGTCCTTTAAGGGCAAGGCGGACAGGGTGCTGGTGGACGCGCCCTGCTCGGGGCTTGGCATTATTAGGAGGAAGCCGGATATAAAGTGGAGGAAGCAAAGGGAGCATTATAGAACCCTTGCCGGTATGCAGGGAAGGATACTAAGGAATGCGGCAAACTTTTTGAAGCCGGGAGGGTTTCTAGTATACAGCACCTGCACAATAATGCCGGAGGAAAACCAGTGTGTGGTTGAGGGCTTCCTAAGGGATAACCCCGGCTACAGGCTGTGCGGCTTTTCAATGCTGCTCCCCGAGAGCCTTGCCGGCGAGGATGCAAAGAAAGGATACCTGCAGCTTTTTCCAAGCATCCACGGCACCGACGGGTTCTTTATAAGTAAAATGGAACGGATAAAGTGATGCGTATGAGGCGCATCATTTTTTAATAAAATCAATTCTCAGAGCCTCTCCAATAGCATCAGGAATTTCGCTTCTGTAATCAAAATAGTAAACATTCTCATGTTCACTATTTATATATAACGCATTTAAAAATTTACATCTTCTAGCGTGTCATCCAGAGCACCCTGTTTTGTCATCCTGAGCGATAGCGAAGGATCTATTCAAGCAAGGTTCTTCGGGCTTCGCCCTCTTAAATGACAAGTAAAGTAATGTAATATTATTAATGTGTTGTATGTAAGCTGTAAAATACTTATTGCAACTTATATAGTTTCCAATTTTCAGGATGGAACGAAAACAATTGATGAAAGCCAATAAATAGCTATTTAAGGCCAAAATTCTACTGGAGTTTTTGATACTGCGTAGATATAAGGAATAATACATCATGTAAGTGGAATAATAAGGATTAATGTTAGTAGCAAAGGTTAATTATTAATATCCATTAAGGGAGGTTTTAAATCATGTCAGATAAGAAGCTTAGGAGAGAACTGACGTTTCTACATATGATATCCATAGCTTCAGGTGCAGTAATAGGCGGCTGGCTTGCGGAGGCCCCGTATTGGTTCTCGGTTACCGGAGCCGGGGGTGCAATTGTATTCCCGTTATTGGCAATATTGCTTATTCCCGTAGGGCTTGCATTTGCAGAACTTACCGCTATGTTACCCTTTACATCCTCAGTAGATATTTGGACAACAAATGCCTTCGGGCCTAGGGCAGGATGGGCTTCACAGTGGATGATGTTCTTAATACAAATAGTAGAACCGCCGTTGATGGCCTTTATATTTATAACGGCGATAAATTGGTTTATTCCAATACCGCCAGAGGCGACCACATTAGTAGCAATCATAATAGTGTTTCTCTGGTATGTAATATCTAATTTCAAGATAGGTTTAACCGGTACACTGGCAACGGTTTTTTTCTTTGCCATGGTGATAATTTCTGTAATTGTTGCATTAACACTGTTTACCAGCGGACATTGGTCTTACACTAACATTTCCCATCATGGCGGATTGTTCCCTAACGGTTTTAAGGGGATCTTTATTGCATTTGCAGTTTTCTCTTTAAAATTCATTGGTTTTGAGATGACGCCTACCATGATTGAAGAAACTAGATTCCCGGCAAGCCAAATGTGGAAGGTTATTCTATCAGCATTGTTTGTACCGGCAGTACTGTACTTTTTCGTAGTATTTGCTATGGCTGGGCTGGCACCATGGGGCGAAATTTCGGGTATGTCTATGCCTGAACCCGAGCTGGTTGCGAAATTCGGGCTGCCCGGAATAATAGCTATTGCGGCAATTTTTGCTGGCGTTTTACATGCACTTACAACATTAATGGGGTTTTGGACTTCTTCGGCAAGGGTTTTGTATGGAGCTGCCCAATTGAATCAGTTGCCTAAGTTTTTGATAAAACTAAACAAATATGGCCAACCCCATGTTGCGAATCTGTTTGTGTTATTGTTTTCAGTATTTTTCATTCTGTTTACAGGCACCAACTGGGTTCAGTATATTTATGCAGTATCGTGCATAGCGGCAGGAATAGTATATAGTCTATGTTGTTTAAATGTTATTGTTTTACGGAGAAAACACCCCGACTGGGAAAGACCATATAAGGCACCTGGCGGCGAAGGATTAATGATTATCGGGATACTGGTAGGCATATGGATTATTATTGGTTCAAGTTTAGAGCTGGACTTGAACGGATATATATCCCTTGCCGTATATTTTCTGATAGGAATAGCAATAGACTTCCTAATGGGCGCTCATAGGAGCAAGTATCCCGAAGAATACAAGTTCATAATCCTGACACCGGAGGATAAGGATAAGGCCGGAGACCTCTAACTTGAATATTACGCAATGACCTAATATAAATAACGTGATAAAAACTATGCACAGCTGTCATCCTGGGCGAAGCGAAGGATGTTGCGCAAGGGAAAAATCCTTTGGAAATTAAATTTTTATATTGGAGGTATTCTAAGTGAAGATAGTTTCAGGCGATAGGGTTATTTATAAGTTTTCACCGGATATGGAGGCGATAACAACAGTTTCACCGGGGGATGTGTTTAAAGTAGAGACTAATGATTGTTTTTATCAACAGATTACCAGTGAGGAACAGGTTTTAACTGAAATTGATTACGACAGATTGAATCCAGCTACGGGACCTATATTTGTGGAAGGTGCTGAGCCCGGTGACCTATTGAAACTAAAAATTGTAAGTATAGATGTAAAAGATAGAGGAGTAGCTGCTGTTGTTCCAGATGAAGGTGCTCTGGGAGACCAGGTTACTAAGCCTATTATTAGGGTAATAGAAATTGAAGACGGGCATGCCATATTCCACGGGGTTAAATTGCCAATTAGACCGATGATTGGTGTAATAGGGGTTGCGCCCTTGGTAGAGGATGGCGAATGGGCAACAGACAGTCCATGGAAGCACGGCGGCAATATGGATACCACGGATATCAAAGCTGGTTCTACATTATATTTCCCGGTCGGTCAGAGGGGGGCATTATTGGCCTTGGGTGATTGTCATGCTATTATGGGGGATGGTGAGATTTGTTTTACTGGGCTGGAAATTCCTGCAGAGGTAGTTCTTGAAGTTGATTTGATAAAGGGCAAGGCAACTAAATGGCCTTTAGTGGAAACTGACCAGCATACTATGGTGATTTCCTCAGGCGATGATTTGGAGGAAGCTATATATGAGGCTGCCACTCAAGCTGTAAACCATATTAAGGATAGTCTGGGAATAGAGTGGGAGGACGCTTATATTATGGCAAGCTTATCGGTGGATTTAAAAATATCTCAAGTAGTAGACCCCAAAGCGACTGCAAGGGCGGCCATTCCAAAGTATGTGATACCTACACAAAAACTGATAGAGTCCATATAGACGTTGCGGTGAAGGAACCATTTTGAAAGGGCTGGTTCCTAATTTTCTCCCAGCTATATAACGTGTTAATAGAATTACATACTATGATGAATATGCCATGGAGGTTGCCGATACAAATATTTGTCCAGTAAAGTTATATGAAATACTCAAAACCAATCCATAGTTTTTAGAGCGTTACCATCTATTTTTACCCCCCATCGAATGATAATAACGAACTGAAGCTAGCCCGGGCAAAAGAACAGTTACTGTAAAAGAATTACAACCCCCGTCCTTTGATTTATTTGGTGATAGGGGGCTTTTACTTGTGTTATAATATGGATATATTATACACAGGGATTTTGGTGTATAATTAATGGAAGGTGAAAAAATGAGCCAAAGGGTTTTGCTTGAGATGGATATCCAGGGCCTCAAAGAAGTGGTAAAGGGGTACGGGTATCCGGCATACAGGGGAAAGCAGATTTGGGACTGGCTGTATAAGGGTACGTTTGAGATTACCGACATGAAAAACCTGCCCTGGCAGCTTCAAGAACGCCTGGCGATGGACTTTGTCACCGGGATACCCAGTATAATAAAAAAGCGGGTATCAAAGTTTGACGATACTATAAAGTACCTGCTTAAGTACCATGACGGTAGCATTGTTGAATGCGTGCGCCTTGTCTACCGGTTTGGCACCACCGTGTGCGTGTCCAGCCAGGTGGGGTGCCGGATGGGATGCACTTTCTGCGCCTCAGCAAAAGGCGGCCTGGTGCGCAGCCTTTCAAGCGGTGAATTACTGGCCCAGGTACTGACGGTACAAAGGGACACCGGGAAACGGGTTTCCAACGTGGTAATAATGGGAAGCGGGGAGCCCCTGGACAATTTTGATAATGCAGTGGGCTTTATCCGGATGCTGGGCCATAAAGAGGGCCTAAACATCGGACAAAGGCATATAACGCTTTCCACCTGCGGCCTGGTACCGGAGATAATACGGCTTGCTGATGAGGGGCTGCAGATAACCCTTTCGGTTTCACTGCACGCGGCGGACGATGCCACCCGTGCCCGCTTGATGCCTGTTGCAAAAAAATATAAAATAGAAGAGGTGCTGGAAGGTTGCAGGTATTATGCCCAGCGTACCGGTAGAAGGGTTACCTTCGAATACGCATTGGTGGAGGGCCGGAATGACCGGCCGGAGGACGCGCAAAGGCTAGCAAGCCTATTGAAGGGAATGCTGTGCAACGTTAATCTGATACCGGTAAACCCCGTTGAGGGCTCCGGATACAGGCAGCCTGACAGGAGTAGGGTAAGAGAGTTTAAGGATATGCTTACCCAAAGGGGTATCGCGGTTACCGTAAGGCGAGAGATGGGAAGAGACATTGCCGGGGCATGTGGACAGCTCAAGGCAGGATACATAAAGGAAGGAAACATTGGTAATTAGGGGGTGGACTGATGAAGGTCGGAGCTGCAACCGATATAGGGTTAAGCCGAATGATGAACCAGGACAGTTACTACTGCTCAAGCGGGTTAAAGGCCCCGCACCTGTATATCGTGGCTGATGGTATGGGCGGGCATAACGGTGGAGAGATAGCTAGCAAAACCTCCGTCGATACCGTAAAGTCCTTTATAGAAAGCTGCTACCAAGTGTCGGAATACGTAAACGACAGGCTGCTAATGATAAGGGACGCAATAACCAAGGCCAACAGTGTTGTATACAACCGTTCCCTGGAAGACCAGAACCTTATAGGGATGGGTACAACCCTTACAATGGCCCTTATCGAGGAAGGAAGGCTGTATATAGGGCATATCGGCGACAGCAGGATGTATCTTTTGCGGGGTGAAGAGTGCCGTAAGCTTACCGAAGACCATTCTCTTGTGGCACAGCTAATAAAAAACGGAAGCATTTCCCCGGAGGAGGGTGACTGTCATCCCCAGAAAAATGTAATTACAAAGGCTTTGGGTGTAGAGATGACGGTTGAGATGGACCTTGGCACCGAAATACTAAAGCAGGGGGACACCCTGTTGCTGTGCACCGACGGTCTTACCAACATGCTTGGCCTGGGCGAGATAATAAGGATTTGCAGCAAAGGGCAAGACCCTCAGTCCATTTCCAAAGCGTTGATAGAAGAGGCGAATATTAAGGGCGGGAAAGACAATGTAACAGCAATAGTTGTGAAAGTGGGGTGTAGTGAATGATTGGCAAGACTCTTGGTAACCGGTACGAGATAGTGGAGAAAATAGGCAGCGGCGGCATGTCCTTTGTATATAAAGCCCGATGCGGTCTGCTAAACAGGTACGTTGCGGTAAAGATACTAAGACCGGAATTTACAAGCGATGAAAGCTTTGTGAAGAAGTTCAGGCAAGAATCCCAGGCGGCGGCCAGCCTGTCGCATCAGAACATCGTGAGCATATATGACGTAGGTGTCGATGAGGAAATATATTACATTGTAATGGAATACGTCGAGGGTAAAACCCTTAAGCAGCTTATAAGGGAAAAGGGAAGAATGAACCCCCACCAGGCGGCGGAGATAGCCCAGCAGATTTGTAAAGCCCTTGTCCATGCGCATAATAACCATATAGTGCACAGGGATATAAAACCGCATAATATACTTGTGACAAGGGACGGCACGGCAAAGGTTACCGATTTTGGTATAGCCCGAGCAGTTACAAGCTCCACCGTAGCAAATACCGGTAGCGTAATCGGGTCTGTTCACTATTTTTCCCCGGAACAGGCCAGGGGAGGGTATACCGACGAGAAGTCCGACCTGTATTCACTGGGAATAGTGCTGTACGAGATGGTAACCGGCAGGGTTCCCTTCGAGGGTGAAAGCCCCATATCCATAGCCCTAAAGCATATACAGGAAACGGTGACCCCGCCTGCGGAATTGATAGACGGAATTCCTGCGGGGCTTGAACAGATAATAATGAAGGCCATACAAAAAGACCCGAGCAGCCGGTATGAGACCGCCGAGCAGATGCTGGGCGACATAAGGGCCTTTATAAGGGATAATGACATAATATTCGAAGGCTCGGGCTTTGATGAGGAAACAAGTCCCACAATTGTAATGCCCGCGGTGGGTAACGACAGCGAAGTAAGTAATAACAGGAACAATAAAAATCCAAACAAGGCCGGTAAAAAGGCTGCTAAAAGGAAGAATACGTATATAATAGCTGCGATAATACTGATAGCACTTATTGCGATAGGATACGGCGGTAGCATTCTAATACGGGAGCTCCTGTTTGTAGATGTCGTGGTAGTACCGGATATAGAAGGCAAGACCCAGGAGGAGGCCGAAGAAGAGCTGAAAAGCTTTGGACTGAAAATGGAGATTAGGGAAAGGAAGAACAACCCCGATTTCGCAGCCGGGATAATTATTTCACAGCACCCCAAGGGGGGCACCGAAAACAAAACAAGCAATCCGGTATTGGTGGTATTAAGCCTTGGCCCGGAGAAAACCGAGGTGCCCTATCTGTTAAACAAAGAATCCGCCGAAGCCCTGGCAGAATTGCAACGGGCGAGGCTTACCGACGGGCATATCCAGGCCCGTCCCAGTGAAACGGTGCCGGTGGGCGTGGTAATGGACCAGAGCCCCAAGCCGGGTATAATGGTGGACGAGGGAACGTCGGTTGATTTGGTTATAAGCTCGGGACCGGAAATACAGCAGATACCCGTTCCTCCCGTGGTTGGCCTGGACCTTCAGACCGCCAAAACAAGGATACAAAACGCCGGGATGATACTGGCGGATACCTATCCCCAGGAAAGCGACATTGTACCCGAGGGCTATGTAATAAGACAGAGCATACCGCCCAACACAATGGTTGAAGAGGGTGCATCCATCGGCCTGTGGGTGAGCACCGGCAAAAAGATAGTACAGCCGCCGTCCGAGGGCACCAAGGTGCTGACCATAAATCTACCGGAGGGCAGCAAGGACGTAAAGGTGACCGTTAAGAAGTACCAGGACGGCGTGGAGGAAATAGAATACCAGATGAGGCACGATGCCGACGAAGGGCCTCTTAAGGTGCCTGTAAGCGGCAAGGGAGAGGCACGGGTGGTGGTTCTCTTTGACGATGTTGAGCAGTGGAGCGAAACGATAACTTTCGGCGGGGAGGAATAGGATGTACCAAGGCAGGATTGTGAAAGGAATCGGTGGTTTTTACTACGTGAATACCGGCATTGGTCTTATTGAATGTAAGCCAAGGGGTGTTTTTAGGAAGGACAGCCAGATTCCGCTGGTGGGGGATAAGGTTTTGATATCCCTCATAGAAGACAATAACGCCCAGGGAGTCATCCATGAAATCCTGCCAAGGGAGAATATGCTCCCAAGGCCAAGCGTAGCCAACGTAGAGCAGTGTGTGGCGGTGGTGGCGACACAGCAGCCCCAGCCGGATTTGTTGCTACTTGACAGGCTACTGGTTCTGGCCCATTTAAACGGTATGGACAAGATTATCTGCTTTAACAAGATGGACCTTGACAGCGAGGGTAAAACCAGGGAGGTTATTGACGCATACCGCCGGGTGGGTTACGTGGTGCTGTGCACCAGCACCAAAACCGGGCAGGGTATGAATGAGCTGAAGGAAGCCCTTAGGGATAGGGTTTCGGTGTTCGCTGGTATGTCCGGGGTGGGCAAAAGCAGTATAATGAACACCCTGCAGCCCGGACTGGGCCTAAAAACCGGGGAGGTTAGCTCAAGACTTAAAAGAGGTAGGCACACCACCCGCCATGCCGAGCTGCTGGAGCTTAATTTCGGCGGGATGGTGGTGGATACCCCGGGTTTTAGTTCCCTAAGCCTTGGCGCGGTTAAGGAACTGGAGGATATGGAGGAAAGCGAGTTTGGCCGTTTTTATCCCGAGTTTGAAAACAGCCCCGGTGAATGCCGGTTTGCCGGGTGCAGGCATATAAGCGAACCGGATTGTTCGGTACAAATAGCGGTGAAGGAAGGAAATATTGCAGCCTTCCGGTACCGGAATTATATAAAACTGTTGGAGGAACTGCGGCAGAGTAGGAGGAAAAAGTATGATTAAATTGGCTCCGTCCCTGCTTTCAGCAGACTTTGCAAGGCTGGGGGAAGAGATAGCAAATGTTGAAAAGGGAGGCGCGGACTGGCTGCACATAGACGTAATGGACGGGCACTTTGTACCAAATATAACAATAGGCCCCCCGGTGGTAAGGAGCATAAGAAGGGTGTCGGCTCTCCCCCTTGACGTGCATCTTATGATAAAGAATGCCGACAGGTACATAAACGACTTTGCGTCGGCGGGTGCCGACATTATAACGGTGCACTGGGAGGCCTGCGGTCACATACACAGAACAATATCAAACATTAAGGAACTGGGCAAAAAAGCGGGGATATCAATAAATCCGGCGACACCACCGGAGGTGCTGAGAATTATGCTGCCGGAGGTAGACCTTGTGCTGGTTATGAGTGTAAACCCCGGTTTTGGCGGACAAAAGTTTATACCCTCTTCCCTTGATAAGATTGCCCGGCTTAAGAATATGAAGGAAGACGGTGGTTACAGTTTTGAAATAGAGGTAGACGGAGGCGTAAACTTAGAAAACGCCGGAGCGCTGGCACAAGCGGGGGCCACCGTGCTGGTGGCTGGTTCCTCCGTATACGGCGCCCCTTCGGCAGAGGACAGGGTGCGGGAATTTAAGCAGGTGCTAAACGGGGGGCGGTGCGGATGAAAGCGGCGGTCATTTGCCATGGGAGTATTTGGGATTTTGAGTTCCACCGCAGACTGCTGAAGGACTGTGATATAATTATCTGCGCCGACGGCGGGGCCTATCACGTAAAAAAAATGGGCATGCAGCCCCATGTTATAATAGGTGACTTTGATTCGTGTACCAGGGAGTTTGCCCAGAGCTTTAGCGGGGCGAAGATAATTGAATATCCGTCGGAAAAGGACGACACCGATGCACAGTTGGCCGTCGAGTATGCGCTCTCAAACGGTGCAGATTATATAATGCTGCTTGGGGCCACCGGCACAAGGATTGACCATACTATCGCCAACATAGGCCTGCTGCTTTGTATAGCCGATAAGGGTGTCGTCGGTGAGTTAATAAACGAGTACAACAGGGCAACTATAATAAAAGACAGGGCCCTGGTAAAGGGCAAGGGCTCGCTGGTTTCGCTGATACCCTACGGGGGTGATGTAAGGGGCGTAACGCTAAAGGGTTTTAAGTATCCCTTATATGACTTTACGCTTGAAATGGGAAGCTCAAGGGGTATAAGCAACCAGCTTGTGGCAGACAGCGGTGAGATAAGCATATCCGGGGGAAGGCTGCTGGTGGTCCGGCCATTGGACTAAAAAATAAACCTAAAAATATTGAGTGTCAATAAGGGAGCTCTCTGAATACCATAGTATTAGGGGGCTTTTATTTATGCAAAAAACTGCCCGGATATTTCCAGTGACAGGGAGGAGGAGGTTTTGAAAAGGTTTCACTTAAGAAGGATGGTGGGGCTTGCGGCAATTGCGGCAGGGGTACTTATAATAGCTGTTTTTGTACCGCCATGGGTATGGTACATAATACTTGCCGTTTTACTGGGCGCCTTAGTCTATACCCTGTACTGCCTTTACCTGCGATAGGCGGTGCCGGTGTGTACCGGGTAGGTCCCAGCCGCCGCCGGTTCCGGTATCATAGTTTGGGGTGTCCGGATGGCTGCGGAGGTGGTCGGGTTGTCAGGTTTTAGAAGAAAGAGGATGAGTAATCTACTGGTTCTGGCATTTATACTTGGGGTTGTATGCTGTCTTGTTTTTCCTGTATGGTGCTGGCTGCTGGCAGCAGGTACCGCTCTTATCGTGGTGGGTTGCAAGATACTAATCGATTGATTTCTGTATGGGAGGTGCGGGTATGAGGATTTTTGTAATGAAGCCGCCAAAATTTATAAGAACCATTCTGAAAAAGGTGTTTCGGATCGGAACCGGAGAGTAATGCCATTAATACAAAAAATAGAAAACGTGCCGAGGAAACTGTGCTCTGCACGTTTTTGCGTGTTATACCGACCGTACAACCTTACCGGAACGAAGGCACCTTGTGCAGACGTGAATACTTCTGGGGCTGTCGTCCACTATGGCCCTTACTTTTTTTATATTAGGTTTCCAACGCCTTTTGGAATGCCTATTGGAATGGCTAACTTTGCTGCCGGCCTGGCGTTCTTTTTCACAGATATAACAAACCGTTGCCATAAAAACACCTCCTTATTGTGATATGTGAGGTGAGAGGTTGGAGGTGGGACTTAAATTTTACTCCGAGGTTATACCCAAAGCTCCCATTTCCCACATAGCACTTCCCACTGCTCACACGACTGTCCCCCATTGATAAGCTTTCAGGTTCCATAATAAAACACATTTATTTTAACATACAAAGTTATTATTGGCAATAATCCAGCAATTAATTTGTGCTCTACCCAAAAATGACGCCGGGCGGGAGAATCACTTTTTGGATTAGTTTGTTGTAAAAGAAATCGGGATATTATAGAATATAAATATCCTATCATTGGTTAGGAGGTTATCCTATGACGGCTAAAATTGACAATAGCCTTGGCAGCATATTAATTGGTGAGGACGTTCTTGCAAACATTGCAGGGATTGCAACCATGGAGTGTTACGGTCTTGTCGGCATGGCGTCCAAGTCCAGCACCGACGGAATAGTGGAGCTTTTGAAAAAAGAGCACCTAAGCAAGGGTGTAAAAGTATACACGGAAGAGGACGCTCTTATAATAGACCTCTACATAGTTGTTAAGTTTGGCACCAAGATATCGGCCATTGCACAGAACATAATAGACAAGGTGAAATACTCGGTGGAGACGATGACCGGTATTGAGGTAAAGAGGGTTAACGTAAATGTAAAGGGTGTCCGGGTTTAGGGACATAAAGGGGGGACATTAGTTGAATAAAGAGATTACCATTGACGGCACCACTTTGAAGAGGATGTTTATAAACGCTGCAAATACGCTGGACAACAACAAGGAGCTGGTAGATTCCCTGAATGTCTTTCCGGTCCCGGACGGTGATACAGGTACCAATATGTCTCTTACCATGTCTTCCGCAGTCCAGGAACTGAACATGCTGGCGAGGGAAGAGGTGGGCGATGTTGTTGAAGCGGTGGCAAGCGGTTCGCTTATGGGTGCAAGAGGGAACTCTGGGGTAATTCTTTCACAGCTCTTCCGTGGCTTCGCTTCGAAGTTGAAAAACAATAAAAGGCTTAACACGGTGGAGTTTGCCAGGGCCCTTAGGGAGGGCGTTGAAACGGCCTACAAGGCGGTTATGAAGCCTACCGAGGGAACTATACTGACGGTGGCCCGGGAGACTGCCGACAGGGCAAATGATATATGTGAAAGCGTAAAAAGTTTTGATGACTTTCTGGAAGAGGTTTTGAAACAAGCCGCTGCCACCCTTGACAGGACGCCGCACATGCTTAAAGTCCTGGCCCAGGCGGGCGTCGTGGATGCCGGGGGTAAGGGGTTCTTATATTTACTGCTTGGATTTTTAAAGGCATTAAGAGGAGAGGAGATAATACTAAACGACCGGAACCGGCCCATATCGGTCGGGGGAGCGGTGGTGGAGGATATAGTCGAAGGGGAGCATTTGGAGTTTCCCTACTGCACCGAGTTTATCATAAAGAACCCCAAGGGGGATGCGGAGCAGCTTAAGGAGGCATACTCCGGCCTGGGGGACTGTACGCTGGTGGTAGGAGACGAGAGGGTAATAAAGGTACATATCCACACAAGCCAGCCCGGCAGAATACTGGAGGAAGGGCTGAGGTTGGGGGAATTGTCCCGGATAAAGATAGAGAACATGAAGGAGCAGCACCGTTCAACCATAGAAGCTGAAATAGATCAAAAGGAATTTGGATTTATAAGCGTGGTGATGGGGGAAGGGTTTATGGATCTTTTTAGGGACCTGGGAGTGGACAATATTATCCAGGGTGGCCAGACCATGAACCCCAGCACCCAGGATATAGTAAAGGCTATAGAGAGCCTAAGGGCGAAAAATATATTCATACTGCCCAACAACGGCAACGTAATACTGGCGGCAAACCAGGCGCGCGAACTGTGCGATAAAAACGTGTTTGTGGTGCCCACCAAGTCAATGCCCCAGGGTATTGCGGCGATGATTGCCTTTAACTCGATGCGCGGCGCCGAGGATAACTTCGAAGACATGAAAGAAGCCATTGCAACTGTAAAAACCGGACAGGTTACATACGCGGTCAGGGATTCGGTCTTTGACGATATAAAGATGCATGAGGGCGATATTATAGGTATAGCCGAGGGAAGCATCAGGACCAAAGGAGAAGACGTGGACGAGGTGGCTTTCGAATTGGTTTCCTCCCTTACCGAGGACGGATGCGACATTATAACGGTATTCTATGGCGAGCAGGTTACGGAGGGGCAGGCCGAGGGTTTTGCCGACAGGCTCAAAGAAAAAATGCGGGACTGCGAAATAGAAGTGCATTATGGGGGACAACCGGTGTACTATTACGTGATTTCGGTGGAATAGCGAAAACTCCCCGGACGAGGTGAGAGCATGGAAATACTGGAGCAGCCGGTTTCTGTCCTGAAGGGTGTCGGCCCCAAAAAGCAGGAATACCTGCGGGCTGTGGGAATAGGGACCCTAAGGGACCTACTGCACTGTTTTCCCAGGGAGCATGAAGACAGAACGTACAGCTTTACGCTGGCACAGTTGCCCCACGGACGAAGGGCGGGCACCAGGGCAGTGGTCACAGGCAGTCCCCGTACAAAACGTGTAAGGAAGGGCTTTACCCTGACCCGGGTGCCTATAGCCGACGGTACCGCCCGGGGCTTTGCGCTATGGTTCAACAACCCCTACACTCCGAAAAAGCTTAGGGTTAACGCTGAGTACGACTTCTTCGGACGCATCGAAAGACGCATGGGGGACCTTCAGATACAAAACCCACAGGTGGTTAAGGCGACGGACGGGGATAAGGGATACAGCGGAAGCATAGCCCCTATATACTCAAGACGCGGAAGGCTGGGGCCCGGTGACTTTGAAAGGATGATTTCGAAAGCATTGTCCACCGTGGCCGGGAGGCTGGAGGATATTTTTCCCAGGGGCTTTAGAGAGGAATACGGCCTGGAGGATATAGAGTTTTGCCTTAAAAACATACATTTTCCCAGTAGTTTAAAGAGCTTGGAAAAAGCCAGGTACCGCCTGGTTTTTGAAGAGTTTTTTCTTTTGCAACTAGGCCTTTTGCTTATGAAAAAGGAACTGAAGGACAAGGGTGAAGGTATAGCTTTTGAAAAGACCCCCGGGGAAGGCAGGCTTATTGACGGGCTGCCCTTCAAACTGACCGGCGCCCAGAATAGGGTATGGGCCGAGATTAAGAGGGATATGGAAGGCCCTCGTATAATGAACAGGCTGCTGCAGGGGGATGTGGGCTCGGGTAAAACTGTCATTGCGGCGCTGGCCTTACTAAAGGCTGCGCAGAACGGTTACCAGGGCGCTTTGATGGTGCCCACCGAGATACTGGCCGAGCAGCATTTCCAGACGCTGAGCGATGTTCTGTCGGGCTTTGACCTTAACATTGAGCTTTTATCAGGCAGCTGCACAGCAGGACAGAGAAGGGAAATCCACAGTCGTATCAGTAGCGGAGAGATTGACATAATAATAGGTACCCATTCGCTTATACAGGAAGGCGTGGAATTTAAACGCTTAGGACTGGTTATTACCGATGAGCAGCACCGGTTCGGGGTACGGCAGCGGTCTGCCCTGGTCGCCAAGGGGACAAACCCGGACATCCTGGTGATGACGGCAACGCCAATTCCCAGGTCCTTAGCGCTGATACTCTATGGCGATATGGACCTGTCCATTATAGATGAGATGCCGCCGGGAAGGAAAAGGGTGGAAACCTACGTGATAGGCGAAAAGGTAAGGGATAGGGCATACGGGTTTGTGGAAAAACAGCTTAAAGAGGGCCGTCAGGCCTACGTGGTGTGCCCTCTTATAGAGGATACCGAGCTTGTGGACGCAAGGTCCGCTGTTTGTGTATACCGGGAACTGGCGGAAAAGTACTCGGGGAAATACAATCTGGAGCTGCTACACGGTAAGGTGGACGGACAGACCAAGGAAGAAATAATGAGGAACTTCCGGGACGGGAGTACCCATCTTTTGGTGTCAACCACAGTAATTGAGGTGGGGGTAAACGTTCCCAACGCAAACATTATGGTGATAGAAAACGCCGAGAGGTTTGGCCTTGCCCAGCTGCACCAACTGCGAGGAAGGGTGGGAAGGGGTGAAAGCCAGTCCTATTGCATTCTTATATGCGGCAGCGGAAGCAGGACCGCCCACAGCAGGATGAAGGTACTGGCGGAATCAAACGACGGGTTTTTAATTTCTGAAAAGGACCTTCAGTTACGGGGCCCTGGCGATTTCTTCGGAACAAGGCAGCACGGGCTGCCCGAGCTTAACATTGCGAGGCTGCCGCAGGATATTGACGTTTTAAAACACGTTCAGTCCGCCGTAATGGAATTGCTGGAGGACCCGGGCTTTATAAGCAATTCCGAATGGCGCGCCTTAAATCTTAGGATAGGGGATTTTTTTGACGAAACTCGCCTGCCCACCGGCGTTATATAATAGAAAGTTGGACAAAAATTACTAGTTTAAAATATACCTGCCTGCATACAATAATTCTAGAATATGTGACAGGAGGTGATTCTTTTTGGATGGTTTGACAGGAAGGATGGGCACAGGCGGAGGTACCACCGGAGGTAGTACCGGCACAAACCGGACTCTCTATCCCGAAGCCAGACAAGCCCTCGACAGAATGAAATTCGAAGTGGCCTCCCAGATAGGAGTTAATCTTAAGGATGGATACAACGGTGACCTTACAGCAAGGGAAGCGGGGTCTATCGGCGGGTTTATGGTAAAGAGGATGATTGAGCAGGTAGAAAGGCAAATGAGCGGTAAATAGGACAATACTTAAACAAGGGACGGTGATAACCGTTCCTTGTTGATTTGCACTGTTTTTAAAAGTATTGTATAACTGATGAAATAATTACTAGTTTAAAATAGGCATCAGTGGTTAAATTAATACTACAAAGGCGAACAGGAGGTGATACACAAGTGGCAAGGAACAGTAACCGAAAAGTAGTACCTGAAGCCAGGGCCGCCCTTGACCAGATGAAATATGAAGTAGCAGGCCAGGTGGGTGTTAACCTGAAGAAGGGTTATAATGGTGACCTTACCTCCAAGGAAGCTGGTTATATTGGGGGATATATGGTTAAAAGGATGATTGAACAGGCAGAGAGACAAATGGCTGGCAAGTAGTTCTTATAAATATAAAAAAGGAAGGACCTTAGGGTTCTTCCTTTTTTATCCGATTAATATAATAATGGCTAAAAAGAGTGGTACCGGCGAGCTAATGCACCGGTACCGGAGAGGAGAAATCGAAGGAAGAGTTCTATGGGAAGTTTTCTTTTTTTGCACTATAATTATAGAGTTACCCCGCAGACCGCCTATTATACCGAAACATTTTGTTTATGAATGGGTGTTATGCTAAAATATTAAAGAATGGAGGGATGAAATTGAGGATAGTGGCGGGCAGTGCCAGGGGGAGAAGGCTGGTATCACCTAAGGACGACAGCATAAGACCAACCGCCGACAGGGTTAAAGAAGCGATTTTCAGTATAATCGGGCCCTGTATACATAGCAGCTATGTACTGGACCTATTTGCTGGGACGGGCAGCCTCGGCCTCGAGGCAATAAGCCGGGGGGCAGAATTTGTCACCTTTGTGGAGAAAAATCCCGGATCCTTAAAGGTGTTAAGAGAAAATATTAAGCTGGCGGGCTTTGCAGCCCAAAGCGAGGTACTGTCTATAGATGCTTTAAGGGCACTGAAAGGCTTTAATAGGGCAAACAGGCTCTTCGACCTGATTTTTATCGATCCGCCCTATGGTGATAATTTATACGAAAAAACCCTTTTTTCCATAGATAGATATGGTATTATAAGAAACGGGGGACTGATAATTATAGAGCACCCCCATTGGCTCGGACTGGATGGAATATTTAAGCGTTTTGTACCGGTTAAGAATAAAAAATACGGTAGCACTGCAATAAGCATATTAACCAGGAGGGATGACAATGAAGATAGCAGTATATCCGGGAAGTTTTGATCCAATTACCTACGGGCACATAGATATAATAGACAGGGCCTCGCGCCTTTTCGACAATGTAATAGTGGCGGTGTTGAACAATCCGTCCAAAGCTCCTTTGTTTGATACCGAGGAAAGGATGGATATGATACGTAACGCCACAAGCGAGCTTAGAAATGTGGAAGTGGACAGCTTTTCGGGTCTGCTAATAGATTACGTGGACCAAAAAGGAGCCAACACCGTTCTTAAAGGACTAAGGGCGGTTTCGGACTTTGAGTACGAGCTGCAGATGGCTTTAATGAACAGGAAGTTAAACAGGAATGTGGAAACGATATTTATGATGACCAGCAGCAGGTATTCATTTTTGAGCTCAAGCCTTGTTAAGGAAGTTGCCAGACTAGGCGGATGCGTAAAGGAACTGGTGCCGGATTACGTGTCCGAAAAGCTTCTGGAAAAGAATAAATAGGTCTCCATGTTGAGGGAGGGAAAAGGGTATGAATATAGGGGAACTGCTGGGCAAGCTGGAGGAGATTGTTGAAGAGGGCCTGTCTGTGCCTTTCTCAGACAAGGTGCTGGTTGACAGGGAAAAGGTACTGGGAATAATTGATTCCATAAGGGATATTTTGCCCGAGGAGATTAAACAGGCCAACTGGATTAAGGAGGAAAGGAACAGGATACTGATAGAGGCACAGAAGGAAGCGGAGGTAATGATAAAGGAGACGGAAGAGCATATTAAGGCAATGGTGGAGGAGAGCGAAGTCACTCGCAGGGCCTACATGCAGAGCGAAGAGATAATAGATGGTGCCAAGAAAAATGCACGGGAAATTAGGGTGGGCACAAAGGAATATGCCGACAACCTTCTGGCCGAGCTGGAAAAGAAGCTTGGGGAGTATATTGAACTTATAAGGAAGAATCGTGAAGAAATTAAAAATCTAAGAAGCTGACGGTATTTATCTTTCCTTTATATAAAAGCCTGTTACAGTCCGAAACAACATGCAAAAAGCCGGTATAGCAATCATTGACGCCGACAGCGCTAAAAAAGTCCCTGTAGAGACAACAAGCCCCCGGAAGAATGTGTAGCGAGAAACCACGCCGGGGTCCGGGAGGAACACATCCTGGGGCATTCCGGACAGGAACACTCTGCATATTAAATAGGACGTTAAACAGCACAATATACCATGGAACAGCTTGGAAAGCATATACAGGGCAGGGTTTAAGTCGGTTCTGCTTATGAAGCTAACCGCCTGGGCGTGGATGGAAAACCCGCTCCACCCTATTATAAGGCTGGCTGCGGAGACTACATAGACAAATGGAAGGGCCTCCACCTGCGAGAGTAGCCTGCTACCTATGGTTATCTCAAGCATACCACTGAAAACCGGCTGTACAAGGGTTTTGGGCAAGGAGATGCCGCTTAGCAGTCTTTCAAAGGGTCCTGTAACGAACTGCAGGGCCCCTGTTAACGAGAACAGCTGGATAACCACCGAAAACATGATAATGAAACCGCCGACAATAAGAAGGGTGTTTATGCTCTCCCGCACCGCATCGCCCCATAATACGCCAAAGGGTCTGCCATCCAGCCTTCTTTTTGCAAGCATCGCGTTTACGGCGCCCCTTATGCCACGGGTACCCGGTGAGCGGACCTCACCTTTGCTGCTTCCCCCGAAAAGGAAACCGACAATAATACCTAATATAGCGGCGGATAGGTAATGGGAAATTGCTATTATTGTGCCCGCAAGCCGGCTGCCGAACATTCCTATGGCAACGGCACCTATCATAAAAAGCGGCCCGGAGGTGCTGCAAAAGGTGAGCATGCGCTGGCCCTCGGCCCACGTGCACATTCCTTTTTCCCGAAGACTGCAGGTAAGCTTAACCCCGACAGGATAACCCGAGGCTATGCTCATTACGAACACAAAGGCTGAATTACCCGGCGTCTTAAAAAGCGGACGCATGACCGGTTCCAGCATTGTGCCTATAAAATCGATGACCCCAAGGCCTATAAGAAGTTCGGCGCCGATAAAAAAAGGTAACAGTGCTGGCAGCACCACGTTAACCCACGTATCCACTCCGTCAACGGCTGCCCGATAGCACTCCTCCGGGTAGTACACAAGGCTCATTACAAACAGGGATACGGTTAATGCAGATATATAGACGGACAGTTCGGTTTTTTTTGTTTTTATTAGCTTTACATCGTTTAACCTTATATAAAAATAGGTAATAACAATAACGAGGGAAACAAGGGCAATATAGAGCAAGCGTGTATTTGACATAGAGGATGCTCCTTATTATTTTTTAGCTACTATTTCAATATATTTACCGGGCCTCTTTAATATGAATAACAGGGGAGGTAATGTTTTGACACGCAAAAAGTTCGGGCTGGCACTGGGGTCGGGAGCCGCCCGCGGGTTCGCCCATTTGGGGGTGCTTCAGGCCCTGGAGGAAAGAGGGATAGAGATTGACTATATTTCTGGGTGCAGCATAGGCGCACTTATTGGGGCGCTGTATTGCAGCGGTATGTCGATTATGGAGATTATTGATTTGGCGGTGGATATGGAGCCCTGGGACTGGATAGACATATCGGTACCCAAAAAAGGGCTGGTACAGGGCCGGAAGCTGGAGCAGCTAATCAAAAGATACACCGGCGGCAAAAGGTTTGACGAGCTTAAAAAGCCGCTGACGGTGGTAGCCACCGACCTGTGCACCGGTGAAAGGGTAGTGCTCCATTCGGGGTACGTCTACAAGGCGGTCAGGGCCAGTGTTGCTATTCCGGGGATAATAGCGCCTTTAGAGCTGGACGGGCGCATCCTTGCCGACGGTGGGCTGGTAGACCCGGTACCCGTTGACCTGGTGAAGGACATGGGAGCCGATTATACAGTTGGGGTAAACTTGGGATCATGGATAGAGGACAAGAGGATGGAAAGTATTTACGATGTAATAATCCAGAGCATAGATATACTGCAAAACGAAATACTGATGTTAAGAGGAATAGACGCGGATTTGATAATAAGCCCCTATCTTAAGCATATAAATCCGGTAACCTTCAACCAGGTGGAGGAGTGCATCCATTCAGGCAGGAAGGCGGCCCTGGAAGTGATGGAAGACCTTAATTCCGGGCTTGTTCCCGCAGAAAAAAGGGGCTGGTTACATAGTCTTGGCCGGCGAAAGAATACTTCCCATTAGCATACGCCGTTACATACAGGTCGGTTGCCAGAACATCTTTTTGCAAAATCTCAAGCAAAGGAGATTCTTTGGGGAACCCGTGATGGGCGGTTTTGGTTATAATGGGTATCTTGGTACTGTTGCCAGCTTTTTTTAGTATTTCCGCCCCTTTTTTGTTTAGCGCCAGAACCCTTGCGTAGCAGGGGCTGTTTTGCTCTTCGAGGCGTATTACAGACTCACGGGTTATGTCAAGAAGTATGTAGGTCAGGATTCTCCTAAGGCGAGTGTGGGTGTACCGCTTTGTTTTTATCCGGTCCAGTATACCGGTAACGGTTGTTTCCTTTCCGGCTGCGCCTTGGATTCTGTTTTCAAGCCCCTCTGTGACCTCGGGGTACCGCTCAAGGGTCTCCGGTCCCATTCTTCGAATAAGCGTGATGACAGCAAGACTGAACATGTCATGACAGACCGGGCCTCTACCCAGCAGGAATTCCCTTTCCAGTACTTCTATGCTGGAACGGGGGAGGACCTTTGCGGTTCTTTCGGTCACGGCGTTCCTTCTTGTTAGCTCACCCCGTATTGCAGTTGCGCTGGAAATCCTTGAATAAATGGACCGGGAATGATAACCGGCAGCTTTCCGCCTCACTGTATAGGGCACGATGCCGCTTTTTAGCCTTTCCAAGGCCTTGAGGTACTCTATGGCTAGTATGTTGTTGGGAGAAGCAAGCAGAGGGTGCAGTTCACCGGCGGAGGGGCCCAAAAACCTCTCCAGGGCCGATGCCCTAGCGGAGGGGAAACTCTGACCCCTGGCCAGGTAATCTCGTAGCAGTTCCTTGTAACCCTCCGGTTCCTGTGCTAGTATGCGGGAGACCTCGGTAAGGCCTTGTAGGTTTCCAGCTTCACTACCGAAACAGAGGGAGTCCACCACTCCAATCCCGTGAAGTATCTTTAAAGCGCCCATTGAAAAGCCCTCGGCGCTGCGACAGGCGTACACCGTCGGCAGCTCCAGCACCAAGTCCACCCCGGCTTTTACCGCCATTTCTGCCCTTGCCCATTTGTTTACCACTGCGGGTTCGCCCCTTTGAACGAAATTACCGCTCATAACGGCTACGGTATGGGTTGCGCCGGCAATACGCCTTGATTCCTCGAGATGGTACAAATGTCCGTTGTGGAACGGATTATATTCGGCAACTATTCCCAGCACCTTCATACTTTTTACCTCCTCTATTGCATTACTTATTTATACCTTGCACATTATACATTACACCGCTTATCTCACAATTTGATGCGTCCCATCCCTAAAGCTTATCAATCGGGGGCATTCATATGGGAAGTGAGAAGTGGGAAGTGAG
>LSQX01030457.1_pt3 | contig 44105 bp, 38 predicted proteins | sample 654561 | NCBI WGS metagenome assembly LSQX01 (sample SAMN04489861, study PRJNA283612) | anaerobic digester metagenome | isolation source: 4 biogas reactors fed with cattle manure at either 37C or 55C with and... | place: Denmark: Kongens Lyngby | collected 2014 | reverse complement strand
AAAATAGGGCTGTCTCTCAACTTTCGTTTTGAGACAGCCCCTCCGATCTTCTTAGTGAAGACTCAGATGATTACCATCTGTTGCTGTCGCCATATCCGCGATCCGAATTGCGCTGTTGCTTACGAGCGCGACGGCAATCGGGGCAACGTACGGGTTCATTGGTGAAACCCTTCTCAGCGTAGAAAGCCTGCTCACCTTCGGTGAACGTGAATTCCGCTCCGCAGTCTTTGCAAGATAATGTCTTGTCTGCCATGTTAAAAGTCCTCCTTCTTATAGATTAGGTAGGTGACGGGGTGAAGCAGGACATTGAAAACTACCTAATCATAACGAAGAAGTACTATTCAAACCAGTATCTATACCGTTCCACGACCTATCGTAAGAATATCACGTCATCTGATAATTTACAATAGTCCGGTCAAAAATATTGAAACATCTCCATAACACCGGGATACATGCTTTTATTCGCCTCGAATGTACGATTCGCGCGGCTGTATGTTTGTTTTGCCGGCCTTAATCGACCGGACCGTCGGAATAAAAAACAGCCCCGGATCTCCGGGGCCGCTTCTTAGACTATGATCCGCAAGAATCAATCAGACACGGAAAGCTTTGCGGCCGGGATATACCGCGGCGGCTCCAAGCTCTTCTTCGATACGCAGAAGCTGGTTGTACTTGGCGACGCGGTCGGTTCTCGAGGGAGCGCCGGTTTTGATCTGTCCGGCGTTGGTAGCGACGGCCAGATCCGCAAGCGTAGTGTCCTCGGTCTCGCCCGAACGGTGAGATACGACGGCGGTCCAGGATGCCTTGTGCGTCATCTCGATCGCCTCAAGCGTCTCGGACAGCGAACCGATTTGGTTCAGTTTGATCAGGACGGAGTTGCAGACATCCTTCTCGATGCCGGTCTTGATGCGCTCTGTATTCGTGACGAAAAGGTCGTCGCCGACGAGCTGGATCTTGTCGCCGAGAGCCATGCGAAGTTTCGCCCAGCCTTCCCAGTCTTCCTCGCTCATCCCGTCTTCCAGAGAAATGATCGGATATCGACTGGCAAAATCGGTCCAGAATGCCACCATTTCGTCGACGGTCAGGAACTTCCCGGCCTTCCAGAACAGGTACTGGCCCTCCTTACCGGCCTTCTTGGCTTCTTCGTACATCTCGGTAGCCGCGGCGTCGATCGCGATGAAGAAATCCTTACCGGGCACATAACCGGCGGCTTCGATGGCTTTCACGATATAAGCGAGTGCGTCCTCGTCACCCTTGAAGTTCGGAGCAAAGCCACCCTCATCGCCGACGGCGGTGACATAGCCGTCATTCTTCAGGAGCTTCTTGAGCGTATGGAAAACTGTCGAGCACTTCTCGAGCGCATCCGCAAAGGAGGTTGCGCCGGTCGGGACGACCATGAATTCCTGAATGTTCAGACTGCTGTCGGCGTGCTTGCCGCCGTTCAAGATGTTCATCATCGGGACGGGGAGCGTAAACGCATTCGCGCCGCCGATGTAGCGGTATAGAGAAAGGCCCATCGAGGAAGCGACGGCCTTGGCAACAGCCATGGATACGCCGAGGATCGCGTTTGCGCCGAAATTACCCTTATTCGGGGTTCCGTCCGCCTGGATCATCGCACGGTCGATCGCTTTCTGATCGACAGCGTTCATGCCCATTAAAAGATCGGCGATCGGCCCGTTGATGTTGGCGACCGCATTACGTACGCCTTTACCGAGGTAACGGTTCTTATCTCCGTCACGAAGCTCAACGGCTTCAAAAGCACCTGTGGAAGCTCCGGAAGGAACGGCGGCTCTGCCGAACGAACCGTCGGAAAGATATACGTCCGCCTCAACGGTCGGGTTGCCGCGAGAATCCAGAATTTCACGTCCGATAATCTTAGTAATCAGTAAGGAATGGGTCATAGTATGCCTCCTTTTGGCTTGAAAGCCACTGTATATATAAGGGATGTGTAAAAAGGTGTCCATATGAAGACTAGAAGGAAAATGAGATTTAGTCAATGCATATCCGAGAAAATGTATACAAAAATTCATTCGATTCTCCCCGATGTGTACTCCTTTCGGTTCCATTAACCGGTTTTGCCCGGTAATCCGAACGGCAACAGATATGGTAAAATCTACTGGACAGCTTGATGTGATGATGGATGGGGATCGAAGCGAAATGGGTATCGACGATACAAACTGCAAAACGAAATATCCCCTCCTGTTTGTTCACGGAACCGGTTTTCGCGATCGGAACTGGTTCAATTACTGGGGTCGAATTCCGACTGCGCTGGCGTCCCGCGGCTGTGAGATCTATTACGGAAATCAGGACAGTTGGGCGACCGTCGAGAATAATGCGATGACCGTGAAGACCCGCCTCCGGGAAATCCTGGACAAGACCGGGGCCGAAAAGGTGAATATCATCGCGCATTCAAAGGGCGGACTGGAAGCAAGATACTTGATTTCAACGCTCGGGATGGCGGACTCGGTCGCAAGCCTGACTACGGTCAGTACCCCTCATCACGGATCCAGGACGATGGATCTTGCCTGTCGGTTGCCCGGATTATTGTTTCGGATGGCGGCCTTTTTCGCGAATCATTGGTTTAAACTGCTCGGAGACAGCAATCCGGATTTTCACTTCGTATGCAGACAATTCACGACCGGGTACGCCGAGGAGTTCAACAAGACAAACGAGGATGCCGACGGAGTATATTATCAGAGTTATGCAGGCGTGATGAAAAGCCTGTTCAGCGACGGTATGATGTTTTTCCCCCACTTCGTCGTCCGGTGCATCGAAGGCGAGAACGACGGGCTGGTCACTCCCCGATCCGCGAGGTGGGGGGAGTTCAAGGGAGTTCTTAAGGGGTGTACCAATCGCGGGATATCTCATGCGGACGAAGTGGATATGAGAAGACGGAGATTGTCGAAAAAGAACGAAGAGGGCGGCGTCGGAGACATCTGCGATGTGTATGTACAAATTGTCAGTGATTTGAAGCGACTCGGGTACTGAATCGGCATACGTCGGGTAAGGGGAACGAATATGATCGTAAGACTGCTTCAACTGATTTTTCTTTTCTTCTTTTCGAATGTCTGTGTTCTTCCCTACCTGTTGAAAAGTCCTCCGCTGTTGAATCTGTTTATGGTTGTCATATCGGCGATTTATTTCATTGTCTTGAATATTACACCGAGATGGAAGCGCCAATGCTTTTCGCGAATGGAAGTGCTGATGGATGGTCGCGAACTGATCCTTTTGGCAATTTTTCTGTTTCTTGCCGACCTTTGTTTCGCGATCTTTTTTCTTCCGCGGCTGGGCGATAAACCGATTTCTATCGTTCTGAATGAAGTGGTTGCGCTGATCATATTGAGCATCATCGCGCTGAACGGAGTTTTGCGGATTTTTTTCGCTTCGTCACAGTTGAGTTTGATTATGAGGCTGACTTTATTTTTCACGTGGTGGATCCCGATTTTCGGTGTTTTTGTCTGCCTGCACGCCGGCCATGTCGCCCGACATGAATATCTCTTCATGCTTTATAAGGATGAACTGAACGAGAGCAGAAAGGATAATGACGTCTGTAAAACTAAATATCCGCTTCTGATGGTGCACGGCATTTTCTGGAGAGACTGGCAGATTTTCGATTATTGGGGTCGGATATCCAAAGAGCTGATCCGAAACGGGGCGACCGTTTATTACGGTAATCAACAATCCGCGGCTCCGATGGAGGTTTGTGCGTCGGAACTGAAAGCGCAGATCCTCCGGATCCTCGAAAAGGAGCACTGCGATAAAGTTAATGTCATCGCTCATTCCAAGGGAGGTCTGGATGCGAGATACGCAATCAGCCGACTGAACGCCGCGCCGTACGTCGCGTCACTGACGACCGTCGGCGCACCTCATCGGGGATGCCGTCTGGTGGATATCGCGGTCGGTAAAATACCGGAATCTCTGATGCGTCTCGCCGCAAAAGGATATAACGCAATGTATAAGAAGCTCGGTGATAAAGACCCGGATCTTCTAAGCGGAATCAATGATCTGACCACCGAGCAATGCGCGGTGTTTAACAATGAGGTAGTCGACATAGAGGGTGTACTTTACCAAAGCGTCGCGTCGAAAATGAGTGGTTTTTCCAGTGCGGGTTTTCCGCTCAACGTCGGATATGCGATATTACGGCGTACGGACGGTGAGAACGACGGGTTTGTTTCTGTCGAATCGTCAAAATGGGGTCGTTATCTCGGCCTTTATGAAACCAAGTCAAGACGCGGCGTTTCACACGGGGACACGATCGACCTGACGCGCAAGAACATCAAAGGGTTTGATGCTTGCGAATGCTATATCGACATTATCCGGAAATTGAAGGCCCGGGGACTCTGATTGCGTGCGGATAAAACAGGTCGGGCGACGAATTCGTAACCGGACCATGTGCCCGTTATTCATCATCGCGAACATCAGAGCAGTTCGATTTGTATTTTACCCGCGCTAAAAACAAACAACGTGCCCCACTCATTTATTTCCGGAACCCCTTGAGAAGCAAGCTTGATGCGGAATACGTTCGTCAGCATCAGACGGCAGGTGCCCTTGATCCCCTCGGTCTCGATCAGGATGGTCTTACCCTTTCGTGATGCGCGGACTACTCCGGATTTCTGTGCGTCGGAGGAGAAGATATCCACTGATACCTGCCGATTGTCCGAGAGCTCGAAAACGGTGATCGTCACGGAATCCAGATAATCGTATTCCGTGGTGTCGTCGGATTTGCCGGTCACCAGGATCGTGTTCTCACGTGCCAGAAGCGGAAGCGTGAAGTAATCGTGTTTCTCGCTTCTCCAGCAGGGGCCTTCGACCCGGTCACGAGTCAGAATATTGGTCCACACACCTTTCGGAACATAATACCGTACCGTGCCCGTATCGGTCATGATCGGAGCGCACAGGAGGGAGGCCCCGAGCATATACTGTCGGTCAAGCATCTGACAGGTCTCGTCATTCGGAAATTCAAGAAACATCGGGCGCAAAAGGGGAAGTCCCAAGGTAGTCGCCTCGATCGCCGCGGAATAAAGGTAGGGCATCATACCGAGCTTGAGCCGGGTGAAGTGCGCGGCAATCTCCGCGGCCTCCTCACCGTACATCCAAGGCACTTTATATTGGCCGTTGCCGTGTAGTCTCGAGTGGGAGCTTAAAAGGCCGAATTGCAGCCAGCGAATATAGAGATCCGGATCACATCCGTCGGAAAACCCGCCGATGTCATGGCTCCAGAACGCAAAGCCGCTCACGGCCAGTGATAGACCGCCGCGTAAGGTCTCGGCCATGCCGGAATAGGAAGACGGGCAATCGCCGCCCCAATGTACCGGAAATTGCTGGCATCCGACAGACGCGGCCCGGGCAAATATGCACGCCTTGTTCTTGCCGAGACGTTTCTCAAGCACCTCGAAAACCGCCTCCTGATACAAATACGCGTATGTATTGTGCATGCTTTCCGCGGACAGTCCGCCGCGATAAACGATCCCTTCCTTCAATGCTTTCGCTCCGTAAAATGAGTCAGCGACGGGGATGCGCTCTCCGAAATCGGTCTTAAAGGAATCAACACCGATATGGATCAAGTCGTCAAGGCGCTTCTGATACCAACCGCGCGCCATCGGATTGGTAAAATCGACCAAGGCCATTCCCGCCTGCCAGCGATCCCATTGCCAAACGTCACCGGATCCTGTGGTGACAAAAAATCCCGCGTCCAATCCTTCCTGGAAAAGAGGAGACTTCTGTGCGATGTACGGATTGATCCAGAGACAAACGCGGATGCCAAGCTCGTGAAGTTTCCGAATCATAGCTGCCGGATCCGGGAACCGGTCGCTGTCCCAGAGAAAACCGGTCCACTCAAAGCCTTTCATCCAGTAACTGTCCAAGTGAATTACGGAAAGCGGAATACCGCGCTCGATCATCTCCTCCGCGAACTCAAGCACGGTGTTCTCGTCGTAATCGGTGACAAAGGAAGTGGAGAGCCAGAGCCCGAAGGACCAGGAGGGAGGCAGAGACGGTCTGCCGACCAACTCCGAATACAGTGTCAGAACGTGCTTCATCGATTCGCCGCCCAGAACGAAATACTCCATTGTTTCTCCCGGGACGGAAAACTGTGTCTTACTCGGAAATTCGCTTCCGATTTCATAGGATACCCTTCCTGTACTGTTCACAAAAACACCGTAGGAGCGGTTAGACAGAAAGAAAGGGATGTTCTTATAAGCCTGATCCGAATCGCATCCGCCGTCCTCGTTCCAAATGTCGACGGATTGCCCGTTACGCACCATCGGTGTGAAGCGTTCACCCAAGCCGAAGATGTGTTCGCCGACATCAAGGTCAAGGCGTTCGCGGATGTAACTCCGCCCGTCGGGATCCGTAATATGAGCCGGGCCGTCGATGCCGGAAGAGGTGAGAATGCGTCCGTTGTAAAGGAACCGCACCGAAAATTCTCCGGATTTGGGGACACGCGCCTCGGTGCTTCCGGAAACGAAAACGTATTCGTCAGCGGTCTCCGCGAATACCGGCGTAACATTACGGGTGTTCAGTCGAAAAGCTGCGTCCCTCGGTTTCCTGCCCTTGAAATTGCAAAGCCTTACCGAGATGATGTTCGGAGCCGGAGAGGATATACGTAACGTCATCATACCGCAGTCAACGGAGTCCGATCGGTTCTTTTGTGCTTTGTACGGTGCGTAGAGCGTCAAGGCGGCATCGGTGCGCTCCACCTCGAATATTTCCTTCGGTGCTTCGACGGTGAAGCCTTCTTTGGACAGCCAGGTTCCGTTCGTAAATTTCATGAGAACCTCCCGTTGCGAACCCGGTTACCGGAACGGGAAGCCCGTTCCGGTGACCGATGGTCTTATTTTAACCATTGTCGCAGAAAAAACGGAAAAACGTCAACTGATTTTGCGACTTATCGATCGATCGTAACGCTTTTCGATATGAATCGGCACGAATTCTCTTTATCGCGCGGAGTTATTTGAGGTCAAAGCGAAGAAGCCGCCTCGACGACCACCGGAGTGGCGTTATCGGACGGCTTCCGTACTTGTGAAATTCGGGTGTCTATGGATTCTGTGGTTCTTTGGTCGGTTTCGGTTTGGTTGCGTTCGAGTTCGAGGGAATGGTCCTCTCGGTTGACTCGGACGGCTGAGTCGGCTTGGTCGGTTTGGTCGGTTTGGTCGGTTTGGTTGCGTTCGAGTTCGAGGGAATGGTCCTCTCGGTTGACTCGGACGGCTGAGTCGGCTTGGTCGGTTTGGTCGGTTTGGTCGGATCCGTGCTCGGGCGGGTATCCGCGGGCGTGCTCGGCTTGGTCGGATCCGCGCTCGGACGGGTATCCGCAGGTGTGCTCGGACGAGTCGGCGATCCGGGATCGGTCTCATCCTTCCCGGTATGAGACGGGAGATTGACGGTGATTCTTGTTTGATCCATCTCTCCGGATTGAGCCAGAATTCGAACCAGCTCTCCGAGAGAGGTTGCCTTGACGTTCTCCGCATTCCAAGGACCTTGCTGCGCCGCGGACCGGTTGACGATCATCTGCATGCCTACCGAGAGACCGTTCTTACGAGCGGTTTCGGCCACACTTCCGTCGTGTGAATAAATAATATGCAGGCGAATGCCGGAACCCTCACCGTTTCCGGAGGTTTCCTTCAACAGCATGAGCTGAGATTTGAGAAGGGTATCCTTCTCGGGCATCACGGCCGAAATCAAAACGTCTCCGATTTCCTCGTAACCGTTTTGCTCAAGGCACAACAGCCAGCGATCGACCGCTTCCTGCCATGTGAGACCCTTGTAATTCTCCTTGATCAGCAGGCGGCTGGCATCCGCGTTCAACGCTTCGACATTGGTAACCATGAAATCCTTATTGATCGAAAACTGAAGGCTGGGGTTGACGTCTACGGATAAGACGGCGTATGTGCGCGCATTCAGGATACTCTGGGTGATAATAAAACCGGCGATGATCGCGAAAACCGCCGCGGCAAAAGCAAGCACGGGTCGCATGACCCTGCTTCCGGAACGGTACGATTCCTTCGGACTGTCCACGATGATCTCCTGCCCGAGGGAGATAGCCTTCCGGCTCGGAACTCTGACGAGCCGACAATCGGAGGTAAACATGATCGCCGACGTGTTGTCGAGCGACAGGATAATTCCGCGATTCACTTGGTTGCCTCCTTCTCGAGTATCGCCACATAGGATCTGATCAGAAACAGATCACTCTGGAGCAGTATGGCCAAAAGCAGTATGCACGAACGGTGCTTGTCCACCCGTTTGACCGGTTCTCCGACTCGCTTTGCGACCTCGGATACCGGAAGACGACGGGAATCGAGCGTTTGATTGAAAAGCTCCCGGTCGTCTGCCAACGCGCGCGCCGCGCGCACACAAAACATCAATGTCGGACGCTGCTTCGGGAAGTGGTCTACCAATCCGTCGAGCGTCAGTCCGAAGAGAGAGAGCCGGTACTCGACCTCGATCATCGAGTCCTCCGACTCAATGTCCGCAAAGGCGATGCCGCTCGTCGAATCTTCCAGCCGATCTTCGTATGAGATCGGCTCGTTGTCCATGTCCGAGAAACTGTGTTCCCGGTGAACCGAACCGCGACTGCGGTTCCAGTCAATGAGCCGGTTCCGGATGATGATTGATGCATACGTTCGGAACGGAATTCCCCGGTCCGTCGAAAAACGATCAATCGCAGTGTTGAATGCACTCAGCGCGATACTGAACTCATCGGTGCTCTCCACGGAAATCATGAAGGTGTGCTTGCGCACCAACTTCTTGATCCAAGGCATACTGCCCGCAATCAGATCCTCTCGGATCCTTGCGTCTCCCTTCTGCGCGAGAAGCACCGTCTCTTCCGAAACCGGCTGACCGTTCAACACGTGTGTCATCCTTCCGGGACAGTATAAATGTCCCTTCATATACTTATATACGAATCATACACGGTATTTCGGGGTGATTTCCATAAGTTATGTCCTATTATTTTCACTTTTGTCACAATCAAGCGGTTTATTCACAAATTAAGGTTGACAAAAGGGGATCATCCGTATTATTGTATTAATCAAGCAATACAATATCATGGTGAAATTGCTTTGCGATTCTCGGTTCAACATTTCGAGAGAAAGGAGACGCAATTGACGGAAATACTGGATGGCAAAACACCGATCTATGTTCAACTCGTTGAAATTTTCAAGGTGCGTATCGCGAACGGTTCCTGGCCGATCGGCACTAAAATGGACACGGTCCGGGACCTGGCGGTTCGATATCAGGTGAACCCGAACACCGTGCAACGGGCGTTGTCGGAGTTGGAAAGAGAAGGGCTGGTTTATGCCGAACGAACGAGCGGCCGATATATCACGAGCGATGCCGAGAAGGTGAAAACAGCACGGGCGGATCTTGCCTCACTCAGGATCCGGGAATTCACGGAACAGATGACTCTTCTGGGCTTCGAAGTCCGCGATATTCTCTTGATGACCGGGAATTATCTTCGGGAAAAAGATACCGAGGGGTAAAATGATACCGATAAGGAGTATAAAAAAATGAGCATGATTTCAATCGAGAACCTGGAGAAGAGTTACGGGAGTTACAAGGTTCTCAACAATATGAGTTTGTCCCTGGAGTCCGGGCAAATCATCGGCTTGGTGGGACCGAACGGGTCCGGTAAGACGACGCTTCTGAAAATACTTGCAGGTCTGACCAGTGATTACTCCGGTACGATCCGGATTGACGGCAAGGGATTGGGTCCGGAGACCAAAGCCGTTGTTTCCTATCTTCCGGAGAAGACATATCTGAGCGACTGGATGCGATGTGAGGGTGCCGTCGATTACTTTAATGATTTTTACCCGGATTTTGACCGCAACAAGGCAATGGAAATGTTGTCTCAGTTTCGCCTTGATCCGAAGCAGAAGATCAAGACGATGTCCAAGGGCATGCAGGAGAAACTGCAGTTGACACTGGTCATGGGCAGAAACGCGAGTGTCTATCTGTTGGACGAGCCGATCGGCGGAGTCGATCCCGCAACGCGCAGTCTGATTCTGGATACCATGTTGAAGCAATATAACGAATCATCGATGATGCTTTTCGCGACACATCTGATTGCGGACGTCGAAAGAATTTTTGATCGGGTCATCTTCCTCGGATTCGGAGAGATTAAACTGCACGAGGAAGTGGACGTGATTCGCGCAAAGTACGGCAAGAGCGTTGATGAAGTTTTTAGGGAGGTGTTTGCATGTTCGGTAAACTCGTAAAGCATGAGTTTCACGCGACCGGGAGGATGATTCCCCTCATCTTTTTGGTCACGGTCATAGTCGCGGCGATGATGGTCGTCAGCGTGGTTCTGGAGTTGGGCGTGCTCGTAAATGTAACGCTGGTTCTTTTGTTTTTCACGGTGTTTGCCGAAGTGATCGTTACTCTTGTCCTGATCATCTGGAGATACTATCGATCCATGTGCGGGAACGAGGCATATCTGACGCACACGTTGCCCGTCCGACCCCACTTACTGTTGTGGAGCAAACTGCTCGTATCTTTTGTTTGGATGGCGCTGAGTTATCTTTTAATGTTGGGCATGGTTGCGGTGATTATCACGTTGTTCGCATCAAAGAACGGCACGTCCGTCAGCGAGATCATGAGTTCCATGCGCAACTTGTGGGAGATGCTCGGATTAGAAGGTCATGAAGTGACGGTGATTACCATTTTCGTTGCCGTCTTTGTTACTTCGATCCTTGGCGGGCTGACGAATGCTTTCTTTTCGATCTCTCTGGGAAGTACGTCAAAGTTTCATCAACTCGGTATCGGAGGTCCGATTCTGGTTTATATCATCCTGTATATCGCGCTTCAACTCATCAATTTACTCGGAATGGTTTTTATTCCGCTGGCGCTACGAATTCGGGAGACAGGCGGGGTGCCGAAATTCGACTTTATCTCGTACAATATGATCGGATGGTTTTCGGACAGAGTTTCCGGAAACGCGGCTCAATTCGGAGAATCGATTGTCGGGATCGGCTCGTTTCTGATCCTTCCGGTGATTATCGCCGTTCTGTTGATTACAACGGCCAACATCACCGAGAAGCACACCAGTGTTCGTTGACCGATCAAACAGCCCGGTTTTCGGGAAGATCCTCCGTACGCGCCGGAAGCGATTTGAGACAAAATGATCGAAGAAACAACTGAATTTCATACAAAAGTTCCGGATCACGTGCTGGATTGCATGAGGGTTCTGTCGAACAGCGGCCGTGAGGCATGGCTTGTCGGCGGCTCGGTCCGGGATTTTTGCATGGGTCGGGAACCACTCGATTACGATCTGACGACGGACGCGACGCCGGATGAGACGATGAGGCTTTTTTCGGGCAGGAAAATCCTGACGTCGGGTCTTCGGCACGGAACGGTGACCGTTCTGATCGAAGGGCGGCCGGTCGAGATCACAACATATCGAACCGAGGGGGCCTATACGGATGGGCGAAGGCCGGATTATGTGCGATTCACGCCATCCCTTGAGGAGGATCTGAAGCGCAGGGACTTTACGGTCAACACGTTGGTGCTTAACGAGCAAGGCGTGCTTCGCGATTATACCGGCGGTCTTGCGGATCTGCACGCCGGACTGATTCGATGTGTCGGGGACCCGCGGGAACGATTCCGTGAGGATGCACTGCGTATTTTACGTGCGTTGCGCTTCGCCTCCGTGCTCGGCTTCATACTGGAGCCCGAAACGGCCGAAGCCGCGGTTGAAGAATCTCATCTCTTGGCTCAAATTGCCGCGGAGCGTGTGTGGACCGAATTTTCGGGTCTTCTGACGGGCACGAATGTCCGCCGCGTGCTGGAGGATTATCGGGAGGTGATCGCGGCGGTGATTCCGGAAACGAAGCCGATGATGGGGCTGAACCAGCGAAATCCGTATCATTGCCACGATGTGTGGTCGCATACCGCGCATGTCGTCGAAGCGGTACCGCCGAACAAGACCTTACGGCTCGCGGCGTTTTTTCACGATATCGGGAAACCTGCGACCTTCACGGTGGATGAGAAGGGAGTCGGTCACTTCTACGGGCACGACGCTGTCGGAGCCGAAATGACCGCTCAGATTCTCTCCCGTATGAAGTCCGACTCGCAAACCCTCTTTCTGGTTGAAAAACTGGTCGCGATCCACTGCATATCGCTCTCAGCGGACAACAAGATCATCCGAAGGCGGCTCCGCCAATTTGGGCCGGAGATCCTGAAACTGTTGATCGCTCTGAAAATTGCGGACGCGAAAGGCCAGTCGGAGCTTTCACGTGACCGGATCGGGCATCTGATCGAGACAAGAGAGGCGATACAATTATGCATTCGCGAAAAGGAATGCTTCTCGCTCGAGCACCTTGAGCTGAACGGGGCGGACCTTCTTCGTCTCGGCTTCCGTGAAGGACCGTCGATCGGCCTTCTGCTCGACGAAATCCTCGAGAAAGTGATTCGCGGAGATCTGGTTAATCACCATGACGAATTGATTCGATATGCCTCCGAACGAGGCGATGAATCGCAAAAGGATCCTGTATCTCCCGCAAAATAAATAAATCTGAATAATTTCGATGATCTGCACGGCTAAACGTCAAGGAATCGCGAGAAAGCCATGAACGAATTGTGAAATATGGACACATTTGTGTGAAATTCGTGTGAATTATGCTAATATTATCATTGTAAGGGAAATGCTTTTGTAGTACCGCGAAGCGGGGGTGATGATATGAGAAATAATAAAGGTTTTACGCTCATCGAGATGATCGTGGTTCTCGCTGTTGTCGTAATTATAACGGGTGTTACGTCCCTGACGGTGGTTCAGTCGATCAATCAGGCTACTGTGGCGAAGGATGCCGCCGAACTCCATTATGGGAATGTTTACAATGAAGCCAGAGCGCAGGTCGAGATCTTGCGTTCCGCAGGATACGGCAGCGCGGATGCGTTTGCTCCCGTGCCGACACCGGGAGGCGGCGGGGGTGACACGGAACCAACAGCGACTCCGACTCCGATACCCGCCACCCCGACCCCGATTCCGACGTCTACGCCTATACCTACACCTACACCTTCGGGTGCGATCGTGGTAGGGAACTACACGGTTCCGAACGTTACCGGGACGCCGACAGCGTTCCCCGGAACGAATACCGTAACAGAGATGGGCGATGGCGAATACGATTTCAACGCGAAATTCACGATTCCTCAGCGCTCTTATCCGACCTATGCGGCGATCTATCTTCCGCCCGGAACGATCGATATCATCGTATGGTACAATTGTAAAGTAGAGTATTTTGATTCCGATACGAACATTGCCGTGATATCGGTTGGAGCATGGCAAACGAACCCGGCGATTCGTGTAGATTATGGCGGGAAGAAGGTCGATTGGAAGTTGACCCGAATTTTCGATATCGTAGAAATAACCTGACCGGTCGCGAAGCAACATTATTTGACTGCCTTGCGGGGGAACCCCCGCAAGGCATCTTTTTTTGTGTCGGTATGATAGAATAAACAAAAAATAAACTCGGAGCACAGATATGAGAATTGTCGATATCATTCGTTCCAAACCGGTTACATTTTCGTTGGAGGTTTTCCCGCCGAAGACCGACGATCGTTACGACACGGTCGCGCAGGCGGTATCGGCGTTGTCGTTCATGGCGCCGGACTATATGTCGGTCACATACGGTGCCGGGGGAGGCACCTCGAAGAATACGGTTCGCATCGCGACGGAGATTGAGAAAATCCACCACACGACGGCACTTGCGCATCTGACCTGTCTGTCATCGACCCGGGAAGAGGTGCGTGGGATCCTCGGTGATTTACGGGATAACGGGATCCGGAACATCCTTGCTTTACGCGGAGATCAGCCCCATCCCGATTCCGGATTCCCGGTTCCGCATGACTATCGTTACGCCTATGAGCTGGTAAACGATATCCGGGCCTTTGGCGATTTCTGCGTTGGTGCGGCGTGCCATCCGGAGGGACATCCGGATCGGGTCGACCCGAAGGCGGACATCGAACATCTGCGAAACAAGGTGGAATGCGGCGTTGATTTTTTGGTGACGCAGTTCTTTTTCGATAACGGGAAATTTTACGATTATGCCGATCGGGTGCGTGCGGCCGGAGTGAATACGCCGATTATTATCGGCGTGATGCCGGTGACCTCGGTCAAATCGCTCCGCCGCATGATTGCGATTTCCGGAACATCATTGACACCTCGAATGAAGACTCTTCTTGACCGGTGGGGGGATGATCCCGATTCGATGGCCAAAGCCGGTGTTCTGCACGCATCCGAGCAAATCCTCGATCTGGTCAGTAACGGATTCGGCGGGATCCATATCTACACAATGAACAAACCTCAGATCGCCTCGGCGATCCGGGGGAACATCGGGTTTCTTCTGGGGGACTAATACCCGACGACTGGCCGGAGTACGTATTCAACCGGATTTGAGAACGCAACCGGACAGAATCAGATCTGTTCGGTCAGAAGTTTCGTGACCGGCATCTTCGGCGAATGAATCACATCACCGATCCGACCGGTTTCAACGATCTTTCCGGAATCCATAACCGCGACACGATCGCAAATTGCGCGGATGACTCGCAGATCATGAGTGATCAGCAGAAAAGCGACGCCGCTTCTTCGGTTGATATCATGGAGAAGCTGGAGAATCTGAGATTGAACCGTAACATCAAGTGAGGAAACCGGCTCGTCGGCGATGATGAGTGACGGGGAAAGCATCAGGCTGATTGCCAGAGCGACTCGCTGACGCTGTCCGCCGGACAATTGATGCGGATACGAATCAATATATCGCTTCGGAAGACCGACTTGAGCCATCATCGTCAAAACGCGCTCGCGACGATCCTTTTGGGGGTGAAGATGATTCACACGCAAAGGCTCTTCCAGAAGCCATCCGACAGTCTTATAGGGGTTCAGCGAGTTATACGGATCCTGAAAAACGAGACCGACCGGCGACTTGCGAATACGTTTCTTGAGGGAGAAGTCTGCTACTAACTCCTCATTCTCGTAAATTCTTCCGGTGCTTCCGGGTAAAAGTCCGGTCATGACACGTGCTAGCGTGGTCTTGCCGCATCCGCTGGAACCGATCAGACCGAGAATTTCGCCCGGAAGGATACGTAGAGATACCTGATCCAGCACCTGTGCTTCGTTTGTGGCGCCTCGAAAAGCGGTGGTTGTGTACCCTGCGCTTAACGCCTCGATCCGATAAAGCGGAACCGCGCCGGCCGGAGGAGCGGGTCGGGCGACCTCAGCACCTCGGATATCCAGCCGCGCTCCGCGCAACAACGCCGCAGTATGAGGGTGTCCCGGAGAGTGAAGGACTTCATATGTCGCATCACACTCGACGATTCTTCGGTTATGGAGAACTGCCAGACGATCACACATCTTTTCCATGATTTTGAGGTCGTGGGATATGAACAAAACCGAAAGGCTGAAACTCTGGCTGATGCGGCGCAGCTGGTCGAGAATCTGAGTTTGGGTCACAGTATCGAGCGCAGTGGTCGGCTCGTCGGCGATCAGAAGCGACGGTTTGAGAAGAAGAGCCCCGGCGATCAGCGCGCGCTGTCGTTGTCCGCCGGAAAGTTGATGCGGGAATGCCCGGTATATGCGCCCCGGATCATGGAAGCCGACATGAGCGAGCATCTCCAGAATTCGGGTCTTACGCATTCCCCGTGTTTCCTTCGGAGTCGAGGCGTCCGGGTGTGCCGTGATGACTTCTTCAAGGTGTTTTCCCACGGAAATCAGGGGGTTAAGCGAGGATAAAGGCTCCTGAAAGATCATGCCGATTTCTCTGCCGAGCAGATCGCGGCGCGCTTTTGGTGAAAGTGACAGGAGGTTTTGACCGCGGAAAATAATCTCTCCGGCAGTGATCTTCGCCGTTTCCGGAAGAAGCCCCGCGATTGCCAGAGACAGGATTGTTTTACCGGATCCGGATTCGCCGACGATCCCGAAAACCTCTCCGTCCCGGATATCAAAGGATAAACGGGACAGGATGGAATTCTCCTTGCCGGTTACGGGATCCGAAAAGCTGAGTGACAGATTTCTGATTGACAGGAGCGGCGTGGGTTCGTATGCCATATCAAACTCCTCCCGTCTTGAATTTCATGCGGACACCCTCGCTCAGGAAATACATGCCGAGCACATAGAAGAGCAGGTATATCGAGGGGAAAATGATAATCCATGGAGCGTAAACGAGATAACTTTGACCTTCCATCAGCATGTTTCCCAAACTGGGCTGCGGGATCTGAACGCCCTGACCGAGATAACTGAGTCCCGCTTCCGCCATAGCCATATTGGCGATGCCGACCACGATAGCCGGAGCCAATTGCGGAACAAGACCCGGAAAAAGATGCACGAACAGAATCCGAGGAGGCTTAACTCCGATCAATCGAGCCAAAAGAATATATTCGCGATCCTTAAGTTGTCGGATACCGGTTCGGAAAATCCGTGCGTAACTCGGAGCGAAAACGATTCCCAACCCGAAAATCAATCCGGGCAGTCCTTTCCCGATTACGGCGACGAATACCAAGGCCAGCAGAATTCCCGGAAACGCCATGATCGAATCGGATATTAACATGAGGAAATGGTCCGGAGCTCCGCCGAAATAACCTGCCGCCGACCCGAGCAACATACCGAGCAGTAAAGCAATCAAGATGCCCAGAAGCGATATGATAACGGTCGGGCGGGAACCAAGAATGACCCGGCTCAGGACGTCGCGACCTTCATGATCACATCCGAAAAGATGATCCGCACTCGGTGCCGCAAGTTTGGTCATGCTGTTGGTAGCCATCGGATCGTCGGGCAGGTAGATAATCGAAATCAGCGCGCAGAAAAGAACGATCCCGACAAAGACTCCGCCGAGTATCAGAAAAATGCTGTGATTACGAAAACGAATAATTCTTTGCATGGCACACCTTTCTATTTCAGGCGAATTCGCGGATCTACCAGACTGTGAAGGATATCGGCGACAAAATACACGATGACGGTCATCACGGCAAGATAGAGGACGATGCCCGCCGTCAGCGGATAATCGCGGTTCTCGATCCCGAAAATCAAAAGACGGCTGATTCCCGGGATATTGAATACCATTTCGACGACCAGAACGCCGCCGAGGATTTCCGAAGCAACAATCGACAGAACCGTGATGATCGGAACCAGGGAGTTCGGAAGAATATGACGGATCATGACCATCATATTGGATAGCCCGTGACTTTTAGCGGTTCGCACATAGTCCTTCGAGCGCTCCGCAATGATCGAAGTGCGGATAAATTTCTGAAAAACGGCGATCTTCGGAATCGCGACGGCGATGGACGGGAAGAAAAGTGAGGCAATGAAGCCGGATATGCTGTCGGTGTAAGACACATATTCGCCGGCGATAAAAAGTTTGAAGGTCAGACCGAGCAAGAGTGTGATCACAAGTGCCAGAACGATTGGCGGGAATGCCAGGAAAAAGTGTCCGATAACCGATATCAGTTGATCCGCGAATTTGCCCGGCTTTCTTGCGGCAGCGATCCCGAGCGGGAATGCTGCGATTATGGTCATGAAAATCGACATCGCGGCAATCGTAAGCGTTACGGGAATCTTTTGCGCAACCAAGTCGGTAACCGGCTGACGAAAGATGAGCGACTCCCCGAGGTCCCCGCGCAATGTACCGGTCAGCCAATCGGAGAAGGTCTGAAGCATGGAGCGATTGAGCCCGAGTTCCTCTCGAAGAGCCTCAACCTGAGCCTCGGTGGCCTCCGGCCCCAAAATGACTCGTGCCGGATCGCCGGGGATGATATAAAAAGCCGCAAACGTAATCAGAGACACCACGAAAAGTGTGCCGATGAGCTGAAGGATTCTTCTTAAGAAATAATTCATACTCTTTTTCCGATCGCGCTACGCGCTTTGATCTCCTTAATTATAATGAACCGTCGACATATCCTGAACGTAGATTGGATATACCACGTAGCCGCTCAAATCTTTTGAAACGGCGACGATATTCCTGGGATCCTCAAAATAGACCGACGCGCTGTCCTCCGCCAGAATCTCCTGAAGACGGTGGTACAGCAAAATGCGTTCGTCTTCATCCGGTTCTCCCCGTATCTGATCGAAAACCGCATCAAATTCAGGATTGGAATAGTTGATGAAATTGTTCCCGGCATCGGAAACATATCGTGAGAGAACATCCCTCGGCGAAAAATCAGAGGTCAGTGCGATCACCGTTGTTTCAAAGTCGCGGGCGGCATAAACACTGCTTAGCCAAGTTGCCCAGTCTACCGTCAGCACGGAGAGATGGATGCCAACGCGACTGAATTGATCGACAAGGATGGTCGCCGCGTTTATATGATGCCGATAGTTGGAAGGCACAACGAGCGTCGCGCGAAACCCGTCCGGATAACCGGCCTCGGTCAAAAGCTCGACGGCCCTTTCCGGGTCATACGGGAAAGCATTGTTCAGCGATTCATTGTAATAGGCGCCCATCGCGGGGGAAAGTCCCGAATAAATCGGCGTTCCCGCTCCGTCCATCAGGATTTGGATCAGCTCCGTCCGATCGATCGCGCGATTCATTGCTTCGCGCACCTTCGGATTATCGAACGGCGCAACATCGTTGTTGAGGGCGAGAAGGTGGATCATGTTGGACTCGCCAGAAAGGATTTGATAATCGGACTCGATCCGGGAAGCCTTTTCGGAGTCCAGATAAGGGAAAATATCAATGCTTCCGGAGCGAAGCTGAAGGAATGCGGTGTTCATATCCGGGGTGATTTTGAAAGTGACTCTGTCCAGATAAGGAAGGCCGCTCTGCCAATAGTTGTTATTGCGAACCAGAATGACCGATTCGCAAACACGATATTCCTGAAACTTGAAAGGCCCCGTGCCGATCGGAGTCTCGTTGATATCCGCTACGGATCGGGGGATGATCGCGACGGCCAGGAAGGGCAGCAGCTCGGCGTCCGGGGATTCAAGAACGATGCGTATGCTGTTTGCGGATGTAGCTTCCACGGAAAGGATTCCCGACAGATCATCGCGTAAGGGGACTCCGGTTTCAAGGCCGGCGGCTCGCGAAATCGAATAGACGACATCTTCCGCCGTCATCGGCTCTCCGTTATGGAACACAACGCCGGTTCTCAGCGTGAATGTGTAGATCGTCGCATCGTCGGAAATCACATAGTCGGTCGCAAGGGCGGGGGCGAACTCACCGGACGGCAGGCATTTAACAAGTCCTTCGAAAATATTGAAAAGAATTTCCTCGTCTCCGGCCGCAACCGAAGTATGCGGATCGAAAATGCCCGGCTCCTGAGTAATGCCGACAACGACCTCCCCGCCGTAAGTACCGCCGCCTTCGGGAGCTCTGGATTTCGCGCGAAAAGGGTTGGCGCAAGAACATAAAGACAGCGCGATAATGCACAAAGCAACCAGGGCTGTCCCGACGCGATTCCTCCGCCTTACTTTTACGACTTCCGTTTCGGCTTTGAAACGTGACATGCGCGATCCTTTCTGCCGGCGGATGCTCATTTAATGTTAACATTTCAATTATACGCCTGACACGGCGCCCGGACAAATGATTTTGCGCAATCCGGAGGGCATTAATGAGCGAAAAGACTCAATTCCTTTACAATGCGTTTCCCGAAACGTATGGATGCGAAGGGTGACGGAATGGTAGAATCAAAGGAGAAGCGAAATGGGCGGAGACTCTCGGTTTTCGCTCATTGACGGGAGGATGACAAGATGCGGAGTTCACGCAGGCGGCACATTATTTTTCGAGAGGCAGCGATCGTGATCGTTCTTGCCGTGCTGTCGTCCTGCTCCGGTCCGGTCGAACCCGAGGGAACATCTCAGCCGGAACCTTCTCATACTCTCAGCCCCGCGGACTATTTGGGAGAATTTGATGCAGAGATGGCCGATCGGCTTCTTGCCGTGACGAACGAGCTGAGAGAGGAAAACGGACTTCAGCCGTTCGGTACCGACTATGCGTTGGATGAATGGGCAAAAATCCGGGCGGCGGAATTGATTTTCTCGTTCAGTCACGATCGTGTCGACGGATCGGATATGATTACCGCATACCGGGGACCGCCCTATGTCGGATATTCGTCGGCAATCGCGGTCGGGTATCGGTCGGTCGAGCCGATGCTGGATGCCTGGATGTCGCTGGAACACCAGAAAGTCAATCTGCTAAGCCCATACTTTACTCTTGCGGGTACCGCCTGCCTGTGGCATAACGGGACATATTACTGCGTGTTGGTTTTCATGCTTCGTTCATGAGCCTGCGATTTATTTATCGGCGGAGAAACGCGGCCCGAAGATTTGAAAAAGGCCGGGAGTTTTCGAAAACAGAGACGTTTGCGGAGGGACGATATGACGAATCGTGATTTGAATCAGGAAACCGGAAAAGGTTTAAATTGCGGAACGGATAATCCGGATCCGTCGCGACAGAAGATTTTCGCGCTCGTCAACATTCTCCTCAGCATCTTGTTTTGCTGTGTCGTCGTCGGTATTTTTCCGCTTGCTTTCTCGATCCTGGCGATGTTGTTCGCGTCGGAAACGCAAAAAGCGGGAAATCGGGACGAGGCAAACCGGCGGCTCTCGGCGGCGGTTATGCTTAATGTAATCGCTGTGGTCACCATGGCAATTCTCTTGATTCTGATCGCTGTTCTTGTCGTTCGGTTTGAAGCGGAAGGCGGTTTGGAGAGGTTCATCCGTGAACGCTTGCCCGGAGTGTTTCGGTAAACGGAGGAATTGTGCTTTTCAAGCATTATTCGGGCGATTCCTTTGTCAAGAGACCTTGACGCGAGTGCGACGAATGAATATGCTGATAGGAGTCTTACCAATCACATATGCGGACTGTAATTAGGAGGAATCAACATGACTAAATGTGTAAATTGCGGCACCGAAGCCGAGAATGCCAGTTATTGTCCCGAGTGCGGATCAATGATCATCCGTGAATCAATCGCTCCCGCGGGTTCCGCGAGCGGCGAACCGTCCATGTCGGATAATCCCGTCACGGGTTCTGCCCCCGGGCAGGCTCCGGTCTATTCGTCGGATCCTCCGCAATATACCCCCGCAGAGCCGCTCGGCGGATACTCCGGCGGGGATAGCGCATCTTCTTATTCCGGCGGGGCTCCGGCTCAGTACGCTCCGATGAATTCATATCCGCCGCCGCCGGCCGGAGCGTATGTGAATCGTCCCAGCGGAAGCGGACAGATGGTTTTCGCGGTTATTAACATCATTCTCGGAACCGTATTTTGTTGTTGTGCTCTCGGTTCCGGCATTCCGACTTTGGTTCTCGGTATCATTGCGGCGGTGACCGCTTCGGGAGCAAACAAAGCAATGACCGCCGAGGAAGCGAAATCCAAACTGAAGGTCGCCATGATCCTGAATATCATCGCGGTCGCTCTTATTCTGCTTGTCATCGTCTTCTTCTCCGTGTCTTCTCTCTTCTCCGAGAATTATCTGGCTCAGCTGTCATCCATGATCGAGGAGAGCTACGGGCAAATGTACGGATAAGTCACAGCTCAGTTGCGGTCATGTACTGCGGGGACTGTGAATAGGCCGGATTGTTCATGGTATGTTTTCTTGTTTAATCGCGGGAGCGGGTGCCTTCCGGTGGATATCGTTGTATAATTGTACATACTAATTCTTTTGTATCAGAACCTTCGAACCAATCATGATTTGACACACGGGTTCTTCCGAAATAAACAAATAAGGGGTGGCAGCGATGAAAAAATGTCCGGTATGCGGTGTAATGATGGGTGACAACGTAGCCCGTTGTTTTATGTGCAAATATGACTTTCAGAAAGCTGCTCGCGAAGGTGAAGAAACCGCGAAGAAGGAAGCGAAAGACTATATCACCAAGGTTGAGGAAGATAAAAGAAGCCAGGTTGAGGATAAGAAGGCCGACGAAGAAAAATTCATCAATGAGCTCAAGGAACGTTATCAGAAAGAGATCGATAACCTGACTCAGCAATACGAAGAAGAGAAGGTCAGAATCGAGTCCGACTATGTCAATCTGAAGAAGAAAGCCCTGGAAGAGAAATCAAAACTCGACAAGGAGCTTGAGACCGTCCGCAAGCAAATTGATGATGAGAAGGGTAAGGTCAGCGGAGCCGAGACCGAGGCTCAGAAAATTCTTGAGGAAGCCCGCAAGCAAGGTGAAGCGGAGAAAGCGAGTCTTCTGAGGGAAGCGGAAGTTCAGACAGAGAAACTGGCCATCCAGGTACAGAAAGAATATAAGGAAGCGATGGCCCGGAAACAGCAGATGCTGGAAGAGGCGAAACAGGCCGAAGAAGAAACGCTGAAGATCCGCGAGTTAGCGAAAGAGGCGGAACTTCAGAAAGAAGAAGCCGCCAAGGAGTACGAAGAGATTAAAAATCAGATCGACTCCTTGACCGGCAAACTCGATCAGGACAAACAGGATGCGGTCAAGAAGGCGCGCGAGGAAGCGGCGGAGGCCAAGAAAGAGGCGCTGACACTTGAGGATCAGAAAATCCAGGAAGCCGAAGCGCGGTATAACGAAATCGTTGAGCAAACGGAGGCTATCGCGAGACAGATCGAAGCGACCCAACAGCAAGCCGAGAAGGAATTGGGTCTTTATATCGAAGAGGCCAAGAAGGCGATTGCAGAGACGGATCGTGCCGCCGAAGAAAGAACCCGGCTATTTGAAGAATCTGAAAACCTAAAGGAAGAGCTTGCAGCGCTTCAGAAGGAAATCGGCGAGAATAGAAAGAGTAAAGAACAACTGGAACTCGAGGCCGACGAGATTTTGGCATCCGCCAAGGAGGCCAAAGCAAAGGCGGATCAGGAAGCGGAGCTCATAATAGAGTCCGCGAGGGAAAAGGTTTCCGAGGCGGAGAAAGAGGCCGAAGGCATCATTCTTTCCGCCAAGGAAGTGGTGGCCGAGGCGCAGAAAGAAGCGGAAGCGATCATCGCTTCCGGGAATGATCGTGTGACCGAGGCGCAACAGGAAGCGGAAGGAATTATCGCCTCCGCCGAAGAAAAGGTAGTCGAAGCACAACAGGAAGCCGAGGCGATTATCGCTGCCGCCGAAGAAAAGGCGAACGAGGCAAGACTGGAGAGCGAATCGATCATTAACGAAGCGAACGAACGCGCTTCCGTGATCCGCAATGAAGCGGAGGAAGTCCTTGCTTCCGCGAATCAAATCAAGGAGCAAGCCGAAAGGGAGAGCGAAGAAATCGCCGCGTCGGCCAACGAGTTGAAGGACAATACTGAAAAAGAAGCGCAGGAATTGTTGCGTGAGGCGCAAGAGAATAAGGTCGCGCTGGAGAAAGAAGTCGACGACCTGAACGCGGAGTTCGCCAAAATGCGAATGGCCGCTGAAGAAGAGACTGCCCAGATCTCCGCTGAGCTTGAGCAAGCAAAGGCAATCATCGAGGAGTCTAAGACCGCGATGAAGGATGCGGAGGTCGAAGCGGAAATCTTTATTTTCGAGGCGGAGAAGCGGGCGATTGCTTTGAAGGAAGCTGCGTTAAGCGACAGCGAGCGCGGCCGGATGCAAAGGATCATCGAAGAGAAGGAGCAATTGATCGAAGAAATGAGTAAAGCGAAAGAAGAAGCCGAGAAGAGAATCGAGGAATTGCAGCAACAAATTCAGACGGCGCAGACCGCCATTGATGAACTTCGTATCCGCACCGAGGCGTTGGCGGTCTCCGGCGGAGGATCCGTAACGGCGAGTCCAATGGATTACGAGATCGAAGTCATTGCCCATAACGAGAAGGGCGAGGTGGACGCCGTCCTGATTGCCAAGACTCTTTCCAAGAGATCTTCGGAAGGCTGGCATTTGCATACCGTTATTAACGACGAAGGCGGAAGGGTCCTTGCGACGCTTGGCGGCTCGGAGAATATCTCGCTTTCCGGCGGTCCGTCGATCAAAGAGGATCGTACAATCTTGGTTTTCGAGCGAATTCGGACGTAAACGATTTGTCCGTCATATGGTTTTCGCGCAGAATCTTTGGGTTTCCGCCTGAATGAAAGCGGGCTGTCGGGTATAAGGGATATGAATCAATAAAAGACGCGGGGAACGTTTACCTGCGTCTTTTTTATTCGAAAAGCGGTGGACATTTCGGCAAAAAGCGGGGCCTTTTTCGAATAATTTTTGTGGATATTGTGAAACGCTCATAGTATAATGCCAATATTAGTTTATCCAAGGAGGACATATACATGATCAATTATCCGGCTGAAAAGATCCGCAATATTGCCTTGTTGGGTCACGGCGGATCGGGAAAAACAGCGCTTTCGGAAGCGATGTTGTTCTGTGCCAAGGCAATCGATCGTATGGGGCGATCCACGGACGGGAACACAACCATGGATTTTGATCCGGAAGAAATCAGGCGACAGATTTCAATCAATACGACGATCGCGGCGTGCGAGTGGAAAAACTCCAAGATGAATATCATCGACACGCCCGGCGATTTTGACTTTTTGGGTGAGACAATGGCGGGGATCCGCGTAGCGGACAGCGCCATTGTTGTTATGGCTTCCAAGGGCGGCGTCCAAGTCGGCGCGGAGAAGGCGGTCCGCCTTCTGAAGAAGCGGAGTGTTCCGTTTCTCTTTTTCGTGAACCGGATGGACGAACCGAATGCTGACTTTGAGCATATTGTTGAAGAACTCAGAGGCCAATACGGGATCTCCGTGATTCCTCTTTCGATCCCGATCATGAATCAAGACAAGATGGCGGGTATCGTAGACGTTATGAATAAGCGCGCTTTCTCGATCGATTTGAAGACCGGCTCATCCAAAGAGATGCCTTTCCCGGCGGAGTTTGAGGATCGCGTTGCAAAGATTCATGAGCAGATCAACGAGGTCGTCGCAGAAAGCGACGAGGAGTTGATGGAGAAATATTTTTCCGGCGAGCCCTTTACGGAAGATGAGTTCAGAAGGGGAATTCACGCCGGTTTCAAAGACGGAAGCCTGCATCCGGTTTATGCCGGATCCGCGCTCAATAACTGGGGCGTCGAGTTTCTGATGAACTGTATTTCTAAGGATACTCCGTCTGCCGGAATGAAGAAGACCATCGTCGCCTCTACTCCGGACGGAGCTTCGATTGAGATCGGCACCGGCGAGAAAGAGCCGATGTCCGCCTTCGTATTCAAGACCATCGCCGATCCGTTTGTCGGACGGATCAGCCTTTTTCGCGTATATTCCGGTGTCTTCAAAGGCAACACAATGGTATATAACGCCAACAAGGAGAAGGAGGAGAGAGTCGGCGGGTTGTTCTATATGGTCGGCAAGAAACAAATTCCCGCCGATCAGATCGGTGCCGGAGATATCGGCGCGATCGCGAAATTAGTGACAACGCAGACAAATGACACGCTTTGCGACAAGCAACGCCCCGTTATTCTTTCCAAGATCAGTTTCCCGACGCCTTGCCTGACGATGGGTATCGTTCCGAAGGTCAAAGGTGAGGAGGACAAGATCATGTCCGGCCTCAACAAGCTTTCCGACGAAGATCCGGTATTTACCGTGATCAATGACGCCGAGACCCGCCAGATGGTCATTTCCGGGTTGGGAGAGCAGGAAATCAACGTCTTGCGCAGTAAGCTCAAAAACAAGTTCAACGTTGACGCTGAGCTCGAATCCCCGAGAGTCCCGTACCGCGAGTCGATTCGCAAGAAGGTCAAGGTTCAGGGCAAGCACAAGAAGCAATCGGGCGGACACGGACAGTACGGAGATGTCTGGATTGAATTTGAACCGTTTGAGACGGACTCGATGGTTTTCGAAGAGAAAGTCTTCGGCGGATCCGTTCCGAAGAATTTCTTCCCGGCGGTTGAGAAGGGATTGATGGACTCCGTCGGTAAAGGAGTCTTGGCCGGATTCCCGGTGGTCAACCTGAAGGCGACGCTTGTGGACGGTTCGTATCATGATGTGGACTCATCGGAAATGGCGTTTAAAATCGCGGCCGGCCTGGCGTTCAGGAACGGCCTTCCGCAAGCGAGTCCCGTTCTTCTGGAGCCGATCAGTGCTGTGACCGTTCATATCCCCGAGGATAAGCAGGGAGATATTATGGGCGACATGAATAAGCGCCGCGGTCGCATCATGGGCATTGACGCGGACGAAGACGGATCCGTGATCTCCTGTGAGGTTCCGACGGCCGAGATGGCTTCCTATGCCACGGATTTGAAGTCCATGACTCAGGGGCGCGGTTGGTATACGATCAAGCACATTCGCTACGAGCAGGCTCCGTCCGAAGTTGCCGCGAAGGTAATCGAAGAGCGGAAGGCTTTCCTCGAAGAAGAGGAATAAAACATACCGGTTGTTTTCGAATCATCAATCAAAGGTCCGGCACTCCAAAGTGCCGGACCTTTTGAGTTTTGAAACACAATTGAGGCGATCGTAAAGTTTGGTGCTTAATAGTTTACCGCGAAAATCCTTGCCTCGCTGTCATTCGGGAAATACGCGACCTCTGTCAGATTCTCAAAAAAGAACTCGCCGTTCGCAATATGTTCCCCATGAGCGTCTATGTAACTGAGCAGTTCCAAATCGACGATCACGTAGTCGATGCCCTCGGATGCACACGTTTGACGAAACAATTCAACGTCTCCGGCACATCCGGTCAACAACCACTCGTATGTTTGAATACGGGCGTTGGTGTCGTGTCCCGCCGACCATGCGTAATAAGGCCAGCCGTAATATGCCATTCTTCCCGACAAGTAAAAATCGTGAATATACCAATCTCGTGTCAGGAAAACGGACCGCTCGGGCGTATTCTCATCGATCCACTGAACCATTTCCGAATTAAGGTTTAATCGAATCGAGTCCCTGTTTCTATTGTGCTGAACAAACCACTCGCTTAAACCGGTTCCCACCAGAGAGAACAAAAGGACGACCGCGACAAGAACACCGGCGAATCTTGTGAGAATACAGAGCCAACGGGAGGTCTGGATGAAACCATCCGGGGGTGCGGTCGGGGAATCGGTATTGGAGGAACGCATACGAACGGGAAGCAGGAAAAGGATTGCCAGCAAACCCGAAATAAAGACGTCGTAGAGTAAAATCGTCAATTGAATGAATTTGTGGTTGGCCAGAATATCGACGGACACCTGGCAACAAAACGCAAATACATACGGAGCCGTAAACGCAAGAAGCAGAAACGGGCGGTACTTGTTGCGCCCTCGGATAAACTCGTAGATCGTGAGCCCGATCAGAATCAACATTGGCAGTAAGACAGCCAGACCGCCTTGTTTCACTACGTATTCCGCAACCTTCGCCGGCTCCAGAACGGGGCCGCTTTCTTTCCATGTTTGCTCCACGATAAATCCCACGAAAAAACGGGGTGAAAAGACGTTGGAAACCTTCCCGGAAAGAAGTGAGGTTTGAAGAACCGAAGAACCGACCGCGAACAGAGCAACGACGGCATAAGATAAACGGTTCTCCGAGAAAATTGCCATGATCATCATGATCAGCATTGCGCTGATCAGCATGGAACCGTGAAAAAAGGGCGCCGCAACGACTGTGACGATAGCGACCAGAAGTAAGGAATATGGGTGTAACGGGTCCGATTTACGAGGGATCCAGGCTTGTCGCGAAGCGAAAAATGTCCGCAGTTTCTCTTTGATTCCGGCGGCTTTGCCAAGATGAAGGAACATTCTGCGAACATGAGGAACGAAGAGAAATACCAACACCAACACCACGGAAACTCCCAGCATCAGGTGCCGTTGGTTCGCATACACATTGACGGCCCATAAGCCCCATTCGTCTCGAAGGGTCAGACCGAACCAATCATGCTGCTCCCGGATCGTTTGCATCACCGATCCGACAGTGGCGCCGGGCGCGCGGAAAAGCTCCGCCAATTGGTAGAAGATGTTCAGTGCGCTTCGGAAAAGAACCAGAGCGGGAGTGAGGATGAGGGCCAGTCTGCGACCGGAGAGCAGGACGGCCAGCGTGCCCAACAGAATGATAGTGCCGGTAAAGGTCAGAATAAACGGAAGGTTGAAAGCGAAGTCCATCGGAAGCCCCAGAAGATTCAGATTCCCGCACAGGAAGTTAAAGAAGAAATGGTATTGAATCTTGTCTCCGGCGAAATGAGGGTATTGCGTCGGGAAATTACTTCCGGTCGAAAACGAGGAGGTCAACGCGATATGCGGACCGAAGTCGCTGGCGACGGACGGACCGACGAGAAGCTGTCCCGCTTCGATGCGAAAAGTATAGAAGCTGATATAGGCCGCCGCAGCCGCAACCGCGATGACGGTGATGATCGCGAAAATGATCATCGGAATCGAACGGTCGAAAACCGGGAGGACGGGTTTGGGTTTCTCTCCGGGTGTCGCAAGCCGCCTCGCACGCTCTTTGAACTCCCTGTCGTTACGGATATGACATTTTTGCCACATCAGACTTCCGAGGTAAAGGAACAGACACATGGATAAGATGTTCGCGGGATACAAGATATGCATATCGCTCGGCACGAAGCGCTTCAGGATCAGCGCCGCGTAATACGTGAACGCCGTGACTGACATCAAACCGACGGCAAAACCGGCCGGAAGAAGGAATAACATAGAAGGGACCTTGGCGATGAACTCCTGACGAGCTGCGATTCCGACATACAAACGTCGAATATCGGGTATTGCGAAGCGAATCAGTTGAGTGCCGAAAAACAGACAGATGACCAGATACAAAACTGCAAACATTTACGACTCCTTCTTCGCCGTCTGAGACTCGGTGTCGCCATCCCGCGCGACCCCGGTATCCTCGGAAATGATATAACGCGGGCGATTTTTCACCTCATCGAAAATGAGGGCGACATAAGTCCCGATCAAGCCGAGGCTGATCATAACGCAAGCGCCGATTGCGAGCGTGACGATAATGACCGTTGTAAAACCGTCGGCGGCCCCTCCGGAAAAATAGTTGACCAGAGTCTGGATCAACAGGATCAAAGTTCCGATCAGAAAGATTGCTCCGATGAAACTGATCAGATGGAGCGGAATCGCCGAAAACGAAACGATCGCGTGTACCGAAAGACGCAAAAGGCTGCTGATCTTCCAACGTGACCGGCCGGTTTGTCGTTCGGCCACTTCAAAAGGAAAGGAGACCCTGCGGAAACCGAGCCACGCCGAAAGTCCTCTGAAAAAAGTGTTGTGCTCGCCTAACGTGCGCCACTTCAGCACGACCTTGCGATCAAGCAGTTTGTAGTCGGATGCGTTGGACAGATCATAACCGGACATTCTGCGGAACATACTGTAAAAAAGTTTCGCCTGAAGCCTGGAAAAAACGCCTTCCCGCCCGCGATCCGACTTCACACCTTCAACGATCTCGTAGCCTTCTTCTCGCCAAAGACGGATCATCTCGGGGATACACTCCGGCGGGTGCTGAAGATCTCCGTCCATGAGGATGACCGCGTCGGCGTCGGCCACGTCAAGGCCGGCGCAAATGGCGGCTTCTTTCCCGAAGTTCCTTGAAAGGCTGATCCCCCGCACTTTGCCGTAATGGCGGTCCGAGGCGTCCTCTATGGCCTTCCATGTGCCGTCGGAGGAGCCGTCGTTCACCAAAAGCAGAGAATACCGAAGATCAAGCGCGTCCAATAACGGAATCATACGATTGACCGTAACCGGAATCTGCTTCTCTTCGTTGTAAAAGGGCATCAGAACAATTAAATCCATACCGCTTCACACCGCTTTCCATAGATATACAAAATAATATTAGCACACGAGTCCCGATATTGCCCCGTAAAATTGCTACTCTTCGATTACATTTCATGTGAAGAATTTCTTCCGGTGTCGAAAACATCTTTTTGCTGTGGTATATTCTATGTGTTTATTCTTTTTGAATCGGAGGATCTCATCAAATGAGAATCGTTGTATTGGCCGGCGGCCTGAGCCCGGAACGGGACGTATCCCTTTCCTCCGGCAGTTTGGTGGCGAACGCGCTACTGGATCGCGGACATCAAGTCGTCATGGCGGATGTTTATGAAGGCGCGGAAATCCGGGGCGACGCGAAAGATGCTTTTTTGTCACCGGATTCTCTTTTTCGCTATTCATTTGAAATTCCGGATCAGGCACCGGACCTGAAGATCCTTCGCGAGAAGCATAACGGCCGCAAGGCCCTCATCGGGGAAAATATACTGGAACTTTGTTCCGCCGCGGACGTCGTTTTTATCGCGCTCCACGGATCAATGGGCGAGAACGGTCAGCTTCAGGCGGTTCTGGAGTGTCACGACATTCGCTACACCGGATCGGATTATTGCGGAAGCCTGTTGGCGATGGATAAGGATCTTTCCAAGAAGTTGATGCGGCTTGCGGGTGTTCCGACCGCGGACTGGGTTTTTGCGAGCGCGACCGAAGAGTCGATGCGGGAGGTTCGCGATTCCGTTGGGTTTCCTTGTGTGATCAAACCGATCCATTGCGGCTCAAGCGTCGGGATATCGATCGTCCGGAGCGAGGACGAATACCGGACCGCCGTACGGGAAGCGAATATATACGAAGATTTGGTTTTGGCGGAGAAGATGATCCCCGGCCGTGAATTCTCGGTCGGCATTCTCGGCGGCGAGGTGCTCCCCGCGATTGAGATAATCCCGCATCAAGGCTTTTATGATTATAAGAACAAGTACCAGAAGGGTCTTGCCACCGAGATATGTCCCGCAGACATCAACCCCGAGCAAGCGGCGCGGTTGGCCGAAAGTGCGTTGGCGGTACACAAGGCTCTGCGTCTCGGCAGTTACTCCCGGGTCGATTTTATACTCGGACCGGACGATATTTTCTATTGCCTCGAGGCAAATACGCTTCCCGGTATGACTCCGATGAGTCTTTTGCCGCAGGAGGCAGCGCAGATCGGTCTGACTTATCCTGAATTGTGTGATCGGATCGTCCGGCTGGCTTTCGAATGACCGTCGGGATCGTCGGTGCCGGCCCGGCCGGATTGATGGCCTCGATCACAGCGGCGCAAGCCGGTGCCCGCGTGGTGCTTTTCGAGAAAAATACTTTGCCCGGCCGTAAACTTCTCCTTACGGGAAACGGTCGGTGCAACCTGACCAATCGTCTGTCGATCCGGGAGTATCCGGATCGTTATTTCGGGAACGGAAAGTTTCTGATCAAAGCGCTCCATTCCTTCGGGCCGGAGGATACGGAGCACTTTTTCGAGTCGCTCGGGGTACGGCTGAAGGAGGAAGCGGGAGGGCGCGTTTTTCCGGCGAGCAACCGAGCCGCGGATGTGCTCGGCGCGCTTTTCGATTATGCGGAACGCCTCGGAGTGAGGTTTGTCGGGGCCGAATCAGTTCTTGACATCCGGAAAAACCGGTCCGGCGCGGTTTCCCGGATCATCACCGTTAACGGTGCCAAAGCGGTGGATGCCTGCGTCCTTTGCGTCGGCGGACAATCCTACCCTACGACCGGTTCGGCGGGTGACGGAACGGTGATTGCGTCCCGGCTCGGTCACGCCATTATTCCGATGCGCCCGGCATTGGCTCCGATTGATATCGTGTCGGACGAATTGCCGATGATACCGGGCGTTTCTCTCGCGGGTGTCCGCGTTTCCGTAGTCGGAGACGGAAATATTCTCGCCGCCAGGACGGGCGACGTGTTGTATACGCATCACGGTTTATCCGGACCTGTGATTCTTTCTCTCTCCCGCAGTCTGCCGATCGGACCAGAGGAATACGGCGGACGGATTCGGATTGATCTGGACCTGTGGCCGGACGGTGCGGAAGAAGATGCCGGAGACCGAATGATGAGACTTCTTTCGGAGAACAAAAACAGCAGGCTCTTTTCGGTTCTGCGCGCGTACTTTCCGTCTTCATTTCTGGAACATCTTTTTGCTCGCGCCGGAGTTTTGCCGGATGTTAATTGCCGGGACTTGCGAAAAGAAGCGCGGAAATCGCTTCTCAAGGTGCTTCGGAATCTCTCGTATACCGTTTCCGGGCCGCCGCTTTTTTCGACGGCGATGACGACGGCCGGCGGTGTTTGCCTGCGTGAGGTGGATCCGAGAACAATGAGCTCACGGCTCGTTGACGGCCTGTTTTTCGCGGGGGAACTTCTGGATATCGACGGGGACACGGGCGGGTTCAATTTGCAGGCGGCATTTGCGACCGGATATCTGGCGGGGAAGAGCGCCGCAGAATACTCCGGAAGCCGGCGAAAAGTTGTTCCCGGCGACTTCCCGACAGGCGGAACGGGCTGATTTCGTGTTGAACAGCGGATGCTTTTTCGGGTATACTGATGATCAAACGGAGCGGAGGGCGTGGCGATGAAAAGGCAGGATTATATTACTTGGGACGAGTATTTTATGGGGATCGCTCTGCTTTCCGCAAGGCGCAGTAAGGATCCGGGGACCCAGGTCGGAGCGTGCATCATCAGCTCCGACCAGAGAATCCTGACGATGGGATATAACGGGATGCCGATCGGCTGTTCGGACGACGAGTTCCCATGGGCACGAGAGGGCAGTCCGTTGGATACCAAATATCTCTATGTGTGTCACGCGGAGATGAACGCAATTTTGAACAGTGGTACTGCGGATCTTCGGGGGAGTCATGTTTACACCACGCTGTTTCCCTGTGCGGAGTGCACGAAAGCCCTGATTCAGAAGGGGATTACGGAGGTCTGCTATCTTTCGGACAAATACGCGGACGAAGATCTGTTCGTCGCGGCACGGCGGATGATGGATGCCGCGGGTGTGCGATACCGGCAATACAAACCGACCGGTCGGGAGATAACGATACGGGTCTGATCAGCGAACAATAAATTCGCACCGAAGAACGGCCCCGACTTTTTAATGAAATCAGCGCGCGGGGAAGTGCGCATTTTTTCGGTCACGGGAGGAGAATTGCATGAATTTAAAGGTAGAAGAGCTCAGCAAAGCCTTCAACGGAAAGAAAGCGGTCGATCGGATCAGTTTTTCGATGGATCGGCCCGGAGTGTTTGGATTGATCGGTACCAACGGAGCCGGGAAAACGACGACGATTCGAATGATTCTCGGCATCATTGAAAAGGATTCCGGCTCCGCTGAGTGGAATGGGAAGCCGATCTCGCGGGAGACCATGAGCTTCGGATATATGCCCGAGGAGCGGGGTATTTACACCAAGACCAAAGTGCTGAGCCAACTGATCTATTTCGGTCAATTGAGGGGCATGAGCCACGGCGATGCGAAGAGATCGGCGCTCTCGTGGATGGAGCGGCTCGGCGTTTCCGAATATAAGGATATGCTTGCGGAAAAGGTTTCCAAGGGAAACCAGCAAAAGATACAACTTCTGGCCACTTTGATTCACGATCCGGTTCTCGTCGTTCTCGACGAACCGTTCAGCGGGCTCGACCCGGTCAATACCGAGTTGATCCGCAAGTTAATAGGGGAGCTTGTCGACGAGGGAAAATATATCGTGATGAGCAGTCATCAGATGTCAACCGTCGAGGAGTTCTGCGAGAACCTCGTGATGCTTCATAACGGGCAAACGATCCTGAGCGGAAACCTGAAGCAAATCAAAGCCGGCTACGGCCACACCAATTTGCTCGTCCGAACCGGGCGGGATGTCACGCCTTTGGCGCAAGAATGCGGATTGGAGCTTCTGGCGAAGAGGGCGGACGAGACCGAATTTAAAATCACGGGCGACGAAATGGCGGAAATGTTTCTCAAAAGAATCATCGCCGACGGCCAATATCCGGTCAAATATGAGATCCGGGAGCCGTCGCTCCATGAAATTTTCCTCGAAAAGGCGGGTGTTGCGAAATGAAGCAGATATTAACGGTTTTTCGATTTACCTTTATGGAAGCCGTGCGCAAGAAGGCCTTCCTGATCATTACGGCTATCGTTCTTCTTCTTATATTTGCCGCGAGCGCGATCCCCGCTATTTCCGAAATCGTTTCCTCACCGGACGACGGCCCAGACAAATCGATCTATTTTGTCTCCGACACCGACCGTGTCCCCGGCGCGAAGGAAGCGATCACGGCGTTGTTTCCCGAAGCGGAGGTCATAACCGGAGATATCCTGCTTCTCGAGAAATACAGAGATGAGGTTCGCGTGGATGCCGATAAAGCAATTATCGAAGTGACGGAAACTGACAGTGTTCCCGGGATTCGGGTAACCGCCAAGACCTTCATGTCCTTCGTGGATGTCGGACTTGTTTCCGACGCTCTGACCCCGATATATATCCGGGAAGAGATGAAAAAATCCGGTGCGTCGGATGCCTTGATCGAGCTGTCACAGACGAAGCTCGAAAACGAATTCTACATGGCCGGCAACATGAATTTGAGCGGTTATTATATCGGGATCGTACTCCTGTTGATCATGTTTTTCGCGATCTATTATTATGGGTACGGAGTTTCGATGTCGATCGCGAACGAGAAAGCCTCCCGTGTCATGGAGACATTGATCGTATCCGCCAAGCCCTCCCATGTCCTGATCGGAAAATGTCTGGGGATGGGTCTTCTCGGCCTTGCTCAACTGTCGGCCTTTCTTCTGGCCGCCGTGGCCGGGTATCTTCTTCTGGTGCCCAAGGATTTCACGATTATGGGGATGCCGATATCACTTTCTACTTTCACGTTCTCTTCCGCGGTCCTGGTCCTTCTGTACTTTGTTCTGGGGTTTGCGCTTTACGCGGTGATGAACGCGGTCTGCGGCGCATTGGTCGATAAAATCGAGGACTTGAATTCCGCGATGATGCCGGTGGCATTTATATCAATGATTTCGTTTTACGTCGGTTATTTCACAGCCATATCGGACACTGCCGGTATCATTTCCAAATTCGCGGTATACGTGCCTTTCACGTCACCCTTTGTTGTGCCGTTTAAGATTTTAAACTCAGATATACCGGCTTCCGATATCGCGATTTCGATTGCTCTTTTGCTCGCCGCCGTGGTCGTTGTGGCGTGGTTTTCCGCGCGTCTTTACACCGCGTCGGTGCTTCGTTACGGCAAGAGGCTTCGAATCAAGGAACTCTATCGAAAGAGCAAATGAGCGCTCCCTTTTTAAAACGGGAAACCCGGTCCGACAGGCCGGGTTTTTTATAATAGAAGATGGAGTGGGGAATATTTTCAAAAAATAATCCAAAGGGTATTGACTGAAGTTCGGTACCGTACTATAATCAGTACCGTAGAAACCACACTACTAAGGAGGACACAGTATGAATGTTCAATTCAAAAAAGGCGTTCTGGATCTTTGTGTTCTTTCCATGCTGAAGGACAGTGACCAGTACGGATACGAACTGGCCAACACGCTGTCCGCGTTGATTCAGATTTCCGACGGGACGGTTTACCCGATTTTAAGAAAACTGGCGACGGACGGTATGGTCACGACATATCTGCAGGAATCTCAGAGCGGACCGCCGAGAAAGTACTACAAGCTGACCGGGTTGGGCAGAAAAACCCTGGCCGCGCTTCTGGAAGAATGGCTGACGTTTACCCGGAGCGTCAATCAGATCGTGGGGGGTGATGGCAAATGACAAAGGATGAGTATCTCGCAATGCTGAAGCGGGAACTGGGAATTCTGGGAGACGCCGAAGTCTCAGAGATTTGCTCGGACTTCGAGGAGCACTTCTCGATCGGACTGTCGCAGGGCAAAACCGAGCACGAGATTTCCGCGGAACTCGGAGATCCGAGGCAAGTCGCGGAAACCTATCTTTCCGAAAATATCGAGAAAACATCCGGATACCGCGCGACGCCCGAAAACACGGCGGCCGTTACACAAGCAGTGGCGTCCGTGCCGAAGACAGAGAAGGATTTGACCGGACCGAGATTGTTTGTCATCCTGTTCAATGTTCTTTTCATGGTATGGGTGGCGCTGTCCGTCTATTCCGCCATTCTCTCTTTCTGGGCGGCTACGGTCGGTCTGATCATCGCGGCGGTTGCGATCTTTGTGGCGGCGGCGGCGATTTCGTCCGCGGCGGTCGCGGGACTAATTCTGTTAGGACTCGCGCTCTTGTTCTTCGCAATTTTCTCCGGGATCATCAATTTTTTCCTGACGAAATTAGCGGTGATCGCGACCAGGGAGTACTTAAAATGGAACAAGAAAGTCTATAATGAGGGCTTCTAGGAGCGCCGGAGGTGAATAAAATGAAAAAGTCAACGATCGCACTGATCATCATATGTATTGTCAGCCTGATTCTGGGTATCATTTTCACCGTGGCCTCGGTCATGTCTCTCAGAACCTTCGGTATGAAACAGATCGGTGAGTTCTGGGATGAGAACAAGGACAACTGGAGTTGGTATGAAATTCAGGTCGAAACGGACGACGGAGCGGATGTTTATGCGAGAATTCCCCTTCCGGACAGCTGTTTCAACGAAGAAACCGGCGAATTTGAGGGCCCGTTCTTCAGCATTCACTCCAGAACGGAAGACGCCCGCATCCGGATCGAGAAATGCGAAACGGATGATGAAGAGAGTCGAGCCGATGAAGAGAGTCTTCTGACAACACAGACGGAATCTTGAGAATCAGCTTTAGCTGATCGATAACAGCGAAACGCGCGATTTACGTCGCGCGTTTTTTGTTCGGTGAATGAGATCGATTGCAACGATCGTCAGGAAGACCGGCGGTACGAATAAACGAAAATTCCCCGTCCGGGTGAACTGAAAAGCAACAGATGTAGTATAATCATAACGTTACGCGCTGAATACCCGGCGTGAAGCAGCTACAAGGAGGAAAATGCAGTGCAAGATCCGGAATTTAAAGAATTGACTGAAATTCAGTCCGCATTCCGTAAGCCATGGATGGGCATTATCTGGTTCGTGATCGTAATGGTCGTGTTTATTTTCGTGGGCGTACCGATCCAGATGTATTTTTTGAAGGCGGATCAGGGGATGGTCGGACTGGCCGTCACGGAGGTGATCATCCTGATCCTGGCGATCGTACCGATCCTCCTTTCCGGGCGGAAGTTCCGGGATGTGTTCGCATTCAAAGCTCCCGCGCTTCGGCCTTTTTTCGGAGCATTATTGATGTGGGCCGGTGCTTTTTCGATCGTGATTTTCGCCAATGCCCTGATCGCTTATTTGTTTCCGCAACAGATGTCGGAGGTATCCGAAGGGATCGGCGGATTCTTTACGAATGTTCCGTTTATCGTTGCCATCTTTGTGTTTGCGGTGATGCCCGCGATATGTGAGGAGGCGCTCCATCGTGGTTTCATCCAGTCTACCATGAGATCCATTCGGTTTGATTGGGTGATCGTACTCATTATGGGCTTCATTTTCGGTGTCTTTCATCTGGACCCCGTTCGCTTTCTGGGCACTGCGATTCTGGGCGCGGTTCTCTCCTATGTCATGGTGAAAACCCGGAATATTTTTTATCCTTCATTCTTACATATGATCAACAACGCCATTCCGGTTATCCTGATGTATACGTTATTGCAACCGGCGACTCAGGACAACGCGGTGTATGCCGATCAGGTTCTGACGACTTCGGGTATCAGCACGTCTCAGATGATCGGAAGCATGTTGATGCTCTCTTGTTTGTCTCCGATATTGCTGATCGGCGGCGCGATGCTTATCAAGAGCAAGGCCGCAGGAGAGACAGCGGAGGCCGGGGCCGCACAGCGTCGGAAACGGATCAAGGCGATCATCGCGGCGATCGTTTTGTCCGCAACACTTTTTGTTGCCGGGCTGGTTACGTTGGTTGCCGGTGTATTCCTTTCTGTCCCGGTGAATGTGAACGAAAAAATCGAGTTATCACAGTCATCCGATCCCAGGGAGTATTCGTTTGTGATTGAGGCGGAGAGGCCCTATCAGTACACATATAACATCGAATCCGATAAGGGATTGGTGCTCATTGAATTCTTGGATGAATCGGACGTTAAGGTCCTGGATTTTTACTGCAAGCAATCGTTCGGAAACGGCATCCTGGCGCTGAAGCCCGGGACGTACCGCCTGATCGTTACTCTTATTCCCGCCGATGCGGAAGCCTTTCTGGAAGGGAAGGGGTACGAGTATAACGATGATGGCGGATCCGAAATCGTATTTCCTTCCGACGAGAATGAGAAGGTGGGGGTTCAGATCACTTTCATGTGTATATAACCCGACCCGCTTGATCGGGCGTGTGCATGCAGTTTGATCGTGATTGATGGTTCCGTCGGGAAATTTTCACGATTCCGGCATCGAGAAGTCGGGGTCCCAAGGCGCCGATGTCGCACCTGCGATGTCGGTGCTTTCCGATTCCGCGGATGATTCGGAAGCGGCGTTCCGAATCTCGATCGCCTGCTGGAGTTGGCGAGTAAACGTAAGAAAGATGAACAACATAATTCCGGCGACAATAATGATAACGACGGCGGAGATCAGGATTCTTTTCGGTGATTCTTCCATTTTTCCTCCCGACCGGTGCCGATCGGCACGGCGATGTGATATTCAGGAAATTCTACGGACGGATGTTCCGTCTCCCGATCGTATCCAATATATCATATACTCGAGAAAATCACGCAGATCCGCAAGAGAAGAAGGGCGGGAATGAAGATACATGTTTGAATGTGATATAATTAGGTTTCAGGAACTGAAGCGCAGCGGCATATTTTTCGGGCATAAAGAGGCGGATGATCATGACAATTTGGGATGTATTGAAGATCAATCGGACGGATAATATTCCGGCAATTCGCATGGCGTACGTGAAGGGCCTTTGCGAGATCAACCCGGAAGAATTTTCGATCCCTGATTTTCTGGCCGCGCATGAAGCTTATCAAAGGGCTCTTCTTTATGCCAGATCCGGGACGGATCCCGATTACGAGATCCCGGAGGATCGTAACTCATTAAGGATCACGCGCGGGGTAATCGCGTACATGGAACCGATCGTTCGATTGAGAGAACTCGCTCTGCCCGATACCGCCAAGACGGGCACACCTCCGGATGTGATCAAACACCTTTCGGATATTGTTTTCTTCTATACAATGATGATGGCTTTGCAGGACGATTTTTACAGCCGGATCGAGGTCGAGAATTGGAAAGAGCTTTTACAAAGCGATATTCTTCGGAATCCGCTGATCCTTCGGTATTTGCGGCTCCCACTGCTCGCTTCGGTCGCGGCCGAGCCGTTATTGCCTCAGAATGTCTGGTTGTATTTGGACGTGGTATTTCAATGGAGCAATCCGAACATCGGCGTGCCGAAGGATTACTCGGAGGAAATGCGGATACTGAAGACAGAAACGGATCCCCGATGGGACTTGAGTTTTTCCCGGTTTCGGTTGATCAAGAAGCTGCCGGAACGCCCGAAGGAGAGAGAACGGGTTCTCCACCCGATCAAATGGGAATACGGAAAGGTCAAACGCGCGTCGGCTTTCAATACGGACTTCGAGATGTATGCCGCATACCGGCGGTTTTGCCGTGACGCGATTATTGACGGAAATGCTTCGGACGCAGAGAAGTGGTTCATCCGGGCGGCCAACGTTTTTGACGGTGATTCGGATCTTTTCGTGATTTTCTACGATTTCATCAAAGGTCTCCGGTCAAAGGGCGAGTATTCCATGACTCAGGAGATGCATCTGGGTATCGTGGCGCGCCTTCTGGATTTCTATCCCGAACACCTTGGGTTTCTGATCAGTAAGGCGGACTATTATTTTGACAACAAGCAATACGATCAGGCGATTGAGGAATACCGGAAATTGGAAGTGCAGTTTCCCGACAGTCTTATGGTGCTTTATGCCATGGCCCGGGCATATCAGGCGAGCGGACGGGATACGGACTCATCCAAGATTCTGAAGTTGATCGAGAAGCGTTATAAGTCCGTCCAGGAACGTTTAAACTCCGGGCGCAGTCACTCGCTGGACGCTTCTTCCATGAAGGTAATCCGCGAGGAGAACGAGAACGTCATGCGATTGATATCCGGCAAGGGAAAACCTCGATAAAGGACTAACGGGTGCCTCCGTTTTTCTTGTTGTAGCGCTTTAGAAACCCGATGAAAAACAGGACGAAAGAAATAAAGAAAACCAGCGGGGAGATTATCCCGAATAAAGGAATGAGTCCCACCAAAGATGATACCAGCATGCTGAGCATGAAACTGTACAGGAGACTTTTGCCGACGGAACTTTTCGCGGAAGCGTTGTCCCCAAATCCGGGCGGATAGGGTTGCGGGGCGCCCGAAGGCGACCGGGGAGGGAGCGTGCCCCCAGGAGGAATTGGACCGGTTTGCATATACGGGGGCAACGGCGGAACGGATCCTTGTGGCTGAATCGGATAGGGCTGGATCGGGTTCGGCCCTTGGGCGTAAGGATTTGCCGGAATCGGATTCGCGACGGGCGGCTGAGAGTAATACTTCACAGGATTCGGAGCGGACGGAACGACGGGTTCTGAAACAGGCGAAGTTTCCGGCTCTTCGATATCATAGGATTGATACCGGGTCGCGAAAATTTCCTCGCCGCAACCGGGGCAGGAATACGAATAACGGTTCTCCGTTTCTGCTAATGGATTCCCGCAATACGGACATTGACTCGGCATATTTTATCCCTCCGCAACTCATTTTGCCATATTTATACCATGAGGCTATGATATGCGAATCGCCGGGATTTTTCAAACCCGGCGATTCGTGGTGCCTTACAGGAGGAGGCGAATCCCGAAAATGTTATCCGGCCTTAAACTTTCTGGGAAAGAAGGAGTCCCGTTCCTTGGTATCCGCGGCCCGCTTCTGGATCATCTCGAACACCTTATCATTCAGTCGAATCTGCTCGTTCACGGCAAGCGGATCGACGGTGTATCCCCGGCCGCTCTTCAATCGTTCCTGAACCGAAGCATATGATTTCTCGATCTGTCGCAGGCATTTCTTGGCGGCTGCGTTTTGTCCGGACCGGCTGTACACCTCCGACAATTGGTAAATAACCATCAGACTGTCCGGAAAACGTTGCATCAACTTTTTATACTCGGAGATAACGATATCCGGGTGCTGACGTACGGAATTGATTTCGGCGCGGCTGAGGAGAAAAAGGAAATGATCCGGGAAAAAATCCAACAGCCGGTTTAGTATGATCAGATGCAGTTCCTTGATGGCTTTAAGCTTGCCCTCGTCTTTGATTGCGTTAAGATATTCGAAGTAGATCACATAAAGATCGGGATCACGATCGAAAATCTCCGCCGCCTTCACAAAATTGCGCTCGGCTTCCTGCTCATTGCCCTCGATGATCGAATTTCTTGCGTTCATGCGGTAGGTCGCGTAAAGTTCGTAATCCGTTGTATCCGGCGGAAGCAGAGATTGTGAGCGGGCGTGGTCCCACATCGGGAGAATCAGATCGGGTTTCCCCTCCGATGTCTGGATGCGCTCCTGCTTAAACAATCCGAAACTCAGATTCCATCTCGGATCCAGCTCGATTCCCAACACACGCTTCTCACGGGCATATTCCTTCGGCATATTGTAGGAACGGTCGGTCCAATGAAACACCAGGTCAAGATATACCCAAACATTCTGCGGTAGCAGAGGGTTGGCGGCGCATCCCCGAAGAACGGGCAGTCGAAGATGATGAACGATCTGTTCGTCGCAAAGAAGATCGCTTTGAAGCAGATCCCGCCAGTTCTTTATATCAATTCGTCCGTAGAAGTCCTCGTGGAGAGCCATCATGGAGACAAAGAAGCGAACGATATCATCGAAGCGTGACGTGACTTCCTTCGGTAATACGGTTTCGGTATTCTCGGGCAGAACCGAACGACGGAGCTTGAGAATTTCCTGGAGATAACCGTTCACCTCCGCGGTCAAGTAAAGATTCTTATCCGCGGGGTCGATTTCATCGCTTTCCAGAAGTCCGGTTCGGGCATATCGGATCGCCTTGATATAGGCTTCTCTCATGACGAGGAAGCCTTCAACCGAAAAAAACTGCACACGAACGGAGCAGAAATTATCGACGAATGCTTTGCGAATTTGCGGAAGGCTGTTTGTTTTCGGAAGGTCAAGGATTTCCCAGATTTTCATTGCTCCGTCTCCCCTGAGTGTGTGCGGTCGGGCTGTCGGCGTTTGCGATGTTCGGTGCAGTTTGTGTGGAATAAGAGAACGGGATCCGACACCATCTTCGGCTGTCGGAAGTCTTATCTAATACCTATGGTAAAGGCCGGATGTGACCGGTTGGTGAATGAGATTTATCTAAACCGTGTTCACAAAGTAACAAATTGTTAATTTTTTATGCGAATTGATATCGTCAAATCGACACACTTGTGTAATAATTGGGGATCAATTGATATAATTTCGCCATGATTTATCCGATTTTCGATTCAAGAAGACCTGTACGGCCTCTGATAAAGCAATTTTCGAAAAAATCCCGGATAATTTTCATATATCGTTGACATTTGCCAAAAAAACCCCGACAATGTGGCATATCTGTGTGTTTTTAATTAGGAGGCTGTTATGAAAAAGATTCGTTTATTATCTGTTTTTCTCGTGCTTGTAATGTCCCTTTCCGTTCTGACTTCCTGCGACCAGTTTCAGAGCATCGTCGACATGGTGGATTCCGCCAAGAAGGATGCGGCTTTAAGCGGCGACGACTATATCGCTTATCGCAATCCGAAGCGGGACGAAGTGCTGAAGAAATTCATCGGAACCAAGGTGGACAAGACCAAGGCGGAGTTGTTGCTTGAAAATATTGAATTGACCTATTACGAAGTCGAGGGTGAGCCCGGCAAATATGAAATCGTTGTCGAGAACGCCAATAAGTCGCACCTGTATAACGGTGTGATCGATATTGAAGGCGCAGCGGAGAAATTTCACGTCAACGTTAAAATGCTGCCGTCCGAATGGTCGTCCTATTTTACATTGAAATTGAATGAGGATCCGGATGCGTACATGTACTACATCAACGGCGATATGTATGAGTGGAAAGAAGAGCCGTCGGTAAAATATGAATATTACTTCGATTACCAGGGGCTCGGAGACTATGAAGATTATGTGGTCATCGATACACCCGTCATTTCTGAAATAGTTGTTGACGCTTTCGCCGAATACCTGTACGAGTTGGATTCTATTTATAACTACGACGGTGATTTCACGTACTACCTGATCACGATGGATTCCTTTGAGAAGGGTGAGAAGATCTTTAAGCATACTCTTGAAGTAGACATGGAGAAAGGTGAAGTCAGAATTTCGACAGAAGAAGACGGAAGCACAACGGAGAGAACATTGACTTTCTGACGGGCATAAGGCATAATCGAGTTTAATCTTTTTTCAAACGCGACGACGGAGAAGAGTACCCCGAATCGGCCGGACAGGGAGAACGGGTCATAGACTGGAAGCCCGTATCACGGATCCTTTTCGAGCGAAGTTCACTCCAGAGCGGATTTGAGGAACCGACCGGAATCGGTCGCAGTAAGCAAATACGGAGGTCCACCGTTACAGGGAAGCGGGCATTGAATCGCGAGCGAGGAATGTGTCCGACTGAGTGCGGCAAGTATCCGGTAGGAGAGTGGCCGAAGATGGGTGGTACCGCGATTTAATCGTCCCATTGCCGAATCGATGCGATACGGCAATGGGATTTTTTTATCGAGATACGGTGAAGACGAGGGGTGAACAGAATGGCCAGGAAAGAAATCCAAACGTATATCTGGGACGCAAAGGCAGAATGTATGTCGCAGGATGAACTGCGCAAGGTTCAAAGCACGCGGTTAGTTGCGTGTGTGAAGCGGATGTATGAGCGTGTTCCGTACTACCGGAAAAAAATGGACGAAGCGGGGATCGTACCCGAAGATATCAAGGGAATCGACGATCTGCCGAAGCTCCCGTTCACGGATAAATACGATTTTCGCGACAACTACCCGTTCGGTACATTGGCGGTACCGCGGGAGGATATCGTTCGTTTCCACGCGTCATCCGGAACGACCGGAAGAATGAAGGTCGTCGGATACACCCGCGCGGACATCGCGCTTTGGACGGATTGCCTGTGCCGCTCTATGGCACGGTCCGGTGTCGGAAAGGGCGACTTGGTTCATATTGCGTACGGTTACGGATTATTCACCGGCGGTCTCGGACCGCATTACGCGTGCGACACGCTCGGAGCGACGGCCATCCCGGTTTCCGGCGGGAATACGCCGAGACAGATCCAGATCCTTCGCGAATGGCAACCGAACGTGATCTTGTGCACACCGTCCTACATGCTTCATCTGGCGGACAAGATGGCGGAGATGGGGGTCGGACCGGAGGAACTGAATCTGAAGTGCGGCATTTTCGGAGCCGAGCCTTGGACGGTCGAGATGCGCAATCAGATCGAGGAGAAGGTCGGGCTACGCGCATTCGATATCTACGGCTTGTCCGAGATCCTCGGCCCGGGCGTCGGGTGCGCCTGCGCGCATTCCGATCTGATTCACCTGGAGGC
>LSQX01356298.1_pt1 | contig 44106 bp, 49 predicted proteins | sample 654561 | NCBI WGS metagenome assembly LSQX01 (sample SAMN04489861, study PRJNA283612) | anaerobic digester metagenome | isolation source: 4 biogas reactors fed with cattle manure at either 37C or 55C with and... | place: Denmark: Kongens Lyngby | collected 2014 | reverse complement strand
CCGGACTTTCGCAACACGACCTAGGAGCCCCCGGTGGCCAGCTCCAGGACCAGCTGGGTGTCATCCTCCGGGAGCACCCGCAGGTTCACCTGCCGGCCGACGCCCACCTGCTCGAGCGCGGACGGCGGGACGAACATCCCCTTGGACCGCTCGACCATGACGCCGTGGGGGTTGGTGAACCGCACGACCGTCTCCATCCCGGTGTACCCGTGGCGGATCTCCCCGGTCGGCGTCGTCGACATGACGACCCCGGTGACCGGCACCCCACGCCTGTACACGTCGGCCGCCCGCGGGTCGACCAGACCCAGCTGCACGTGCTGGCGGTAGATCAGCTCCTGCGCCTCCTCCCGGCGGTCCTCCGGGACGGTGAACAGGCGACTCGGCTTCTTCGCCCGGTAGGCCACCGGCACGACGGTGCCGGGGCTGAAGGCCGACATCTCGTGGGGCATCAGCAGCACCTTCATGTGCCCGGTGAACTCCTGCATGTCAGCACCCCGGACCCGGAGGTTGACGCGGAACTGGGGGATGTCGTTGATCGTCCAGGAGGTGCGCTCGACGCTCTGGACCGTTCCTGTCCCCAGGAGGACACCGGACGGATCCTCCCCGGTCCTGATGCCCGTATTCTGCTCGAGCTCCCTGTCGATTATCTCCTCGAGTTCATCCAGCTCCCTGAAGGCCTCCTTGTCCTCGCGGCTGCCCAGGGTGCTGGCGACGACGAGGAGGACCGCGCCGATGGCGGCCGGGATGACCCAGGGCGCATCCCAGCCGAGCGACCCGGTCTGGAAGTAGAAGTAGGGGGCGAGGCCGGCACCAGCGACGATGAGTACCGTGCCGATTGCGTTGAGGACGTTCTTGAGATTCATGGCCTCACCATGAGCGTTCGCCACGGCTACCCTTCACGAGATTTCGGTCCACCTGTTGCCGCGTCTCCGTCCCGCCCCTATCATCAGGCGCATGGCGCTGCCCTTCTCCCCGGATGTCCTCCGCCAGGTCGAACGCCTCGGCGGCACCTGGCGGGAGGTCCCCACCGACGCGAGCCCGCTGGCCCGGGTGGAGGCGCTCAGCTTCCCGAAACGCCTGGTCAGCGCCGAGGAGGTCCCCGACCTCCACCCTGCGGAGGTCGGCCTGCCCGATGTCGAGGCGTTCATCGACCTCGACGTCCCGCTTCCCGACGTCCCCGTCGCCCTGCCCTGCGGCGTGCGCTGGTGCGGACATGAATGGCAGGCGGGGGACATCACCTACCCGTGGGACGAGGGATGGGGTCGGGACCTCCCCCTCGTCGACCTCACCGCTGACGACGCTGCGGTGGAGGAGCTGGAGAAGTTCCGGCAGCTGGTCGGTGACCCGCGGGCCTCCCGCGCCGTCCTGCTCACCTACAGCGACGGCTACCCGAACTACCTGTTCATCAACGCGGATGACCCCCACCCCGGGGACCCGGCCGTGTGGTCCACCGATCACGAGGGATTCTTCCGGGAACTGGAGGCCACCGCACCTTCACTGAGCGACTGGCTCGGTCGGCAGCTCACCGACGAGGAGCTGTACCCGCTTCTCCGCGACTGAACAGGAACTGCCTGAACGCTTTGTGGAGCTAAGGGGAATCGAACCCCTGACCTTCGCGTTGCGAACGCGACGCTCTACCAACTGAGCTATAGCCCCTTATCCGGCTGTGGAATCATTTTCGCACGTCACCACCACCGGTGGCAACGTGCGGAACAGCTGGTCAGAGCGCGGGGATCAACCGGCGCGACGGTCGTCGGAGAAACGCTCCGGACGGCGGAAGACCCGCGTCGGGGTCGGGGCCGGCTCGTCGTTGAGGTGCAGCTCGCCGAGGGGCAGGTGGTCGAAGTCGGGGGACTCGTCGTCACGCTCGAGGACGACCGCGCCCGGGTGGCGGAGTCGACGCGGGATGGCCAGCTCCTCGTCGGCGGCGTTGAGCACCCCTAAGCGTGCGCGACGCAGCTGGCGGATGCGGCGGGCACGCAGAGCCTGCTCCTCGCGGACCTGGGTACGCAGGGCCATCAGGTAGGCACCGGAGACCGCCACCGTGACGCCGGCGAGAGCCCAGGCCCAGCCGCCGAGCACGACTGCCAGGACGGCGGTGGCCACGACGGCCACGCCCAGTCCGATGAGGGTGCGCTGGCGGCGCTGGTAACGGGTGAGGGAGTACTCGGCGTCAGCGACCGGGTCCCAGCCGCCGCGTCCGGCGCGGTGCTCGGCGAACTCGATGTCCTCCTCGGAGAGGTCGCCGTCGAGGTCGTCGGCGTCCTCCAGCAGCTCGGCGTCCCCGATGTCCCCGGCACGCGTGGAGTCCTCGTCCTCCACGTCCTCCTCAGCGTCCTCCACGACGGAGTCCACCGGGTCGGGGTACATGAGGTCACCCGGGGAGGTGTAGGAGTCGTCGTAGGCGTAGGTGGTCTCCTCGTCCCACTCGTCCTCCGGCTCCTCGACGGCGGCGACCACGACGGCGGAGTCCTCCTCGTCGGCCTCCACCCGGGAACCCGGCTCGAGCTCGTGGACGATGTCGCCGTCGACGACCTCGACCTCCTGCTCCGTCTCCACGTCGGCCTCCTCCCCCGTCTGCCGGGTGAACAGACCACGGAAGCTACGGGAAGGACGGGCCGGGTCGTCGATGAGCACCTCATCGACGCCGACGAGCTCCAGGTCCTCCTCCTCGGGCTCGGTGCGGGGGGTGGGACGGACGTCGGCGGCGGTGAGCCGCGGACGACGACGGGCCGGCAGGTCGCCGGAGCCGCCCTCGTGGATGACGCGGGTGTCGTCGAAGGCCTCACCGGCCCGGCGGATCGACTTCTGCCCACGCATCAGCAGCGGGGCCAGCACGAACAGCCACACCACGATGATCAGGATGATGATCAGGCCATTGGACACGTGTCGTGCACCTTCCTCGGACGGGGACAGGGATTCCAGTCAAGGGTATCGACGTGACAGCGGGTGTGCCTCCCGCCACGCCGAAGGGCGTCACCGCAATCGGCCACTGCGGCGCAATCTCTCGACGCACGACTCCCGGTGGTCCTCGACGTTCTGCGCCACGAAATGGTGGTCACGCCAACGGCCGTCGATGTGCAGGTTCCCCCGCAGGTACCCCTCGTCGCGGAAGCCGTTGAGCGCCAGCACCCGGCCGGACGCCGGGTTGTCGGGCAGGTAGGTGGCGGTGACGCGGTGGAGGCCGACGCGTCGGAAAGCATGGTCGGTGCCCAGCGCACACGCCGCGGTGGCCACTCCCCTGCCCTGCACCGCGGAGAACACCCAGTAGCCGATCCAGCAGTCCGAGATGCTGCCGTGCTGGATCGTGCCCAGGGTGACCTGCCCGGAGAACCGGCCGTCGAGCTCGATGACCAGCGGCACGACCTGGCCCCTGCGGCTGGCGTCGCGCAGTCCGGTGAAGAAGTTCCACCACGCCGAGGGCGAGTGGGCGGCCTCCCAGCCGTCGGGGGCGGTGGGCTCGACGGGGCGGAGGTAGGACTCGTCGAGAAGCCGCTGTTCCCGCCAGTCGTTGCCGTCGCGGCTGGTCAGGGGACGCAGGCGCAGGCGGCCGCCGTCCGGGAGCCGCACCGTGGGCGTTGATTCAGGCCATCCGGGGTGGAGCATGCCGCGTGGTCCGCTCCCGGGTTCCCGGAAGGACCGGGTCGCCAGGCCGAAGGGGTCGAACACCTGTCGATCAGCTGCCCTGTGCCAGGAACATCACGTCGACGATGTCCCCCGGGCGGATCTCCGTCGCCTCCTCCGGCACGCGGATGAGGGCGTTGGCCTCCGCCAGACCGGCGAGCAGGTGGGCGGGGGCGCCGGTGGCGGCGCCGATGCCCTCGACGAGGTAGTCGGACGTCTCGGCGTCACGCATGAGACGGGCGCGGATGTAGCCGCGTCGTCCCTCGCGGGAGGCGATGTGGTTGAGGGCGCGGGCCCGCACCACGCGGCGGGCGGTGTTGCGCTTGCCCAGCGACGTACGGATCAGCGGGCGCACCAGCACCTCGAAGGTGACCAGCGCGGACACCGGGTTGCTGGGCAGCAGGAACACGGGGATGCGTTCCGCGCCGAGCAGGCCGAAGCCCTGGACCGAGCCGGGGTGCATGGCGACGCGTGAGGTGTCGATGTCGCCGAGTTCCTCCAGCACCGAGCGGAACAGGCTGGACCCCTGGCCACCGACCGCGCCGGAGATGACGATGACCTCGCTGCGCTGGATCTGCGTCTCGACGATCTCCCGCAGACGCCGCGGCTCACCCACCGCGATGCCGACGCGGTGGACGTCGGCGCCCGCCTCCTTGCCGGCGGCGGCCAGCGCATAGGAGTTGACGTCGTAGATCTGGCCGAGCCCCGGCTCCCGGTCGGTGTCCACCAGCTCCCGGCCGACGGAGATCACCGACAGACGCGGACGCGGGTAGACGAGCACCTTGGAACGGCCGACGGCGGCCAGCAGACCGATCTGCGCCGGCCCCAGGATCGCGCCCGCGGTGACGGCGACGTCCCCCGGCTGGATGTCGTCGCCGGTGCGGCGCACGAAGTCGCCGGAACGCACGACCCGCTGGGCGGTGACGCGCCGACGACCGCGGTCGGTCCATTCGAGGGGGAGGACGGCGTCGGCGAGCGTCGGCAGCGGCGCACCGGTGTGCACGCGCACCGCCTGCTTCGGCTGCAGGCGGATCGGCTGCTGGGAGCCGGCCGCGACCTCGCCGACCACGGGCAGGGAACGCTCGAGCGGCTCCGCCGGGGCGTCCGGCGCGTCCGGGTCGGTCACCCGGGGGCTCAGCCCCTTCTCGCCGCCGACGTCGACGGCACGCACGGCGTAACCGTCGATCGCGGCCTGCGGGAAGCCGGGCAGGGGGCGGGTGGCCTGCACCTCCTCGGCGCACATGAGGCCGAGGGCGTCAGCGATGGCGATGCGGACGGGTTCCGGGGTGACCGCGGCATCGGTGACGAGCGCGAGCTGCTGCTCAACGGAACGCACTGCACACTCCTTGTCTGGTCAGGGAGGACCTACTCTCCCGCGGAGGTCTCAGCTGCCTCGTGCTCGGCGAGGATCTCGGTGATCGCGCGTCTGAGAGCCGGGCCGTACTGCGGGTGGGACAGGCCGAAGTCGACGCAGGCCGGGATGTAGCCGGCGGGGTTGCCCAGGTCGTGGCGCTTGCCGCGGTGCACGACGATGTGGACCTTGTGCCCCTCCTGGATCATCGTCTCGATGGCGTCGGTGAGCTGGATCTCGCCGCCCTTGCCCGGCTGCGTGCGACGCAGGGCGTCGAAGATGCCGCGGTCGAGAAGGTAGCGGCCGGTGGCGACGAAGGTGGAGGGGGCGTCCTCCGGGTCCGGCTTCTCCACCATGCCGACGACGCGCTTGACGTCCTCGCCGTCGAGGCTGCAGTCGGCGGGGATGTCCTCGATGTCGAAGACGCCGTAGTTGAAGACGTCCTCGCGGGGCACGTCGACGGCGCACAGCACGGAGCCGCCGAGCTGGGCGCGGACGGCGGCCATCTTCTCCAGCACGCCCACGGGGAGCACGAGGTCGTCGGGAAGCATGACGGCGACGACGTCCTCGTCGTCGTCGAGGACGCTCTCCGCCAGGCCGACGGCGTGGCCGAGTCCGAGCGGCTTCTCCTGCTCGACCGCGACCGGGGTCATCAGCTTCCCGGCGCGCTGGACCTTCTCCACCTGATCCGTCTTGCCCCGCTCGGAGAGGGTCTCGACGAGGTCGGGGAAGTGCTCGAAGTGCCGCAGCACCTCCTGCTTGTTCGGCGCGACGATGAGCGCCAGACGGGAGGCGCCGAGGGCGTTGGCCTCCTCTGCGATCAGCTCGATGCCCGGGGTGTCGACCACCGGCAGGAGCTCCTTCGGCACCGTCTTGGTGGCGGGGAGGAAGCGGGTCCCCAGGCCGGCAGCCGGCACGATGACGGTCTTGACGCCGTGTGGATGGGCGGAGGGTGACAAGCTCATAAAGCAACACCCTACCCCGCACGGTTACGCTTGGTGTCATGAACATCCGGGAGAAGAAGTCGATTCTGAGGGCGTCGCTGACCCAGGCGCGCCGGGGCATGTCCGCGGAGGACGTCCGCGCCGAGGACTCCGCGATCATCGCCCACGCGGCCGCCCTCCTGCGTTCCATGACGCCCGACGAGACCACCGTCGCGGCCTACTCGCCGCTGCCGGGTGAGCCGGGTGGTTCGCTGCTTCTCGACGCCCTCCACGGCGAGGCCTCCTCCCTCCTCCTGCCGGTCTCCCTCCCGGGCGGTCGCCTGGACTGGGCCCTCTACCAGGGTCGTCTCGCCCTGAGCCCGGGGGCGCTCGGCATCTCGGAGCCGACCGGCGAGCGGCTCGGCCCGGACGCCATCGACTCGTGCCGCCTCATCCTCATCCCGGCCCTGGGTGTCTCCCCGGAGGGCATCCGCCTGGGCAAGGGTGGCGGTTTCTACGACCGCGCCCTGGCCCGGTTCGCGGAGTCGGACGATCCGCCGCGTACGGCGGTGCTCCTCTACAACGGGGAGATCCGCGACGACATCCCCGTCGAGGACCATGACATGCCCGTCGACATGGCGATCACCCCCGCCGGGGTGCGTCACTTCTCCTGACGGGGGAACCTTCCGGGGGCGGGGGCAGTCCAATACTGCATGAGCCTGTTCTCCGTCCTCCGCACGCCCGGCTGGCGCCGTTCCGTCCTGCTCCGCCGGGTGCTGGCCGCCGTCCTCCTTCTCACTGCCCTCCTGCTCGCTCTCCGTGACGTCGGCCCCTCCGGTCCGCGGGCCCTGGTGTTCACCCGGGCGGTCCCCGCCGGGGAGGTGGTGTCGCGTGACGACGTCCACCCGGTCACCGTCCCCGGGCACCTGCTGCCCGCCTCCGCCCTGCGTGATCCGGCGGAGGTGGAGGGGCGCGTCATCGCCGCTGCCGCGGAGGCGGGGGAGGTCGTCACGCTGTCCCGCTTCGTGGGGAAGGACCTGTCGGGGAGCTTTGTGGGGAACATCACGACGATGGTGCCGTTGCGACTCGCGGAACCTGAGATCCTGCCGTTGCTGCACCACGGGGATGTCGTCAATGTGGTCACGGACGGGCCCGATCGGGCCGGAACGGACGTCATTGCCACAGGTGGGAGGGTGATTCTGGCCGACACCCGGGAGTCACCCGGCACCCTGCTCATCGGGTTGCCGGAGGAGGACGCCCACCGGGTGGCGGCGGCCTCCCTGGGCACCCCTCTCGCGGTCGTTCTCACGCCGACTCTCCCGAAATGAGGGAAACTGGTTTAGAGTGCTCTCGTTCTTAAGCAATTTCAGATTCCACACGGAAGGATCTCAGATGTTCCAGGGTTTTAAGGAATTCATCATGCGCGGCAACGTCATTGACCTGGCTGTGGCCGTGGTCATCGGCGGCGCATTCACCGCCATCGTGACCGCCTTCACCGACAACCTCATCAACCCGCTGATCGCCTCCCTCGGCAACAGCGAAATGTCCGGCCTCGGCTTCCACATCGTCTCCGGCAACGACGCCACGTTCCTGGACTTCGGCGCCGTCATCACCGCCGCCGTCAACTTCCTGCTCATCGCCGCCGTCGTCTACTTCGTCATCGTCGCGCCGATGAACAAGCTCAACGAGATCGCCGCCGCCAAGCGCGCCATCAAGCAGGACGAGGAGGAGCCGCAGCCGACCGACGTCGAGCTGCTCACCGAGATCCGTGACCTGCTCAAGCGCTAGTCAGTAGTGCGGAGGGCGCTGCTCGCGCCAGAACTCCTCCGCGGAGACGGAGTCCTCGATCTCAGGGTCGAGGATGACCTCCCTCTCCTCATCGGCCGCCCGGGCACCCCTGAACAGGGAGTCCGGGCGGTCTGCGTCCCTGTCGATGCCGGGGGCATCCGAGGGACGCACCACCCGGCGGCGCGGCCGCCGCTCGCGGCTACTCAACGGTGTGCTTCTGCAGCTGGTCGATGACGTGGTGGACCAGCGGGGTCAGCGTCGCCATGCCGTCGCGGACCGCCGCCCGGGAGGCCGCGAGGTTGACCACGACCGTGGACCCGGAGACGCCCGAGATGCCACGCGAGGTGCAGGCGTCGATGGCGCCACAGGCCAGGCCCGAGGCACGCAGCGCCTGGGCGATGCCCGGCACCAGCTGGTCCAGCACGGAGCGGGTGGCCTCCGGGGTGCGGTCCCGCGGACCGACGCCCGTGCCGCCGACCGTGAGCACGAGGTCCACGCCGCCGACGACGGCCGTCTCGATCGCCTGGCGGATCTGGGACTTCTTCGAACGGACGGACAGGACACCGTCGACGGCGAAACCGGCCTCCATGAGGAGCTCGGTGACCAGGCGGTCGGTGTCCTCCCCGGACCCGAGCACATGATCGGACACGAGCACCACGAGGGCGCGCCGACGGGCCGGGACCGTCTCCTCCTGTTCGGTGGCCAGCAGGAAGGCCTCGTCCGGGTCCGCCACGTCGAGTAGCGCGGACGTTCGTGGCATTTCTTCGGCGGTGTGCACGGTGTTCTCCATCGTCTGAGATTACTTTTGTCTAATGTGTCTGAATCTACTCTGAGGTCAGCGTAACCTCTACCTGCCGGCTCTGCCCCGTATCGGGCTGCAGAACTTCCAGGGTGACCGTCTGCCCGAACTCCTGGGAACGGATGGCCGCGACGAGTGCGTCCGAGTGGTCGATGACGCGCGAGTTCACCCGCCGCACGACGTCCCCGGCCTGCAGCCCCGCCCGGTCCGCCGGACCGCCCGGCTCCACGGACGCGATGAGCGCACCGTCGACGTCCCGGCGGGCCGCCACCTGGACGCCGATCATCGGGTGGGTCGCCCGGCCCGTGGTGATGAGCTGGTCGGCGACCCGCTTGGCGAAGTTCGCCGGGATCGCGAAGCCGAGCCCGATCGACCCGGCCTCCCCGCCCGAGCTCAGCGACGCGATGACGGAGTTCATGCCCACGATGCGCCCGTTCATGTCCACCAGCGGACCACCGGAGTTGCCGGGGTTGATGGCGGCGTCGGTCTGGATCGCGTCGATGAGCGAGGACTCCCCGCCGGCGTCGGACGCCCGGACCGGGCGGTTGAGCGCGGAGACGATGCCGGAGGTGACGGTGGCGCTCAGCCCGAGCGGCGAGCCGATGGCCACCACCTCCTGCCCCACGCGGAGCTGCTCGGAGTCACCGAACTGGACGACGGGCAGACCGGAGGCGTCCCGGATCTTCACCACCGCGATGTCGGTCGCGGGGTCGGAGGCCACGTAGTCGGCGGGGAGGGAACGGCCGTCGTTGAGCGTGACGTTGATCTGCCCGAACTGGTTGTCGGCGCCGGAGACCACGTGGTGGTTCGTCAGCACGTAGCCGTCCGAGGAGATGATCGACCCGGACCCCTCCCCTGCGCTCATGCGCGTGGCCACCTGGAGGGAGACCACGGCGGGCAGCACGTCCGCGGCCACCTGCTCGACGCCGCCGACCGGGGTGTCGGGGGCGGGGGCGCTGGGCTCACGGAGGGAGTTGACCACGCCGGCGTCATCCGCGCCGGAGCCCGAGTTCGCGGCGACAAGGCCGACGATGGACCCGGAGGCGATGGAACCGACCAGCATGAGAGCCAGGGCGGTACCCAGTCCGACGGTCCGCTTCCCGGAGGGCTTCCCCTCCCCCACGGGCTCCTGCGGCCCCTCCGCCGTCTGCCACTGGTAGGGCGAGGTCACCTGCTGATAGTCGTCCCCGGGGGAACGCCCCGTGGTCGGGGTGGTCGGGTCATCATTCATGTCCGTCATTGTCCTCTTCCCCTCTGGGCCGCCCCTGCGGCCTTTCTGTACGTTACCTGGATGCCTCCACCTGCGGTTTACCGGGCAGCTCCATGACGACCATCGTCCCGCCGTCATCGCTCTCCTCGACGCGGACGGTGCCGCCGTGCCGCACCACCGTCTGCTTGACGATCGCCAGCCCCAGGCCCGAACCCGGCTGGGAACGCGCCTCCGGGGAACGGTAGAAACGCTCGAAGACCCGCGTGCGGTCCCCGGGCGGGATGCCGGGGCCGGAGTCGGCGAAGGAGAGCTGCACGCGGTCGTCGGAAAGCGGTGTCATGCGGACCCGCACGACGCCCCCGGGCGGTGACCACTTCGCGGCGTTGTCGAGGAGGTTGAGGGTCGCGCGCCCCAGAGAGAACTGGTCGCCGACGAGGTTCCACGGGATGAGGTCGACGTCGAAGTCGATGTCGCTGCGACGACGACGGACCCGCTCCAGCGAGGACTCCATGACGGCGTCGAGTTCGACGGGCTCCCGGGCGGTCTCCCCCGCGTCCTCGCGGGAGAGGTCGATGAGGTCGCCGATGAGCGTGGACAGCTCCGTCATCTGCGCGAGGACGTCCCGCTCCAGGTCCCGCCGGTCCTGCTGGGAGATGCGCTCGCCCATCCCCGGGCGGTTGAGCATCATGAGGAACTCGATGTTCGTGCGCATCGACGTCAGCGGCGTCTTCAGCTCATGGCCGGCGTCAGCCACCAGCTGCGACTGCCGCGTGCGGGACTCCTGCAGCACGCCGAGCATCTTGTTGAACGACCTGGTCAGCTGGGCGATCTCGTCGTTGCCCTGCACCGCGATGGGGCGGAGGTCGTCCGTCTCGGCCACGTAGTCGACGGCCCGCTGCAGACGTTTCAGCGGCTTGAGGCCCGCCGTGGCCACGAGCGTGCCCGCGGCGATCGCCAGCATGGTGCCGGACGCCGCGATGATGAGCAGCACGCTGGCCAGGGTCGTGATGAGGTCGTGGGTGGCCTTCATGTCCTTCGCCAGGACCACCGTGCCGCCGACGGAGTCCGAGCGGGACAGGATCCGCTCATTGCCGACCGTGCGCACCGAACGCCCCTCCGAACCGGCAGCGCTGTGGACCTCACCGCCGACGGGGATCACGTCGCCCCGGGAGAAGGACCATCCGGGCGGCGAGATGGAGACCCGGGTGTCCGGGTGGAAGGCCTTGAACTGCTGGATCTCCCCCTCCAGGTTGGTGAGGTAGAAGGGGTCGACGGTCCTGTTGAGCAGGACCGTCGCCTGGGAGTCGAGGTCACGGTCGACGCCGACGGTCAGGGCCGTCGTCACCGACCAGTAGGTGAGCAGGGTCATCGCGCCGACCGCGAGGGCCACGCCGGCGAACGTCAGCAGCGCCAGACGCCACCGGAGTGGGGTGCCCGCCGCCCAGGAACCGGTACGGCCCGCGGCGACCGAGGAGGGGGTCGCCTCATCCGCGTGATCGGCGGGGCCGTGCAGCGCCGTCCGGCGCAGGGTCACGGAGTGTTCTCCCGCAGGACGTAACCGACGCCGCGGACCGTGTGGATGAGACGGGATTCACCCTCGGCCTCCGTCTTGCGGCGGAGGTAGCCGATGTACACCTCGAGGGCGTTGCCGGAGGTCGGGAAGTCGTAGCCCCAGACCTCCTCGAGGATGGTGGCGCGCGGCAGCACGCGGCGCGGGTTCCTCATGAGCAGGTTGAGGAGGGAGAACTCCGTGCGGGTGAGGCTGATGGCACGGTCGCCCCGGGTGACCTCCCGGGTCTCGGTGTTCATGCGCAGGTCCTCGAAGGCGAGGTCCTTCTCGGCCTCGGTCCCGCCGGTGCTGTCCACGTGTGCGCGGCGCAGGAGCGAACGCACGCGGGCCAGGAGTTCCTCGAGGGCGAAGGGCTTCGGGAGGTAGTCGTCGGCGCCGGCGTCGAGGCCCGCCACCCGGTCCGCCACGCCGTCGCGGGCGGTGAGGATGAGGATGGGCTTGTCGAACCCGGTGCTGCGCAGCGTGCGGCACACCTCCAGCCCGTCCTTCCGGGGCATCATCACATCGAGGATGACGAGGTCGGGCTGCTCCCGGGGGATGAGATCCAGCGCCTCCACCCCGTCCTCCGCGAGCACCACGTCGTACGCGTTGAAGATCAGGGAACGACGGAGGGACTCACGGACGGCCTGCTCATCGTCCACCACGAGAATTTTCATGACACCCATTATGTACCAGTGTGAAAACGAAAACACCGGCCCCCTCCACTTCGGGCGGAGGGGGCCGGTGCCGGACACGTCAGCGTGTCAGCGTCCGGGCTGACACGGGGACGGACCTAGAACTGCTCGACCTCGACGAGGCCCAGCTGTGCGGCCTTGACGAGGCGACGCGGGATGCGGACGGTCTGACCGTCGATCTTGACCTCCTGGAGGGCGACGTTGTCGGCCTTCCACTGGGAGCGACGCATGCGGGTGTTGGCGCGGGACATCTTGCGCTTGGGGACTGCCATGGTTTCTTACCTCCTAAGCCTTCTTCTTGCGGCGGGCCATGCCACCGAAACGCTTCTCGAACTTCTCGACGCGGCCTGCGGTGTCCATGACACGCTGCGCACCGGTCCAGAACGGGTGGGACTCGCTGGTGACGTCAACGACGATCAGCGGGTACTCGTTGCCGTCCTCCCACTCGACCGTGCGGTCGGAGGTGACGGTGGAACGGGTCAGGAACTTGAAGCCGGTGCCGGCGTCCTGGAAGACCACCGGGTGGTAGTCGGGGTGGATATCCTTCTTCATGAAGTCTCGATTCCCTCAGGATTGAACATCAGGTCGGTTCCGCGCGTACACACCTGCAACATGAGGTGTTCCAGAGGCCCGGATCGTGCCTGAGTTGGGTTGGAGATTGACAACTCGGACCATGGTACTCCCCGGGTGCCGGATTCTGAAATTCCGTGCTATGGGCCACCGTCGGCCGTCCACCCGCATCCCGGCCCCGGCGGTGACGGAAGATAATGAGGCATGCGGCGGGCGTCGGCGGACTTCGCCCCGTGAACACGGGATTAGGTTCTGGAGGGTTCGGCCTGTAGAGTTGTCCCTTGCTGTTGTCGAAGTAAACGTCTACGCCCCGTCAGCTGGCCATAGACTGCGCCCCGATCCTGTACTCAGTCACGAGGGTACGAGGAAGAACATCGGTGCGGCGCGGTCCTTGCATGCTTTTCGACGTGGGCGGCTAGGAGAAAGAAAACCCATGTCGGCTATTTGCCAGGTCACGGGACGTAAGCCGCAGTTCGGCAAGACCGTCTCGCACTCGCACCGACGCCACTCGCGCCGTTGGAACCCCAACGTGCAGCGTCGTCGGTTCTTCCTGCCCTCCGAGGGCCGTACCATCACCCTGAACGTTTCCACCAAGGGTCTCAAGGTCATCGACCGCGACGGCATCGAGTCCGTCGTCGCCAAGATCCGTGCACGTGGGGAGAAGATCTAACTAATGGCACGTAATGACATTCGTCCGATCATCAAGCTGAAGTCCACGGCTGGCACCGGTTACACCTACGTCACCCGTAAGAACAAGCGCAACAACCCCGATCGCATCTCGCTGATGAAGTTCGATCCGATCGCCCGCAAGCACGTCGAATTCCGCGAGGAGCGATAATCTATGGCCAAGAAGTCCAAGATCGCCAAGAACGAGCAGCGCAAGGAAATCGTCGCCCGCTACGCCGAGCGTCGCGCTGAGCTCAAGGCCATCATCAACCACCCGAACACCTCTGACGAGGACCGTCTCGACGCACAGTTCGAGCTGAACCGTCAGCCGCGTGACGCCTCCCCGGTGCGCGTCCGCAACCGCGACTCCCACGACGGTCGCCCCCGCGGTTTCCTCCGCAAGTTCGGTCTGTCCCGTGTCCGCATGCGCGAGATGGCTCACCGCGGTGAGCTTCCCGGCGTCCGTAAGTCCAGCTGGTAAGGAGTGGCCACCATGAAGCGCACCAACCCCCGTAAGCAGCGGATGGAGCAGTCCCGCCGCCCCAAGAAGAACCCGCTCAAGGCCGAAGGCATTGAGAAGGTGGACTACAAGGACGTCAAGACCCTCCGTCTTTTCATCTCTGACCGCCACAAGATCCGTTCCCGCCGCGTCACCGGCCTGACCCCGCAGCAGCAGCGTCAGGTCGCCACCGCCGTGAAGAACGCACGCGAGATGGCTCTCCTGCCGTTCACCAGCCGCTAAACCGGTTGACAGGACGCAACAGCGCACTTTTGCCGCTGGCTGCGTGACACGGTAAAAGTACCGCCCCGCCCGAGATTATCGGGCGGGGCGGTTTTTGTTATCTTCGAGGACATGCTGCACCAGTCCCTGCGTGACCTCGCCGAGCAGGCCCCGCTGTCCACGTCCACCGCCACCGCCCGGGGGGTGCTGTGCGAGGCCCAGCAGCTGCTGCGCAACGCGCTCGACCACCGCACCCCGGAGACCGCCCTGACCGGGTGGTTCTCCGGCGTGGTGCGGGACACCCTGCGGTGTCCGGCGGTCGCCTCCACGGTGACGCTGACGGGTGCCCACGCACGCGGGGACGCCCTGCCCAGCTCCCCGGTGGAGTGGTTCGGCGAGGACGCCGCCCTCGCCGAGCTCCTGCGGTCTGCCGGGCTGGAGGTCGGCGGCGACGCCGCGGTGACGGACGCCGCGCGTATCGACGCCGGCCTGGTCCCCTCCCCCACCCCGCAGCTCCCCCTGCTGGAGCTGGCGGTGGCGCACCGTCCCCCGGCGCTACAGATCACCGACGGTCTGCCGGACCCGGACATGCCGGTGGACATCCCGGCGACGCTGCTGCAGCCGATCTCGGACGTCGCCCGGTGGGCGGCCCCCGGCACTCGGTCGACGCTGGACCGGCTCTCGGCGGGTCTGGAGGCCGGTGTGCTCACCGAAGACGAAGTGGAAGCGCTAGCCCAGGCGTGGGAGACGGCCCTGGCGCTGCAGTTCCGGCGGTGGGCGGACCGCGTCGAGAAGCAGGACGTCACACTGGGGGATCTGCCGGCGCTGCACCGCAGCGCGTACGGCGCGACGGCCCGCATGGTGGCGGGCGTCCTGCGTTCGCTGGCAGGGCGTCACGGCGTCGCCCTCGCCTGACGCTGGTATCTTTAGACGAACAGAAACCCCGAGGAAGGAGTCCCGCATGGCACGTGCAGTCGGACGGCCGCGCAAGAACAGCCCGCGCCGCCAGGGCTCCACCGCGCGTGAGGAGATTCTCGACGCCGCCGCCGAGCTGTTCACCACGCAGGGTTTCGCCTCCACGTCGACGCACCAGATCGCCGATGCCGTGGGCATCCGGCAGGCGTCGCTGTACTACCACTTCCCCTCGAAGACGGAGATCTTCCTGACGCTGCTCAAGTCGACGATCGAGCCGTCCACCGAGCTGGCGACCGCGCTCGGCGACTCCGACGCCTGCCCCTCCATGCGGCTGTGGGCGCTCGTCGCCGCGGAGGCCCGCCTGCTGCTGTCGACACGCTGGAACATCGGCCGCCTCTACCAGCTGCCGGTCGCGGCCTCCCCGGCGTTCGCGGAGTACCACGCGCAGCGCACGGAGCTGCGGGATCTGTTCCGTTCCCTGGCGTCCTCGATCATCGGTGCGGATGACCCGCGAGCGGATCTGCCCTTCCACATCGCGCTCTCCGTCATCGAGATGCGCGAGAACGACGGCACCCCCGCCGCGCCGCTGTCCACGGACTCGCTGCCGCCGATCGCGGTCATGCTCGCCGACGCCGCCCTCGACGTCCTCCACGCCGACGCCCCGGAGGACCGCGTGGCACGCACGCTCGCGCTGATCGCGGAGCAGACCGCCGGGTGAGCAGCTGCCTGGCGCGTCGCCTGGTCGCGTTCCTCGTCGATGTCGCCCTGGCCTACGTCGTGTACATCGCCGTCGGCGCGCCGGAACCTGCCGGGGCGGACCCGGCGCCGGCCCTCCTGGCGATCACGTGGGCCCTGCGTGCGGTGCCTGAGCTGATCTGGCGGCGCAGCCCCGGCAAGATGCTCGTGCGTGTCGACGTCACCGGCCCCCGCTGGGCCCCGCTGATCCGCCACCTGTGGCTGCTGCTGCCGATTCCGCTGGGCACGCTGGCTCCGGCGGTGCCCTGGTACTCGCTGTTCGCCGTGGCCGTGAGTGTCTCCGCCCTCCTCGCGACGGACAACCGCTCGTGGGCGGACAGGACCGCCGGAAGCACCGTCATCCAACGTGGCACGGGTTGTTCACTGCCCCTCTGACGCACCCTGACCCCGATCTCGAATCCCGAGGTCGGGGTCACTTTTCTACCCTTTAGTTGCGTGGCTCACATTTGTGCATTATTTTAGTTAATCAGCATTAACTGAGATGGTCCGGAAGGGCCCCCAAGCACAGAATGAACAGGAGCACACCATGCGCATCGTCGTACTAGTGAAAGAGGTCCCCGACACCTTCGGGGAGCGGAAGATCTCCCTGGAGACCGGCCTCGCGGACCGCGCCGCCAGCGACCCGGTGCTCGACGAGATCTGCGAGCGCGCCGTCGAGGCCGCCCTGGCACTCGCCGGCACCGGCGACCACACCGTGGACGTGATGTCCATGGCCCCGGAGTCCGCCGTCGCCAGCATCCGCAAGGGTCTGGCCATGGGCGCCGAGGCCGCCGTCCACATCAACGACCCGGCCCTCCTCGGCGCCGACCTCTCCCTCACCGCCGAGGTCCTCGCGAAGGCCATCGAGCGTGAGAACTACGACCTCGTCGTCGCCGGCAACCTCTCCACCGACGGCAACGGCGGCGTCCTGCCCGCCATGATCGCCGAGTGGCTCGACCGCCCCCACCTCACCCAGCTCACCACCCTCGAGGCCACCGACAGCACCGTCTCCGGTGCCCGCGCCTCCGACGACGGCGTGCTCAACCTCACCGCGGAGCTCCCGGCGGTCGTCTCCATCACGGAGTCCTTCCCCGACGCCCGCTTCCCCAACTTCAAGGGCATCATGGCCGCCAAGAAGAAGCCGATGACCCAGCTCACCCTCGCCGATCTCGGCGTCAACGCGGAGGACTTCTCCGTCCCCCGTTCCATCATGACCCAGGTCGCCGAGTGCCCGCCCCGTGAGGCCGGCATCAAGGTGACCGACGACGGCTCGGCCGCCACCCAGCTCGCCGACTACCTCGCACAGAACAAGCTGATCTAGGAGCCACCATGCAGTTCGCAGACGATTCCATCCTCGCCGTCGTGTCCGCCACGATGGACGGCGGCATCCCCGCCTACGCCGCGGAGCTCCTCGGCGCAGCCGCCAACCTGGGCACCCCGGTCGCCCTCTTCCTCCACACCTCCGGCGCCGACACCGCCGCCGCAGCCACCCGCCTCGGCGAGCTCGGTGCCGCGCAGGTCCTCGCCGCCGAGGTGCCCGCCGACCAGCTCGGCGGACCCTCCGTCGACGCCGTCATCAGCGCCGACGAGACCTGCCATCCGCAGGCCGTCCTGTTCGCGCACTCCGTCGAGGGCCGCGACATCGCCGCCCGCTTCGCCGTCCGCTCCCGCCGGGCACTCATCACCGACGTCGTCAACGTCTCCCGCGACGACGAGGGCATCATCGGCCACCACTCCGTCTACGGCGGCAACTACCAGCTGGTCTCCGCCGCCACCTTCGGCGCCCCGGCGATCACCGTCCGACTCGGTGCCGTCGACACGCGTGCCGACGCCGCCGCCGGCACCCTCAGCCCCCTCGAGTTCACCCCCTCCGAGCGTCGCTCCGCGTCGGTCGTGAGCAGCGAGCCCGCCGTCATCAACACCGAGCGCCCGTCGCTCCTCGGCGCCAAGACCGTCGTCTCCGGCGGCCGCGGCTTCGGCTCCCCGGAAGGCTTCGCGCTGGTCAACGACCTCGCCGACAGCCTCGGTGCCGCCGTCGGCGCCTCCCGCGCCGCCGTCGACGCCGGCTACGTCGAGCACACCGCCCAGGTCGGCCAGACCGGTGTCTCCGTCACCCCGGACCTCTACATCGCACTGGGCATCTCCGGCGCGATCCAGCACCTCGCCGGCATGCAGACCTCCAAGACGATCGTCGCCGTCAACAAGGACGCCGACGCCCCCATCTTCGACATCGCCGACTTCGGCATCGTCGGTGACGTCTTCGAGATCGTCCCCAAGCTCGTCGACGAGATCAACGCCCGGAAGGCGTGATCCCCGTGTCCACGACCGTCACCACCCGCATCCGCCAGGGGCTGCCCCGCATCCCCAACGGCGCCCCGTGGCCGCCCGTCACAGAGACGGAGACCACCTACGCCCCGCCCGCCGCACCCGTCGTCGCCGCGGCCGCCGCTGCTCCTGAGCCCGCTGCCGCCCCCGTTGCCCCGGCCACCCCCGAGGCACCGGTCGCCGCCGCTCCGGAGGTGGCAGCCCCCGCCCCCGCGCAGGTCGCCGTCAGCCGGGAACTGCGCCGCGGCCTCCCCCGCGTCCCGGGCGGGGAGCCCTGGCCGCCGGCCACCGTCTCGGCCCCGGCTGCCCCGGTCACGCCCGTCGCCGCCGTGGCGGAGGAGGCACCGGCTGCCGTCGCCGCCCCGGCTGCTGCGGCCCCCGCTGCCGCAGCCGCCCCAGCCGCCGCAGCCCCGGCCGTCGAGACCGTCACCGAGGAGGTCACCCTGCGCCGCGGCCTGCCGCGTGTGGCCGGTGGCGCCCCGTGGCCGGAGGTCGCGACGGCAGCGGTGACGACGACCCGCGCCGTCGAGAAGCAGCCGGAGCCTGTCGTGGAGCCGGTCGCCGCAGCTGCAGCCCCGGCAGCGGCACCCGCCGCACCGGGTGCCGCAGCGCCGGTGGCGCCGCAGAAGACGGCGGGCGTCGAGAAGCCGAAGTCCCATGCGGCGCCGAAGCCGGAGGCGAAGCGTTACGGACGTTTCACCCTGGTCCAGTGGCTGCTCGGCGCGGGCGCGCTCGTGGCGCTCGGCGTGATCGTGATGTTCATCGCACGCTGGTTCCTCGGCAGCGACACCGGTTCGGCGTTCGTCGAGCGCTACCCGGGTGCGGCACCGATGCCGGAGTCCGCTCCGGTCGGCGTGCCGGCGTGGCTGGCCTGGTCGCACTTCCTCAACGTGTTCCTCATGGTCCTGATCATCCGCTCCGGCCTGCAGATCCGCGGCGAGCGGCGCCCACCCGCCTACTTCACCGCACGCAGCGGCAAGGGCGGCAAGATCAGCCTCACCATCTGGTTCCACCAGGCCCTCGACCTGCTCTGGGTCATCAACGGTGCCGTCTTCTTCGTGCTCCTCTTCGCGACGGGCCAGTGGATGCGCATCGTCCCCACCAGCTGGGAGGTCTTCCCGAACGCCCTCTCTGCCGGCATCCAGTACCTCTCCTTCGACTGGCCGACCGAGAACGGCTGGGTCCACTACAACGGACTGCAGGAACTGGCGTACTTCGTCACCGTGTTCATCGCCGCGCCGCTCGCGATCATCACCGGCCTGCGTATGAGCTCCATCTGGCCCAAGAACAACCAGAAGCTCAACGCCCTCTACCCGGCTGAGATCGCCCGCGCCGTCCACTTCCCGGTGATGCTGTACTTCGTGGTCTTCATCTTCATGCACGTGCTCCTGGTGTTCCTCACCGGCGCACTGCGGAACCTGAACCACATGTTCGCCGCCCGCGGCTCCGTCGATCCCGACGTGTACGCCGGGGACTGGACCGGACTGATCGTCCTCCTGGTCGCCATCGCGGTGACCGCCGGCGCGTGGTTCGCCGCCCGCCCCCTCCTGATTTCCCCTGTCGCCGGACTTTTCGGGGAGGTCACCACGAGATAACCCACCACAACTTTCTGTGCTGCAGAAAACGCACCCCACGTCGCGCGGGGTGCGTTTTCTCATGTCCGGGGATCACGAGGAGTACCCCGCCTCATACACGTAGATGTAGTCCGAGTTCGGCGGATCGACCACCTCCACTCCGATGGCCCGGCCCTCGCCAGGGGGCATGTTCCTCATGAAGGTGCCGAACTCCGCCCTCGGCACAAGGGTGACGAAGGCCGCGACCCCGTCCGGGGCCGGCAGCGGCGCGAACCGGCACCCCATGCACAAGTCATCCTCATACCACCCGCTCTGGGTCGGGTAGACGTCCCTCTTGGAGTTCTGCCAGGCGACGTACTCGAGACTGTCCTCAATGCCCCACCCCTTTCCCCGCAAGGTGGAACGGAGTTGATCACTGTAGCTCGGCGTGCTGTTCTCGAACGAGGACGTGTACCTGTCGAATTCTCCGGAGGAGGCGTCGGCGAGAACCGGTGCGGGCAACACTCCCATGGTCAGTGCAGCTGTGAGGAGCCCCGCTGCCAGGCGTCGTGTGTTGTTCATGATTCTGACACTAGCCTTGGTTTCCGCGTCACATATCGAGTTGGGCGACCAATCCACCGGTGTGACCGTGATCTTCTGCACTTCCCCGAGCACACGTCGCACCGTCCGCCGCTGCGGACTCTGACCCCACGCTTTTCGACGCCCGCCACCGGGAGCTCCCCCGCCTCCCCCAGACCCGGACCCCGTGGACACCTGCACACAGAAACCGCTGTTCAAGACAGATATCGAGTGCGCAGCTGCGCACTTTCCGGGCACGCTTTTCGACGCCCGCTGCACCTGCCACCATGCCCTCCGCCAGCAGGCGACAGCGTGTTCCGGTACCGCCCCGAGTGCGCAGCTGCGCAACTGACCAACGCCACCCATACTGGTCTTCGGGCCCAGACCCCAGTCGCACCCAACGACGAAAGCGCTGGCTAACACAGGTATTTAGTGCGCAGCTGCGCACTATCTGACGGCGCACTGCGCAACCGTCACAGACCGCAGCTGCGGACACTCAGCTGCCACATCCCCACAAAGTTCAAAAGCGAAACCGCTGGTCACAACGGGTTTTCAGTGCGCAGCTGCGCACTCCTTCAGGCGTCGACAATGCCGCCTCGGACGGCGAGTCGCAACAGGCGCCAGCACTGCACCCAGTGCGCAGCTGCGGACTCCCCCGGCTCGTTGACAGGACGCGGTCCCCGTGAACCCTTTCCCTGGGAACCCGCTGGTCAACGCAGGTATTTAGTGCGCAACTGCGCACTCCACCAGGTGCCGATAGCGCTCCTCCAGTCCGCCGCTGCGGATTCTGCCATTCCCACTCCAACGGCGAAAACCTACGCGCCCCGTACGGCCCAGATAGTGCGCAGCTGCGCACTCCACGAAGGGCTGGCTACTCCTCTGCAGTCCGCAGCTGCGGACTGCCCCACCTCGTCCTCAGGAACCGATCCCCATGAACCTTTCCCAGGGAACCTGCTGGTCAACACAGGTATTTAGTGCGCAGCTGCGCACTCCGCCAGGACCCAACAATGCTCCCCCGGTCAGCCGCTGCGGACACTGCCGCCACGCTCTCTGCCGGCAAGCGACAGCGTGCTCCGACACCGCCCAGAGTGCGCAACTGCGCACTCCACCAGGCCTCGACAAGGCCTCCGCCCCTGAACGGCGAGCCACGACATGTCCCAGCACTGCATCCAGTGCGCAGCTGCGCACTCGTTGACCACGCTGTGCGACGGTCGTCGCCCCTCCACGACGGGTGCGCAACCCGAGATCCTCAACGACAGCCTCCTCACAGAGAACCAAGACGAAACTGCTGGTAGGAACACGTTTTTAGTGCGCAGCTGCGCACTCCCCCGCCCGCCCTGCGGCGGGAGGGCGTCGATAAGCATGCAGAAGGGCCCCTTCCCGGAGGAAGGGGCCCGACTACCGGTGGATCAGAGCTTGCGGAGCGTGAGGCTCTGCTCGGCACGACCGACGGGGCCGTGGATGTCGTGGAGGACGGAGCTGGTCAGGCCGATGCCCTCGGAACCCCACGTGACGGTGGTGTCCAGACCGGTCCACGGGCCGGTCGGCTGGCGGAAGAGATGGACGGTGAGGTCGACGTTCGGGTACGCCCACTCCTCGGGTCCCTGCTGCGGGTTGATGCCGTTGGCGACGTCGATGCTGGTGAAGTACTGGGCGATCCCGATGGGCTCCTCGCCCTCGACCAGCACGTTCGGGGTGCGGATCCAGGTGGCTCCGCGGCCCGGTCGCCGCTCCATCGCCTGCCGGACCTCCAGCTGGCGGATGAAGCCGCCGGCCCACAGTTCGGTGAGATCACGCTCGGCGGAGTCCTCCGGGGAGGTGAGCGGCTCGGCGCTGACTGCCTCGACCTCGGTGGTATCCGAGGTGGCGAGGTACCAGGCGCGGGCCTTGATCACGCTGCGGCCTCCGATGGTGGCGGTGGCCTGGACGAGTTCGATGGTGCGTCCGGGGCGCAGCGTCTCGACGATCACCTCGACCTCCGCGAAGGGGAGGCGACCGAGGATGTCGTAGGAGATGCGGCTGAGGACGAGGTCCTTGTGGGGACGGGTGCGCTCGATCTCGTGGATCATCAGGCCGGCGAGGGAACTGAAGTGGTAGTCCTCCGTCGACCAGGCTCCCTCCGCGTGGCGGGTGGGCTGGAAAGTGATGTCACCGGTGCGGGTGAAGAGGTGGCTGCTCATGCTCTCCCCCACTAGTTCCGGTACAGCAGCAGGGCGTCGCCCTGGCCACCGCCACCGCACAGGCTCACGCCTGCCTTACCGGCACCACGACGGTCGAGCTCCTGCGCCGCGGTAAGCACCAGGCGGGCACCGGAGGCGCCGATCGGGTGGCCAAGGGCGATAGCGCCGCCGTAGATGTTGCACTTCTCGGCCGGGTAGTCGAGGTCACGCAGGGACTGGACGGCGACGGCTCCGAAGGCCTCGTTGATCTCGACGAAGTCCAGGTCCCCGGCTTCCCAGCCGGCGCGGTCGAGCGCGGCCTTGAGGGAGTCGGCGGGCTGGGAGTGCAGGGAGTTGTCCGGGCCACCGGTCTGGCCGGCGGCGCCGACGACGGCGAGGTAGTCGAGGCCACGCTCCTCCGCCCAGGAACGGCGGGTGAGGACGACGGCTGCGGCTCCGTCGGAGATCGGGGACGCGTTGCCGGCGGTGATGGTGCCACCGTCGCGGGCGAAGGCCGGGCGCAGGCCGGAGAGGGACTCGGTGGTGGTGTTGGCGCGCACGCCCTCGTCGGCGGAGACGACCACCGGGTCACCCTTGCGCTGCGGGATGGAGATGGGGGCGATCTCGGAGTCGAAGACGCCGGCGGACTGGGCGGCGGCCGCACGCTGGTGGGAGGCGGCGGCGATCTCGTCCTGCTCCTCGCGGGAGATGTTCAGGGAGGACAGCGGGCCCTCGGTGAGCACGCCCATGGAGATGCCCTCGGCTGCGTCGGTGAGGCCGTCGACCTCGGCGGTGTCGGCGAGCTCCATGGCGCCGTAGCCCTTGCCCTGGCGGGCACCGCGGACGACGTGGGCGGCGTTGGTCATGGACTCCTGACCACCGGCGACGACGACGTCGGCGTCACCGAGGCGGATGAGGCGGGCGGCGTGGATGACGGCGTCGAGGCCGGAGAGGCAGACCTTGTTGACGGTCTCGGCGACGACCCGCGGGTCGAGGCCCGCCTTGAGTGCGGTCTGGCGGGCCGGGTTCTGGCCGGCACCGGCCTGGAGAACCTGGCCGAGGATCACGTGGTCGACGTCGGAGGGCTGGATGCCGGCCCGTTCGACGGCGTGGCGGACGGCGTGGGCCCCGAGGTCCACGGCGCTGAGGGAGGCGAGGGAACCGAGGAGCTTGCCCTGGGGGGTGCGGGCTCCGGCGAGGATGACGACGTCATCGGCGTGGGGGGTGAGGTTGCTCATGGTGGGGCTTACTCCATTTCTTCCAGCTCGACGACGTAGTTCGCGTCGGTGTTCTCTTCAATGTCACGGAGGGTCACGCCGGGGGCGATCTTCCGCAGGATGAGGTGGTCTTCGGCGACGTCGAAGCTCCCCATGTCGGTGATGATCCGGTCGACGACGCCGATACCGGTGAGCGGCAGGTCGCACTTCTTCTTCAGCTTGGGCTGGCCGTCGCGGGTGACGTGCTCGGTGAGCACCAGGACGCGCGGGGTGCCGGCGACGAGGTCCATCGCGCCGCCCATGCCCTTGACCATCTTGCCGGGNNGATCATCCAGTTGGCCAGGTCGCCGGACTGGGAGACCTCCATGGCCCCGAGGACGGCCATCTTCACCTTGCCGCCGCGGATCATGCCGAAGCTGGTGGCGGAGTCGAAGATCGCGGCGCCGGGGATGAGGGTGACGGTCTGCTTGCCGGCGTTGATGAGGTCGGCGTCCTCCTCCCCCTCGTAGGGGAAGGGTCCCATGCCGAGGATGCCGTTCTCCGACTGGAGGATGACGTTGACGCCCTCCGGGAGGTTGTTGGCCACCAGCGTCGGGATGCCGATGCCGAGGTTGACGTAGTCACCGTCGTTGAGTTCCTTGGCCGCCTCGGCGGCCATCTGGTCGCGGGTCCAGCCCTTGGTGGTCACGGTGGTGGTGGACATGTCAGATCTCCTTTCCGACGGTCGCGCGCGGGCGGGTGGTCCGCTGCTCGATCGGCTTCTCGCGGTCGTCCGCGGGGACGATGTGGTCGACGTGGACACCGGGGGTGGTCACGTGTGCCGGGTCGATGCCGCCCAGGGGCAGGATCTCCTCGCACTGGGCGATGGTGACCAGACCGGACTCGGCGCACAGCGGGTTGAAGTTGCGGGCGGTGGCGCGGTACACGAGGTTGCCGCTGATGTCGCCCTGCCAGGCGTGGACCAGGCCGACGTCGGCGACGATGCCACGCTCCATGACGTAGGTGCGGCCGTCGAAGTTCTTCGTCGGCTTGCCCTCGGCGACGAGGGTGCCCACACCGGTGGCGGTGTAGAAGGCGGGGATTCCGGCGCCGCCGGCGCGGAGCCGCTCGGCGAGCGTGCCCTGCGGGTTGAACTCGACCTCGAGCTCGCCGGCGAGGTACTGGCGGGCGAACTCGCGGTTCTCACCGACGTAGCTGGCGCACACCTTGCTGACCTGGTTGTTCTCGAGGAGGATGCCGAGGCCCTGGCCGTCGACGCCCATGTTGTTGCTGACGATGGTGAGGTTCTTGCGGCCCACGTCACGCAGTGCCTCGATGAGGACGTACGGGACGCCGCAGAGTCCGAACCCACCGACGGCGAGGGTCATGCCGTCCTTGACATGCTCCGCGATGAGCTCGCGGACGTCGTTCCTGCGCTTGTCGATTCCCATTAGAGCCACCCCAGAACCTTCGGAGCCATCTCGCGCAGCGCGACCTTGCGCACCTTGCCGGAGACGGTCATCGGGTACTCGTCGACGACGGCGACGTAGCGCGGGACCTTGTGGCGGGCCAGCTTGCCGTGCGCGAACTCGGCGATCTGCTCGGCGGTGAGGTCGTCCACGCCGTCGTGCAGGATGATCCACGCCATGATCTCCTCACCGTAACGCTCGTCCGGGACGCCGATGACCTGGGCGTCGACGATGTCCGGGTGGGTGAAGAGGAACTCCTCGATCTCACGCGGGTAGACGTTCTCGCCGCCGCGGATGAGCATGTCCTTGAGGCGGCCGGTGACGGAGAGGTAGCCCTCCTCGTCGATCTCGCCGAGGTCGCCGGTCTGCATCCAGCCGTCCGGGGTGAGGGCCTCGCCGGTCTTCTCCTCGTGGTCCCAGTAGCCCTTCATCACGGAGTAGCCGCGGACGAGGATCTCGCCCTTCTCGCCGATGGGGAGGGTCTCACCGGTGTCCTCGTCGACGATCTTGCACTCGAGGTGCGGCATGATCTGGCCGACGGTGTTGACGCGCTTGTCCAGGGGGGCGTCGGCACGCGTCTGGAAGGAGACCGGGGAGGTCTCGGTCATGCCGTAGCAGATGGAGATGCCCTCCATGTTGAACTGGGTCATGACGTCGCGCATCGTCTTCGACGGGCAGGAGGTGCCGGCCATGATGCCGGTGCGCAGGGTCGACAGGTCGTAGGGGCTGCCGTACTCGATGTGGTCGTGGGCCTCCTCCAGCTCGGTGATGAACATGGTGGGCACGCCGTACAGCGAGGTCGCCTTCGCGGAGTGGACCGCCTTGAGGGTCTCACGGGACTTGAAGGTCGGGCCCGGGATGATCATGCAGGCACCGTGGGTGAAGGTGGCGATGACGCCCATGACCATGCCGAAGGTGTGGAAGAAGGGCACCGGGGTGCACACGCGGTCCTGCTCGGTGTAGCCGAGGTTCTCACCGACGAAGAAGCCGTTGTTGAGGATGTTGCGGTGCGTCAGGGTCGCGCCCTTGGGGAAACCGGTGGTGCCGGAGGTGAACTGGATGTTGACGGGATCGTTGTTGTCCAGGTCGCGGGTGTACTCGGAGAGGTCGTCGATCTCACCGTGGATGGCGTCGTACCAGTCGGTGGAACCGAAGTAGATGATGTTCTTCAGCTGGACGCCGCGCTGCTTGCGGGCCTCGTTGAGCATGGTGCGGTAGTCGGAGTCCTTGAAGCGCGGGGCGGCGAAGACCATCTTCACGCCGACCTTGGCCAGGACGTAGTTGAGCTCGCTCTGACGGTAGGCCGGGTTGATGTTCACCAGGATGAGGCCCAGGTGGTGGCAGGCCCACTGGACGACGAGCCACTCCCAGCGGTTGGTGGACCAGATGCCGATGCGGTCGCCCTTGCGGTAGCCGTGGCGGATGAAGGCGGACGCCAGGCGGAGAACCGTGTTGTAGAACTGCTCGTAGGTGTAGGTCTTGTCGGCGTAGACGTCGACGACCGCCTCACGGGAGGGGTACTTCTCGACGATCGAGCGGAGCATCTGACCCAGGGTCTCCTCGCGGAGCGGGGCGGCGCCCTGGTCGATGGTGCAGCCGATGACGTGGGAGAGCTTGTTGCCGTTCTCGTCGACGACGATGGAGCCGTAGGGGGTGGAGCGGGTGGTGAGGGTGTTGGTGATCATGTCTGCTTCTTCTTTCTGGTTTCAGGACTGGGCGCGCTGGACGATGGCCTGGGCCTGGCGGAAAAGGGGGGCGTCGACCATGCGGCCGTTGAAGCTGAAGGCTCCGTCGTTGTGCTCGGCGGCGGCGAGGAGCTGCCGGGCGAAGTCGAGGTCCTCGTCGCTGGGTCGGTAGGACTCACGGATGACGGACACCTGGGAGGGGTGGATGCAGCAGGTGCCGACGTAGCCGAGGGCGGCGGCGTCCTCGGCCTCCGCACGGAGGCCGTCGATGTCCCCGATGTCCACGTGGACGGAGTCGAGGGAGGCCTTGCCGTGGGCGGCGGCGGCGAGCTGCACCTGCGCCCGGGCGAAGCGGGGCACGTCACGGTAGGTGGTGTCGGCGAAGCGGGAGGTGGTGCCGCCGAGGCCGGCGACGAGGTCCTCCGCGCCCCAGAAGAGGGCGACGACACCTTCGGCGGCGGCGATCTCCTCCGCCCGGAGAACTCCGAGCGGGGTCTCCACGAGGGCGATGACGGCGGCGTCGGGAAGCACCCGGGTGACGGACTCGACGTCCGCCGCGCCCTCGGTCTTGGAGAGCATGACCTGGCGGAAGGGGCTGCCGGCCACGGCCGCGAGGTCCGCGACGTGGTCGGATGTGCCGGCCGGGTTCACGCGGATGATGACGCGGGAGGGGTCGAGCGTGGCCAGGCGGATGCCCTCACGGGCGCTCTCGCGGTTGGCGGGGCGGCAGCCGTCCTCCAGGTCGATGATGACCAGGTCGGCGCGGTCGGCGGCCTTGGCGAAGAACTCGGGGCGGTCGGCCGGGGCGAACAGCAGTGCCGGGCCGGCGGGGATCCAGGTGCTCATCTACTCTTCTCCTTCTTCGGGGCGGCAGCGCACCATGGTGGAGCGGACTGCGCGACAGACGACGTCGCCGTGCTGGTTACGGCCGATGTGCTCGAGCTCGACGATCCCCTGGCCGGGACGCGACTTGGAGAGTCGCTTGCCGGTGCAGATCGTCTCGGCGTAGAGGGTGTCGCCGTGGAACATCGGGGCCGGGAAGGCGACCTCGGTGAAGCCCAGGTTGGCGACGATGGTGCCGAGGGTGAGCTGGGAGACGGACAGGCCGACCACCGTGGACAGGGTCCACATGGAGTTGACCAGTCGCTGACCGTCGAACCCGGGCTGCCCGGACGACCAGTGGGCGTCGAGGTGCAGCGGCTGGGTGTTCATGGTGAGGGTGGTGAAGACGACGTCGTCGGCCTCGGTGACGGTGCGGCCCGGGCGGTGGAGGTAACGCACACCCTCCTCGTACTCCTCGAACCACAGGCCCCGCTGCTCGACGGAGCGGGTGATCACGGCGGTGTCGGTCATTTCAGTTCTCTCCTTTACAGACCCAGCTCGCGGGCGATCAGCATCAGCTGCACCTCGGAGGTGCCCTCACCGATCTCGAGGATCTTGGAGTCGCGGTAGTGGCGGGCGACGCGGTACTCGTTCATGAAGCCGTAGCCACCGTGGATCTGGGTGGCGTCACGGGCGTTGTCCATCGCGGCCTCGGAGGAGATGAGCTTGGCGATGTAGGCCTCCTTGCGGAAGTCCAGGCCCTTGACCATCTTGGCGGCGGCGGCCATCCAGGCGAGGCGGGCGGCGTGGACGCGGGCCTCCATGCGGGCGATCTTGAAGGAGATGGCCTGGAAGTCGGAGATCGGCTTGCCCATGGAGGTGCGCTCCTTGGCGTACTTCACGGACTCGTCGACACAGCCCTGGGCGGCACCGGTGGCCAGGGCGGCGATGGCGACGCGGCCCTCGGCGAGGATGGACAGGAAGTTGGCGAAGCCGCGGCCGCGCTCACCGAGCAGGTTCTCCTGGGGGACGCGGACGTCGGTGAAGGTCAGCGGGTGGGTGTCGGAGGCGTTCCAGCCGACCTTGTCGTACGCCGGCTCGACGGTGAAGCCCGGGGTGTCGTTCGGGACGATGATCGTGGAGATCTCCTTCTTGCCGTCCTTCTCGCCGGTGACGGCGGTGACGGTGCACAGGGAGGTGATATCGGTGCCGGAGTTGGTGATGAACTGCTTGGAGCCGTTGATGATGAAGTCGCTGCCGTCCTCACGCGCGGTGGTGCGGGTGGCGCCGGCGTCGGAGCCGGCGCCCGGCTCGGTCAGGCCGAAGCTGGCGAGCTTCGTGCCGGCGGTGAGGTCCGGGAGCCACTGCTGCTTCTGCTCCTCGTTGCCGAAGTGGAAGATCGGCATGGCACCGAGACCGACGCCGGCCTCCAGGGTGATGGCCACGGACTGGTCGACGCGGGCCAGCTCCTCGAGGGCGATGCCGAAGGAGAGGTAGTCACCGCCCATGCCGCCGTACTCCTCCGGGAAGGGCAGTCCGAACAGGCCCATCTCGGCCATGCCGGAGACGACCTCGTAGGGGAAGGTGTGGTCGCGGTCGTGCTGTGCGGAGACGGGGTCGACGACCTCGTTGGCGAACTCGCGGACCACGTTCTGCAGCTCGCGGTACTCCTCGGGCAGGTCGGTGATGTTGATGTCGGTCATGATGCTGGTTCCTTTCGGGAGATTTTTCTGTGCTGGGTGAGAGTTGTGTGGGGGATCAGTCGTCGGCGGCGACGCTGGCCAGGGCCTTGCCGGCGGGGACCTGGTCGCCCGCCGAGCAGTGGTAGGCGACGATTCCGTCGTGGGCGGCCCGGAGCACGTGCTCCATCTTCATGGCCTCGACCACGAGGACCGCGTCTCCGGCGGAGACCCGGGTGCCCGGCTCGGCGGACAGGGCGATGACGGTGCCCGGCATCGGGGATGCCAGGGTGCCGTCGCCGTCGGCGTCCTCGTCGGCCCGGGAGCGGGCGACGTGCTCCTGACGCAGCACCCAGGTGCCCTCGTCGGAGGAGACGACCGTCTCGGGGGTGGAGCCGTTGCCGATGGCGTCGATCTGCCAGTGGCGGGTGAGCCCGTCGACGGTGACGCGCCAGGAGTCGCCGTCGCGGTGCACGGTGGCCGACACGGTGCGGGGCTCCGCCCGGGCGGCCTCGTCCTCGGAGGTGAGTCCGGCAACGGCGTCGTGGACGGTGACCTCCGCGGCGGCCGGGGTGCCGCGCAGGGAGATGAGGCTGGAGCCGCCCTCCCAGGCGAAGCGGACGCGCTGCTCGGCGGGGAGGCCGGGGCGCCAGCCGTCCGGGATCGCCCAGGCCGAGCCGGGCTGGTCCGGCCAGCGCTGGGCGAGCCACACCATGGCGGAGGCGACGAGGGCGTCGTCCGGGACGTCGGAGACCCGGTAGTCGTCGACGACCTCGTCGAGCAGCCCGGTGTGCAGGTCACCGGCGACGACCTCGGGGACGTTGATGAGGAAGCGGCAGAAGTCGGTGTTGACTCCGACGCCGGCGACGACGGTGTTGGCCAGTGCCCGGTCGAGGCGGCTGAGGGCCTCGGCGCGGTCGGCGCCGTGGACGATGACCTTCATGAGCATCGGGTCGTACAGGGAGGAGATCTCCGAGCCGTCGGTGATGCCGGAGTCGACGCGCACTCCCGGGCCCTCCGGCTTGACGACGCTGGCGATGCGGCCACCGGTCGGCAGGAAGCCGTTGGCGGGGTCCTCGGCGTAGATGCGGGCCTCGATGGAGTGGCCGGTGAGGGTGATGTCCTCCTGGCGGATCGGCAGTTCCTCGCCGCGGGCGATCGCGAGCTGGAGGGCGACGAGGTCGTGGCCGGTGACCATCTCGGTGACGGGGTGCTCGACCTGGAGACGGGTGTTCATCTCCATGAAGTAGAAGTCGTCGGGACGGGCGGCGGGGACGATGAACTCGACGGTGCCGGCGCCGACGTAGCCGACGGAGCGGGCGGCGTCGCAGGCCGCCTGGCCGATGGCCTCGCGGGTGGTGGCGTCGAGAAGCGGGCTCGGGGCCTCCTCGATGACCTTCTGGTGGCGGCGCTGCAGGGAGCACTCGCGCTCACCGAGGTGGACGACGTTGCCGTGGGCGTCGGCGAGGATCTGGACCTCGATGTGACGCGGGGTGTCCACGAAGTGCTCGAGGAACAGGGTGTCGTCGCCGAAGGCGCCGGCTGCTTCACGACGTGCGGTGACCAGTGCCTCCGGGAGGTCGGCCGGGTCCTCGATGCGGTGCATGCCCTTTCCTCCGCCTCCGGCGGAGGGCTTGATGAGGACGGGGAAGCCGATCTCGGGGGCGGCGGCGATGATCTCCTCGTCGGTCAGGCCCGGGCGGGAGATGCCGGGGACGGTCGGGACGTCGCGGGCCTCGACGGCGGCGCGGGCGGAGATCTTGTCACCCATGGTCTCGATGGCGGAGGCCGGCGGGCCCATGAAGATGATGTCGTTGTCGGCGCAGGCCTGGGCGAAGGTGGAGTTCTCGGCGAGGAAGCCGTAGCCCGGGTGGATGGCGTTGGCGCCGGTGCGGCGGGCCGCGTCGATGATCTTGTCGATCACCAGGTAGGACTCACGGGCCGGGGAGGCGCCGATGTGGACGGCGATGTCGGCGTCGCGGACGTGCGGGGCGTCGGCGTCGGCGTCGGAGTAGACGGCGACGGAGCGGACACCCTGGTCCTTGAGGGTGCGGATGATGCGGCAGGCGATCTCCCCGCGGTTGGCGACGAGCACCGTGTGAATGTTGTGGGTAGTCATTGTTGTCGTTCTCCTACATGCGGAAGATGCCGAAGGCGGTGTCGTCAAGGGGTGCGCCGGAGGCGGTCTCGAGGGCGAGGCCGAGCATGCGGCGGGTGTCGGCCGGGTCGATGACGCCGTCGTCCCAGAGACGGGCCGAGGAGTAGTACGGGTGGGACTCCTCCTCGAACTTCTCGCGGATCGGTGCCTCGAACTGCTCCTGCTCCTCGGCGGACCACTCGCCGCCGGAGCGCTCGATCTGGTTGCGGCGGACGGTGGAGAGGGTCATCGCGGCCTGCGGGCCACCCATGACGGCGATGCGGGCGTTGGGCCACATCCACAGGAAGCGCGGGGAGTAGGCGCGGCCGCACATGGAGTAGTTGCCGGCTCCGAAGGCGCCGCCGATGACGACGGTGAACTTCGGGACGCGGGTGGTGGCGACGGCGTTGACCATCTTCGCGCCGTGCTTGGCGATGCCGCCCGACTCGTACTCACGGCCGACCATGAAGCCGGTGGTGTTCTGGAGGAAGAGGAGCGGGATGCCGCGCTGGTCGCACAGCTCGATGAAGTGCGCGCCCTTCTGGGCGGACTCCGCGAACAGGACGCCGTTGTTGGCGATGATGCCGACCGGGTGGCCGTGGATGCGGGCGAAGGCGGTGATCAGCGTGGTGCCGAACTCCTCCTTGAACTCGGTGTACTCGCTGCCGTCGACAAGCACCTCGATGACCTCGCGCACGTCGTAGGGGACCTTGGAGTCGGCGGGGACGATGTCGTAGAGGTCGGTCTGCGGGCGCAGCGGCTCGACGGTGTCGCGGACCTCCCAGACCGGTGCGGGGTCGAGCGGGAGGGTGTCGACGATGGCGCGGACCCGGTGCAGGGCGTCCGCGTCGTCGAGCGCCAGGTGGTCGGTGACGCCGGAGACCTTGGAGTGGAGGTCACCGCCTCCGAGGTCCTCGGGGGTGACGTCCTCGCCGGTGGCGGCCTTCACGAGCGGCGGGCCGGCCAGGAAGATGGTGCCCTGCTCCTTGACGATGACGGCCTCGTCACTCATGGCCGGGACGTAGGCGCCACCGGCGGTGCAGGAGCCGAGGACCGCGGCGATCTGCGGGATGCCCTTGGCGGACATGTTGGCCTGGTTGTAGAAGATACGGCCGAAGTGGTCGCGGTCCGGGAAGACCTCGTCCTGGTTGAGCAGCATGGCGCCGCCGGAGTCGACCAGGTAGATACAGGGGAGACGGTTGTCGTTGGCGATCTCCTGGGCGCGGAGGTGCTTCTTGACGGTCATCGGGTAGTAGGTGCCGCCGGAGACGGTGGCGTCGTTGGCGACGACCATGCAGCGACGTCCGTGGACCAGTCCGATGCCGGCGACGACGCCGGCGGCGGAGACCTGTCCACCGTACATGTCGTGGGCGGCCAGCGGGGCCACCTCGAGGAAGGGGCTGCCCGGATCGAGCAGCTCGACGATGCGCTGACGGGCGAGGAGCTTGCCGCGGCTGATGTGGCGCTCGCGTGCCTTCTCATTGCCTCCTTCGGCGGTCCGGGCCAGCACTCCGCGCAGATCGGCGACGAGGGACTCGTGCCTTTCGCGGTTGGTCTCTGTTGCGGTCATGGGTTCTCCGTGGGATCGAAGCGGTGTCTGTGAGGATTTCAGTTAACGATGATTAACTCTGTTTCGAGACAGTACATCGCAGAAATGTGGCCCACAACACGTCATGCCCCCAACGTCACCCACATCACCCCCGTCGGAAGTGTTTCCTGAATCACAAAAACCCCGCCACCTGCGGTGACGGGGCTCACAGTAGGGTGGGGGGCTCCCCCCGCATCACTCAACGAAAAGTGCGCACCGGGCCATGTTCGTGACGTCCTTACGGAGCTCCTCAAGGTCCGCCCAGTGCAGGACATAGCGTGCGGAGTTCACCAGACCGGCCACCAGCTGCACCCGGATTCGGGCCGTCGCACGGTCCAGATCCGGCCGCGCCCGCTGCAGGGCATCCGCCCACAGACCCAGATAGGTACGCTGCAGCGACTTGACCTTCTCCCGGACGCCCTCCTCCAGGTTCTCGATCTCACGCCCCTGCACACGGATGAGGTCCGCCTCGGTCACGGCGACCTCGACGTGCATCGCGATGAGCTCGTTGAGCACCGCCTCCGGATCGGACTCCGCGGTGAGCTCATTGCGCAGGAACGCGTCCCGCGCACCGTCCACCAGACGGATCGAGATCTCCGTGAGAATGTCCGCCAGCAGGGCCTCCTTGCTGTCGAAGTGCCTGTAGAGGCCCGGACCCGAGATTCCCACCGCGGCACCGACGTCCCCCAGGCGCGTCTGGTGGAAACCCTTCTCAGCCATGATCGTCGCGGCGGCGGACAGGATCTCCTGCCTGCGTTTCGCCTTGGCCATCTCTCGTGCGGTCGCCACTACCAGGCCTCCCGTTCCTGTTTTCCGTCGGACCCGAATGGTCCTACCTCATGCCAATGTACTTGATGGACCCCGACGGCCCCGACGCCCACCCCGGTTCCGCGGACGCCCCGCCGCTGCTCAACGCGTCAATCACAGGAGTGCGCCGGGACACTCCCCAGCACGGCCGGCAGCCCGGTGGCCAGGAGATCCGACATCGCCTGGGCGTCCTCGTAGGTCCCCGAGGCAGGCATCACCCACAGGCTGACCGCCACGTCACCCGTCCCGGCCGCCGCGCCGGGCACCAGACCGAACTGGCGGACGGTGTAGCGTCCGTCCGGCTCCGGCCCCCAGCCGCCCTTGAAACGGGCGCCCTCCAACTGCCCCAGGCCGTAGCGCTGCACGATCATCCCCATGTCCGCCAGCACCTCGCCGGTGCCCGGCAGACACGGCAGCTGCGCCGCGAAACGGGCCTGGGCGTCGAGGGGCCAGGCGGTCTGGCCGAAGCTGCTGAACCCGGGGCGGGTGTGCTCGTGGGAGACGCGGACCGGGGCACCGGCCTCGGCCAGCACCGACTCCACCGTCGCCGCCGCCCGGGTCGGCTCCCCGAGCGCCGCCCACAGCTGCTCCGCCGCCGCGTTGTCGGAGGACCGGATCGCCTCCCCCGCCACCGGCGTGAGCCCCGGATCCTGCCGCAGCGCCGCCACCGCGATGGGGACCTTGATGGTCGACCACGCCACCGGCGTCCCACCGGCCTCACCCGCGGTGACCACCGCGCCGTCCGCGACGGCGAGCGCGGCGCCGCCGCCGAAGGTGGCCACGGCGGCGTCGACAAGTTCCTGCAGCTGTGCGTCGCTGCTTGCCGACGCCTCCGTGGTCGCGGGCGTCGGCTGTGCCGTGGACGTGACCACCAGGGTGCTCACGGGGGTCTCCCCCACCTCCCCGATCGTGCAGGAGCTCACCGCGAGTCCCGTCACGCACAGTCCCGCCACGAACCGGATCCGGATGCTCACTGGATGTAGACCACCGCGTTGTTGCCGCCCCGGCAGGTGACGTAGGAACCGTTGTCCGAGCAGGTCATGCTGTAGTTCTGACCGGTGACCGGGCTCCAGGCGGTGAGGGTGAGCGACGGGCCGGCGTCCGGGGTGTAGACGCGACGGAACTCCCGGGCCACGGCCTCCGCGAAGGGGGCGCTGGTGACCTCGGTGCCGGCGTAGAAACGCGTGAAGCGTCCCTCCTCCCCGATGCCGGACGTGGTGCCACCGACCTGCAGCGCACCGGCGGGGACGGGCTCACGTATCTGGACCGGTGCCGGGGAGGTCGGCTCCGCGGGAACCACATAGGTGCTGGTCACCACGATTGGTTCGGGGGCGGCGGAGGTGCCGAACCAACCCTGGGACCAGCCGACGGCGCCGAGTCCGCCGAGGCCGACCAGGGCACCCACCGCGACCACGGGCAGGACCCACGAGGGGCGGGACTGCGGGTGCTGCGCAGCCGGTGCAGCCGGTGCGGCCGGCACAGGCTGCACTGGCGGGAAGGAGTCGGTCGCCCACTCCCTCTCCCGGGGCCCGGGGGTGTTGCCGGACGGGGGCGGGGCCTCATCCCAGGGATTCCGGTTACCCCAGCTGTTCCCCCCGCCGGCGGCGGACTGCTCGTTCCAGGTCATACCCCTCATTAATGCATACACAGGGTTGGATCACGATACAGCCACCCGATTCCGGGGAGGGTCAGGGCAGGCGGGAGAGGATCCTCTCCGCCTGGGCGACCAGCGGGGCGTCGATCATGACCCCGTCGACCTGGAAGGCCCCCGTGTGCCGCTGCGCCCCGGCGACGACGGCCCGCGCCCACTCCAGCTGCGCCTCCTCGGGGAGGAACGCCCGACGCACGACGTCCACCTGCGCCGGGTGGATGCACGCGGTGCCGAGGAAACCGGAACGCGCGGCGTCGAGGGCCTCCGCGAACTGCCCCTCCTCATCACGGAAATCGGCGTGGATCGCATCCACCGCGAACTTCCCCGCCGCCGCCGCGTGCACGAGCACCTGGGAGCGGGCGTGCCGGATGACGTCCCGGTACTCCCCCACCCCGGCCTCATCCGCCTGGCGACGCGAATGGGTCCCGCCCAGGAGGGTGATGAGGTCCTCCGCGCCCCAAAAGAGGCCCACCACCTGCGGATGACCGGCGATGGCGGCGATGTTCACCAGGGCCTGCGGGGTCTCGATCATGGCGATGACGTCCAGGCCCTCCAGCCCCGTCGGCAGGGCGGCACCCACCTTCGGGACCATGACGGTGCGCACCCCCACCTCCCGGGCCAGGGCGACGTCAGCCGCGAAATGCGGGGACTCCGGGCCGATGGTCCGCAGGATCGTCCGGCCGGGATCCAGCTCCGCGGCCCGCACCGTGTCATGCAGATCACCGCGCCCACCGGAGCCGGCCCCGTCCTCCAGGTCGACGATCACCGTGTCGGCGCGGGCGAATGCCTTGGGGATCAGGTCACCACGGTGCGCCGGAGCGAAGAGCAGGGACGGGCCAAAGGGGATCGTTTCCATGGAACAAGTATGTAGCATCAGTGACATGGAGACGTCAGCGCCTCAGCTTGCACCGGCCCCGGCAGGGCTGTTCCTCCGCGGTGCCGCGACCTTCGTCGACCTGACTCTCGTCCTCCTGCTCGGCCTCGGTGTGCAGACACTGGTCACGGAACCCCTCGACCCCGACATGTTCACCATCGCCGCGCTGCTCACCACCGCCAACATCCGCATCCTCGCCGAGACGGTGTGGGGTGGCAGCCCCGGCAAGTGGCTGACCGGCATCCGCGTGAAGTTCCCCGGCGCGCCCCGCTTCATGCGCCTGCCGCTGTCGATCCTGCGCAACAGCTGGCTGTGGGTGATCCCCCTGTCGATCCTGCTCGGCGACATGATCCTCAGCGTGTGGGCGGCGATCGTGGTGGTGGCGGTCTCCATCATCCTCGGCCCCGACCGACGTTCCGTGGCCGACCTGCTCGCGGGTGCCTACGTCATCGACTCCAACGCGCCCCGTCGCGTCCCCGACCCCGTCGACCACATCTCCCCGCGCCGCGCCCTGGCATGGGCGGTGGACATGACGCTGTCCGCGCTCGCCGGCTGGGCGCTGGACAACTGGCTCGACTGGTCGTGGTGGGCGTGGGGCCTGGTGATCCTGGCGGTGCTGAGGATCGCCTCCGAGAGCCTCCGCGTGCCGACGCCCGGCAAGGCCCTCCTCGGCCTCCGCGTCGAGCACCTCCCCGGGATGCTCCCCGTGCGGGCCGCGGCCCGCAACCTGTGGATACTGCCTGCCCTGCTCCTCGCGGCCGGCTTCGATCACCCGCTGCTGCTGGTGGAGTGCTTCATCGCCCTGTCCTTCCTCTACCTGCCCGGACAGCGCAGCGCCACGGACTACCTGGCGCAGGCGACCGTCACGCGTTGAACATCCGTCAGGCGATGTAGACGACGGCGTTCTCGCCGCCCCGGCACGTGATGTACGAACCGTTGTCCCGGCAGCTCATCTCGTAGGTCTGACCGGTGACCGTGCTGTAGACGAAGATGGTGTCCTCCGTGCGGTTCGTCGCCAGGTAGTTGTTGACGAACACATCCCGCACCGCCAGAGCGAAGGGCTCACTGGTGACCTCCGTACCACGCCAGACACTGTTGTAGTCGCCGGTAGGCGCATTGGTGCGTGCCGCCTCATTGGCCGGGATCGCACCTGCCGGCACCGCCGCCCGCTCCGGTGCAGGCGGTGGTGGTGGCGTCGGAGAGTCATCCGCCGTGGTGACGCGGACGGTACTGGTGTACGTGGAGGTCACGGGACCACTGCCGCCCCCGGCGACGTTGAACCAGCCGAGGAAGTAGCCCGCCGTGGCCAGGACCGCCAACGCCGCGACCAGCAGCAGCGCGAGAATCATCCAGACAGGATTCCTCCTGCTCTGCGCCGCCACCTCCGGGTGGACGTACTGCCCGTACTCCACCGCCTGCGGGGGCTGCTGGGGAGGAAAATACTGCGTCGGCTTCTCCGGCTCCCAGTCGCCGGGGTTCGTCGGTGTCGTCATCACGGCCAGCCTTTCCCGCCTGCTCAGCGAGTCGAAGTCCCTCCCCCTCATCGTGGCACAGACCGGATCCTGAAGGTGAGGATCAAGACTCTCACGTTCAGTCGGTCCCCCACGAGGCAACCGCAAATCGAGGCCGCACCCTCCCCATTCTGTGGGGATCATGGCAAGAACCTGGATACTTGCCCAGCTTTTGCTGACTACATCAATTAGCCTGGGACGCGTTGCAAATCCGATGCTTGCTTTCTTCACTCGAAAGCACTGCCATGTCTCGTTTTTCCCGCCGAGCCACCACGATCATCGCAGCAGCAGCTGTTGCCCTCGCCCCCATGAGCGTCGCACACGCGCAGAACATCAATGACCTTCGCGACGGCATCAAAGTCGTCAATGAGGGAGTGAAGGTCGCCAACCAGGGAGTCAACCTCCTCAACCAGGTCTCCTCTACGTCCTCAGCTCGCGGCGGTGCCGTCTCGAAGGTTGCCACCTCTACTGAGTACAAGCAGGGGTCCCCGATCCATAATGTCCGGACCAAGTCCGACGATTTCACCGGGCCTTCCGACGCCGCCCTTGGTGGAGTCATCTACGCAAACTCCGTGTACACTACCGGCAGTTTCTCTGGTTGGGGTACCCGATACCTGACCATCTACAACGACGGCGAACTGACTGGCGTCGGTGCTGTCATGGGCCTCGGCACCAAGGAGCTCCGTCGAGCCTCTCCCATTCCGGCTCGCGCCAACCTCGACATCTTCGAGGACGGAAACCTCGTTGCCCAGGAGCGTTTCTCCGCAGGAGACGTCAAGTATGTCGAGCACACCTTCTCCCCTGGAGCGACGTCAGTGAGTTTTGTAGTCACGGGATTCGACGCCCAGAACCAGGAGATGAATGCACACGGCGGTTTCATCCTGGGAGATCTCCGGGTCTGGTAACACGCCGCACAGACTAAAGCTGCCCCGACGGAGTGATCCGTCGGGGCAGCTTCACGTTCTACTGACTAGTGCGCGAAGTGGCGTGCCCCGGTGAAGTACATGGACACACCGGCCTTCTCGGCGGCGGCGATGACCTCGTCGTCACGGATGGAACCGCCGGGCTGGACGACGGCCTTCACGCCGGCGTCGGCAAGCACCTCGAAGCCGTCCGCGAACGGGAAGAACGCGTCGGAGGCGGCGACGGCGCCCTGGGCGCGCTCGACGTCACCGGCGAGGGTGTTCGCGCGCTCGACGGCCAGCTTGGCGGAGTCGACGCGGTTGACCTGGCCCATGCCGACGCCGACGGTGGCGGAGTCGCGGGACAGCAGGATGGCGTTGGACTTGACGGCGCGGACCGCGGTCCACGCGAACTGCAGGTCGGCAAGCACCTGGTCGGAGACCGGCTCGCCGGCGGCGAGGGTCCAGTTGGCGGCGGTGTCGCCCTCCGCCTGGAGGACGTCGCGCTCCTGGACGAGGACGCCACCGGAGATCTCCTTGACCTCGAGACCGGAGCGGGTCAGCGGCTCCGCCTGGAGGACACGGATGTTCTTCTTGCGGGCGAGGACCTCGACGGCGCCGTCCGCGTAAGACGGGGCGATGATGACCTCGGTGAAGATGTCGGCAACCTGCTCGGCCATGGCGACGGTGACCTCACGGTTCGCGGCGATGACGCCACCGAAGGCGGACATCGGATCGCAGGCGTGGGCACGACGGTGGGCGTCGGCGATGGAGGTGTCGGACACGGCGATGCCGCACGGGTTGGCGTGCTTGATGATGGCGACGCAGGCACGCTCGTGGTCCCAGGCCGCACGCCAGGCGGCGTCGGCGTCCTGGTAGTTGTTGTAGCTCATCTCCTTGCCGTGCAGCTGCTCGGCGTTGGCCAGGCCACCGGTGCCCTTGTCGGCGTAGAGGGCGGCCGCCTGGTGCGGGTTCTCGCCGTAACGCAGGGTGGCGGTCAGCTCGTGGGAGCTGCCGATCCACGCCGGGAACTCGGTGCCCTCCTCGGCAGCCTCGGCCTGCTCGCCGAGCCAGGTGGCGACGGCGACGTCGTAGGCCGCGGTGTGGCGGAAGGCGTCGAGAGCCAGGCGGGTGCGCTCGGCACGGGTGAAGCCGCCGTCCTTGAGGGCGGCGGCGACGTCGTCGTAACGGGCCGGGTCGACGACCACGGCGACGGACGGGTGGTTCTTCGCGGAGGCACGGACCATGGACGGGCCGCCGATGTCGATCTGCTCGACGCAGGCGTCGAAGTCGGCGCCGGAGGCGACGGTCTCGGTGAACGGGTAGAGGTTGACCACGACGAGCTGGAAGGGTTCGACTCCGAGGTCAGCGAGCTGGGCGAGGTGGTCGTCCTTGCGGGTGTCGGCGAGGATGCCGGCGTGGACCTTCGGGTGGAGGGTCTTGACGCGGCCCTCGAGGCATTCGGGGAAGCCCGTGAGCTCCTCGACGGGGGTGACCGGGATGCCCTGGTCAGCGATCTTCGCTGCGGTGGAGCCGGTGGAGACGATCTCCACGCCGGCGTCGTGCAGCGACTGTGCCAGGCCCTCAAGCCCGGTCTTGTCGTACACGCTGATCAGCGCGCGCTTGATTACCTTGCGATCATCACTCATGGATGAACTCAACCTTCCTGGTGGTCTCGTCGATGGTTGCCGACCGCAGCACCGACACGATGAGCTGGCGTTCGACCTTCTTGATGCGCTCGTGGAGGGAGCTTTCGGTGTCACCCGGTTCCACCTCGACCGCCTGCTGGGCGATGATCGGGCCCGTGTCCACGCCCGCGTCGATGTAATGGACAGTGGAACCGGTGACCTTCACCCCGTGGGCGAGCGCATCCCGGACGGCATGCGCCCCCGGGAAGGACGGCAGCAACGCCGGGTGGGTGTTGATGATGCGGCCGCCGAAGCGGTCGAGGACGCCGGCACCGAGAATCTTCATGAACCCGGCGGACACGACGATCCCCGGGTTCCCCTCCTCGATGACATCGGCGAGCGTGACATTCCAGGCGGCGCGGTCCTCGCCGAGTTCCACGACCCGCGTCCCGACACCTGCGGCCTCCGCACGCTCCAGTGCCGCGCACGGCACATCGGCGATCACGAGCGACACCCGGTAGTGGCTGTCCTGATTGTCCAGGATGGACTGCAGCAGGGTGCCGCTACCGGAAACGAGCACGACGACATTAACTGGATCGAGGGTGGAAGTCACCCGTCCGATCCTAGTCCCTGGGCCCCGGATCTACGGCGTTCTCGTCCTCTTCCGCAGAAACTGGGGTAACCGGGATGTCAGTTTCCTCCGCTTCTGCGGCTTCTTCGGCCTCTTCGGCCCCTGCAGACTCGTCGGACTCCGCCTCGGCCTCCTCAGCTTCCTCAGTGTCCGAAGCGTCCTCGGCTTCTTCTTCCTCCTCCGGCTCCTCCTCGACGACCTCGCCCTCGAGGATCTCCGGCTCCTCATCCTCCGGCTCCACCGGCTCCTCCGCCGGGGGTTCCTCCACCGGGGCGGCGGCCGCGGTGCGGGCCCGGCGGTCCGCCAGCTTGCCGACGAGCGCCGCCGCCACGCCGATACCGCCGGTCCAGGCGAAGGCCAGGCCCGCGGTGAGCCAGGCCATCGGGCCGGCGACGCCGAGGTGACCGACCTGCCCCGTGGTGAGGTAGGAGGCCACCAGCACGAGCACCGCCACGATCGCGGCGGTCACCAGGGTCTGCACGACGGTGAAGCGCACGCCGCTGAGGACATAGGCCACCGCCATGGAGGTGACCAGCAGCAGGAGGATGGACCACTGGTGGGCCCAGCCGGGGATGAGCGCGAACAGCGGCATCGGCGGCAGGACGGTCAGGTCGATGGCGTAGAGGGAGAGGGAGGAGGCGCCGATGTGGAACTCCGAGCCGAGCATCACCGTCGCCGCGGCGAGGGCGGCGTTGGGCAGGTAGAGCAGGGAGATGAGTGCCGTGCCGACGTAGCCGGCACCACCGTCATATACGGAGAGGACCTCGACCTGGCGGGACCAGCCGGCCACGAGCAGCACCAGGACCAGCACCAGCGCCGCCCCCGCCCAGAGAAGGAGGATGCGGACGGCGGTGGCGGCGGCGTCGGCAAGCCACTCGGGGGCGCCGTAACGGCGCAGCAGCGCCCGCCACAGGCGACCACCCATGCCCAGCGCCAGGGCGAGTCCGTGCACGAGCAGCGTGCGGGCCACCGCATGGCCGAGCGGGGGCGGGCCGACGTCGAAGACGCGTCCGGCGTCCCACATCATGGCCGCGGCGATGAGGGTCAGGGCCAGGGGGACGAGGAGGACACCGGCCGTGATGACGAGGAGGTCGGCGATGCTCACCCTGTCGCGCACCGACACATGGATGCGGCGTGACACGAGCGCGATGAATCCGATGGCGGGCAGCAGTGGGAGCACGCCGAGAACAATGCCGTCCGCGGAGACCGGGACGAGGTTGATGATGAGCCACAGTTGCGCGATGGTGGCCGGCAGGGCCGCCAGTGTGGTACGAGTCACAAGAAGTCCCGTGAGTGCCACGGCGATGATCCCGAGGACGACGACGAGGGAGGGCACGAGGTACACACCGAGATGACGGCGGGCCCGCCCGAGCGTGCCGACGGGCGCGGGGGCCTCCCGGGACGCGCGGGTGGAGGCCGCGCCGCGGGCGACCGTACTACCTGCGGAAGTCCCGCCGGCGCGGATGTTGCGGGGGCGCCGACCGGGCCTGGACTGGGGACTGGTCTTTCTGCTCATCACCTTCCCACTGTGCCACGCGGACCCCGCCGCGAGAGAGCGACGCGACCGTGCCCGGGCGGGATGTAACGTTCCCGGAGCAACCAACGATGTAGACAATTTTCTCCGGACCGGTTGCCACCCAGGAATCGAGACGCTATTGTTACCGACCGTAGGTAACAAAGAGGTCACAATCCCGTAGCTAATCGTGATGTGGCCAGGACGGAAGAAGGCTTCATGCGCATGACGACTGAGCGGTCGGCCCGAGGTAAGCACCGCAAGATCACCACCTCGCAGACCACCAAGGGTCGCATCGCCCTCGTCACCGTCGCCACCGGCGCCGTCTCCACCGCCGGCATCGGCGGAGCAGCCGCCGCCCAGATCCAGGCGCAGAACACCGAGCAGGTCTCCGAGGTCGCCACCCCGGAGTACGCCCTCGCCGCCGACACCGCCGAGCTCTCCGGCAGCTCCGCCCCGGAGGCCACCCCGCAGATCCTCGCGATCGCCGAGTTCAAGCCGGCGACGTACATCGAGGAGCAGATCGCCAAGGCCGTCGAGTACTCCGCCGTCCGCGCCGAGGCCGACCAGGCTCTGCGCGCACCGTCCGTCGCCAAGCCGGCCGAAGGTGTCTTCACCTCCGGCTACGGCCCGCGCTGGGGCACCCTCCACGCCGGCATCGACATCGCCAACGCCGTGGGCACCCCGATCCTCGCCGTCATGGACGGCGTCGTCATCGACTCCGGCCCGGCCTCCGGCTACGGCAACTGGATCCGCATCCAGCACGAGGACGGCTCCATCTCCATCTACGGCCACATGGAGACGCTCGACGTCTCCGTCGGCCAGACCGTCACCGCCGGCCAGAAGATTGCCGGCATGGGCAACCGTGGCTTCTCCACCGGTTCCCACCTCCACTTCGAGATCCACCCGAACGGCGCAGGTGCCGTCGACCCGGTGCCGTGGTTCGCTGAGCGCGGCATCACCATCGCCTAACTAGACCAGATTTTCGCCCCGGCCAGGTTTCTGGCCGGGGCTTTTTGGCGTTTTCCGGGCCCTGACACCCGCCGCCCGCTTGCCGCCCCGCAGGTTACCCGGTAACCTTGCCCCCAAGAGGTTACCGGGTAACCTGCCCGACACCGTCACCTCCCGCAAGGAACCGCCATGCCCATCAAGCACTCCCTGCTCGCGATGCTGGCCGACGGACCACACTCCGCCAGCCAGCTCCAGCAGCAGTTCAGCGAGCGGACGCAGGCCGTCTGGCCCCTCAACATCGGCCAGGTCACCCAGACGCTCGGCCGTCTGGAGCGCGACGGCCTCATCGAGACCGCCGGCACCATCACCGGCGCCAACAACCGCCCCGCCGACACCTACCGCCTCACCACCGCCGGCACCGAGCTTCTCGACGACTGGTGGTCCCGACCCGTCCAACGTCCCCCCACGGACCGCGACGAACTGGTCATCAAGGTCTCCCTCGCCGCGCAGAACCGCAGCGTCGACCTCATCGGGCTGCTCGACCGGCAACGGCGCGCCACCATCGCCCAGCTCCGGGAGCTCACCCGCCTCTCCCGCACCCTCGACCACACCCGCACGGCCGAACGCCTGCAGGTCGAACGCCGCATCCTCGACCTCGAGTCGGAGGCCCGCTGGCTCGACCGCGTCGAGGCCCTGTCCACCCCCCGACCCCAGGAGTCCTGACATGTCCCCCACCTCACCCGCTCCCCTGGAGCTGCAGAACGTCACCTGCGTGTTCGGGTCCGGCCCCCGCCGGGTCGTCGCCCTCGAGGACGTCTCCCTCGTCATCGAGCCGGGGGAACTCGTCGCCGTCATGGGCCCCTCCGGCTCCGGCAAGTCGACGCTGCTCAACGTCGCCGG
>LSQX01328377.1_pt6 | contig 44118 bp, 36 predicted proteins | sample 654561 | NCBI WGS metagenome assembly LSQX01 (sample SAMN04489861, study PRJNA283612) | anaerobic digester metagenome | isolation source: 4 biogas reactors fed with cattle manure at either 37C or 55C with and... | place: Denmark: Kongens Lyngby | collected 2014 | reverse complement strand
TAGTTTTCAAGGTTCAAGGTTCCCCGCCGGACTCAACCATCCGGCAAGTTCTTATTATACTAGCCTCTTCTTAACCTGTCAACACCATTTTCTTACTTGCGGTGTCCCGCTGATGAATTTCCCCTCGGGCAACAGGCCTGTCGGCACTGTTCACTGCCCCAAGGCTTCCATCCACCAGCCAATCTAATGTTAAGAATCTGTTGCCGCCCCTGCGGCTTTTTGATAATACCACGCCGCTCCGCACATTGTCAAGCCCCGTCGCTAATCTATCCGGGGCCGCATATGGGGGAAGAGCAGTACGTCCCGAATGGACGGCGAGTTTGTCAACAGCATCACCAGACGATCAATGCCAATTCCCAATCCGCCTGCCGGAGGCATGCCGTGTTCCAATGCTGTAATATAGTCTTCATCCATCATGTGGGCCTCATCATCACCGGCTTGCCGCTGTTCCACCTGCTGCCTGAAGCGCTCCCTTTGATCGATGGGATCGTTTAGTTCACTAAACCCATTGGCCATTTCCCATCCGACAATAAAGGGTTCAAACCGCTCTGTCACCGCCGGATTATCAGCTTTGCGCTTCGCCAGTGGGGAGATCTCCACTGGATGTTCTGTGATGAACACAGGGCCTATAAGCTCCGGCTCCACAAAGGTGTCGAACAGTTCGTTGATGACCTGGGCTTTGCCTGCCCCGGCGGGCAGTTCCACACCCCGCTCCTCAGCCAGCTTCACAGCTTCCTCATCGCTGACTCCCTCGAGATCCACCCCTGCGTACTTCCTGATCGCATCCAGCATGGTCAGGCGAGGCCAGGGCGGAGCAAGATCGATAACCCTCCCTTGGAACTCCACTGTGGTTGTACCCTTTACCACCACAGCCACGTGGGCAAACAACTCCTCGGTAAGGGCCATCATGGTGTCAGCGTCTCCATAGGCCTCATACACTTCCACCATGGTGTATTCCGGATTGTGCTTGGTGGAGATACCCTCATTACGAAAATTCTTGCCCAGCTCGAAAACCTTCTCCAGCCCGCCGACCAGCAGCCTCTTCAGATAGAGCTCAGGGGCAATCCGCATATACAGATCCATATCGAGGGCATTGTGGTGGGTTATGAAGGGCCTGGCGTTGGCACCTCCGGGAATGACATTTAGCATCGGCGTCTCTACTTCGAGATAGCCCCGGGCCAACAAGAAGTCTCTGATCCCCTGAATGATCTTGCTGCGGGTAATAAACACTTCTCTTACCTCGGGATTGGCGATCAAGTCCAGATAGCGCATCCGGTAGCGCAAGTCAACATCCTTCAGGCCGTGCCATTTCTCAGGGAGAGGCCGCAGTGCCTTGCTCAATAGGCAGAATTCCTTGATTTCTACACTGATCTCACCCATGCGGGTTCGGAAGACAGTGCCCCTGACGCCGATAATATCGCCCAGGTCCAGCCTCTGATACTGCCTGTAGAGCTCCTCACCAACAGTATTGATCTTAATGAACAGCTGAATGGTGCCCGATCCATCCAAAAGGTCGGCAAAACTCGCCTTGCCGTGACCTCTCACGGCAGTTACTCTCCCAGCGATAGATACTGTCTGCCCTTCCAGCGCTTCGAACTGGGACCGGATCTCCTCAGCCGTATGGGTTCGGTCAAATCTCCGGCCAAATGGGTCAATACCCTCTGACCGCCATTCCTGCAGTTTCTGCCTCCGAACCAGCATTTGGTCATTAAGTTCTTCCAAGCTCTCAGCAGCCCCTTCTCCCAGAATAGTCAACGGCCTTCCCCCTCCCCGCGCGTCAATCTGCCCTTTCCCGAGGTTCACCCCGATGGGAAAATACCGGCATATCCTTCTCCACCATACCTGTCTGCTTACTGCGTACCGTTAATCGCCATGACCTGGTACCGAACGATGCCGGCAGGCACTTCCACTTCTATAATGTCCCCAGGCTTCTTTCCAATTAACGCTTCACCCACCGGCGACTCGTCTGAAATCTTAGCCTCTCCAGGGTCAGCTTCAGCAGAACTGACTATCATATACTCAAACTCATCTTGATACTCAAGATCCTTGAGCTTCACCCTGGTGCCCAGCCCAACTACCTCTGATTGGATATCATCCTCGCTGATCAGCCGGGCATTGCGCAGCATCTTTTCCAACTTCACAATCCGGCTTTCAACAAACGCCTGCTCATTCTTGGCGTCATCATACTCGGAATTCTCTGAGATATCTCCAAAGGCTAAAGCTTGTTTGATCCTGTCTGCAACTTCCCGCCGTTTGACCGTCTTCAGATGCTCCAGTTCATCCTCCAGCCTACTCAAGCCTTCTTTGGTCAAGAGAACCTCTTTTTCTGACATACAGCTCTCTCCCTCGTCCGTGCTAACTTAGAACACCGGGCAGCCAAATCAAAACTTAATATTTGTGCTGCCCTATACTTTTATACTGACTGATAACCCCGGCTCCCATCCAGGACAGTCGTTTAGTTCTAAGCCAACTGCGCACCATAGTACCCGGCTAATTGCTGCCGGGTACTTAAGTGTCAATCAGGCGGTCAACCACCCTGACCCCTGCATTGCGGCTCCTATTATAGCCAGTGATCCAGGTGATGTCAACCCGTGCTGGATTTGGATAAACCCGCCGAAGAAAGTCACATGCCTTTCGCGGCAACCCCCCTGCTGGCCCTGTCGGCATTTTCTTTGACCCGCTGAATCCACTCCCTGCTGACAGCTCGCTCAAAGCTGCGGAGCCCAGCCAGCCGAAAGCCGTTGCGGGCAGCCAACCGGCTAATCTCATCTATCTGTGCCACTGACAGATCCCGGCCCAATGTAAAATTCTCGTATCGGCCCTCAAGGGCTAGAATCATCGTCTCAGCCATGCAGGCATAGGCGGTCTTGGCCGGAAAGCCGAAATCCATACCGAAGTCGACATCTCCCGGCACCTCCACTACACCGCCTTCAAAGACTAATACGTCCTGGCGGACATCTGCTACCCGGCGGGAGACATTCCGGGGCCTGGCAACGTCACAAATTATTGCTCCCGGCTTCAGCCATTCCGGCTCCACCACGGCGCCTGTAGCGCTGGTAACAGCCACAATTATGTCTGCCCCGCGGCAAGCCGCAGCCAAGTCAATGGTCACTTGGGGCCGCAAGCCGGCCTCTGCCTCAATCCTGGACGCCAGTTCTTCCAGCCTGTCTAGGGAACGGGCTGCCATTGTCATGTTGCCCGCGTCCCGTGCCAGTATCCGGGCACATGCAGAACCGATGGAGCCGGTGGCACCTAGGACGGTAACCGACGCATCAGCAATGGAAACATCCATTAAATCGGCGGCATAGCGTATCCCTTCCAAAGCCGTCGCGACAGTGTAGCTGTTGCCAGTGGTCACTGCGATGCCGACATTCTCAGCTACCGTCACACCTGCATCGCCAACCACCGCCGTAAAGGCGCCCAGGCCTACAATCCCAGCACCGAGCTGCTCCGCTTTTCTTGCCGACTTGATGATCTTATCCAATACATCTTGCTCCGGCAGCTCCATCATCTGCTTGGAGGTCAACAGACAGCCGATGAACCATCCCTCTGCCTCCGTGCCCTGGAGGGAACGGACACCTTTAATGTGGGATGCCTTGATGGGCGGGCTATGCCTAAGCAGGCTCTCAAGCCAGGACGCCGGCATCCGCTGGGCTGAAGGGAATTTGCGAGCAACATCTTCAATCTCAAGTGGGTGGATAATGAATGCGAACCGTTCCAAAAAATATCACCTCATCGGTTGTCTATTGAACCTTTTTTAACAACGGGTACTGGCCTGTAAGTACTCCACTCGGGGAGTGAAGTTGAGGGCATCCAGCATGGCTAGATAATCCTCCGGCATGATCTCCTCCGGCCGCTTGCCCATCAATGCCACCAGCACCGCTTCCATCACGTTGGTACCAAAGGAACGCCCACAGAGATTCGGTGTCGAGGTGATCAGCATCTCTACACCCCTGCGCCTCAATCCGGTGACATCATCCTCGGTAACGGTATTGGTCACAATTATCTTCCCTCGCAGATCCTCCGGCATATGCCTGCTGATAAACAGGTAGTCCCCGGCAATGATATCTGCCCAGTGGTAGTATCTGGAGTACTTGACCTTGGACTGCTCCTGCTTGCTGCCGGTAGGATACAGTACCTCAAAGGGAAGCCGCACAGCAACAGGAGCTGCAACCCGGGCTACCGCAGCAAGGGTTCTCAGATTGTGCAAGGGGATTGGTATCCCCAGCCCAAACATCAGATCTCCAATCACCATGTCACATCCAGCCAAGGCAAAGGCCTCTGCCATGCCAAAACGATCCACTGCAGCCACCATCAGCAGACGGCGTCCCTTCAGCTCTAGCTGCATCTTTTCCTGCAGGAAATCTACGACCTTTCGCTCTAGGGTGTTTTTGAGCCCCGAGCCGTCAACCAAAGGGGTTCGCTCCGCCGCCGAGGAAAAGCGCTTAGAGTCCCGAATAGTATACCGACGATTTCCCGCATAGATGTACATATCCATGCCGCCGAGGCCGAAAGCATCCACTTTGCCGTCCAGCTGGCGGATCAGTTCCACAGCCTTATCCATATCGCCATCGGTACCAATACGTTCAATGAGAAACCTCTCACCCAAGATCTCCAGCTCTGCTCGATGATCCCGTTTAGAGGAACCAATGCTGATACTCACTACATGCTTCACAGTAGCGCCTCCATCGGAAAGAGAATTGTTCCAAGACACAGGGCTGACTGCCCTTTAGGTGCTCAAAGAGCGAATTAAGGCTCGAAACTCTGTCGGATCCACATACTTATCTTCACGGATTGGCGATTTTCCCAGTTCGATACCTAGTACAGTCTCTGGGGCCAGCATGGCCTCCACCAGCTTAATCCGCATATCGGAACCGAGAAAGATGATGGTATCAAAATCCCGCAGCCGAGAGAAGAGGACCATCAATTCGTTGGCCAGCTTGGCCCCGCTGCGATCCTCGGCAAATTGCCAGCGTTCCTCATTAGTCATCACCCATACAAAATCCACGCCTTCTTCCTGGGCAATACCCTCAATCTCTTCCTTATTGCCGATGGGAAAGCCAATTACCGCTATGCGCTCCCCTTTGCGAACCTCCCCGAGGCCCTCCATTCTGGAAATAAAGGTACGGTCAACCCCGATCTGTTCGGCAACTTCCTGCTGAGACTGCCCTTGGGAGCGCAGCTCTAGGATTTGGTCCACCACCCTATGAATTCGGCTGGTACTGACAAGCTTCTCCCCAATCCGCATCAGGCCCACGCTACCAACCACCTTCGGCGGCAGTAGGTCTGCCGCTGCATTGTGCACAGTTTTGTGCTCAGTCCCATATTACCAAACCGAACCATCCGGTGCAAGGGTACAAGACACAAAAAAAGCGATCGCCCCGCAGGAGGCGAATCGCCATGTAATACCGCCCTATAGTCTTGACTATCTACAGGGGTTCAACCGTGCTCATGTGCCTATTAGCTTAGCCTCATTAATCTGAACCTGCCGACAGGATAGACTCAATCCCCTGCCGCAGCCTCGCTTCGGTCATTGCGCCAATCACCATATCTCGAATGACTCCGTCACTGTCAATGAAAAATGATGTCGGCAGCCCCCGGACAGCATAGCGGTTGCCTGCGGCTCCGGTGGAATCCAGGTATGCCGGTACCGTCCATCCTTCTGCTTCAAAGTAAGCAGTAACCGTCTCCCTGCTTTCCCCAATGTCGACGATCATAAAATTGACTTCGTCGCCAACCTCTTCATACAGAGATTCAATATGCGGCATTTCCACCCTGCAAAAATAGCACCAAGTGGCAAAGAAGTTGATGAAGATGGGAGTACCCAGCTGCTCCCCCAAGGTGACCTCAGTGCCCGTCAGTGTCTTGACCGTGATATCAGGGGCCCTATAGCCAACCCTTGGAACGGCACTTCCCACACTGGCGGCTGCCGGCTCTCCTGCAGCGTTTAGAACCACCACCGCTGCAAGAAGCACTGCGAAGCACAGGGATTTTGTCAATGTCCCTAGTCCGGCAGTATTCCATCTCCTATGTCTGTGCATCATGTCATCCCTCCGCCCTCTTGCCGCAATCTATCCTCCAGTGACTCTCATCTTCCATCCGCCAGCGGACTAGATCTCAGATCACTAGGACAGCGGCTGCCCCATATATATCCCTGCATCTTCTCCACCTAAACCCTTATGTCTTTTCCATATAGAGGCAACCTTCTAAGAGCCGGCGGACCTCCTCAACGGTCTCAGCCGTATTGAGCTCTTGGCGAATGGCCGCCGCCTGGGGAAATCCCTTGGTGTACCAAGCAAGCTGTGACCGCATCTTCCGCACCCCAGCCGGCTCACCCACCGCCCGGACTTCCTCCTCTAGATGTGCCAAGGCTAGCTCCAACCTTTCTCTGAGGCTCGGCCTGGGCAAGTATTCACCGCAGCGCAGGAAGTTGTGGACCTCCCGGAAGATCCAAGGGTTCCCTAAAGCCGCCCGCCCGATCATCACCCCATCGCAGCCGGTCTGCTGCAGCATCCTGAGGGCGGCATCGGGGGAATCCACATCTCCGTTGCCCCAAACCGGCACATCTACAACAGCCTTGACTGCTGCTATACTCTCCCAATCGGCCTCGCCTCGGTAGAACTGCTCCCGATAACGCCCATGGATAGTGAAGGCTTGGGCACCAGCCGCGGCCAACAGCGGCGCTAGGTCAGCAGCGGAGGGCGAAGCCTCATCCCACCCCCGGCGCAGTTTAACAGTGACTGGACAGGGGACATTTTCGGCGACGCTCTCCACCACCCGGGCCGCCAAGTCTGGATCCAGCATTAGGGCTGCCCCATCCCCATTCTTTACAATCTTCGGGGTGGGGCAGCCCATATTGATGTCAATGAGATCCGGTTCCAAGGCCGCTATCAACCGGGCAGCTTTGCCCATTACCTCCGGTTCAGAACCAAATAGCTGGAACGCGATGGGGCGCTCCTCCTCGCGGAAAGCCAACAGCTCTTGGCTGCGCTGGTTGTTGTGAAGGAGCCCCTTGCAGCTCACCATCTCTGTAACCACTAGGCCGGCCCCCATCTCCTTACAGATCCTCCGGAAGATGGAATTGGTCACGCCGGCCATTGGGGACAAAGCTACAGGATTATCTACAGCCACATCGCCTATCCTCATTACTGCCTTCATTCCAACCCCCCAGTAAGCAGAAAAGCAGGACTGTGCCCTGCTTTGCCTTTACAACCTAAATTTTCCTGTGCTCCTGTGCTTACTCTTCCGGCAAATTGTACTTTCTCCGGAACCGTTCTACGCGGCCACCGGCATCAACGAGCTTCTGCCTTTGTCCTGTATAGAATGGGTGGCACTGGGAACAGATTTCCACTCTGAGATCTTCCCGGGTGGAGCCAGTTTCAAAGCTGGCACCGCAGGCACAGGTTACTGTTGTCTGATGGTATTGTGGATGGATCTTCTCCTTCACGGCCTGTCACCTCTTTCCCCATTTGGTACTATAAACATCCCATATGCAGTCTGCACACCGTAGAATTATAACATGACTCTTGGGATGGACGCAAGCCGCCGTTGTACACCTGGTGCGCGAAATCCCTTCTTAGCCTGTGCCATTGCCTATCAAATCAGCATCATACATCAGCCAGGACCAATAATGCTAAGGCACGAGATACTTCTCAGGATTAACTGCTGTCCCTCGATAGCGGATCTCAAAATGCAGGTGAGGACCGGTTGAACGGCCGGTGTTGCCGCTGTAAGCGATGATCTGTCCGCGCTTTACAGTATCTCCTGCTTTAACTGCCAGCCGGGAGTTGTGCGCGTATCGAGTCTCTACCTTCTGACCATGATCGATGATGACAAGATTGCCGTATGAACCCCTGGCTCCGCTCCATGTCACCCGTCCATCTGCAGCAGCCCGCACCGGCGTGCCTATAGGGATGGCAATATCCAATCCATAGTGCATGCTGCCCCACCTAGAGCCGAACCTAGATGATATCCGGGCCCTAGCCGGCCAGTCGAAAGCTCTCCGCAGCTGGCCATTGGGTCCAATCAGCTGGTACCGCTGCGCAGCAACCGCTTGGGCGCCTGGAATCAACAGCTGCTGCCCTACCTTCAGGCTGCTGGGATCCGATAGGTTGTTGGCCTCAACGATATCTTGCGTCTTAACCTGATAAGCCCTGGCTATGCTCCAGACGCTGTCCCCAGTTCTTACCGTGTGGAGGGCTCCATCGATGCTCAAGATGGTCAGCTCTTGGCCAACCTGCAGCCGCTGGGGATCACTGATCCCGTTGGCCGCGACGATGGTATCTATATGGATTCCATAGATCTTGGCAATATCCCAGAGGGTTTGTCCCCGTGCAACTACATGGGTCAGCACAGCGGGCTTCTCCGGTTCGGGGGCTTCTTCCGCCGCTTGCTCCGCCTGCTGAGCGTTAGCTTCAACTCCGGCGGCGAGAGTGACGGCATCCACCGGCAACTCTTCACTAGTCTCCCCATCCCCAGCAGGTAATATATCAATCTCACCGAGAGAAACCGCGGGGCCACTATCGGAGCTTAGCACGGCAGCCAGCTCTTGGACGTCATTAGCCAGCAATGAAGCAAACTCCGCATCCTCTGGTTCCGGGCCGCCCTGATCAATTGCTCCCAGCAGGCTCTGGTTCCACGTAAACTGAACCGGAGCATCTGAGGTAAGCCTCGCAGCCTCGTCTGAGACTGTCAAAGCAACAAATATCATAAGTATTAAAAGGGTCCATCCCGGACGCCAGCGGCTGGTGCGATTGCCGTCCAATGCTACCCACTCCAATCCTATGGAATCATTTCGATATCTTCTTGCCCTCCAGGGCTAAATCCTTTTTTTGCTGAGAAATTCTTCTGTAGGTTTATTTTCCCAGCAGCAGCAGCCAATCCCGGCCTTTCCACCCACGGGCAATGCTGCGCCGGGCCTTAGGCTATGATGAACGGACATTCTCTGCAAATGTGGAGTTGATGACTAAATCTATCAACTCGGCATTGGATTTGGTGTGCATGATCCGGTCAATGAGAATATCTGTTGTCTCCGCGGTTCCCACCGAACTAAAAGCTTTGCGCAACAGCCACATCATCTCCATTTCCTGCTCTGTCAAGAGCAGTTCCTCTTTCCGGGTACCTGACCGGTAAATATCAATGGCCGGGAAGATGCGCCGTTCAGCGAGACGGCGGTCTAGATGGAGCTCCATATTGCCGGTGCCTTTGAACTCCTCATAGATAACGTCATCCATTCGTGAACCTGTTTCAATCAGGGTAGTAGCTATAATAGTGAGGCTGCCCCCCTCCTCCAGTTTGCGGGCGGAACCGAAAAACCGCTTGGGGCGATGCAGTGCAGCCGGATCGACGCCTCCAGACAGGGTGCGCCCGCTGGGCGGCACCACCAGATTGTGGGCCCGGGCCAAGCGGGTGATGCTGTCCAGCAAGATGACCACATCCTTGCCATGCTCCACCAAACGCCTTGCCCTCTCCAGTACCATATCTGCTACCCGGACGTGGTTATCGGGAGGCTCATCAAAGGTGGAGCTGACCACTTCGCCATCAACCGACCTCTGCATATCGGTAACTTCCTCCGGCCGTTCATCAATGAGGAGCACCATCAGCTCAACTTCCGGATGATTGTGGGTAACACTGTTGGCTATTTTCTTAAGAACCGTGGTCTTGCCGGCTTTCGGCGGCGCCACAATTAAGCCCCTTTGACCTTTTCCCAAAGGTGCTACAACATCTATTAATCTGGTTGCTGTATCTTCCTGGGAGACTTCTAGCCGCAGGCGCTCGCGGGGATAAATGGGAGTGAGGTCTTCGAAGTTGGGGCGGCTGATGGCCTTCTCAGGATCGACGGCGTTGACGGCCACCACCCTCAGGAGAGCGTAGTACCTTTCATTATCCTTGGGAGGCCTTATTTGTCCTAGGACCGAATCTCCGGTTCGCAGGTTGAATCTCCGGATCTGAGATGGTGAAACATATACATCTTCTCCACTGGGAGTATAGCCATCTACCCGCAGAAAACCGTAACCGTCAGGGAGGATCTCCAAGATCCCGTCTTTGAACGCCAGGCCCTCTTTGTTAGACTCCGCTTTGAGGATTTCGAAAATGAGCTCACGCTTGCGGAGCCGTGTAGAGCCGGGGATCTCCAGCTCTCTCGCGATCTCCTGCAACTCTGCCGATGTCTTCTCTTCCAGTTGGGAAATGTTCATAACTCCACTCCTTAACCCTCTGTGCTGAATTGCCACTTGTCAAAACAGTAGGACTATTGTGTCTGACAGTGCAAACAGTACAGCTGTCGCCTGTCACCGAAGGCTGACACAATTCTTATGCTTGTTCCTTCTAAATAATAGCTGAATGCATGAGTAGGAGAGTACTCAAAAACATGCTGGCAACGCTCAAGGTCAGAAAGACGATGATGGTAAACCAAAGTTGAGAATGGAGGGCGGGTGGAAGAATGGTTCACCCGCCCGGTTCGTCAGCAGCCTTCTTATGCTTTCCCAGAACAGCCAAACAGACGCATTTTCTCCCTGACAACCTTCTGCATAGCTTCCCTTGCCGGGCCTAAGATTTTTCTAGGATCAATCTCAGCGGGAGCAGCTTCCAAAACGTTGCGCACAGCTTGCGTGAAGGCTACCCGTAGTTCTGTATCGATATTGATCTTACTGATCCCAAGCTGACAAGCCTTGCGGATAGCTTCATCGGGGACGCCGGAAGCACCATGGAGGACTAAGGGGATGTCTACTCGTTTCTTGATCTCTTCCAAGCGCTTAAAGTCTATCCTAGGTTCACCTTTGTAAACTCCATGGGCTGTACCGATGGCTACAGCCAAAAGGTCAGGCTGAGCCCGCCGCACAAACTCAGCAGCCTCATCGGGGTTGGTCATTGCGGCATCTTCATCGGCAACCACAATATCGTCTTCGGTACCGCCGATCTTGCCAAGCTCGGCTTCCACCGACACTCCCACTGAATGGGCTACATCCACAACCCGCTTTACCAAAGAGGCATTCTCCTCAAAGGGCAGTTGAGAGCCATCGATCATCACAGCTGAAAAACCCTTGCGGATGCAGACCATGGCCTGCTCAAAACTGGTGCCGTGGTCTAGGTTCAAAGCCACCGGTACAGAAGCATTTTCAGCGGCTACCCGTGCCATGGCTGCAATATAGTCAATACCAGCATATTTAAGGCCGCCTTGGCTGGCCTGCAAAATAACTGGCGACCGCTCCTCCTCTGCGGCCGCGATCACAGCCTGCAGGATCTCCATGTTGTTTAAGTTAAACGCTCCTACAGCATAGCCGCCTTCGGCAGCGGCTCTGGTCAATTCAGCGACAGTGACTAAAGCCAAATTCTTCTCCTCCCACTTGCCGGGCCATATCGTCCATGACCCTTCCCTATACTCTGTGTCGATAACGGAAATCAGCCGAGTCTATACAGGTAAAAGCCCCCTGTTTCAGGACGACCTCGTGCAACCCTTCCATGGCGACCAAGTCTTCTTCCCGTTCAGCGTATATGACCAATGTGCCGCCGCATTGGGAACACACGACTTCAACTTTCTCAGCAAAGAGGTCAAGCTCCAGCTGATGATTCCCACAGCTGCAGTACAACTGGCCATCATTGGCCCAGCCTTGAAGCCGTTCCAATACCTCTCGCATAATCTCGATATCCACAAAGGCAGAATCGATGGCTCCCGGCATCACCACATTCGCCAGCAGATCTCCCTCAGCGGCCAGAAGCTCCTGCACCCGTTCAGCCCTTCCGATCATGGCTAGGTCAATATCACTTTCAGGGCAGAAAATCACCAGGGCATCATTTTGCAGAAGGCCCTTGGCATCCACAAGGATCTCATGCCTGGTTTCGCAGACAATGCAGCTAATATCCAGTCTGTATAAACGGCTGCGCCGTCCAATTTCTACCAGGGCATATCCACACTGACAGCTGATTGCGGTGGGTTGACTGCTATGTAACTCGAATAGAGAATAATCACGGAGTTCGAGCCGGCCACATTGGGGACACCTGACAGCCACGACTCGACTAGTATCAATTAACACCCTATGTCCACTCCCTCGGCGGTCCAGTTGTAAAGTTTCGCTGCCTAGAAACAAACTCCTTTAGGAACCGTTAGTTTATTTTCCCAAGGGAGGTGCTGCCAGCGCCCCTCACAAAAATCGCCTCCCCGTTCCATCCTTTCCAGTATGAACCGGGGAGGCAGACTTTATGACTAGTTAACCGCTGCGCTGCCTACTGGAGATTGCGGCGAAAATCATCGGGAGTGAGATTATCCAAGAAGCGGCGGAATTCTTCCGCCTCCTGGTCATGGTTGTCCGCAGAAGCCTTCTCATCAGCAGTCCCGCGATCGGCAATCATGGCTTGGTTAGCCACGGTGTCCGAAACGAAGATCGGGCTTTGTGTACGCAGTGCAAGGGCAATGGCATCACTTGGCCTAGCATCTACTTCAACTTTCCCAGCTACGGTCTTGAGTACAATACAACCATAATACGTCTCATCCCTGAGGTCCGAGATCACTACTCGATCTACCTGAGCATCCAACTTGCTCAGGAGATCCCGCATCAGATCGTGGGTCAGTGGTCGAGGCGGCCTAATCCCTTCGAGTTCCATGGCAATAGCGTTGGCCTCAGCTGGTCCTACCATGATTGGCAGGAAGTGCTGTTCGTCCATGTCAGTCACTACTACAACCGGGCACATGGCAACCTGGTCGATACCGACTAACTTCACCTTGACCCGAACCATATCTTCCACCTCTCTCGTCTCCCAAGGTGATGACTCATCCATTGCGGCAGCTTTCAATAATCTGGCCGCCCATGGATGAACGTCGCCCTCAGCTAATCTCGCGACCATTATATCAAAAGGCTAAGATTCGCGCCACCAGCACTCTAGCCGGCACAGACCAGCGGCCTGCAGTTTCATTCGACCAATCTGTTTTCCCGCTGTTTTAGGGCAGCTGAGACAAACTCCCTAAAGAGAGGATGACACCGATTAGGCCGGGACTTGAACTCAGGATGGTACTGACATGCCACAAACCATGGGTGGTCAGGAACCTCCACTACTTCCACCATCCGCCCATCGGGGGAAATTCCTGCCATGGACATTCCCTTTTCCTCGAGGGCCTTTCGAAAAGCATTGTTTACTTCATACCTGTGTCGATGGCGTTCATTGACCTCAAGCTCTCCGTAAGCCTCATGGGACTTGGAGTCAGGCGCCAGCACGCAGGGGAAACTGCCTAAGCGCATTGTGCCCCCCAAGTCCTCTACATGCCGCTGTTCGGGCATCAGATCGATTACAGGATAGGGAGTGTCAGGGGCAAACTCAGAGCTGTTGGCTCTATCCATGCCGCAGACATTACGGGCAAACTCGATCACAGCACAATGCATACCGAGGCAGATTCCCAAGAAAGGTATCTTCCGCTCTCTAGCATACCTAATCCCTTTGATCTTGCCTTCAACGCCTCTATGGCCGAAGCCCCCTGGAACGAGAATCCCGTCACAGCCATCTAGGATGGCGTCCAGGTCAGCACGCTCACTTTCCAGATCCTCTGATTGAATCCACTTGACCTTAACTTCGCTCTCAGTTTCTATCCCTGCATGGTACAACGCTTCGATAACGCTCATGTACGCATCGGGCATGGATACATACTTGCCAACGAGGCCGATCTGCACCTGCCGCTTGGGATTCTTGATCTTGGCAACCAGTTCTTTCCACTCTTTCAAGTCCGGTTTGCCCTCATCCAGGCCCAGCCGCTGGCAGACTATCCTGGCTAGGTTTTCCTGTTCAAAAATCAAAGGCACTTCGTAGATGGTTTCAGCGTCAATGTTGGGAATGACTGCTTCCTTGTCAATATCGCAAAACAGAGCGATTTTGGCCTTGATCTCCTCCGACAGCGGCAGCTCCGAACGACACACGATGATATCAGGCTGGATTCCCAATCCTCGCAGTTCTTTAACGCTGTGCTGGGTAGGTTTGGTTTTCAGCTCTCGAGATGCCTTGATATTCGGCACCAATGTCACGTGGATGTAGAGGCAGGAATCCCGGCCAATATCGTTCTTCAGCTGCCGGATAGCCTCTAAGAAGGGCTGACATTCGATATCGCCCACTGTGCCGCCTATCTCAACTATGACGACATCATTCTCTTGGCCTTGATCAAGGCAGAGAATCCGCTCCTTGATTTCATTGGTGATATGGGGAATTACCTGTACAGTCCCTCCAAGGTAATCTCCCTGGCGCTCCTTTGTAATCACTGTCCAATAGATGGTGCCGGCGGTGACATTGCTGGCTCTGGTGAGGTTCTCATCAATAAAGCGCTCGTAATGCCCCAAATCCAGATCGGTTTCGGCTCCATCCTCGGTAACGTAGACCTCGCCGTGCTGAAAGGGACTCATGGTCCCCGGGTCTACATTAATATACGGATCAAGCTTACCTATGGTAACCTTAAAGCCTCTGCTTTTCAGCAGACAGCCTAGGGAAGCTGCAGTGATACCTTTGCCGAGGCCTGACACAACGCCTCCAGTTACGAAAATGAACTTAGCCACGGGCATGCCCCTTTCTCCTGCAAGACTACTGCCTTATTTTAGATCTTCTCCATCAGTCCGTAAAGATACAGGAACTCCCACAAAAAAGAAGCCTCCTGAAAGGAAGCTCTGTTATTAGTCTAGTCAGCTGCCAGCATCAAAACACCAAGCAATGGCCGCTTGCGGCACCGTAGAGTTCCCTGCTAAACTTCACCTTCAATGGTTGTATCCTGAGAAGGTGCATCGTCATACTTCTGCATCAGCTCATGAAAACCGACGTTTTGCAGAAAAGCTATGATACCCAGCATCAAAAGCAGTACAGGTGCAGCTAGAATCACGCTTAGCACTGCTACCAGCATTACTGCCAGCGATAGGAAAATGGTGACTACCAGGTTATCAAGGGCCAGCAGAGCCGACCGTTTCATTGACAAGAAAACGCCGATGTTCTGGTTGACTAAGAATGGAAAAATATAATTACTCATCAATACCCAAAAAATGAAAAAGTAAATCCAAATGCCGGACAGCATTTGAATGATTCTATTGGGGCTGTTTAGCGTAAATACCAGATCCGAGGCCAGGATCAGCAGAATGAGGACATTGAGGAGTATCAGGGCAACACCTCGCCAAAAAAACTTCTGGAAAAAAGTGAAGAACTCCCGCACCCTCACATCCTCGTTTTGCAGGATCCTGACGACGATCCCATGGACTGCGGCGGTTGACGGGCCAATGGCTGTCACCGTCAGCACAATGGCTGCCCCTATAACTGCTGGGCTCTGTAGATACTTGCTAAAGCTTGTGACTACCAGCATCGGCAAGAAACCTGTAATAAACCAGAGGGCACTGGCCGCGATCACCATCCCCAGATAATCATAGGAATAGCGAATGCCCCTGCGGATTATCAGCCATGACTTAGAGATCGATTGCCCCGCCATACCGCTCCTCCTCGCTTATGTAAGTGAGTGGGCCTTTCCCACTCACATTTGCTCAGGGGCCGAAACCCCCAGCATCTTCAGTGTTATCCGCAGCACTTGCTGTGTCGCTTGGACCAGCACCAGCCGCGCTCCCTGCAGGGCTTCATCTTCACCCAAGACCCGGCAGTGGGTATAGAAACTGTGGAAGGTAGAAGCCACTTCATAGCAGTAGCGGGCTATCCGATGGGGCTCTCTCCGCTCTGCTGCTTGGATGATCTCCTCTGGCAGCTGGGCCAGCTTCTTAATCAGATCAATCTCAGCCTCGGCCTGCAGCAGGTGCAGCTGGGCCTCAGCGGCTGTAGGCAGCTGGACTCCGGTTTCCTGGGCCTGCCGCAAAATGCTGCAGATACGGGCATGGGCATACTGGATATAGTAGACCGGATTCTCCTGACTTTGCTCCACCGCCAAAGCCATATCAAAATCCAAGTGGCTGTCGGGAGCCCGCATCAAGAAGAAGTACCTGGCAGCGTCTTTGCCCACTTCATCCAAGAGCTCCTGCATACTGATAAACCTGCCCGCCCGCTTGGACATCCGCACCTTCTCGCCGTGGCGCAGGAGGGTAACCAGCTGTAAAATGATGACTTCAAAGCTATCTGCCGGATAGCCAAGAGCCTGTACAGCAGCACTCATCCTGGCGATGTAACCGTGGTGATCAGGCCCCCAGATGTCGATCAGGTGCTCATAGCCGCGGCGGTATTTGTTCCAATGATAGGCTACATCAGGTGTCAGATAGGTTGGCACCCCGTCGGACTTGACCATCACCCGGTCTTTATCATCGCCAAACCTGGTAGAGGCAAACCAGACAGCTCCATCTTGTTCATACAGAAAGCCTGCCTCCTGCATGAACTGGATAACCTTGTCCAGCTCCCGCCCTTGGTGCAGATCCCGTTCCCGGAACCACAAATCAAATTCAACGCCAAAGGCTTCTAAGTCTGCTTTCTGCTGCTCTACCATCCGGTCGGTACCCCACCGCTTGCAGAAAGCCTCTTGCTCCTCCTGAGACTTCTCTAACAGGTCCGGCACTTCCTGCCGCAAGATTTTGGCCAGGTCAGTGACGTATTCAGCAGGATATCCGTCTTCCGGGAAGTCTGCCTCCATACCGGCCAGCTCCTTGTATCTAGCAAGGATAGAAAGGCCGAAAAGATATGCCTGACGTCCGGCGTCATTGACATAATATTCCCGGCTTACATCATAGCCGGCAGCTTCCATAATATTGGCCAGTGTATCTCCCACCGCTGCTGCCCGGGCGTTGACAACATTCATAGGGCCTACCGGGTTGGCGCTGACGAACTCCAGCAGTACTTTCTTGCCTTGTCCATGATTAGAGCGCCCATAAGCACCGCCCTGCTCCTCAATGTCCCTTAAGACCTTGGACAGCCACTGATTGCCAAGGCGCAAGTTGATGAACCCAGGCCCTGCCACCTCAACACTCTCGACAAAGGTACCCGAGAGGTCAAGGCTCTCGATGAGCACTTCCGCGATGCGCCGGGGAGCTTGCTTGATCTCTCTGGTCAACTGCATAGCCAGATTAGTTGCCAGATCTCCGTGATTTTTTTCTTTGGGTATCTCCAGCTCAATGGCAGGCAGATTTTCAATCACCCAGCCCTCACTGGCAGCGGCCTTGTTTACTGCATCCTGCAGGGCTTTCTTGATCCGGGACTGCAGCTCTAGGGCAACACTCATGCCAAATCACCTTCTTCGTTAGACTAACCTTTCTGACAGGGGCCAATGCCCTGCCGCTCCTGATAGCACTTCTATGCCAGCACCACAGAGGGGTCCTGTACTAAGGCTGCACCAACTCCCGCACGAATTCCGGCAGGCCGAAGGCAGCCTTGTGTACATCTACATTATAGTATCTGGTCGTCAGAGGCTGCGGCCTTTCCCTATTGATCACCGCAGGATCGTGCCTCTTAGCTCCTATGGTAAAACTCCACAAGCCGCTGGAATAGCTGGGAATATAAGCTAAGTACAGCTTAGTAATGGGGAAGTGGGCATTGACTCCGAGATATGTCTGCCTCACCCTCTCCGGCTCATAGTAGGGTGACTCGGTTTGGGCCACCATGATCCCGTCATCTTTGAGGGCCTCATAGACACTGCCATAGAATTCAGGAGTGAAAAGGCCGACAGCTGGACCCACTGGATCTGTAGAGTCGATGATGATCACATCATAAGTATTTTTCGATTCCCGGATATGGGCTATGCCATCGGCGATCAGGATCTCCACCCTTTCATCATCTAACCCGCAGGCTATCTCAGGCAGGTACCGGCGGCTGGTTTCAATGACCTCGGAATCAATTTCCAGCAGTACAGCCTTCTCAACAGTATCATGCTTGACAATCTCACGGATGGTTCCGCCGTCGCCGCCGCCAATTACCGCCACTTTGCGGGGATGCGGATGCGCATTTAGAGGCACATGGGCAATCATCTCATGGTAAACGAACTCGTCCGCGACGGTGGTCTGTACAATGCCGTCAAGCAAGAGCATGCGGCCAAACTGCTCCGTATCGATAACGGCAATGTCTTGATACTGAGAACGCTTGCGCATGAGTGTGCCCTTGGCCTTACAAGTCATCCCGACATACTCTGTCTGCTTCTCTGTGTACCAAAGCTCCATAAGGTATGACCTCCCTCTATTCCCCCATACCCGTCAGCCGGTGGACATACCGGGAAAAGCGCTCCCGCGGAGCCATGAGATAGTATATCAGATGGGCTGTAGAAAATAAACTAGTTCTTCCCTCAGCTACCAAGCTGCGAGATGGAGCCTGCCATCAATACTGTAGGCCAGCTGCCGGCTGGAGGCTGCCCAGTGGACACCTCCCCGGGCCCCATTGTTATCGGCGCTGGTCAATACGGCCGACGTTGCCGAATCCGCCTCCCACAACCGCACTTCTGCTTTGCCATCCGACGGATGGTTCACATATGCCAAGTAACCGCCGTCAGGAGACCATACTGGACTCCACCCGGAAAACCGGGCTGCAGCCTCCCTGTTCAGCACATCGATTATTACCACATCTTCCCCGGCAGCAGCAGCCAAGTATCTCCCATCCGGCGACCAGCACAAGGACTCTACCTTGCCCACGGCCTCCAATTCTGCAGCGTCACCCGCGGCCAGTTGGTAAAACCAAATAGCTCCATCCCTGCTGAATGCCAGCTGCCGGCTGTTGGGACTTACTGCCGGCGTGCGGGCACCGGTAATCACCGGTATGCTTACTCCATCCAAAGCACCATAGATCATCTCATTCTGGCTGAAGAGCAGCAGGTCGCTGTCGGCTGACCATATGGGAGAGTGGATATCAGCTCCCTCTGCCAAGATGGAGACACTGATAGCGTCATTTCCAGCTGCATCCCTCGGCACTTGAATAGAACTCAGCCGCATCAGCCCGTCTTGGTCAGCGTTACTGACGGCAGCTACCGCCGAGCCGTCGCCCTTCCATGCTATCTCCACCACTGGCTCTGCCAAGAGCTTGTTCAGGCTGCCTGTATACAGGTCAAACAGCCACAGCCCACCATCCGCTCCCCCAGTGACGAAGGCGATGGACTTGCCGTCAGGAGACCATTCCAAGACGTCTGTGACTTCCTCTATACCCTGCTCTGGTCCCAGGACAGCTGCCCAAGTGGAGACAAAACCCTTCTTTTCCCAGGCTAGCTGGGCCTCCGCCATCTCAAAGTAATCGGTCAGCGTTACTAGCTCCACATCGGTGTAATAATGACGCAGGATATCTTCGAATCCAAACCCCAAGCGAGACATATGGACGGCCCCCGCTTGGGACAAGCCTAAGCCGTGACCGTTGCCCTTCCCCGCGGCGGCAGCTTGCTTGACTTGGCCGTCAACCCCCTGCACCGTGAGCTCAAAGCGGGTACTGGGAAGGATACGGCCGTCGGGCTGCCGCAACACCCACCGGATTTTGTCCTTGGTCACCTTGTACTCCAGCTGCCTGCTGCCGGCATCATCGTTCTGCGTATAGGTAATCACAAGTTCCTGGACTCTCCCTAGTTCATCCAGCTTAGCAGCACTTAAGCCGCTCAACTCCGCGGATTCAGGGACACTCAAGGACAACTCGGCCTGCAGGTGCTGACGCAGAATACTATCCAGCACATCTCCCTGCCATTGGACCTCCCAGCTGTATCCAGGCCGGTCCTGGCCCAGCTGCACCACTGAGCTGGTACTGGGGTCAACGACTTCATCAAGCCGAGGCCGCAGGTAGCCCGAGTACCGGGTAGACCAGACCTGTTCAGCACCTGCAGTAGCTCCGCCGCTGTTGGAGTGATAAACCGCGCTGATGGCCCGGCCCTCATATACTAGAATCAGCCCTGCGGTAGAATCGACTGCTCTCTTGATCAGGGCCGATTCCCGCCCCGTCCCTTGATACACTTGACAGTGGACTTCAGCGCAAAGGTCGAAGCCTTCGCTGTCATGCTTGCCCAGGCTGTTGATGCTGTAGGTCCGGGCAGCGACTGCTTGAGCCCCCAGTGCCGCCAGATCTTCACTGTTATTGCTGTAAAGCTCTGCCCCCACTACTCCGTACAGGTAGCTTTCCACATCGACGATGTTGACGGCCTGGATTCTCCCTTCTCCCTTAAAGGTCAACCGCAGGTGCCCCCGATAGCTCCGGGAAGGGCTGCCCGGCATTTCCAGGGTTATGGGGTGGCCATTGACAGGTTCCACCACCAGTTGGGGTTCCTCAATCCAGGACAATAAAGTACCGCTGTCATCCTCCAGCCGGAAGGCCGGCTGGCCGCCCGCGGTTTGGTCCGCTGCGTTTTCTCCGGGAATCTCAACCCTGGTGATCCATGCATCTTGGTAACCCAGCTCCTGGAGCTTTGCCTTCAGGATTTCTGCTTCATCCATGCTGGCCGCATTGCCCACTTGGATTTTATACCAAGGCGCCTGCTCAACTACATAGCTGGAGACACCGCTGTCCGCCTCCACTTGCTGACGCAGAGCTAAAGCGGCGCTTTCATCACGGACAGCCTTAATTTGTACTCTCCAGATAGTCGATGGACGGGCCGGTCCCCGGCCGGCAGCTCCGATTATGCGCAGGGCTCTAGGAAATGCCTCCTCAACTCCGCCCTTAGCTGTAGTTATCCGCAGCCCATCCTTGGATGAAACCCGGAGAGTGCCGGCCGCTTCACCGAGGCCAACGGCCAGTTTCCCACCGGCGTCACGAAGCTGCAGCACCCTAGAAGGCGGAGCCGCCCACCCCTTGCCCCACGGGGACAGCAGCAAACATAAGACAATTCCCAGGCAGGGTAAGACTCCCCTGATGTACTTCTCTAAGCTTCCCTTCCACTTTCTCCCCCGGCGGGCACTAGTTCTTGCCACACGCCATACCTCCCCAAACGGGCCACCGGCCTTCCTTCTCCGTCACCATTGGCAGATTCTGGAGTATAACGCCAACAAAGAAAAGGGCAAAGCTGTGCCTTACCCTTGATATTTACAATGCCTCTCCCAACCTGGCCAAGCCTTTAATCACCAAAAAACCGCTTAATCTCCGCTTCTGCGGCAGCTGGGCTGTCCGCGGCATGCACCATATTGTACGGGAGTCTAATGGCCAGATCTCCCCTGATGGTACCGGGAGCGGCTGCAGCAGGGTCGGTAGCTCCAATCAATGTCCGCACCTGCTCAATGGCATTATCGCCCTCCAACACCACTAGAACCACGGGGCCGCTGGTGATGGCTTCGATGAGCTGCGGGAAAAACGATTTGTCTTGATGATGAGCGTAGTGCTCCTCTGCTGTCTCCTTTTGGATTTCCGTGACAGCCAACCTCTTAACCTCCAGGCCTTTGCGCTCAAAGCGGCCGAGGATTTCCCCGATCAGTTTTCTTTCTACAGCTTCTGGTTTGATGATAACAAAGGTCTGCTCAACCGCCATGCTATACTACCTCCAGTATTAGGCATCAAAAGCTCAAGCCTGACTGCAACCGGATTCCAACTGCACTGACAGTTCTTTATGATAGCCCGACGATGGTTCCGTTCTTATCTATGTCAATCCTATTGGCCGCCGGTTCCTTGGGCAGGCCCGGCATAGTCATCACATCTCCGGTGATAGGCACTAGAAAGCCTGCTCCCAGCGACGCCCTCACTTCTCTCACCGTCAGAGTCCAGCCAGCTGGAGCACCCTTCAAACTCGGGTCATCGGAAAGGGAATGCTGGGTCTTGGCTACACAAAGAGGCAGGCCGCTGAAGCCCATGGCAGTCAGGTCCTTGATATCCCGTTCTGCCCTGGAAGTATAGGCAACGTCCTCCGCGCCATAGATCTCCCGGGCGAGAATGCCCATCTTCTCTTTGATGGGCAAGTTCCAATCATAGAGAGGCCGGAAGTTGTTTTCTTCCTCTAACGCCTCCATCACGGCCTCTGCCAGCTGTATACCGCCTTCCCCGCCTCTGGCGACAACCTCTGAGACCGCAACTCTAACCCCCAGCTCCCGGCAGCTTTGTTCGACCAGTTCCAGCTCCCGTGCTTCATCGGTGGGGAACCGGTTAATTGCCACCACTACCGGCAGGCCGAATTTCTTAATATTGACAATATGCTTTTCTAGGTTGGCGAGGCCCCGCCTCAGAGCCTCCAGGTTGGTCTCTGCCACCTGGTCCCTGGGAACACCGCCGTGCATATTAAGTGCCCGGACTGAGGCCACCAAAACTGCCGCATCGGGAGTCAGACCGCTGTACCCGTGAACAATATCAAAGAATTTCTCAGCTCCCAGGTCTGCTGCAAAGCCGCCTTCAGTCACCACATAATCGGCCAGTTTCAATCCTAAACGGGTTGCAATAATGCTGTTGTTGCCGTGGGCGATATTGGCAAAAGGCCCGCCGTGGACAAAGGCTGGCTGCCCTTCCAAGGTCTGGACTAGATTGGGCTTCAGTGCATCCTTGAGCAGAACAGCCAATGAGCCGACAATGCCCAAATCCCGGGCAAACACCGGCTGCTTGCTGTGGGTGTACCCGATGAGCATCTGCCCCAGACGCTGCTTTAGATCCTCCATGTCCTCTGCCAGGCAAAGGATAGCCATGATTTCGGAAGCTACAGTTATGTCAAAGGCGGACTCCCGGACAACTCCGTCTCCCGGGCCCCCCAGCCCGACAACTATGTTCCGCAGCTGCCGGTCATTCATATCCATTACCCTTCGCCACAAAATCCGCTTAGGATTCAAGTCCAGCTCGTTGCCTTGAAAAAGATGGTTGTCGATGACAGCTGCCAAGAGATTGTGGGCTGTCCCCACAGCATGGATGTCCCCGGTAAAATGGAGGTTAATGTCCTCCATGGGCACTACTTGCGCATAACCGCCGCCTGCTGCTCCCCCCTTAATCCCGAAGGTAGGGCCTAGGGATGGCTCCCGCAGGCACACCGTCACCTTCTTGCCCATCCTGCCTAGAGCTTGGGCCAGGCCGATGGCGGTACAGGTCTTGCCCTCACCTGCAGGAGTGGCGGTAATGGCCGTTGTATAGATCAATTTGCCATTGGGGCGCTCCTTAACTCTCTCCCAGACATGGGCTCCGATCTTGGCTTTATGCTTCCCATGCAGCTCCAGATCATCCTCATCTAACCCCAATAAAGCTCCAATCTCCTGTATCGGCCGCAGTTTTGCAGCCTGGGCAATTTGGATGTCGCTCAACATATACAGCTCCCTTTCTGGCCGGGCACAGCATCCGCCGGGTCCATTGGCCCTGGACAACACCCGTTCACTCAGAGACATTATTTCCACAAAGAGTCATAGGATCCTTTTCATTCTTGCTTCCCAGCAACTGGCAGCGCTGGCAGAATCACCCATAACGGTGTAGGAATGAGTCCCTTGATGGCGAATTACACAGTCATAGATAACTTGGCTGACGCCTTAATGATTAACTGAACCATCGAGGAGGGGCTCAAATGAGAAATAATCGTAAAAGGCTGCTTTTTGGCATCGCTGTAATGCTGGCCTCCATAGGTATCCTTTGGTTTTTCAGAGTCGCTGATTCGTGGCAGCGGATGGCATGGATAGCCGGCGCAGTCTTGATAAACTTCCTGGTCACCACAATTGGCGCCCACTACGGCAAGCAGAGAATTGAAGATTACGAGGAGGCAATCGAACAGTTAGCGGCAGGCAAGTTCAGCGGCAGCGAAGCGCTGGCATCCAGTGAAGGCCGGATCCTCGGTTCTCTGGGCCGGGAATTGACCAATTTGGGCACCAGGCTGCGTCAGTTTTCTGACAATGCCAAAGAGATTGTCAATGAGCTAGTGCAAAGTGGGGAAGATCTCCTGACGACGTCAGAGGAGATCAACGCGTCTATCCAAGAGGTAGCCAGTACAGCTAACCAGTTTGCCGGCACAGTCCAGCAAGTCAGTGCTACTTCCCGGCTCTTGGCCGAATCCTCCGTCAAGGTCGGAGAGACTACCATGGAGCATCTGAAAAGAATCGAAGATGTAGTCAACCAGATGAACCAGATTGAGGCGGCAATCATGGAGCTTTCTAACATTCGAAGGGATCTCAGCCAGCGCTATGAACAGATCAACCGGTTTGTGGGAGATATCACCGATATTGCAGAACAGACCAACATGCTGGCCCTCAATGCCGCCATTGAAGCAGCCAGAGCCGGCGAGCAGGGCCGCGGGTTTGCCGTTGTGGCAGAAGAAGTCCGTCAGCTGGCAGAGCAGTCAGGCAGAGCTGCCAATGAGGTGCAGCGGGTGGTTGCCAATATTGCCGAAGGGGATGCCAGGGCCGATGGCGCTTTGGAGATCAATGTCAAGGCAATTCAAGAGGGCAGCCAAACATTAAGATCCATGGCCGACAGTTTTGCTGGACTTAAGGATGAAGTAGATGAGTCCATTACCCAAATGCAGAATATCAACGCTGGCGTTCAGCAGCTGAGCAGCGGCAGCCAGCAGATCGCGGCCGCTGCCCAAGAGCAGGCGGCATCTATCGAACAGATTGCCGGCAAAGCTAAGGCCCTCAGTGAAATAGCAGAACGGCTGCAATCCTACATCCAGGAGTTTGGAGACTAAAGCAGACAGACGCAGGCGAAACTGCAATCCCCGGCGGCAGCTGCCGCCGGGGATTTTCGCATTATGACAGGAGCCTGCAATGATCTTCGCTCCGACCAACGTGACTCCCTACAGATCCCGCAACAGCCTTTCAGCCGTTGCAGAACCTTACGGGAACCACGCTGATCTTTGCCCGACCTCCACGCATCACCGTTGAAACCTATTATGACCTGTCGGCCATAATAGATCCCTAGGCAACCCGTGGAGATCTTGGCCCAGCTATTGCAGATTCCTTTGGCGCCAACAGCAGCCTCAGCAGCTGCTGCTGACACCTACGAGACCTGCAATAACCTTGGCGCCGACCAAGACTGATCCTGAACTGAACCAGCCTTGATCTTTGCTCGACCCATACAGATCCATACTAGAACCCGTATGGATCTTAGCTCGACCATTACAGACCCCTCTCGGCATCCCCACCTTTGGGGTGCAGTCCTATAGTACCTCCCAATCAGAAGAATATACCCCGTCGGGAGAAGATTTTCTGCTGTAGTTGGCAAAACCATCTGGCAGGAATTGAAAGGGCCGGAGCTAGAAGCTCCGGCCCTAATCAGCTGTATCGACTCAGTTGGGGCTTATCTGTAGCCCTTTTCTGCCAGTTCGATTACCCGCTGCACGTTGCTGGCATCGACGATACCTACACCAGAATCGATATCGCCAGGGGCAATATCGTACTCATGATAGAGGTAGCATGCCAGGACAGGATAAAAGCCCTGCACATAGGGGTTCTGATCGATGGTGAATGCAGTGTAGCCATCGATGATGTTGTTCAGCGTTGCGGGAACCAGGTCAAATCCGGCGGAGACAACCTTGCCCTTCAATCCCAAGTTGCGAAGCACAACGCCGTGGCACTGGGTATTGGCATCGACGTTGACAATGGCCTTGGCATCGGGATTGGCGATCAGGTAGGACTCCAGCACAGAGGCGCCCTGGGTCAGGTCAGCAGTGGTAACAAGTACAGTGTACTTAATATCAGTCTGGTCGAGCACTTCCGTCAGACCCTGGAGCCTTTCCTGCAGAGCAGTGTGGCCCAAGTCCTCAATACCGATACCTACCTTGCCTTCGGTACCGATGAGGTCAATCAGCTTCCGGCCTAGAGCGCGGCCAGCTGCGATCTGGCCCTGTCCTACATAGGCCATTCTGGGATTGTCCGGGCCAGCATCTGTGTTGGTGGCTATCACCGGGATACCCCGGGCGAGAGCCTGGGCCACCGGCTCGTCAAATGCAGTTGGGTCGGGCAGAGTAGTAATGATGCCGTCTACACCTGCTTCAATGACGTTCTCCAGGATATCTCTCTGCTCGGATACATTAAACAAACGGGGGCCGGTATGCCTTACCGTTACCTCGACATTGGGGTTAGCTGCATTGATCATAGCAGCTGCATCTTCAGCACCCTTTACCAACGGAACCCAGAAATCAATTGATGCACTGTGGGTAATTACTACAAACTCGTAGGTTTTCTTCTCTGCAGCTAATACCGCAAAGCTTGCCAACAGAGTCAGAACAAGGGCAGCACCCAATACTGCGAATAATCGTCTCTTCATCAATTTGACTCTCCTTTCGCTCAATCCCGTTACAATCTCTTAGCCTGCATCACTTGCTACTGAACTGATAACTGGGAAACTCCCATATCCCTCCTTTCCTCGTCATAAGCTGTCTCCCATATATGTCTAAGCGTGGGAATCAAAACCCGCAATAGACTCATTCGATACCACCCGCGGGGCTCAAGAGGGATTAGCGTTTTTCCCTATGGGCCCAGCTGCTCACCAATACAGCCATCACGAGTACTATACCGGTAATCAATTCGATCAAGTAGGCACTAGTACCCATCAAGACCAGGCCATTTCTAATAATACCCAGCACCAGCGCTCCCAGCATGGAGCCGAAGACAGTGCCGACACCACCAAGCATCGAGGTGCCGCCTAAGACTGTTGCTGCAATTACCTGCGTCTCAATGCCTTGTCCCACAGTGGGGGTGACGCTGCTTAGGTAAGACATGGAGATTATACCTGCTAGACCTGAAATCACACCGATAATCATGAAGTTAGTGATTCTAACACGGTCGGTATTGATACCGGCCAGGCGGGCCGCTTCTGCATTACCCCCAACGGCATAGACTTTGAAGCCGTAACTGGTCTTATGGAGTACAAATGCGGCTACAATGGTCGCTCCCAGGAACCAAAGGCTGGGAACAGGGATTCGCCCCCAAAGCCGTGCCCCTGTGAACATAAAGAAGCTTTCAGGCAGACGTACTGCAGCCGGGACTCCACCAGAGACAACCAGGGCCGCGCCTCGGTAGATCATCATTGTAGCTAGAGTCACAATAAACGGAGGCAGCTGGCCTTTGACAGTGATTACTCCGTTGATCAGCCCAAGAATTCCGCCGACGATCAGTCCGATGAAGCTGGCCAGCCAGATGTTCATCCCGTGGGTATTAAACAGGATTGCTACCAACATGCTGACCAATGCAAATGAGGATCCGATCGATAGGTCGATGTCCTTGGTAATGATCACAAAGGTCATTGCCATGACGATGATTCCATTGATGGAAACTTGGCGCAGCACATTAAGCATATTGGGCATTGTCAAGAACGTAGTAGTAGAAATCGAGAAAAATACTGATATCAAAATGAGTACTAGGAAAACGCCAAATTCCTGCCGCTGGAATAACCGTCGAACAAGCGGCACCGCTCCCGTAGACTGGCCTGCTGGCCCTTCTGCCATAACTTTTCCGCTAGTGGATTTCATTGCCATCGTCCTCCTATCCCTACTTGAGAGTGGCCAAAGCCATTACTTTATCTGTTGATGCTTCGTGAGCCAGGTATTCGCCTCTAATCGTCCCATTGGCCATCACCAGGACCCTGTCGCTGATATTGAGCAGCTCTTCCAGATCAGAAGAGATGACGATCACCGATATGCCTTGACTGACTAGATCCTGGATCACCCGTCGGATTTCAGCTTTAGCTCCCACATCCACGCCCCGGGTAGGCTCATCTAAGATGAGCACCTTCGGCTTGGCGTTCAGCCACCGGGCCAGCATTACCTTTTGCTGGTTGCCGCCGCTCAAATAGCGAATCTTTTGCTCCAGCCCTGGAGTGCGGATCCGCAGATCCTTTACAGAGCGGGATGCAACTTCATCGATCTCCTTTTGATCTAAGACCGCCCCGGGCTTTGTCAGCTCGTCAATAATCACTGCCGTAGAGTTCTGCCAGATATTCATATCAGAGAATATCCCAAGATTACGGCGATCCTCAGTTAGATAACCCATACCTGCTTCGATGGCTGCACGGGGACTTGTAATGTTGACGGCCTTCCCTTCCATTTCAATGGTTCCGCTGTCCGGCGGGTAGAGCCCGAATAAGCAGGTAGCCAGCTCGGTCCGGCCTGCTCCCTGGATGCCTGCTACTCCTAGGATTTCCTGCCGATGCAGGCGGAAATTGATATCCCTCAGCCCTAAAGATGCTTTATTGAGATTCTTGACTTCTAGTACAACATCGTCCTTCTTTGCTAAACTCTCCTTATGGGTCGGCAGAGGTATATCGCCTACCATCATGCTGATGATCTCAGGGATGGAGGTATCCTCGGTATTCACAGTGGCCACGTGTCTCCCGTTTCGCAAGACAGTGACACGGTCGGTAATGGTCATGATCTCACTGAGAATATGGCTGACCAGCATTATGGTAGTGCCTTCAGCCTTTAGCCGGCGCAGCACCTCAAACAGAGTCTCCACTTCACTGGGGGTCAGCGCGGCGGTCGGCTCATCCATAATAATGAACTGGCTGTTGCTGCGCAGGGCCTGAACGATGGCTGTAAGCTGGCGCATAGCCACACTCAGTTCACCGACCTTCTGTCTCGGGTTGACTTCCTGGCCAATCTGATGGAAAAGCTCAACAGTCCTTTTCTCCATAGCCGGCCAATCTGGTGTGACGCCCTTGGTAATCAGATTGCCCATGAAGACATTTTGAGCGATGGTGAGATTGCTGCACAGGGGGATCTCTTGATGAACAATGGAAATCCCCAGGTTTTGGGCATCAATAGGACTGGCTACATCTATGGATGAACCGTTCCAATATACCTGACCGGTGTCCTTGCGGTAAATTCCGCCGGTAATCTTGATCAAAGTTGATTTGCCAGCACCATTTTCGCCAACCAAGCCGTGGATCTCGCCACGGTTTATTGCAAATGACACATCGACTAAAGCATTAACGCCTCCAAACCGCTTGCTGATGTTTTGGTACCTTAAGATCTCTGTTTCGGACATGGATCACCCTCCAATACGGAAGCATACTCGTGGCGAACTAGTGCTGCTGATGCGGTACAGTCTCCTTGCAGCGCCCTGCCGATGGACGCCAGTCTTAGATTCGACTTTAATGTTACAAATACCTGCCCATAATCTCAGTTCTGCCACATTTCTTCCCACCCTTTTTCCTCCACTTCTTCCTTCACCTGGTTTTGTCAATGCCCACGGGACATAAGATGAAAAAAACCGCTGCACTACCCTGCCTCCAAATCGATGGAGCGCAGCAGCCGCAGCGGCTTTTTTTAGTTTGATACGTGATCAGAGAGGGGCTGCCTTACAGTTGCTCAGCACCTATGTAATATGCCAATCGCTGAAGCTCCAGGCTCAGGTCGGCATTGGCCACCTGCACATCCTTGGGGACATCCAGCGTCACTGGTGCAAAATTGAGTATAGCCTTCACACCAGCCTCTACCAAGGCTTTGCAGGTTTCCTGGGCTGCATCGGCCGGTACAGTGATAATCGCCAGCCTGATATCCTCCTCCGGCACAATTCTGGGGATTTCACTGACGGAATAGATAGGTATATCATCTACATACCCGCCAACCAATCCCGGATTGACATCAAACAGGGCAACCAGCTTGATGGTAAACAGAGGATCGATCTGAAAGCGGCGCCAATTATAGCGGGCGAGGGCATGGCCTAGACTGCCGACCCCCACCAGCGCCATATGGAGAGGCTCATCGAGATTGAGGATCTTACGGAGCTCATCTTGAAGAAACTCTACATCATACCCTACTCCCTGCTTGCCGAACTCGCCGAACCAAGCCAGATCCTTGCGCACCAGAGCCGGCCTTACACCGGCCCTTTTCCCGAGTTCATGGGACGATATACAAGACTCTTTACCCTTTACCTCTTCTAGCACTCTCAGGTATACGGGCAGACGCCGAATCACCGCATCGGAGATTCCCTTCCAGGCCAACTTGATTCCCCCTCCAACAGAGGTGTTCGTTCTTCCATTCTTACCCGCAGTTCTTGACCTCTAAACAACTTGCTGCAGTCCGCAGCTTATCGCTGATATCAAGGTCTGCAAACTAGAATGCTAACTCGTCCTCCAGGTAACTCACTACTTGTCCTATGGGTATCCTCACCTGTTCCATGGAATCCCGGTTCCGGACAGTCACTGCCTGATCCTCCCGGGAATCGAAGTCAAAGGTGATGCAAAACGGAGTCCCAATCTCATCCTGCCTCCGATAGCGCCTGCCGATACTTCCGGAATCGTCATAATCAACGGGGAAGTGCTTCCTTAGGGTTTCATAGAGCCCTTGAGCTTCCGATGTCAGGCTCTTCGACAGCGGGAGTACTGCTGCCTTGTAGGGCGCCAAGAAGTGATGGAGCCGCAGCACCTTTCTGGTGTCCTTTTCCAGCTTTTCCTCCTCATAGGCATCGGCCAAGAAGGCCAAGAACAGGCGGTCTACCCCCACCGACGGCTCAACGCAATAGGGCACGTACTTCTCATTGGTGAAGGGATCCACATAGCTCATGTCTTCTTTCGAGGCTTCTGCATGCTGCTTGAGATCAAAATCAGTGCGGTTGGCTATCCCCCACAGCTCTCCCCAGCCAAATGGGAAGAGATACTCGATGTCGGTGGTGGCCTTGCTGTAATGGGACAGCTCTTCCGGGGAATGCTCCCGGGTCCGGACGTTTTCAGGCTTCAGCCCCAGTTCCAGCAGCCACTGCTTGCAGAACTCTATCCAGTATTCATACCAATCCATGTCGGTCCCAGGTGCACAGAAGAATTCCAGCTCCATCTGCTCGAACTCCCGGGTCCGGAAAATGAAGTTGCCAGGGGTGATCTCATTTCTAAAGGATTTACCGATTTGGCCGATGCCAAATGGGATCTTCTTACGGGATGTACGCATTACATTCTTGAAATTGACGAAAATCCCTTGGGCTGTTTCCGGCCTGAGGTACACTTCAGATTTTGCATCTTCGGTCACACCCTGAAAGGTCTTGAACATCAGGTTGAACTGCCGAATATCGGTGAAATCATGGGCTCCGCAGCGGGGGCAAGGCAGCTTATTGGTTCTGATATATTCCGTCATCTGCTCATCTGACCAGCCATCAACTGCAGGATGATCGTCGCCGTCTTTGGCGAGATTGTCGTCAATCAGCTGATCTGCCCGGAACCTAGCTTTGCACTGGCGGCAGTCAATCAGCGGATCGCTGAACCCCGCCAGGTGCCCTGAAACCTCCCAAGTCTTGGGATTCATCAGGATGGCGGCATCCAATCCCACATTGTATTGCGATTCCTGGATAAACTTCTTCCACCAAGCTTTCTTAATATTATTCTTCAGCTCCACTCCCAAAGGGCCGTAATCCCAGGTGTTGGCCAATCCCCCATAGAGCTCGGAACCCGGGAAAACGAACCCGCGGGATTTGGAGAGTGAAACTAGCTGGTCCATGGTTTTCTCCGTCATCGTTATTTGAACTCCTTCCCAATATCTGACACTTAATCCAAAGGTCTTGCCCTATTATACCCATACACAGCTCTTCTCTGCAATTACCTGGCCTTCCTTTATCAAGGTTTTCAAGAAACGGCCAAGAGGATTCTATAGCGGAGGTGCAGAATCCTTGATGGTAGTTGAGAGCATCCTGCAGTAGTTTATTAAACGCCAAAGTCGGCAATCGAAGGAGGTAAAGATATGTCTCAAGTTACATTGGGACTGATTGTGGGCAACCGCAATTTTTTCCCTGACAGTCTCTGTGAGAATGGCAGACCGGCGGTAATTAAGGTCATGGAACAGCTGGGTATCAAGGTCATTGCCCTTTCGCCGGAAGACACAAACCTGGGGACTGTAGAAACCTGGGAGGATTCCAAGAAGTGTGCAGCGCTCTTCAAGGAGCACGGTAATGAGATCGACGGCATCTTGGTTACACTACCCAACTTCGGCGATGAGCGGGGTGTGGCCAATGCCATCCGCCTGTCCGGCCTTAAGGTGCCGGTCTTGGTCCACGCCTTCGCAGACGATGCCGCCGCGATGGGCCTTGCCAACAGAAGAGACAGCTTCTGCGGCAAGATATCAGTCTGCAATAATCTCCGTCAATACGGAATTCCCTATTCGCTGACTACCAAGCATACCGTTGCCCCTGAGGACCCAGCTTTTGCTGAGGACCTAAAGTGGTTTGCAGCAGTCTGCCGGGTTGTCAGGACCTTGAGAGGTGCCCGCTTGGGTGCCATCGGTACCCGTCCAGCCAACTTCAATACTGTCCGCTACAGTGAAAAGCTCCTGGAGGCAAGCGGAATATCCGTTGAGCCCATTGACCTGTCAGAGGTCTTCGGCAGGATTGGCCGCTTAGCTGACAGCGATGATGCTGTCCAGGCCCGCCTCAAGGACATCACTAGCTACGTTCAGACCGCGGGCGTACCCGATGCTGCCTTGATGAAGATGGCGAAGCTGGCAGTGGTCATTGATCGATGGATGAAGGACCATGACCTCATTGGTACCACCATCCAGTGCTGGACTTCCATAGAGGAGTTCTTTGGCATCGCCCCCTGCGCCGTCATGAGCATGATGAGCAACTCTCTCTTGCCCAGCGCTTGTGAAGTAGACGTACTGGGGCTCATCAGCATGCTGGCCCTTCAAGCAGCCTCCGGAAAGCCAAGTGCCATCATTGACTGGAACAACAACTATGGCGATGATCCCAACAAGCTGGTAGCTTTCCACTGCAGCAACTTCCCCAAGGACATGTTGGAAGATGCAGCCATGTCCTATCAGGACATTGTCGGCGGGACAGTCGGCAACGAGAACGCCTACGGCACGGTGCAGGGGAGAATCAAGGCGGGGCCCTTCACCTTTGCCAGGGCCAGTACCGATGATGTAAATGGGAAAATCAGGGCCTATGTCGGCCAAGGTGCATTTACCACGGATCAGCTGACGACCTTCGGCGGATACGGAGTTGCCGAAATCCCCGGGCTGCAGTGCCTCATGAAGCACATCTGCAATAACGGCTTCGAACACCATGTGGCAATCAACCAGTCCCAGGTTGCCTGTGCCCTGTATGAAGCCTTCACCACGTATCTAGGCTGGGATGTCTATTACCACAAGGGCTAATTATCCAATAGGCAGCCAGCCCATATAGTGATGGAAAGCCAAGGGGTCACCCCTTGGCTTTTTCTTTGCTGTTTTCTACGCTATTTGGTTCAGTGGTGATAGGATTCTCCCCTGATGATTGTGAACCACCGATAGAGCTGTTCCAAAAGGACCAGGCGCATCAGCTGATGGGGAAAGGTCAATGGGGAGAAGGAGAGGCGCAGGTGGGCTCCATCAATCACAGAAGCATGGAGTCCCAGGGCACCGCCGATTATAAAAACAATATGGTTCCAGCCTTCCACTCCCAGCCGGTCAATCACCGCTGCCATGGCCTCCGAGGACTCCATTTGCCCCTGTATATCTAGAGCTATAACATAGCTCCTTTCGGGAATAGCCCTTAAGATGCGTTCTGCCTCCTTGGCCTTGACCATGTCCTGCTGAGCTTGGGAATACCCGTCCCGAAAAGGTTCATCCTTCACTTCCACAATGCTTAGCTGGCAGTAAGACCGCAGCCGCTTAGCGTATTCCGCCATGCCGTCAACTAAGTAACGCTCCTTGAGCTTCCCGACTGCGATGATCGTAACCCGTACCATCCCAGCAGCACTCCTCTCGCCGGCCGCCGGAGAAGGTTGTCTTCAAGGGTTACAAGCGGGCAGTAGTTACAAATCTGTCTTCTCCCCGGAAGAAGTCAATATTCAGCTCCCCGCCGTGTCCGGCCCGTTTGACCTTGGCAACCAGTTCCTCCATGGATCGGATCTGATCACCGCCGGCGGCGATGATCAGATCGCCAGGCTGCAGCCCTGCAGCCGCGGCCGGCTCATTGGGGACTACTTCTACTATGAAAACACCGCTTTTCACCGGCAGCTTATCTCCTGTTTCCCGTTCATAACGGGCAGCAAAAACTTCATCTACGGTACCACCCAAAATACCCAACCTGAGTATCTTGCCGTGGGCAATCAGTTCTTCAGCTATGTCTCGAGCAGTGTTGATGGGAATGGCAAAACCGATGCCTTGGGCGTTCTGGATGATGGCGGTATTGATGCCCACAACCTCTCCCTTTAGATTCAGCAGAGGGCCGCCGCTGTTGCCAGGATTGATGGAGGCATCGGTTTGGATCACTCCCTCGATCTGCAGGTTATACTTGGGATCTAGGAGAAGCCCTCGGCCCAAGGCACTGACCAGCCCCAGGGTTACAGAACTCTCGAATCCATAGGGATTCCCGATGGCGATGACAAACTGCCCTACCCGCAGTTTGTCTGAATCACCTAAGGGTGCTGTGGGCAGATTCCCGCCGGAAATTCTCACCACCGCCAGATCGGTAAAGGGATCAGTCCCCACCACCCTGCCCCTGTAGGGGTCCCTTCGCTCCGGCAGGTACACCATGATCTCCGAGGCGTCGGAGATCACGTGGTTATTGGTAATTATGTGCCCATCCCCATCTATGATGACTCCGGAGCCAATCCCTTCCCTTTCCTGAATGATCTGTCCCACAAAGAAGTCGTTGACAACAGCTTTCTCTACCGTTTCTATCCGGACAACCGCCGGGCCAACCTGATCAACTACATCTACAGCAGCACTCTCCAGGCTGCGGAGGACATCAGTCCCGTTTGGAGTCTCTGCCCGCTCTTCCGCCTTAATCTCCTCAGGGCCGGGAGGTGAAGCCCCGCCGCCCCACCGCTGATCCATCCACCAACTCCCAAACAAAGCCGCAGCAGTACAGACGATCAAGACCATCAGCAGCTCCCGGGGAATCTGAAACCGCCTTCCTGACATCAGCTGTCGCCTCCCTACCAGTTTGTCTTAGTATGCCTTGGTAGGGCAAAAGACTATGCGGCAGCGGAAACGTCAGCAGCAGTTGACCAGTGCGGCTACAGCTTCCTGGAGCTCCTGCACTGCCTCTTCTGATTGAGCCTCCACATACACCCGCAATAGGGGTTCAGTCCCCGAAGGACGCACCAGGAACCAGCTGCCGTCCTCCAAGATGTATTTGGCCCCGTCGATATCAATGATTCGCTCAAGTTTTCTACCGGCAACTGTCTCGGGGTGTGTTGAAACCAACTTCTTCAGCAGGATGGTTTTCTGCTCAGCGGGATAACTCAAATCAATGCGGCTGCTGAAGACAGGCCCCACCTCTGCCATGATGCTGTCCAAGATGGAACTAAGATTCTCGCCCCACACCGCCCGCATTTCAGCAGCCAAGAGGTTAGCTAGGATACCGTCTTTCTCGGGGATGTGACCGCCGATGCTGAGGCCGCCACTCTCTTCTCCCCCGATGATGACGGGCCTTTGGCGCATATGTTCACATATATACTTAAATCCTACCGGTGTCTCCAATACCTGAAGCCCGTACTTGGCAGCCAGCCGATCGATCAAGTGTGTTGTAGCCACCGTGCGCACTACATCCCCTCTGTAGCCCCGATGCTCCACTAGATGGACCAGCAGCAGAGCAACCAATTGGTTGGGAGTAATGAACCGGCCTGTATCGTCAATGATCCCAAACCGATCGGCATCTCCATCGGTGGCCAGTCCCAAGTGGCTGCCGCTTTCCCTTACCCGTTCAGCCAGGGGCATCAGTTGAGCAGCAGTAGGTTCCGGCATGCCCCCGCCAAACAAAGGGTCACGGTTTCCCCGGATTACCTCCACCCGGCAGCCGTTGGCATTCAGCACCTCAGCCAAGTAATGGCGGCCGGAGCCGTGCATGGGATCACAGACTACCTTGAGGCCGCTTTCTGCAATTGCTTCAAAATTCACCAAGCGCCTTAGGTGTTGAAAGTACGCTTCCCGGGGGTCAATGATTTCCAGGGAGCCGTCTCGGCGGGCAGCTTCTAGATCAACCGATTCGGCGCCCTCCGCGGCCGGCAGCCCGATTCTGCCCTCGATGGCCTTGGTTATGTCGGTATCTGCCGGCCCCGCATACTCAGGTATGTATTTGATCCCATTGTATTCAGGGGGATTATGGCTGGCAGTAAACACCACGGCGCCGGCAGTCTGGAGCAGAGCAACTGCATAGGCTATGACCGGTGTGGGTGCATCATGTGGGAGCATGTACACTTTAATCCCATTGGCAATTAGTACTCTAGCTGCCTCCTCAGCAAAGCGTTCTCCCAAAAACCGGGCATCATGGCCGACTATGACGCCCCTCCCTGCCTTGGAACTGGCCAGAAGATAAGCAGCAATGGCCTGGACAACTATACGCGCATTCTCAAAGGTGAACGTGTCGCACATAACTGCCCTCCAGCCGTCGGTGCCGAACTTAATGTGATCTGTCCTGCTCGCCATAAACTCTTAAACCGCCCCACTGCCTTTATCCAGCGATTAGGGGCGGCCCCTCCTCTCTTCGATTATTGCATTGAAAGCCTATACTCGATAACAAGCTGTTACTAGAAGCCATCATTGCGTGCAGACTTCCAATAGCCGCAATAAGCTATCAATACTCGCTGATCTAGGCTGATTCCTTTCCCAGTCACCTGTATAGTAACCTTTTTCCTTTATCTTAATGTTACCCCGGCATATGGGTACCCGAACCTAGCGGCTCTGTTTCTGCCGTCTCAGCAGATAAATGAAAAACGGTGCTCCGGCTATGGCAGTAATCACTCCTACCGGCAGTTCTGCAGGAGCAAGCATTGTACGAGCCGCTGTATCGGCAAGCACAAGGAAGATGGCGCCCACCAAGCCAGCCGCAGGCAGCAGAATCCGGTGATCCGGCCCGGTCACGATCCTCACCGAGTGGGGAATGATCAGGCCCACGAAGCCGATCACGCCGCTGACCGACACTGCCGCCGCCGCCATCAGGGAGCCGGCGATAAGCAAGACGGCTTTGAGCCGCTCCACATTTACCCCTAGGTTCTGAGCTGTCTCCTCCCCAATCAGCAGTATGTTCAGCTCCCGGGAGTAAAAGAGCACCACCAAGCCCCCTAGAAGCAGATACGGGAGGCTGGCCTTGACATGGTTCCAGTTTCTGCCCGAGAGGCTGCCCATCATCCAGTAGACGATTTCCGGCATGGACTGGTTGGCAGTAACCATCAAGAACGATACTATAGCAGAAAAAAAGGAACTGACAGCGACCCCTGCCAGCAGGAGGGTACCAATGGGCACCCGCCCTCCTATCCGGGCTATGTTGTACACCAAGAAAATCGTAAGCACCGCACCCAGAAAGGCAAGCAAAGTTACGATGGAGAGGCCAAAATCAAAATATCTGGTCCGCAGGAGTATGCCAATAGTGGCACCGACAGAAGCTCCCGCTGATACGCCGATAATATAAGGATCAGCCATGGAATTCTGCAGCAGCCCCTGATATGTTGCGCCGGCCATAGCTAATCCGCCGCCGACGATTACCGCCAGGGCGATGCGGGGCAGCCGCACCTGAAAGACGATCATTCTGTAGGACGGGGGCCACCTGTCCAGCTGATCATCCATTCCAAAGAGGTGCTGGATCAGCATCTGCGCCACCTCGGCAGCATTAATATCAGCTGGGCCCACTGCGGCTGACAGGACAGCCACGAAAAGCAGCAAGAGACCCAGGGCCAGGATAGTGAGTGCCCACTTTTTCCCCCGACTGCTGAATCTTCTGCTCAATACTCGATCCCCTTTCGCACCTTAACACCACGGTCGTAGGGGTGCCTGACTAAGCGCATTTCCGTCACCAGATCTGCAACAGCCACCAGCTCCGGCGGCATGCTGCGCCCCGTGAGGATAATCTCTACATGCTTGGGCCGCCCGCTGATTAGATCCACAACCCTCTCTGCCTGGATTAACCCGACTTCGACTGCATGGCTGATTTCATCTAGAATCACCAGATCATAGGAACCGCCGTTAACGGCCTGACACACCTCGGACCACCCTGCTTCAGCCAATGCCAGTTCTTCCCTGGTGGGCTCCCGATTGATAATAAACTCCCCTGTACCCAGCTGGCTGATAGTCAGCTGAGGAGCCAGCCGCGGAGCAGCCCAGTGTTCTCCGGATTCTTGCCCCTTAATGAACTGGGCCATGTAGACCTTAAGCTCGCGGCCCACAGCCCGCAGGGCCTGTCCCAAGGCCGCGGTGGTCTTGCCTTTGCCGTCCCCAGTATATACTTGGACAAGGCCAAATTCTAGATGATGGTCTCCTGATGCCATGTTAGTCTCCTCCTGAAAGCTGTCTATACTCCCCAGCTCCGGCCTCCCCAGGAAGCTCTGAGCTCTTTAAGAACCCCTCTCACTGGCGGCCGGAAACCAGCACCTGCACCTGGGGCTTGCCGGTCAAGGGATTGGGGTAGACAGCAATATCTACCCCGTATACACCGGCAAGGATCTCGCCCTTGATGACCTCTTCTGCAGAACCGTCGGCCACCACCGCGCCCTGTGCAAGCAGGAGCAGCTGATCGCAATACTCAGCCGCCAAGTCCAAGTCATGCAGAACCACAACGGTTATCAGTCCATGCTGGCTGGTCAGCTGCCGGAGCAGTTGGAAGATCTCCACCTCGTGGTTAATATCCAAAGAGGCGGTAGGTTCATCCAGAAGCAGCACCTTGGGCTCCTGAGCCAGGGCTCTCGCCACAATCACCCGCTGCCGCTCTCCCCCAGAAAGCTCTGTCATGGGCCGCTCAGCAAGGGACAGGACACTGGTGGCCGCCATGGCTGCCTCAATGATTTCCCGGTCCTGGTGCGACATCGATTGAAACCGGCGCAGGTAGGGGCTGCGACCCATCTCTACGATGTCTTGAACAGTGAACTCAAAGTCAATTTGAGTTTCCTGGGGCACCACCGCCATTGTTCTCGCTAAGGTTCGAGGGGGCCAATCAGCAGTGTCCCGGCCGTCGATCAAGACCCGCCCCCGGCCAGGCACCAGGAGCCTGGCAATGATTTTCAGGAGCGTGGTCTTGCCGGAGCCGTTGGGCCCTATGATCCCCAGCATTTCCCCGGCCTTAACTGAGAAGCTGACATCCCGTAGGATAGGCCGCTGGCCGTAGCTGAAACTGACATTGTCAACAACCAGTTTTCTTGCCATTAGCTGCCCACCGTTTCTTAGAATCGTTCAGGATGCAGTATCTTAGCCAATTCCACCAGGGCATCGGCAAGCCTCGGAGTTGTCCGCACGAAAGGTTCAGAGTCTATTGCTACTACTCGCCCCTGCTTGACTGCCTTGATCGTCTGCCAGGCAGTGCGGTTCATCACTTCCTCTTCATAAGGCCAAGTGAGCAAAATTACATCGGGATCCCTTTCCACCACCAACTCACTGCTGTACTCAACCCAGGCGCCGGGAGCATCTGCTGCCAAGTTGCGGCCGCCAGCCAGTTCAATCAACTCCTGCATAAAGCTGCCGGGGCCGCAGGTCATCAGCGGCTCATCCCAGATCTCCACAAACACCAGCAGCCGATCTTCTTCACTGAGTCCTCCCACAGCATCCTGTACAAAGCGGACCTTATCCTTCATCTCCGCCACTACCTCTTGGGCCTCTTCCTGGGCTCCAGTGGCTTCACCTAGAAGCAGCATTGCATCCATCACTTCATGGACATTGGCTGGATCGATGGCCAAGACCGGCAAACCCAGCTCATCTAGTTTCTGGATATGGGTTCTAACTAACTGGGCATCCCCGATAATCAGATCGGGCTCTAGAATCAGGATCTGTTCGAAGTTTAAGTGCAAGGCATCTCCGATGATGGGCTTTTCCTGGGCTTCCGGAGGGTAGTTGCTATAGTCGCTCACTCCCACCACCCTATCACCTAAACCTAAGGCATACAGGTTCTCGGTAACACTGGGCGCCAGAGCAATTAGTCTCTGCGGAGCCTGGTCTATCCTTATCTCCCTGCCCAAGCCGTCGACTATGACGACGGGAAATCCTGCGGCCTGCATAGGGACAGCACCCAATACCAGCAGGCACATCAAAACAACAAAAACCCCCGATAGGGAACCAGCCAACTTTTGCTTTAGAAACTGCATGATTATCACCTCTTGGATTTTTGTTACTCCCTGTAAATGGTCAAAAAAAGTCCTCTTCCCAGTCAGGTCAGAGGACCCAGGCCAACTGGCGTACATCATCATTCATACCGCCAAGTTCCCGTGCACCATCCCCTTTCCGCGCAGGGTTACTGGTTCATCCTTAGGCAGGTCTCCTGGCTGCCGGATCATCACTCCGCCAACGCCTTCCCCGCATCTTTCAGCAAGTGGCTGATGGCAGCTTCCCGGCGACAGTGGCGCGACCGCGTGGTCACGAGCTGTACTGCTCGCCCAACTTCCCTATTCTCCCCAGATAAGGGGCACCTAAGGTTCAGAATTCACTTGTTAGATATAGGAGCCGCATAGCACCCCGCGTACTCCCATTGGATTATTCGGCAGCATACCGCCAAATCCTGCCGGACCAGCCTTCCCCTTCCAACTACAATGCACCGGGCTGCAGCAATATACCCAGCCCCAGCTAGCGGTTCACCGCAGTCTTGCGCAGCTTGCGTACCAGGCGGATCTCATCTCCATATTCAGGATAATCATCCACCGGGGTTTCCAGGATAATGGGCAGACTGCCCAGCACTGGATGATTGACTATTGCACCAATGCCTTCCATGCCCAAAGTCCCCTGGCCAATCTTGGCATGCCGGTCAATATGGCTGCTCAGCCCTTGTTTGGAATCATTAAGATGCAGCATCTTCATCCGTTCCAGGCCTAGGTGCCCATCAAACTCTTCTACGAACTCATCAATGCCCTCAGTCCTTGTAAGGTCATAACCCGCGGCCAGCAGGTGGGCACTATCGAGGCAAACGCCCATCTTGTCCGGCCAGTCTAACCGGGCAAAGATCTCACGGAGCTCCTGCAGGTCTCTGCCGATTTCTGTCCCATGGCCCGCCATGGTCTCCAACAGCACAATGGGCTGATCTTCATGATACCGCTCAAACGCATAGCTTAGTGCACCGACAATCCGGTCAATACCTGCATCCTTTCCATCCCCTAGGTGGCTGCCGGGATGGAGGATGAGAAAATCCACCTGGGCGGGGGCAAAGCGCTGCAAATCCTCCAGCAGGGTCTCTTTGCCGAACTCATGGATATCTGGACGGTTGGTGGCAAGGTTTATGGTATAGGGCATGTGGCCTGCAGTGCACCTAATTTCTCCCTCCGTCCGATGCTGGAGAAACTCCTCGATCTCTTCTTCCCCGATATGCCGCGCCCTCCCGCCCCGGGGATTGCGGGTAAAAAACTGAAACGCATTGGCATCAATAGACTTAGCCAGCTCCACTGCAGCTGGCATCCCTTTTGCGATGGTCAGATGTGCACCGATAATCATTTTTCCTCCATAGATTTCCAGGTGAGCAGCACTCTACCAGTATTGTATTCCATTCTTACCGCAATACTATACTTGGGCAAACCCCAATGAGCTCAGACGCGGGGTGAAAACCAATAGAGGAGGCGCCGTCACTTGGCCAAATCGAAACGCGAACAGCAGAATCAACAAAACCAGCAGGTCTCGCAGCAGGCTCGACAGGCACAGCAGGCCCGGCAGGCGCAGCAGGCTCAGCAGAGAGGTCAGCAGCAGATACAGTATGAATTTGCCCAGCCGCTGACCGGACCTCAGAATCAGGCGCAGCAGAACCAGCAGCAGACTGCGGTGCAGGCTCAGCAGCAGGCCCAACAGGCTCAGCAGGCCCGACAGAGGGCTAAGCAGCAGGCACAATACGAGTTCGGCCAGCCGCTGACCGGCACTCAGAATCAGAGGCAGCAGAATCAACAGGCAAGCCAGATGGCACAGCAGAAAGCGCAGCAGCGACCCCAGAATCAGCCGTAACGAGACGAACACCTGAAATCAAAGCTGGAAACGTGAACTCGTAAAGCAGTCTCTCGACAGCCGGAGAGCCGTGACTATGCTCTCCGGCTTCCCCCTTGATAGGAGGCTTCACCTTTTCATGGCGGAGAAAAACCAACTGCACCGCCCCAAAGACAACAAGCTAAAACACTGCCGAGCATGGCTGGAGACCACGCTGCTGGTCAAATCCGATGCCAGAACGCTGAGTTCAGCCGGACTCTTGGCTGGAGAAATACTCCTGCTTGCCGCTGCCGGCCTTTGGAGTGCTGGAACCCTGCTCAGTCTCGAGGGTCCGCTGACTCTGCGCCTCGCCGCTGTCCTGAAAGGTATAGTCCCGCGGCTTCCTCTGCTGGCATTCGGCATCTTGATCTCTCTAGCAGCTGCCCATATGGCCCAATGGGGCGAGCGGCATTACCGGCGCGGCCGGATGGCTGCCGCTGCTGCTTTGGTGCCTGTGCTTCCGATCATTCTCGGCGCTCTCCTCATCCAGCCCCTCTTGGCTGCGGCACCTCTCCTCATTTTGATGGCCCTCTGGGCAGCAGCTGAGCTTTGGTGGCAAGTATTCCTGTACCTCTTGCGGCGGTTGGCTACCTTCGATTACTGGGCCCAACTGGAGCTGGAAAGCACAGGGCCTGAACGGGACCGCGGCTCTGATCTCAGGGCTCACCGTGAATACTTGGAGGCCAAGAAAACCGCCCTCATGGAACGGAAACTCCGCTGGCAGGCCATGGCCGGCAGCAGCGATCCCGGAAAGACAACGGACGCAGCACTTGCTGCCGATGCCGAGGCTCCATTACCCGCTAGGCCTATGGCCCGGCTGACTCCCAGGGCCATGATTACCTTGGCAATCTGCTGCCTCTTGGCTCTAGGCGGCATCCTTTGGCGGCTGGAAAGCAACAAAGTCCAGGTATCCCTCCCTGGACCTGCAGGTGTACCGGTCGAACCCCCTCAGGTTGTCTTCTGGTATCAGGCGGAGGATCTAGAAGCATCCTTGCTGCAAGACCTAGTCACCGCCTATAATCAACAGACCCATGACCTAGCTGCTGCCCCCGCCGTTATCGGCATAAATCAAAGCGGCGACCTGGCCTTAGCGATTTTCCACGCCCAGCTGTCGGATCAAACCCCAGACATTATGCTGCTGCCCAAAGACTTGGCGGTACAGCTCTACACCCGCTGGCGCTCACCGGCCTGGGAATCCGAATCTGCCAGTCCCCTCTTCTCCCTATGGCCAGATCGCCCCTGGCGGCAGCGGCTGGCCCTCATCATCTCCCCAACCACCAAGTTCCCTAGGCAGGCCCAATCCTTTGCCGCCTACCTCTATGACCAACTGAGTGAACAGTGACAAAGGCCTGCAAGCATCTGCTATGAGCTGCTGCCTTTGATTTCTTGGATGAGCGCGGGTACAATCTCCTCTACTTTTCCCACTATCCCGTAGGTGGCTATACTGAAGATCGGCGCATCGGGATCGCTGTTGATGGCCACAATGATGTCAGAAGACTGCATGCCGACGATATGCTGAACAGCACCGCTGATGCCGCAGGCAATATAGATTTTCGGTGCCACTGTCCGCCCGGTTTGTCCCACCTGGTGGGGATAGCTCACCCAGCCGGCATCTACCACCGATCTGCTGGCACCAACCGCTGCTCCCAACACAGAAGCCAGCTCCTCAATCAGGCAGAAGTTCTCCGGGCTCCCCAGTCCCCGTCCGCCGGCCACAACGATATCTGCTTCAGCCAAATTGGGGCCCGTGCCCTTCTCATCAACTACTTCGAGAATGCGCTGCCATGGCACAAGGGGCGGCAGCTCCAAAGCAACTGTCTGCCCCTGGCGGCCGGGCTGGCGGACAGGCTGTTGGAATACCTTAGGCCTAACTGTTGCCATCTGAGGCCTATGGTGGGGGCAGCGAATAGTCGCCATCAAGTTGCCGCCAAACGCAGGGCGGGTTTGCAGCAAATTACCATCTTCATCGAGAGCAAAACCGGTGCAGTCCGCGGTCAGCCCGGTCTTCAGCTCAGCCGCTGCTCGGGGAGCTAGAGAACGGCCGTTGGCAGTGCCTCCGATGAGAAGAATCCCCGGCCGATATTGCTTAACTGCGTGCACCATCACTTGAGCATAAAGATCATCTCGGTAATCTTTAAGCTCCGGAGCACTGCCCACATAAACCCGATCAGCGCCAAACTCGATCAACTCTTCGGCAAGATGATCCAAATCATCACCCAGGAGCAGGCAGGCTAGTGACGCTCCCAGCTGTGATGCCAGCTTCCGGCCTTCACCCAAGAGTTCCAACACCACATCCAGCAGCTTGCCGTCTTTCTGTTCAGCAAATACCCATACATCTGCCGCCCCATCATCGGGCTCAGGCCGCGGAGACGCCTCTTCCTTCCCAGCGGTATAAATGGCTTCTGTAGGACAGGCCTCTACACAAGCGCCGCAAATAGTGCATTCCTCACTAAACTCGGGGCCGCCAGCTCCCATGGTGATAGCATCGTAGGGACATGCCTCTTCACAGGCCCCGCAAATAGTAC
>LSQX01108887.1_pt2 | contig 44118 bp, 38 predicted proteins | sample 654561 | NCBI WGS metagenome assembly LSQX01 (sample SAMN04489861, study PRJNA283612) | anaerobic digester metagenome | isolation source: 4 biogas reactors fed with cattle manure at either 37C or 55C with and... | place: Denmark: Kongens Lyngby | collected 2014 | reverse complement strand
ATTGGTCCTTTTGAAGTTGAAAGTGCTTTGATCGCGCACCCCGCCGTATTGGAATGTGCGGTTACTGCAGTACCCGATGAAATCAGGGGCCAGGTGGTTAAGGCCACCGTGGTCTTGGCAAAGGGGTATCAAGGTAGCGATGAGCTTGTTAAGCAGTTGCAGGCCCATGTCAAAAAGGTTACCGCACCCTATAAGTATCCACGGGTGGTGGAATTTGTCGAGGAACTTCCCAAGACCATCAGCGGAAAGATTAAAAGAAATATGATCAGGCAGAGAGATGCATAAAATAAGAAAAATTTTATGTATGTGAAGCAACGCCATCGAATAAACCTTCAAGGGCTTCTTGCGCCCTGAGCGCATAGTGAAGCCCTTTTTGCTGTTCAATCCTGCACATCACTGAAATTATTGTCGAAATCTTGGGTAAGCGTACCAATTCTGTGGTATGATAAATGTGGTGATAAACCATGACGCACGACAACCAGCAGATGTAATTTGGGGGGGATATCGTGTCCCGGTTTCTGTATGGCTTTGGAATGGTTATTCTATATTTTGTAGTGTTTATTGGCATAATCATTCCCATACGAAAGCTGTTTTCTACAAAGAGTGAAAAGTTTCGAAAGACGCTTCATATGGGGGCGCTTTTTTCCATATTTGTGTTTCTGTATGCCTTCAAGTTTTGGTGGCATGCTGTAATAGCCTGCCTAATCCTCATCATTATCATATTCCCAGTTCTCCACTTCGCCGAAAGGCTTAAGGGATATTCGACGTTGCTTGTTCAACGAAAGCCCAATGAAGTGAAATGGAGTATGATTCAAATATTCACGGCTTTTAGTATTGTATTAACGGTGGGCTGGGGTCTGTTCAATTCACGATATCTTGCTTTGGCAAGCTTGTTCACCTGGGGGTTCGGTGATGCGGCAGCAGCATTGGTAGGCAAACGATTTGGCAAACGCAAACTTCGGGGGCGCCTAATCGAAGGTGTGAAATCAGTTGAAGGCAGCGTTGCCATGGCACTGGTAGCATTCGTTGCCTGTGCGATTGTATTGTTTGTCAAAGGTGAAACACCTTGGTATATCAGTCTCATTGCAGCGGGGGCAGCGGCTGTTGTTGCTTCCATAGTCGAACTATACACCCGCAATGGTGCAGATACAATTACCTGCCCCCTTGCGGCACTTGTTGTTTTGTCTGTGATATTATGGGCGTTTGGAGGTATAACACCGGTATGGATGTAAGCAATAAACGTGGTAGCAGAACACTTCTTGCCTCCGTATTACTCAGCGCACCTGGCCCATTGGTTTTGGGTCTGGGCTTGCTTGTGGGAAGTTCCACCACACAAATAGCTGATTTTGTGCGACGCACTGTTGAACTTGCGGCAACCATTATTTCCTGGTGTGTCTTTCGTACAACGTCAGACCTCCCGAAAGACGATGAAAAGCGCGTCCGGCTAGAGGACCGTGTTGATATGGTTGTGGGTATCGCAATGATTGTATCCGGTGTAGCTATGGGGTGTCTGGCCGTTATTGGCCTTATCCATCCGGCCGAAAAGGGAAATGTAACTCCTGCATTAATCATCGCAGCTCTGGGCGTCATCAGTAACGGTATTCTTGCAATGAACTATACGGTAGTCAACAAAAAAACACCGAATGATGTCATAAAAGCGCAAAGGGCTTTATACCGCACGAAAACGGTTGTGGACGGTTGCGTTTGCTGTGCACTTGCTACAGTCATGCTGCTAACAGGAAACGTGGCCAGGTTTGCAGATTTTGCGGGTGGGCTTGCCGTTACTGCAGTATTAATCCTTAATGGACTTAAGTTGTTAACCCGAAGGTTAGCGAAAAGAAAGTAGGAACCGAGGTTTCAGTAATGGTCCTTAGTAGGCAAAGTATGTCTGGTGGCTTGCTCAATATACTCGTTACTGTAAAGGAATTAAAGCCGTAAGGTTTGAAAAAAGGCGGCAGAAATGCTATAATCGGCTGGAGTGTAAGGATATCCTGACGTTTACTCAGGAAAAAAGACAATGATGAGCGACCAGCATCGATAATGTTTGTCCCTTAATTTAGGATGACCTGCAAGTTTGCCGGGTAAAAATACATAATAAAGGAGAATGAACATGATACGCAATCCAGTACTTCCGGGTTTTAATCCCGATCCAGCAATCATCCGGGTTGGCGATGATTATTATATTGCCACATCATCCTTCGAATGGTTTCCTGGAATTCCAATTTACCACTCGAAGGACCTTGTTCACTGGAAATTGGTGGATTATGCATTGAAAACGAAAAAGCTTATCGATCTAACCTGTCTGCCGCCTTCAAAAGGCGTTTGGGCGCCATGCTTAAGCTATTGTGAAGCTGAAAAGCGTTTCTATTTAATTTATTCCAATGTATACAACTCAAATGAATTGCAATTTGATGTAGATAACTTTCTTATATGGTCAGACAGCATACATGGGCCGTGGAGCGATCCCGTATATATCAATTCCAGTGGTTTTGATCCCTCCCTGTTTCATGATGATGACGGTAGAAAATGGGTTATGAACCAAGAACGTGATTTTCGCCCCGGACACCAGATGATGCGGCCAATTGTCTTACAGGAGTATTGCCCACATCAAAGGAAACTGATTGGCAGTCCCGTACGACTTACCTATGGTGCCACTAAACGTGGGTTTACCGAAGCACCGCATATTTATAAGCGTAACGGTTGGTATTATCTTATGACGGCTGAAGGGGGAACAGGTTACGGTCATTGTGTGGCCATGCTTCGAAGTAAAGAGATTACAGGCCCATATGAAAGCGACCCGAATAACCCGGTCATTAATTCATGTACGCAAGAGTTTACCATGCGTCCAGAAATAAACTACGCCATGACGGATTTATATAATCCTGACGTGATTCTTCAGAAAGCTGGACATGGGTCGTTGGTAGAAACACAAACGGGTGAATGGTACGTCGCTCATTTATGTGGCAGGCCCGTACTGCCCCAAATGAGGTGTGTTCTTGGTCGTGAAACCGCAATTCAGAAAGTAGAGTGGACGGATGATGGTTGGCTGCGTATGGCGGATGGTACCAATATCGCCAAAGATACGGTACCTGCTCCTCGTCTGCCTGCCCACCCGTTTCCAAAAGAAAATCCTCGCTGTGATTTTGATAGCCCGACTTTAGACCTGCATTTTTGCACACCTCGCAATGAGATAACTCCAGACTGGGCAAATCTGACGGCGCGCCCAGGGCATTTGCGCCTGCGTGGTAGGGAGTCTCTGACCAGCAACCATCATCCCAGCCTGATAGCCAGGCGGCTGACTTCTCTTCATGCGACAGTAACGACCAAAATGGAGTTTTCAGCAGACTCGTATCTGCACCTTGCCGGGCTTACATTCTACTATGAATCCTCTAATTATTACTGCATTGTTAAAACCTACAGTGAGGAGCTCCAAAGCAATATTGTGACTGTTAATGGGCTTGTAAACAAAACCTATGTGGATGGTGACAATGCCTATGCGGTGGTGGATAAGGATGCCCCGATATATCTTAGGGCGCAGGCTAAAGAGGATCGTCTGCAGTTTTCATATAGTACCGATGGCAAAGAATTCACAGATCTGGGACCTGCATTTGATCTGACCACGCTATCGGATGAAGCCAGCTGTTTTGGTGAGTTTACGGGTACTTTTGTTGGTGTTTTTGCACAAGACAGCCATACACGTGAAAAATATGCTGACTTTGACTACTTTGAATATTCTGAATAGAAAGATAGAAACGGCAGGTTGTTCTGCTTCAGCCAAACGAGTGTCGGTTACAAACGAGCGTCGATAAAAAAGAGCCAGGGAATTGTTTCCTGGCTCTTTTCTCATGACAAATTTCAGCGGAGGCTTCTGCATTCCAAATAGAATCGCTTGTCTTCGGCATCGCCCATTGAGAAGGTCTTCCTCGGAAGAGTGCCGTCCAAAATGACAGTTTTAAACAGATCCTTCTTTTCCATTGGTGATAGGATAAATCCCATATTTGCTTCTTGTCTGCCCAGCTTTTCAATAACATCTTCGCCATGTACATAATCAATTTCAATGGTTGGGTTACTTTTCAGATAATCATCGAGGAAATGCTGAAGAGTAGCCACGTCCAGGTTGAAGCAAGGTTTGTCCGCCCACAGATAACCTGTTTTATCTCCATGAACAAACGTAATGATGTGGCGTTCCGAAGAGTTGGCAGGAACTTCGGTGAAATTTGTGATATACTCGTAACCGCATTGAATTCCTTGTTCAGCATAAAACTTTACAAAAGCAGATAGCAGTCTTGCGCTGTCCACATGGAAAAGCAAACGGTGAATGGGTTCAAAATCAAGCCCTTCATCGTGAACATTGACCAGTTCCACCAATGCAAAACGCGCGGGATGGTTTTCACTATCAACCTTTGAGAGTGAAAGCTTTAACCGTTCCCAGCAGGATTTTGCGGTTGCCAGAGAATGGTTCCCGTCACCGACTGCAAATAGCAACGGATTCATCGATGGATCCACATCGTATTTTTGGGAGAAGGTTTTATTCGATTTCAGGTAGATCAGGCTCTGGAAGATTTCCTCCAGTATTTTCACATCATTTACCTGGTAGCCTTCGATTCGGCCAGAATTCATCATCAGGTCAAAGGAATAAAGCCTGTTCATTTTTTCTTTATACAGGGCAAGAGGCTCGATAACCTTTGCATCGGGATCGTCAATGAGCAGCATGATATGGGGAAGCTCAAGGCATGCATTCTCACGAATGCGGATCCGTGGTGGCAGCCTGTCCAAGATGGTTCCTTCGGTGGCACGGATCAAGCTTTGCGATCCTTGTGTAAAATCATATTGTTCAAGGTCAACAGCACAAACCAGTCCTTTCCTGGTTTTTCCACTGCGCGTTGTTCTTTCAACGTAGACCATGGTATTATTCAGTTCATAAAAGGTTCCTTCTTCCAGGTAGTCACACATGGCCTGATTGATGTTATTAATTCTTTGCTGTTTTTCCTCGTCTGTCTCCCGCTCCAGATAAACCTCGGGGAAGATTAAATGCAATGTAGATGGAGCATTGCCTACAAATTCATCGGTATTATGCCAATATTCCGGTTCAGAAGTATATTGATCGCAGGCCACAACGGCCCATTTCTGCATGTCAGTTCCCTTCCTGGGAAGTAGTATCGACCGGATATCCAATCCAAGTTCGTTGAAAAAACGCTCGACCATTCAAGATCCCCCTTGTAAATAAGATGAGAAGCCAAGTCAATCCAGTTGCTGTTGCCTCTCAGTTACCATAAACCACAACGTCAATTTTAATGGAATATGTAATTTTAGTCAAATTAAAAATGGCGCATTCTTTTTTTGAATTCTGAAATAATAAGACTGTAGCGACGCAAGGAATAGTGCATTTTAAGGGAGCCAACATGCTTTATTGGTCCGAGATTTTGGGTGCATCGGTTTATAGGAACGATAAAAATATCGGGAATGTTGAAAACCTCATGCTTCATCCAGAAGAGAAGATCATTGCAGGTTTCTTGTTGGAAAGAAGAAATCGCGATATCCGGTACAGGTACTTTCCTTACAGCCAAATTGAGACAATGAAGCGGGACAGGATCGATTTGAAGGGATCGATGGAACTGAAAACACTGACCAAGGCTGATGGAAAACAGTATATGTTCTGTGAAGATTTCCTCAAGAAAACGATTCAGGACGATAAAGGGGAGTGGATTGGGCGTGTGGCAGATTTCGGGTTTGATCCATCCAATGGATTTGTACGGGATATGATTTTTTCCGGCAGTTTTGTTGAAGACATGTGGATTGGAAGAAAAAGAATGCCAGTTTTATACCAGGTGGAATTTTCAAGGGAATTCATCACCATCGATAAAGAAACCCGGGAAGAAATAACAGGCCTGAACAAAGGACTGAGGCAATGGCTGAAATAGATGAGATGATAAAGGGAACTAAAAGGAACTATAAGGAATTAACCGGATTACGTGGCAAACAAAGGAGGCTATAGACATGAGAAACAAATTTTCAAGTGGGATGTTGATTGGCGGTATTGTAGGAGCGACGATGTCAATGATAATGAATCATGATATCGATATAAATCGAACGAGGAAGCGTATGTTGCGCATGGGAAAAAGCATGTACAAAAAATCCAGACGCCTTGTGTCGGATATCATCGACATAATGCATTAATCGTTAAATCTTCCCTTTTGAACCTTTTCTCAATAAGCATACCAATATATTTGGGATTGAGAAAAGGTACATACCCGTGAGGATTATTGGAGGTGCCTGGTGAAGGCAGGTCAGTGGATTCGGATAGGTATATTAACAGCCCTCTGTGCAGGGTTGATTTTTTTTGTTATAAAATATGGAAAACAATTTTTTCAGGCGTTACATCCTCTTGGGTTCGGAATCATAATTGCCTATATCCTCCTGCCATTGGTTGAAACCCTTGACAGGCTAAAAGTTTCCAGAACCATCAGCATTCTGACTTCGTTTATTTTAAGCATGATCATTATTTCAGTGGTTTTGCTTATGATCATTCCGATTTTTGTAGACAATATCAAAGAGCTGACAGCCGTCCTGCCCGGAATGTTTGATGAAGCTTTTAAAAAAGTTGAAATATTCATAAAAGGAAACATTCCATCAAGCTGGCAACCGGAAATCCTGAAAGAAGTGGATAATAGCCTGATAAAAATCCAAGACAGTCTGACACGGGCGATGTACAATTTCATAACTTCACTGCCGGGGACGATATCTTTCGTATTGGATGTATTGTTGGGATGGATTTTGTCATTTTATATTTTAAAGGATAAAGAACAACTTGTTAGCGGTCTTAAGTATTTCTTTCCCAAATCCATCCGGGGGGAAATGGTATGCTTTTTCAGAGACATTCACCGGGTCGTCCTGCGATTTATACAGGGTCAGGTTTTAATTGCCATTATCATTTCCATTATCGAAACCTTAGGTCTTTATTTAATAGGAATGCCTTACGCAACGCTATTGGGCTTTATTGGGGGGATGTCCAATATTATTCCTTACTTCGGGCCCTATATCGGCGCGATTCCAGCCCTCGCTGTTGCCCTGACGATATCGCCATGGAAAGCCTTATGGACCGCGGCTGTTTTTTTTGTTGTTCAACAGTTGGATAATATTTACCTGTCTCCGAGAATAATGGAAGGCAAACTGAGGCTACACCCTGTTGTAACGATGCTGGCCGTTATCGTCGGAGGCAAAATGTTTGGCGTGTGGGGCCTTTTGTTTGGTGTTCCGCTGGTGGCCATGCTGAAGGTACTGCTTAAAAGAGTGCACAGGATAGTGGCAGGCTGAAAACGGTAAGTCTCCCTGTTCAAACGGGTGGTTAACTCACGCCATCTGTGGCTCACCGAAGTACAATTCTTATTTTTGAAATATTTTGAATACCTGAGGTAGCTTTTTTGTGATAAAATAATGTGAAGATATTGCCTGATGCATCACACCATAGGGAAAGAAACAAAAAAATGTAATGTAAGATTACGATGGTGGGTTGAGGGCAGAACAGGGTATGATCGCTCAAGTTATCGTGTATAAGCATGGTTTATCGGGAGGAGAAGTTATGATGAAGCGCAAAATTAAAACACTTAATTATAACCCTGCCTTAAAGGGGATGGCTGCCTTTGTACCTGATGTGGTTTTTTCCAATGCAGGCGGGGTGGAGCTTAAAATGCAGATGATAAAACCATGGGAGGATCAGGATAATCCGGTTAAGCAGAAAAGGCCTTTGATCGTATTTCTTCAGGGCAGCGCATGGACTTTTCCTGATGTAAACTATGAAATTCCACAGCTGGCTGAGTTTGCACGGAAGGGATATGTTGTGGCTACGATTACCCACCGAAATTACCAAGATGGATACCCTGCTCCTGCGTTTTTGCAGGATGCAAAAACAGCAATCCGGTTCCTGCGGAAAAATGCAGACGAATACAATATCGATCCAAATCGTATCTGTTTTTGGGGAACATCCTCCGGTGGTAACACAGCGCTACTTGTTGCGCTGACAGGGGATGATCCCAGGTACAAAACCGAAGAGTATGCAGAGCATTCAGACAGTGTTAAGGTTGCTGTAGCATGCTTCGGCCCTACGAATTTGGTGCGCCTTGCAAAAATAGTTGCAGAGAGTGACGAACCATCCTTGTTTGAGGGACTTGCCGGCGGAAAACTGTCGGATCATATGGAGCTGATAGAAGATCTTAGCCCCATCCTGATCCTGAAGAAAAACAGGGAATATCCTCCGATCCTCCTGCTCCACGGTGATGCGGATATGCTTGTTCCTTATGATGAAAGCGTGAACATGTACAATGCCTTGCTGGATGGCGGATATGATGCGGAAATGATCCGGGTTAAGAACGCTCCACATGAGCATTCCTTCTGGAGCCCCGAACTGATAGACGTCATTGCGGATTTTATTGAGAGAAAGATATAAATGTAGGGCTGATTTTTCCTCACATTTTGCTAAATAGTATCGATTGAGGAAATAATCCGAAAAGAAACTTAATACTGATGAAGGAGCCACTGAATAAATGGAGATTACCCACGGGCTTTTAAAGCCCGTTAATGAAACCAAATACCTTTCTGCAGAAAACTGTTATCGTTACAGGCCCATTCTCAGGTATTTTTTTGATCAGTACGAAAAGATCAATTACTGGATGTACAAGGAAGAAGTGCATGCAGAGCTTATTAAGCATGAAGCTTTCCGAGAATATACCATCGACCAGTGCAGGCAGGATTTGGATACACTGGTTGCATGGGGGAATCTTGTGCCTGTACAGGACACATCAAAGGTTACCACGGTGGAAGAATTCAAAAACAAGCAATTCCGCTACAGGCTGTCGGAATACTCTGTTGAAATTGAAAGGCTTACGATACGGCTTGAAAATCTGCATATTGAAGGCGCTTCTTTGGAATCAACGCTATTTGAAAAGCTGCTTCAGGCCATCCGGAAAATGAAAGCTCTGGCTGAAGAGGATCATAAAACCGCAGGTCCGTGGTGGCGCGATCTGAACAACGATTTCCGGCGGTTAAACCAGAATTATCAGGACTATATGAGCACGTTCCACAGCCTGAAGGCTGAAGAGATAATGCGAACAAAGGCCTTTCTTGTTTACAAGGACAAGCTGGTGGAATATTTACGTGAATTTGTGAAAGAACTTCAAAGGGTTGCAGGCGTTATCGAAAAAGAATTAAAGCAGCTGGATCGAACGGTCATTAACAGGGTTTTGGATCTGGCTGTTGAATATGAACTATCCATACCGCGCATGGATATGCAGCTTGATCAGAAACAGCTTGAGGACAATATATACGGTAAATGGAAAAGCTTCAGTACATGGTTTCTGGGGGACGGGAACAGGGAAAGCGAAGTGGTCAGGCTTTTTGAGATTACCAACGAGATCATTCGAAAGATCACACGGTATGCGGCACAAATTGTTGAAAGCCGGACAAGTGCTTCGAACCGGAAGGAAGAGTATAAGCGCCTGGCTGAAATGTTTATGAAAAGCGGAGACATGGATGAAGCCCACAAGCTATCCTCGGTCGTATTCGGAATCTTTCGGACAAGGCATATCCAAGGAGATTTTCTAAGGAGCACGGATAGTATTCAAAGCGGAGTTTATGACGAACCGGCCTTTGAGCTTACGCTTCGACCAAAGGTTCGTATCTATCGAGAAAAAATGCAAAGAAGTCCGATCAGGAGCAGGAAAGCTGAAAAGGAAAAGCAGTACCGTGAATATGTCCGACGTGCCCGGGAGGAGCAGGAAGCCATGAACGGATACATTCAGAACAATGAAATTGACATATCAGCATTGCCTGTCATCCCACCTCATATACGCACAATGCTGCTTTCCTGGATCGCCAAGGCTTGTATTGCATCGGATCATAAAGTAAAAACAAACACAGGACATGTGGTTACCGTTATTCAGCCCACGAGTAATAAACGCTGTGTTCTGCGTTGCCATGACGGCGAACTGGACATGCCTGCCTATAAACTGATAATAACAGAGGACCCGCAGTAGGAAGGAAGAATATGAACACGCTTGAGATTTTGTTGGAAAATTACTGGATTCTAAAATCCAAAGACAGGGATTTATACTACCAGGTGAAGGATTCCATACAGGAATATGAAGCCTTCCTTCTGGATAAGGTTGGTTACAGGCTTATCGTAAATCCAATTTTAATCAAGTTGGAGAAAATACCGGGAAAGCCCGAACCGTGGATGGGCATACAGGATTTTGATCAGCCGCTGGATTATGCTTTCCTATGCTATGTGCTGGCTTTTTTAGAGGACAAAAGCCAGGGCGAACAGTTTATTCTATCGGAAATCACAGACTATATCCAGTCTGCGTGGCAGTTGGAAACGGCTGTAGACTGGACGATATACAACCAAAGACGCTCCCTTGTGAAGGTTTTGAAATTTGTACGGGATATGAACTTGTTGTTGGTCAACGATGGGAATGAAAGCCGTTTTATCAATAGTATCGATGCGGATGTTCTCTACGAAAGCACCGGTATATCCCGCTATTTCATGCGGGTTTTCACCGGCAGCCTCACGGATTATTCGTCATGGCAGGACATTCATAACGGGGAATGGATGGATGTGGAGAAGGATCGAGGGAAGGTTCGGAGAAACAGGGTTTATCGTCGGCTTTTGATGTCGCCGGCCATATATTCGGAAGGCTCTGACGATCCTGATTGGCAGTATATTAAGAATTACCGCAATATGATACAAAAGGATATGGTTGAAACTTTGGCTTACGATTTGCATGTGCATAAAAACTGCGCTTTTGTGATTGTTCCCGAAGGGCCGTACTATAAGGGTTCCTTTCCGGCGAATAACAGTCTAAGCGATATTGTTCTGCAGATGAACCGGATGATACGCAGCATGGTGGATGACGGTGAAATCATCCCCGATGCCGATGAAACCATCCTGGTTTCCGGCGGAAGATTTGACGGTTGGCTTGAGAAACTACGAAAGGTGTATGCACAGGGCTGGAGCAAGGAATACCGGGAAATGAGTTTGTCCGGATTAAGACGGGAAGTTCTTGCAATAATGCGGGATTATGGCATGGTTGAATGGCGCCGTGAGGCATCAGAGATCAGGATGCTGCCGATGTGCGGTAAGCTTTACGGCAGGTATCCGAAAGAGTTTGAACAAAAAATAGGAATAAACCCGTAGGAGGAAGCATGGAAACAGGTTATATGACCGATAAATGGGTTATCAATAGGATTGGTCTTATCAATTTTTGGTATTATGACGAGGAAGAATTTAATTTCAGCGGCGGCAGACTCTTGCTTCGCGGTTCGAATGGTTCGGGGAAATCGGTCACCATGCAGAGTTTCATACCGTTGTTGCTGGACGGCAATAAAAGCCCTGAAAGGCTGGATCCTTTTGGTTCCAGGGCTAGAAGGCTGGAAAACTATCTGCTTACCGAAGAAGACCGGGAGCGGGATGAGAACACGGGCTATCTGTTTATGGAATTCAAGAAGGAAAACGCAGGCAATTATCTGACGATAGGGATGGGGCTTAGAGCCAGACGGAATAAGCCTATGCAATTCTGGGGTTTTTCCATCACCGACGGAAGACGAATCGGTATCGACTTTCAGCTTTACAAAGACATCGGAGAAAAAATACCTCTTACGAAGAATGAGTTGAGAAATCGCATCGAAACCGGCGGAGAAGTGACCGAATCACAGAAGGAATATATGGAAATGGTTAATAAGCTCTTGTTCGGTTATGAAACCCTGGAAGAATATGATGAGATGATCAAGCTCTTGATTCAGCTTCGCACACCGAAGCTGTCAAAAGAGTTTAAACCCAGTGTTATATATGAGATCATGGAAAATTCCCTTCAGCCGCTTACCGATGAGGATCTGCGCCCCATGTCTGAGGCCATCGAAAACATGGATACCATAGCAGAGCAGCTTGAAATGCTGAAAAAGAGCAGGGAAGCGGCAGCAAAGGTCATGAGAGAATATGACCGCTACAATGAGTATATTCTGTTTGGCAAGGCAAAGGCATTCGATAACAGCCAAAAACAACTGGACGATGCGAATAAAAAAGCCAGACGGCTGGAACAGGATATTCATGAACTGGAGGACAACAAAAAGCAGGCCGAAGAGAATAAGATTCGTTATGCAAACGAAAAGGACGCTCTGGAGCATAAGAAAGAGCAGCTGGAGCAACACGACAGCTATAAAGCCAGAAAAGAACTGGACAGGGTTCTCAATGAATTGGAAGGGCTAAACAAACAAGTGGAGCAAAAGGAAGAGGCGAAAGACAAGAAGGATGAAACGGTTCGAAAAAACGAGGAAAGCCTGAAACACCAGCAGGATAAGCTTTCGCAGGAAGAACAGGACATCCATAGGCAGCTGGAGGCTATGGATGAAAGGGCGTATGATGTATTTTTCCACGAACAGGGCTTCATGTCCGCAGAACTGAAGGCAAAGCCGGATGAGCCGTATCGCTTTGACTATATAAAGGAACAGACCCGCTTATACCGGGAAAAAATAAGAAGCACGCTAAAGGCTCTTGAAACCGAACAGCGCTGCATGAGCGACTACGATGACAACATGAAAAAACTGGATGATGCAAGAAAAGCGAAGGAAAGCGCAGAAAGGAGCCTTGAGCGTTGTGAAAACCTATTTTTGGAGACTCGGGAAGAGTATATAGAAACGGTATACAAATGGAATACAGACAATACATTTTTAAAGCTTGGAAAACATATGCAGCCATTGGTGAGAGATGTACAGCAATATGGCAGGGAAACCGGGTATAACGAAATCTCTGCCCATGCGCATGCTGCATTCAGGGAGACTGAAGGTGGCATGGAGGATATCAAACGCACAATTAATTATGAATTGGCGATGCTTGAAGAGAAAAAGGCCGGAATCAGTTCTGAGCTTGAAACATGGAAAAGCAAAAGAGAGCCTGAGCCGGACAGAGAGCCGAAGGTCGTGAAAAACCGTGAGTTTTTGAAGGAAAACGGGATTCCTCATATTCCCTTCTATATGGCAGTGGATTTTAACGATGGCGTGCCGGAACAAGCCAGGGGCAGGTTGGAGGAGGCACTCAGGGATATGGGGATATTGGATGCCCTGATTGTTCCGCCCCAATACCATGACAGGCTCTTTCAATCAGAGACCGGTTCGGCGGACAAGTACCTCATGCCGGAGCCGCAGTTTATGGCCCATGCGCTATCAGAGCTGTTAAAGCCTGCGCCTGGAAACGAAGCTGGAGTAAGTAGCGAAGATATCGACAATGTGTTAAAAACCATCATGTTGGATCCGAATATCGGAAAAACCTATGTGGATGAGAGCGGACATTACCGTATTGGCCTGATTGAGGGAAACGCATCCGGTTTGGAGGTTCCCAGGTTTATCGGGGCTGAGGCCCGGAAACAGTTCAGGCTTGAGAATATCCGCCGTCTTGAGGCGGAACTGTCACTTGTTGAAGAAGAAATGGATGGTATAAAGGCACAGCTTGATGATATTATGAAGAAGTTGGAAACACTGAGGCGGGAAATGGAAGCTTTTCCAAAAGAGGATGATCTGAAAGCTTCGTGGAAGATGGTTAAAGAAGATGAATACCGCTTGGAAAGCTGCATCAAGGATATGGAAGAACAAGAACAAAAAACCGAAGCCTCGTTCAACAGGCTGAAGGAGGCAAGGAAGCAGGTTGTTGAAACAGCAGGGAAATGCGAGATACCGCTGGAAATAAAGGATTATCGTGAAGCAGAAGAGAGCATGGACAAATATCAGGGGATGCTGGGGGATCTGATCAATGTCCATAACGGTTATATCAATACACTGAATCATATCAAACTGTTAAAGGAGCAGCGGGAAGAGTTGCTGCAGGACTTGGACGACATCCTGTATGATCTGGGCAATTACCGGCGAAGGCAGGAAAACCTGACTGCGCAGAAGGTAAATTATGAAAACATGCTGAAGGAATTAGGCCACGAAGAAATTGAAATCGAGATAAGGCAATGCATACAACGGTTCAGGGAACTGACTGATACGCTGATACCAGAAAACGCTGTATTATGCGGACAGTTGGAAATCAGGCTGGAAAACCGTATTCAGGAGCTGGAACAAGTACGTCAGGAGATTTTTGAAAAGGATAAACTGAATCGTTTTGCAGAGCAAACCTTTGTACAGGAATATGGGTTGGGATATGTGATAAAGGATAGCGAAGGCAGCAGCGATTCCCGGAAGAACTGCAAAAAGGTTATAAAAGAACTGAGACAGTATGACAATGAACAGAAAACCCGGGAGGATTATGTGTCCAGACTGCTGGAAACATATAACAACAATCAGCAATTTCTTCTGGAATATAATATATCTCTGCAATACCTGTTTGAGGAGGGGCAAACGCAATACGATAATCTGGAGATCCGCCGATTAGCGGAAAACCGGCGACGGTTGGATCTGAGTGCGAGGCTGGAGGGCAGGGAAGCGGGCTTTTACACGCTGACTGAATATATCGATCAATCCATTGACCAGAATGAGAAGCTTCTTCGGGAAGAAGACCGACACTTGTTTGAGGATATCCTGATCAACACCGTGGGTAAGAAAATAAGAGCACGGATTTATCACAGTGAACGGTGGGTGGAAAAAATCAATGCGCTGATGCAGGCGATGAATACCTCCAGCGGGTTGTCCTTCAGCCTTTCTTGGAAAAGCAAAGTCGCAGAGAATGAAGAACAGATGGGAACCCGCGAGCTGGTGGAACTTTTAAAAGCGGATGCAGCTTTGCTGGATGAAAGCAGGATGATGTCTCTGACCGACCATTTTCGGTCAAAGATAAAGCTGGCCGGAATACGCATGAATAATGAAGGACAGAAGCAGAATTTTCATCTGATCATGAAGGAAATTCTGGATTACCGCAAATGGTTTGAATTCCAGCTTTACTACAAGAAGACTGGAGAAAACAGGCGGGAATTGACAAACAATGCCTTCTTTATTTTCAGCGGAGGAGAAAAGGCAATGGCGATGTATGCTCCGCTGTTTTCTGCAGTTTATGCCCGTTATGAAAACGCCCGGAAAGACTGCCCGAGAATGATATCACTGGATGAAGCCTTTGCAGGTGTGGACGATAAAAATATTCTGGACATGTTCCGCTTGCTTGAGGAACTGAAGCTGAACTTTATCATCAATTCCCAGAACCTGTGGGGAGACTATGAGACAGTACCGTCACTTTCCATCTGTGAGCTTTTAAGGCCCAACAACGCAGATTTTGTAACCGTCATAAGGTATCATTGGAATGGAAAGGTACGCAGCCTGATGACAGAACAGGAAACTGCCTGAAAGGAGAGGTGGTATGGAACGGAACACACTGATTGAATGTGTTGATTATTTCCATCAGAATAAGGCATTTCACCGGCTTCTTTTGCTGATGAAAGAAAAGATTGAATCACTGGGGAGAATCGGCGGCACTATTCGGCTTGAAGGACTGAATGACGAGGAAAGAGAGGCTTTTACAGCCTTTTTCCGGAAGGATTTTACAAAGAATACCGAAGCACGCATTAGCCTGCAGGATTTTCGAAAGTCCCTTGAAAGCTCACGTTTCCAGAGCGTACTGATACCAGAACTGTTGGAGATGTACTTTAACAGTCCCGTTATTTTCAAAAAAGACAAAGAACTTTGCAGTGAAATCTTAAAAAATGATTTTTTCATTCATATTGCCCTGGAGTTTGAGGGCACAAAAGCCGAAGAATGGCTGCTTGATGTATATACTAGGAAGAACAACGCCTATATGACTATCATTGGAGGCTATAACGAATCACCGGCCTTGCTTCAAAAAGAACTGAAGGCAGTTTGCAAAGCAATAGTCCATCTACCGTTCCAGAATAATAAATACAAATCCCTTCCTGTTTTTGCAGCGGAGATGACAAAGGATCCCCACGCTTTTGATATCAATACAAGAGCCGGCCGTCTGCTGCAATACGCAATTGCATGGCTTTTTTCAAGAAATGTTGCGGATTCACCTGAAGAAAAAGCAGAGATGTATTATCATGCGGGGCTGATGATAGATGATCTGTCCAATCAGGTATTATGTTGTGGGTTTGAGGCATGTGCCGATGGCGAGCCCCATGGGGGATGGTCCGGCTTCAGTAAAAAGTGGCAGCCCATTTCCATACCACTTGCAGCCTTAAGCCAGGTTAACAAGTTAACCGCACCCAATGGCCGGGTGCTTGTTGTAGAAAACCCGTCCATATTCAACCTGTTGTCCGAGCCCTGCCGGGAAAAGCGGACAGCCCTTGTATGTACTTTCGGGCAGCCGAACCTGGCAGTGTATGTGCTACTGGATATGGCTGTGAACAATGGCGCAAAGCTTTTCTATTCGGGCGATATGGATCCGGAAGGGCTTTTGATAGCGGACAGGCTAAAGGACAGATATGGTGACAATCTTAATCTGAAGGGCTATTCGCCTGAGGTGTATTACAAGTCAATATCCAATATTGCTCTAAGTGAACCCCGAATAAAAAAAATGAAAAGCATTTGCGATCCGGATTTGCGTATCATCGCACAGGCAATTGCCGAAACAGGAAAAGCGGCTTACCAGGAAGCTTTTGTCCGTGTAAACGGTGACACTCTTTTTATATAGCAGGCAAATCGTAAATGATGAAGCCGCCACGCAATGGAACGTTTTGCAAGGATCTGATTTTTTGCAGTAATTGAAATGCAACCAATAGTTGCGAAAATGAAAAGCAAAAGTGATGGTATATAAAGGGATTTCCTTATATAATGGAGGTAATAAAGGATATCTGAAAGGATTGATTGAATGAATATCGAAATAGCAAACAGGTTGGTGCGATTGCGGAAAGAGAAGAATCTATCTCAAGAGCAGCTTGCTGAAAAAGTGGGTGTCAGTCGGCAGGCAGTTTCTAAGTGGGAACGCGCCGAAGCCTCTCCCGATACGGACAACTTGATAATCCTTTCTAAGATATATGGTATGTCTCTGGATGAAATGCTGTTTTCCAAAGATGGATCAGAGTTGCCAACTGCTGGTGAGTTGTCGGTTTCAGAACCACGACAGGATGAGGGGAACTCCAAAAGAGAATGGAACGGTGCAAGCTCTGGATGGGAAGAAGGCAGCGCAGGTTTCGGATATGAAAGAAATGACGCAAATTCCGGGTGGGAGGGCTACCGTGCAAATCCCGGATATGAAGCGAGTGGTGCTAACCCTCAATGGCAAAGAAATTGGGGTGCAGAGGAGCGAAAAAAGATATCAAAGATTATGAATGCGTTTCCCTACCCGGTTTTTCTTACCCTCCTTTACTTAATCCTTGGCTTTACCTTGCATCTGTGGCACCCGGCATGGCTGCTTTTCCTTACGATTCCCATGTATTACATGCTTGCCGATTCAATTGGTAAAGTATAGTTGTAGTTGTAAGGCCTTCGGTTTGCTTCTGAAAGAGTTTAGCAGCTGGCAGCACCAAACGCCGAGGGGTTGTTATCAACGAGGGTGGTCGGCAATTGTTCTGGCTATTTGCCTTCAACAGATACTGGAGCCAGTCCCTGGCTGAATTCATTGGCGCTATTGAATTGGGGTTCGATTACAAAAGCCCCTGTTTTATCAATATATCCCCACAAAGCTTTGTTTTCATCCTCAACCATGACTGGTGCCAAGCCCTCACTGAAATTGAGAGCAGAGCTGAACTGTGGTTCAATTACAAACTCACCCTGTGGATTGATATATCCCCATTTGCCGTCATTCGGGTTATCTACCTGCACGGCTGCCAGACCTTCACTGAAAGGTGTTGCCCAGGCAAAAGCCGGTTCAATGACAATGTCGCCAGTGGTGTTGATATAACCCCAATCCGATACCTGATCCTTGCTCACTTTAATGGCACTTAGGCCCTCGCTGTAGGAGGAGCAATAGGCATACTTTGCTTCAACAATGATATCACCGTTTCTGTTAATGATACCGATAAGCGGATCATTTAGTGATCCTGCACCGTATATTGCCAGGTCCTCACTAAAGACAGAGGCGATATCAAATGTAACATCCAAAACAGGATTCCCTTTCGGATCGATATAACCGTATTTCTGACTGTCTGAGAATTGAACCGGTGCCATCCCATTGTCAAAAACCGATGCGTCCAGATATTCTTCGTCAATAGCCTTATTGCCCTGCTTGTCGATAAAGATCCACTTGTTGTCTTCCATGACTGGTGAAAGACCTTCGGCAAAGCCCCTTACCCTGTCATACTGATAGTTAATCACCAGACTACCGGTCATGTCGATATATCCCCATCTTTCAAATTGGACATTTCCGATCATAACTGCGGCCATGTCTTCACTAAAAGGAAGCGCATTGTTGAATTGCGGCTCAATAACAAAATGACCGGTTTTATCGATATAGCCGTATTTATATTCAGTAAACAAGCCACACCCTGAAAACATAAGAGCGATGGCTATGACCGCCAGGAATATATATATCTTTTTCAAATTTTTATCCTCCTCAAAGAATAATTCAAAGAAACACTATATGCATTATACAACAAGATGCCGGTATGATGAAAGAAAAATAAACATCCTGGATCAATGAAGCCCACCGGAGGCGTCCGGTGGGCTGGAAGAAATCTATTGGTTAAGAAGACTTAGTCATACCTTTTCTTCTTCGCCATGGCCAGCGCAACTGCGAAGATTGCAAGCCCAAAGCAGGCCAGAATACAGATGTCGGAAAAGACGGGCTTCAGATGCGGGAAATCAAATTGTGTCAGATTTGCAATGGTGTTATTGGCTTTCACAAACCAGTAGGCAGGTGTAAAGGCGGCAATCTTTAAAACCGAAGCACTCACGTACTCCTGTGGCACAAAAGCGCCGCTGATAAAGCTCATACCCAGGGTTACAACATTGCTGACAGCAGATATTGCATTTTGGCTCTTTACGATGGTACCGATAAAAAAGCTGATGCTGGAGCAACAAAAGGCAAAAACAAAGGAGTTTAGCAGGAAATAAACCGTATTTGCGGTGAAGATGGTTTTGTAGTTTACCATGAGGCATAACAACACCATTAGCAACCATGAAGCAAATGTGAACAACAGATTTGCCAGAATGAATTGCATATTCATACTGTAGCTGCTGATTGGAGAACAGCCGTTTCTCAGCTTCAGATCGCGGTTGTTGAATACAAGCATTAAAGTGCTCATGCCTAATATGATAATCGATAGCAGAGAATATGAGAAGTAATTGAAAAAATAATTTGAATATGTATGATCTGGCGGATTATCGCCGTTTGTCTTCATTTCAACCACCGAAGTTTTTGCCAAATCCGACTTCAGATGTTGAACCAGCTCATTCTGGGTGAGCCCTTCAAGGTTCTGCAGGTAGAGTTTGGCAGTACTGAAGTATTTGTTTATGCTTAAGTCGATATATGTATTGCTGATGGAATCCGGCACGCTCATCTTCTTTAGTGTCACGCTCTGATCACGCATAAAGTTTTCGGTAAAGCCTGTTGGAACACGGATAATTAAGGTTACTGAACCAAAGAACAGTGCATCTTGCAAGGCTTCGGGGTCATCCGGAAGATCAATGAAATTCGCAATCTTACCAAGCTCATCGATAAGTCCATCGATCAAAGGACTGCTCTCTTCCCGGATGAAAGCGATATCCGCTTTATTCTGTGTAAAGGAAATCGGTGCTTGCTGCGTTGTGGTCATATAGGAGGACATGAACAAGGATATCACGACAAAGATGACAACATAGATCATCAGCACGGGGATGTTTTTTCGTATAATACTCAGACAAAGTTTAAAGACTTGCATATTTCCGCCTCCTAATAATGAAATAGGTTCCCAAACAGAAAATTGTAACAAAGCCCAGAATAACGATGATGTTCAGGGTATATCTATCGGTTGTGTTGTAATAATAAAGGCTGTAGAAAGCATCTGTCAGTAGGTTCAGGGGATTGATCCAGCATAACACCGGTGCATTCTGTGCTATGATGTATTTCATACCGTGCTGCATCATACCCGCCAAGAATGAGAAGGTCATACTCACTCCTATCAAAATGGCGGTTTTAAAGCTTTCGGATTTTTTAACAAGGGCACTGATAAACATACCGAAGGAAACACCGGTAACAGAACCGATAAAACATGTAAGTATCACATAACTTGTTCGGGAACCAAAGTCAACTCTGAGGATAAGTGCCAGATATGCGAGCAGTATAAGAATTTCAGTGAAGTGAACCAGGAAGGACACTGCGGCGCTGGACAGAAAGGTTTTCATTTTATGTACTGGTGCGACGTTGATTCGTGCTGCAACAGCGGAAAGATTCGCCTGGATGTCGGAGACCTCCCGCAGTCCAAAGAATCCTCCATAAAAGCAAGTCATTGCGATTAAAGAATAAAAATAGATCAAGGAGGTGTTTGGTTCGCCTCCAAGGGCTGAATCCTCCTGTGCATATTCTCTGCGATCCACGATGTTATCGATAAGGGCTGCTATTCTGTCTGGTTTTTTGGCCAATATGGTCTCGAAAGTGACGAATGTTTGTATATAATTATCTAAGAAGCTTTTCAGGATACTTTGATCGGTTCCCGTTTTGTTGACAACCAACCTCAGTGGAGAATCAACCACCACATAACCCGCAATAGCATTGTCCTCAAGCAGTGCATCCGCCTCATCTTCTGAAGCCATTTTGAGGTTGAACAGCCTGTCGTCCCCTGTTGAGACGCTGTTCAGAGCCAATTTAAAATTATCATCTTTATGCCAGGCCTCATTTTCTACAACGGCAATATCAATCGGACTGAAGGTTTGGCCGTTTCCCAAATTGGCTATGGTCATATTGAACAGGGTAGCCAGAACCAAAGGAAACAACATGGTCCAAAACACAAGCTCCCGATCCATCAAAATGCACTTAAGCCTGTAAATAAATATATGTATAAACATCGTAACCTCCTTAATCCCTTAGCTCTTTGCCGGTGATCTCCAGAAAAACATCATTCAGTGTTGGTAATTCCGAATAGATTTTCCCGAATTGGATGTTTTCTTTCTTAATCACTTCCAGAACGGTTTCCAGATTGTTTATCCCCTTTCTGGATTTGACGACGAGCTGGTTATCTTTGTAGTCTACAACCACCGTGTTTGGCAATTGCTTCAGCCGTAAAAGGTGCTGATCTGTTATACCGTATGATTCCACAGTTATCTTTTCACCAAGAGAGATCATGGCTTTCAGTTCGTCCTTCGTGCCAGTGGCGATGGCCTTTCCTTTATCAAGGATCATAATACGGGTACAGATCTGTTCAATTTCCTCCATGTAATGGGAGGTATAGATGACGGTTGCTCCCTGATGCCTCAGTTCCACTATTCCCTCCAGAATTTTGTTCCGGCTTTGAGGATCAACAGCGACTGTAGGTTCATCCATAATGATCAATTTGGGCTTATGAGCAATTCCACAGGCGATATTCAGCCGTCTTAACAGACCACCACTGAGTTTCTTCGGATAAAAATTTCTGAACTCCTCCAACCCGACAAAGGCGAGGGCTTCGTTAACCAATTTGTTCCGTAAAGGCTTATCCTTCACATATAATCCGCAGAAATAATCAACATTGCCATGCACCGTCAACTCATCATAGACCGCCACGTTCTGCATGACGATGCCGATGTCCCGTTTGAGGTGATATGCATTCGGTGTCATCGGCTGCCCAAAGAGTTCTATCTCACCTCGGTCATATTTCAGCAAAGAAAGAATACAATTAATGGCTGTAGTTTTACCCGAGCCGTTGGGCCCCAACAAACCAAAAATCTCTCCCTCTTTAACTGAAAACGACAGATGATCCAAGGCGATAAGATCGCCATAGCGTTTTACAAGATTTTTTACGTTTACTACCATATTTATGACCTCCATATTGATTCAGCCAGCGCATGTGTGAATTGTGCCATATCCTCAAAAACCTGATTATCAGCACTGCTTCATTCGGGTTGTTCAGGTTTATCAGCGGACGCATCAGCAATACACCCCATAGCGCTTGAGGCATTATCCTGCTTTGTAATGCCCGTGAAGCTATCATAAAGCAAAACCGATTGGGTTGTAAGTGAAGCATATCACTTTCTGATGTGACAAATGTAATATTATACCAGCATCCTTTAACAGCGGACTTTTTTTCTTGGGTCGCTCAGTTGCACACGATTCAGCTGATTTAGGCAGAATGGCTTTGAAGTTTGTTTCACTTTGTCAATGAAATCACCCGAGCCACCCGCTAGCTTTAATTGTGTGTGGACAGTAACTGTTAGATGGAACAAAGCCAGAACGCGTGGTAATTTATTGTATAGACCATAAAATAATGATAATATAAGGCTGGAAAGGGATAAAGTGATAGGACCGAAGCACAAGATCAATCAAAACCTCTCAGATTATCAAGATGAGGAAGGAAAGAAGGATGCGCAACACAACCGAACTAACAGATAAATTGATTGTGTTCACCTGCTGCCTGATGCTCTATCTCACTCAGGACGAGTTGGGGGTAAGTGTGGTTATCGTGCTGGTTAGTGTTATATTCAGTGGCTTCCAAAGCTATTTCGACAGCACAAAAATAAGAACAGTCATGACGGTTGGGTTTTGCATTCTTGCGTTCTTCATGCCTGGCCTTTTTATTTTCTTTCCTCTATCCGTGTATGACATGTTGTTTCACCAATACCAATACTTTAACCTCATCGTGTTGATACCGTCTATTTACGCGTTTCAGTTTTATTCAATGCGCACAGGAATTATTGTTTTGTCGGTAATCCTCGTTTCTGCATTGCTAAAGTATCGCATGAAGCAGCAGGAACAGTTGCATGCCAAACACAATCAATTGATAGATTCAGCAAGGGAGATGTCCAATAAGCTCGAGAAGCAGAATCGTGATCTGATAGAGAAACAGGATTATGAACTGAATGTTGCCACCCTGAATGAACGGAACCGCATTGCCCGTGAGATTCATGACAATGTCGGACATTTGCTGTCAAGCGCGATTTTGCAGTCCGGCGCGCTTCTGACCGTAAATCGGGATGAAAAGGTTACCCGTAGCCTCAAGACTTTGAATGAGACGTTGAACCAAGCAATGAACAGCATCCGGACCAGTGTCCATGAACTTTATGAGGAGTCTTTGGATCTGAACATACAAATCCACGATCTGATCAAAAATTTCACATTTTGTGAGCTGAACTACGACTATAAGCTCACCAGCAATCCGAATAAAAAGCTGAAGTATGCGTTCATTGCTGTAATCAGGGAGGCCTTGTCCAACATCATCAAGCATTCGAATGCAACTCGGGTTTCCATCATATTACAGGAACATCCGGCACTTTATCAGATGATCATCCGGGATAATGGTCTGGTGAAAAAATATGCCTCAGACGAAGGCTTGGGGTTAAAAAACATGGCGGACAGGGTCATGGCCCTGAATGGGAACATTCATATCATGACAGAAAAGGGTTTCGAAATTTTCGTCTCTGTTCCAAAGGAGGTCGTATATGAGAATACTGATCATCGATGATGACAATCTTGTTTTGGCTTCCCTGAAAACCATCTTGGAGGCTGAACCGGAAATTGAGGTTGTAGGATCGGGAAACAGCGGTCAGCAAGCCATAGAGCTATATCGGAGGATAAAACCGGATGTTTTGCTGATGGATATTCGAATGGATGAGATGACAGGTATAGAGGCAGCAGATGAAATACTGGCTGCGGACAAAGAGGCAAAAATTCTTTTTTTAACCACATTCTCCGATGACGCCTATATCGCAAAGGCCTTTCAGATCGGAGCAAAGGGCTATATTCTGAAGCAGAACTTCGACAGTATTGCTCCTTCGGTAAAAGCCGTCTGCATGGGACAGAGGGTGTTTGGGGACGAGATTATCACAAAGCTGCCTGGTTTGGAGGGGAATAGAATTAAGCTCGGGATTTCGAAGTTCAATATAACCGAAAAGGAAATGGAAATTATTGTACAGGTTGCAAACGGCCTGTCAAACAAAGAAATTGCCAAAACCTTGTTTCTTAGTGAAGGTACGGTAAGAAATTATATCAGCGTTATTCTTGAAAAGCTCAATTTACGAGATCGAACCCAGCTTGCTGTTTATTACTATAAACACACATAATGGTATTTATCAGTAATGTAATTTCATACTTCTGTTCCTTTTGTGCGAAATGAAATAATGAGAAAAAGAAAGATAATGGAAGGAAACGCGAGCATACAGGGGATACACTCGCATAATTATAACATATGGTCACGTGAACGTATTTTACATTTGCAAGAGTGCGTAGTATAATCATGGTATGATAAGAAATACAACGAACAGGAGGGTCATAATTTGTATTTACCATCCAATTTTCCGGGGACAGTAGTTCCCATCTCAACTGTGGAATTGCTCACCGGAATATTTACAGCCACCAATGGTATAACACTTTCACAGGTGTGCGAGATTACCGGGCTTGAGCCTGGCACCGTGCAGAACTGGATAAAACGGGGTTATGTGAATCCTCCTGTCGGTAGAAAATATTCCAAAAACCATATGGCTCGAATTATCTTGATCAATCTGCTGAGAGATACCTTTGTGATTGAAAGAATTGCAGATCTGTTAAGCCATATAAACGGCGATTTGCTGGACCGATCAGATGACATTATGGATGATAGTGAAATCTATCAGTGCCTATGTGATATACTTATAACAAAGGATAAAAAAGTAGAGGCCGATGCAGACAGTCTCTCGGGTAAGATTGATAATCGGCTGAAAGGGTTTCAAGAACCATACCCTGGCGCAAAAGACAAGCTGAAGCTTGCACTTAGAGCAATGGTTTATGCTTGTCTGTCCGCTGAGTATAAAAGAGTTGCAAATCAGCTGACCGAGCATATTTAATCGGGGTCAGCGTAGGAAGGAGGCTAATATGAGTTGGTGGAATGCATTAACTGAGTTACAGAAGATTTTTGCGTCCGTTGCTGTTCCTGCAACACTAATACTGATATTTCAGTTTGTTATGCTGCTGTTTGGTTTAGGCCATGATGGCGGGGCAGATTCAGCAGATGGGGCAGATGGGGCAGATGCCATTGATGCTCAAGGAGATGTGGACTTTTTTGAAGGGGTTGATCAGGATGCTTTTGAAGGGGTTTCCCAAGACTTCTTGGAAGGACATCCCGAAGACATTCTTGATAGTAACATCCACAGTACCATAAGCGGGGCGGATGCCTTTGACGGGAAAATTTATGACTCTGGTCATGATGCAGCAGAAGGTAATGACCACGGTGATGCTCTACGACTTTTAACCCTCAGAGGAATTATTGCTTTTTTCTCTGTTGGCGGATGGATGGGAATAGCAGCAATAGACTGGAATTTACCCGCAGTTGTGGCGGTGGCTTTGGCGATTGCCGCAGGATTGCTTGCCCTCTATTTTGTTGCATGGATTATCCGCGCCTTTCTCAGGATGCAGCAAAGTGGCAATATCAGAAGAGAAAATGCCGTAGGCAGGGAAGGTGATGTATATTTGACAATTCCTGCTGAGGGCCGCGGAAAGGTAAATGTCATCGTTCAGGAGCGCCTTTGTGAAATGGATGCGGTAACGAACACCGGCAGGGCTATCAAGACTGGCGAAAAAGTAATGATAACTGCTGTTACCCCGGAAGGCTATCTTATGGTAGAGCCAAAGGTTCTGGAAACCGAAAATACCCTCGACCCTAAGAGCGTACCCGGTTGAATCTCTCCCGCTTCATAAGCCCCCAGGTTTTCACATAAACCAAAAAACATCTCACAACAAAGGTTTTCTATGAACAACAATGCTAATCAACGGCTTAATAACGATTTGAGCTAAAAACCTTTATATTCAATATCCTGAAACACCTAATCCGGATCAACCGGAGCAGGGTGCCATCTGTTAGTATACCCTTAAAACGGGTTTAAACTAATAATTTATAAATGAGGAGGTCACTGCATTATGCCAAGTACTTTTATTCTTACTGCTGTAATCATCATTCTCGTGTTCTCTACACTCATGTTCATCATCTCAAGGTACAAACGATGCCCGTCAGATCGCATTATGGTTATCTACGGAAATGTTGGTTCATCCAAGGACGGTACAGCCATTTCCGCAAAATGTATCCATGGTGGCGCAGCCTTCATTTGGCCGATCATACAGGCATACGAATTTCTGGACTTAACACCAATGTCCATCAGTGTGGACCTGAAAAGCGCATTAAGCCGCCAGAACATACGAATTGATGTTCCATCAAGTTTTACCGTAGGCATATCCACTGAAAATGGTGTCATGCAAAATGCCGCAGAGCGGTTGCTTGGACTGAAGCTCCCCGAAATACAAGACCTTGCCAAAGACATTATATTTGGTCAATTGCGTTTGGTTATCGCAACAATGGAAATTGAGGAGATCAATACCGACAGGGATAAATTCCTTGACGCAGTATCCAGCAACGTGGAAAGTGAATTGAAGAAGATCGGACTTCGCCTGATCAACGTTAATGTGACCGATATTAATGACGAATCCGGTTATATTGAGGCTCTTGGAAAAGAAGCTGCTGCAAAGGCCATCAATGATGCAAAGCGTAGCGTTGCCGAAAAGGAAAGGGACGGTGCCATCGGTGAAGCGAATGCACGCCGCGACCAGAGAATTCAGGTAGCTTCAGCAGACTCCGAAGCGATTCAGGGTGAAAACGAAGCCGCAGCAAATGTTGCCATGTCGAATGCAACACGCCGTGAACGTGAAGCAGAGGCATTAAGACGTGCAACCGCTTCTGAGAAGATTCAATCGGCAAAAGCTTTACAGGAAGCCTATGTAGCTGAACAGGAAGCCGAGCTTTCCCGTGCCGCCCGTGAAAAAGCCACGCAGGAAGCAGATATCCTGGTTAAAGCAGAAATTGAAAAACGTAGACTTGAGCTGGAGGCCGAAGCGCAAGCGGAACAGAGACGTCGTCTTGCAAAAGGTGACGCAGATGCCATCTACATGAAAATGGAAGCTGAAGCCCGCGGTGTGATGGAGATCCTCTCCAAGCAAGCTCAGGGTTATGCACAATTGGTTCAGGCAGCTGGTGGTAACGCAGCAGATGCAATGCGACTGTTGCTGGCCGACAAGATGGAAGAGCTGATGAAGGTTCAGGTTGAAGCCATCAAAGGTATCAAGATTGACAAGGTTACCGTCTGGGATGGTATGGGAGGCAAGGAAGGAACGCCTGCAACAGCAAATTTCCTTTCGGGCATGCTAAAGTCCATACCACCGATGAATGAAATGTTCAAAATGGCAGGTATGGAACTTCCGGAATACCTTGGAAAGAACCAGGAAAAGGCTGAAACCAGCGAAAATGCTGAAGAGGCAAAAGAAGCTGAAGTTGCAAACTGATGTAAAGAGAATCAATGTTTTCCGGTGATTTTTCAACCGAAGAGAAGTGGATCGGAAGAAAGAATTTGAAAATAAAGTTTTTCCATAATATAAATCCATAATATCACTTAAAGGCCCATGAATCTTCATGGGCTATTTTTTTACCAAAAACATAGTCTGCTATGTTTCAGCATCAATTTCCTGGCTTATTTCAATCACACGACACGCGCTAGCCGATACGTCCCAAGAATCCCCTCCTCTTAAGGTGGTGGAAGTATGTCACCCTGATTGCTTTGGGATAGATCATGTATTGCCATTACACAAATAAAGAGGGCCTCCGCTGTATAAGCGTAGCCCAGTACTCTAATGATGGACCCTATAGGATGTGTTTTTTTCTTCAGCTATCAGAAGAAGTTTTGTGTGCTCAGCTCCTGATCTATTCTTTTGGCCATTTCTTTAATCTTTGCATGGTCTTGTTCAAATAAATCAGGAGCCAGATAGAAGCAATCGTCATCTGCTCCTTCTGTGAATAGTAGCTTCAACTTTGCCGTGTTATCATAAGAGTGTACCGGTTTTTTCTGTTGATTTGCCTGGTTTGGCATTTTTTCTTCCCTTCTTTCTATTTCTGATGATGATATTCATTTTTTTGAGTAAGCATTGTATCAGGATGTCTCGATTATAGTTCGCGGTTAAAAAATTCGTCAGAGGCAGGAGATAGTCCCCCAGTTCCTGCAACTCTGAATTGCTTTTTCCTAATAGTCCATCTTTATCAGTATCTATCTGCAACAAAGAAACGATACCTTCGCCCGAACAAAAAACAGGGATACCGATATACTGTCTTGTCTTTAGCTCACCTGAACCACTTTTGTTGTTCACTCTGAAATGGTTCTCTATTTCATTCTTGTTACACAAGGTATAGATGGTGTTTTCGCCTTTCCTAAAGATTTCTTTATGATAAAAATCATTTGCGTTTTTTTTGCCTTTACATATAGGATATTCATCTAAAAAATATTCATTATCAAAACCGATAGGGACGGTGGTATCTTTATTTGCAAATGCAATCATTTTTATATACACTCTTTTAGTCTTCGATCTGCATCTGACAAATAACGTTACAGTGAAGGCATCTTTCCCGAGTGCTTCCCTCAATGTATAAAAAACAGCCTGACAAACCATAAACCCAATTTCCTGGTATGATAAACTTTTGTAATCTTCGCTGCTGGGAATGTAGCTCATTGGTGAACTGATTTTCTTAATAATATAAAGCTTATGTGTAGCAATATATGCATTTACCTTGCTAAGTTGTGACAATAGTTCCTTGCTGCAGATTGCTTTTTCCATGACTCTTTTTTGATATGTATCAGAAATTCCACTGAAGGTTAAGTAAACCAAATACATGAAAATTGTTATTACTACGGTGACTAAAGGTTTTGCAATTAATTTGATTTCCAGGCTTATCCCTGTTGTAAAAAACAGGGAAACAGCCGTCTTAAAGACAGGTGATTGGAATACTTTATGGATATTCCTGATGAAATCCCTGCCCCGTCTGCTGCGAATTTTAGTCTTAAGATAATAGTACAGTTTTGGAAATTTCATATTCATAACGTACCCCTACCCTTTTTAAGTACATTATATAAAGAATTACCAGACATTACAATATATACATGAAACTGCGGTGTTTATTTCTCGGTACAATAGGAGCGAAAGTATAGTGAGATGCCTGCCTTTAAAGAGGATGAAGGATTTTTTCTGTTATAAGTTTATATGAGGGTGGCGGGGAAATAATTCCAAAAAACACTGACAGATGAGGTTCATTTCTCATTTTTGTTTTGTTATAATGGTATTATCATGAAAATCGAGCGGTGTTCTGTTCCAAAGCGGAACAGTATGCTTCAGGCAGGCAGTATTGCCGCATGGTTGGTGCTTTTGCCCCTCAAGCTGCCTGAGAATTTTTCAGGTTTGAAGAAGGCTTAATTCCCGTTGCGCTTACTCCACTGGGATATGCCAAGGGAACTGAGCCAAAACGGAGAGGGAAACCCGTTGATGTTTTGGTTTCATACCTTGACTAAGGCTTAAAACAGAAAGGAAGATGAATAATGGATAATATCATGGATTGTGCAGTACTAAACAATGGTGTTAAAATGCCCTGGCTTGGCTTGGGCGTCTGGCAAATAAACAATCCAAAAGAACTGGATTTTGCGGTAAAGACTGCTTTAAAAAATGGTTACACTGCCATCGATACCGCAGATGCCTATGGGAATGAGGCCGAGGTTGGGAAAGCAATCAGGGAATCAGGTGTTCCACGAGAAAAACTGTTCATCGCAACAAAACTATGGAATGCCAATCAAAGGAAAGGCTTCCAGGCAACGTTGGAGGCTTTCGAGGCAAGTAGAAAAAGACTGGGGTTGGAATACCTTGATCTGTACTTGATACACTGGCCGGTAAAGGGCAAGTATATGGAAAGCTGGAAAGCACTAATAAAGCTATACCAAGAGGGTCTTGTCCGTGCCATCGGAGTGTGCAATTTTCATATACACCATCTACAGGATATTATCGGCGAAACCGGGGTAGTACCGGCTGTGAATCAGGTTGAACTACATCCATGGTTGTCTCAAGAGCCTCTGGTGGAGTATTGCAGGGAAAACAACATTCAAGTGGAAGCGTACAGCCCTTTATTAAACGGTCATCTTGGTGAAGTGAAAGAACTTGTGCCAATTGCACAGAAGTATGGAAGGACACCTGCTCAAGTTGTACTCAGGTGGAATCTCCAGAGGGAAATCGTTGTCATTCCGAAATCGGTCAACGAAAACCGGATTATTGAAAATTCTCAAATTTTTGATTTTGAACTCACTGAAGAAGATATGGCAGCAATCAATGCACTGAACAGGGACAAACGGTTCCTGCCAGACCCGGATCATGTTCGCTTCTAAACACGCAGGGCTGTTCCTCTGATTACGATAGGAAACACCGCTTGTGGGTCCGCATTAGCGGTGGTATGGGAGGTTGGCTACTCAAGTAATGGGTAGCCTCCTACCCGATTGTTCCAATGGGTTACAGCCAACCCTTGAATTCCAGAATGGTTTGCTTCCTCCATTCGTTCTTGGATTCCATCTGTATCATCTGTGTTCTCCAATCCCTGGGTGACATTCCCATGATTTTGGCAAAATGGCGGTTGAAACTGGATACCGAACGGAAACCAACCTGTTCGGATATTGTCAGAACGGTCGCTTCTGTACTGCGCAGCAGTGTGCAGGCTTTATAAATGCGGGTGTTGTTTATGAAATCCAAAGGGCTTGTTCCCATGATGGAATTGAAAACCCTTCTGAAATGCGTTCCGCTTAAATGGCACAGATTAGCCAGCGTCTCGATGGGAAACTGGCTGGCATAATTATCGCGGATATAGTCAAGGGCGGGAGAGATGACCAATGCGTTATCTGGAGGGGGCCCCGGGATGTCCTCATACTGATCCTTCTGAAGCCTTAAAAAATGAATACAGAGTGTCATGAGGAGGCCGCGGGCACATGCCTGAAAACATGCTCTACGCTGCTGTAGCTCATTCATGATTGAGGTTGCCAGGAGGTGGACTACAGGTTCTTGTTCTTTATTCAGGATGAGAAGAGGAAAGTTCTGCAAAAGGGTTAATGACATTTCCTGATTGCGAATATAATCCCGGAAAAGTTCCTCGGGATCCAGAAAGATATAACTCCACAGGGATGACATGCCAGGGGAACTATAGGTGGTATGGGGAAGATGTCTGGGTACACAGGTAATATCACCCTCTTTTATAGTTTTTGGAACACCGTAAAATTCCATGATGGCCTCATCGCTGTGACAAATCCCTATTTCAAGACAATTGTGAAAGTGAAGCCGCTCACTTTTGATTTCGGAAATATGCCACCGCTCGCCGGATAACAGAAGAACAGGAAAGTTTACGGGTAGATCGTAATTTCTGTATTCAACGATCTCTTTTTTTGGCTTTGGCATAAAAGAGGATCCTTTCTATTTATTTTCGAAATGATAGTTATTTTTACATTTTTACTATATCAATGAATCAAGTAAATTTCAACCATGTATTTGCGGTAATTTGCAGAATTGTATCGTAAACTTGCTCTTTAAAATGGTCAGATTACGATAAAATACTGTGAAAATGAACAAACAGTTACAGATATTCAATAAAAAATGATACAAATAGCACGAAAAAATCCTAGTAAATGGTCGAAATTGCATATCCTTGAATCCAATCTGATTAGAAAAGAGACAGGCCATCAACTATACTTGGATATAGATAAGGAACATTAACCAAGTAGGGGGTTACTGTAGCGTGTTAATGAATCAATCGGTTCGGACATACCGAAAAAGGGGCATAATGTACTACCTTAAGAGAGACTGGCAACTGTATTTGCTTGTTATGGTTCCAATAGCCTGTGTTTTCATTTTCAAGTATGCCGCTTATCCTGGGTTACGAATGGCATTTATGGACTTTAAGCCGGCGAAAGGCTATGCTGGAAGTGAGTGGGTTGGTTTTAAGACCTTTGCCAAAATCTTTTCAGATAAGGATTTCCAGCGAGCCCTAAATAATTCACTTGTCTTTAATTTCCTTGATCTTTTGATTGGTTTTCCAGCACCGATTATTCTTGCATTATTGCTGAATGAACTTCGCTACAAGAGTTTTAAGAAAGTAACACAAACCATATTATACCTGCCCCATTTCCTGTCCTGGGTGATTGTGGCCAGTGTCAGTTACACATTGCTAAAACCTGAAACAGGATTGGTAAACATATTACTGATCAAGATGGGCATGATCGAGACCGGAATTCCTTTTCTGACAGAGAAATGGCATTGGGCCGCCAGCTACCTGTTATTGGCTGTTTGGCAAAGTATGGGATGGGGAACTATCGTATATCTTGCCGCCATCACAGGGATAAACGGAGAGTTATATGAAGCAGCATATCTAGATGGTGCGAGCCGATGGCAAAACGTCTGGTATATAACACTTCCCGGCATCAGGAGAACAACGATCGCCCTGCTGATCATGAACTTGGGAAGAATAATGGGGAGCAATTTTGAACGGTTGGACTCCTTTGGCAATGTCCAGGTAAAGGATTTCCAATATCAATTGGCCATATATATTTATGAAAAAGGGCTTAGTGCGGGAAATTTCAGTCGCGCAACGGCTGTTGGTCTGTTTCAGGCATTAGTCGGGCTGCTACTGGTGCTCCTTGCGGATCGCTTCGCAAAGATGCTTGGCGAAGATGGCTTGATATGAGGTGAAAGCAATGAGCGATATGTTTGATAATCAATACACAAGAATAAGCACGCGTGGAGGATATCGAAGGGGAAGCAGGTTTCCAATCGCAGACATTTTCATCATTATCTTTATATCGATCCTATGCCTTACCTGTATTCTTCCTTTTGTTCACATCGCAGCAAAATCTATCAGCAGCAATACAGCGGTTATGTCGAAATCAGTTTTTTTGCTTCCGAAAGAAATAGATTTCAGCGCATACAAATCCATATTCAAGGATGGAACCCTAACACGCTCCATGGTTTATACCGTCTATATGACAGCTTTATTTACAGCATTCGGTATGATTGTTACAATCTGCGGGGCGTATCCGATCACCAAAAAAAGGTTGAAGGGTAGGAATGTTTTGTCTTTTATCATGCTCTTCACACTATATTTCAGCGCCGGATTGATTCCGGAGTATCTTCTGATGAAACAGCTGAATCTTTTGAATAAAATGTGGGTTCTTATTCTGCCTTTGATGTTTTCACCCTATAATATGCTTATTATGAAAAGCTTTTTGCAATCCACCATTCCGGACAGCCTTGAGGAATCAGCTTTTCTGGATGGCGCATCAGACTTTCAGATCCTGTTTAGGATTGTTCTTCCCCTGTCTAAACCCATTCTTGCGACACTATCGTTGTTTTATGCGGTAGGACGGTGGAATGCGTACGCAGATGCAAAGTATTTCATAACGAAAAGGTCTTTACAGCCAATTCAATACATTCTCAGTAATATGGTTCTGTCATCAAGTATCGAAACCATCAGCTTATCAGAGTCAGCAGAGGTGAAGAGCACACCCGAGGTGATTCAGGCGGCAACCATTATGTTTGCAACACTTCCGATTATCTGTGTATATCCCTTTATTCAAAAATATTTTGTAAAAGGTGTCATGATCGGTGCGATTAAAGGCTAATTAAAAATTGGCATAGAAATCCCTTTAGCTCTCTAAAGGTTTTCTATAAAAAAGAATCATTTCTGAAGGAGGAATAAAGATGAGTAACTTCAAGAAAATCATGATCATCGCAGTAGCCTGCATCATGGTAATGTCTCTCGTTGCCTGCGATGATGCCAAGACAAGCCAAACAGATACTCCCACAACCACGCCAACGCAAACAGATACGCCGCCAGAGCAGGCAGTAGTACCAGGAATCGATGGGTTCAAGTCCTTTAGCAAAAAAGTTCACATTACTGTACCTGTATACGACAGATCCAAAGAAGGTTATCCTGCAGTGGATGACAACTACTGGACACAATGGATACAAGCAGAATTTGGGGACAAGTATAATATAGACGTGGAATATGTTGCCATACCGCGTAATGATGTAATGACCAAATATAGCATGCTTATTGCAGCCGATGAAACCCCCACGATCATGATGGAGTATGATTACCCGAAGGTTGCTCAGTGGGCCAACGACGGTGCCATGAGTGAGATCAATCTGAATGATTTCTCGCAGGTAGCAGCCGACTATTATGGCGCAATGGTGAAGAACAACCAGCTGGGGTATACCGATATTAATGGCAAAACCTATTTTGTCTTGACCGAAAGACCATACTACAACACAACGTTTACATATGTTACTTTTGTCAGGATGGACTGGCTGAAAGAGGTCGGATATGACCATGTACCACAGAATTACGCCGAATACACCGATGCCATTGAGAAAATTATGGCAAAAGGGCTAACCGATATTGCTCCTATTGGGAAATACCTTCCTAACGCTGCATACGTCCAAAACTTCGGATATAGAGATTTCCCGGTCAACGAAGAGGAATGGGTGATGCACTCCAGCCTTGGAACGGCATGTTTACCGTGGGAACCTACCTATAAAATGTTGAAGAGAGAAAACGCTGAATTCAATAAAGGCTTTTACTCCAAAGAATTTGATTTGGATGTGGATGACTCAAACTGGAAAGCAAACTTTATTAATGGAAAGGTCTTCTCCTATGGCGGATATATGTCTGCAAATGTTGACTGGCTGACTTCCTTCTATGAAAAGAACCCCAAAGCAGAGCTGGCTATTGCAAGTGTTAATCAGCTTGTGGAACCCAATGTTATGCAGGCTCAGTTCAGAGCGGACAATCCGTTTGGAATGATCGTTGGCTTTAGCTCGCTTGCAACCGATGATGAATTAAGGGCAGCATGGATGCTGATGGAATGGATGTTCCAAGAAGAAAACCTGTTTGTTCTAGAGAACGGTATAGAGGGTGTAACCTATACATTGGATGAAAATGGTCTTCCCGTGGTGGATGGAAATTACAGGGGCCCTGAAATGCTAAACCACAACATGAATATAGACATGACCTGTCTTGTCCATGCCAGCAAAAAAGTCGGAACGATCGAACAAACCATCCAGGCTATTTCTCCCCAAGGGCTTCCGCAGGATTTCACACAGGCTTTGATAGACAACTATTATGATTTGAAAGCTATAGCAGATAAGGGAATGGCCTATTCCGATCCTGTATTTGCAACGGCTATTGAATCCGAAAGCGAATATTCAGCCACCCTGTTAAGCTTGTATCAGGAGTATTACGCACAACTGGTGAAGTGTTCACCCGATAAGTTTGATGCTCTGTTCGAGAAGTTGAGCAAGGAGTACCTGGATGCAGGGTATCAGGAAATCATGGATGAGAGGTTGGCAGCTTATAAAGCTGGTAACACAACGAAGCTTCCGAAGAAATAATACACATCGGAATACCGTATTGTCACGGTTTAGGATGTTGATAACTGAAACCCGTTTTGGGTTTCTTAAGAAGGCAGGCAGCATAATTTGCTGCCTGCCTTTTGCAGATCAGTCTATATTTTTGAGCTATGATTGGTTCATTACCTTGGATTCTTTATAGAAACGGTTTAGCTTTCTTAGATTCACAATCCACATAAAAACAACGAATGGGAGAAACAAAACCATCAGAATGGGTATATTCGCCATCAATATAAAATTAAAGATGCCATGAAACAGCACAGGAATGACCAGTGAACGGGTTTTATATGCTTTACTGGTCTGCTCATCAGGACTGAACTTTGCCAGAGAAAGATAGTACCCCATCGTCACTGCAAACAGCATATGAGCAGGAACGCTTAACAGGCCGCGGTACAAGCCGATATATGGATCGGCATCAAACCCGGTGACGACATATATTATATTCTCAATGGTTGCAAAACCAAGGGATGAAAATGCACAGTATATAATCCCATCCAATTTTTCATTAAAGGCATGATGGTGATAGGCTATCCGCATCACAACCAATCGTTTGAAATATTCTTCGGTTAAACCCGCCACAATAAATGCTGTCCAGAAAACCGAGAAAAGGCTTGGAAAGATGTTGATATTGCTTAGAAACCGTTCAACAAAAATTGTTGGTACAGCCGAAAGTATACCGAACAGGAAAAGCTTTACCAAAAGCTTCACAGGCTCTCTGTCATAGCGATCGGTTAGGTATAACCCCAGGGCAAGGGCTATACCGGGAATAACAGCGATGATGAACAGACGTAGTAAATCCATACAGGGCCCCCTTTCTTCAATAACGTGGCTGGCAGGTAATGAGCTGAAAAAGGGTGTAACAGGAATGAAATGTAATGATAACCTTTACTGGCTGCGAACCTGTTTTCAGCCCGGATTCTTTATGATAAAATAAATCATATCGAAAGTAGTCTTAACCAATACTAACAGATTTAAACTGTAACAATTTCCATTATCGGTGAAACCATTTTAACAGATGATGAAAGGTTTAGGCAATGAATAAAACTGAAAGCATGCCCGTTGTTATCAAATCCTTTAAGCCAGTTGTCGATCAGAACAGCCGGGTTTTAATCCTGGGCACAATGCCTGGAGAAGAATCACTGCGGCAGCAGCAATATTACGCACATCCAAGAAACCTCTTCTGGCCTCTGATATATACGATTTTTAACAAACCTCAGGAACAGGACTATGGTAAAAGAATACAGTTTCTGTATAGCAACCGTATTGCCTTGTGGGATGTGTTCAAAAGCTGTGAAAGGGAAGGGAGCCTTGACAATAACATTCGAAAGGAGGAATCCAATGATATTGCAGGATTATTGGAAGCTTTCCCGAATATCAGATACGTCTTTTGCAATGGTGGGGCAGCCTGGAAACAATTCCAAACGAATGGTTTGCCCTTTGTGAAGCGTCCTGTTTTTGGCCTGAGGTTGCCATCCACAAGCCCGGCCAATGCTTCCATACCATATGAAACCAAGCTGGAACAATGGTCGAAAATTAGGTTTACACTTGAAAACCGTATTTTGCATGAAACCTCCATTCAAACCGAAACAGGTACCTATAAGGTGCTGGCCAACGACAAAGAGGTTATCAGAGTATGCCTTCCGGGCAGTGATAAGCAGGTTCTGAATCAATTTGCAGTTTTCCCGGAGAACGGGGTGTCAATCGAAGCAGCAGAACAGATCAAGGAATACCTTGCTGGTAAAAGAAAATGCTTCAACATTCCGTATAGGCTGGAAGGATCTTCATTCGCAATAAATGTTTATCAAGCGCTGCTGGAAGTACCTTTTGGATGTACAATTAGTTATGGAGAACTGGCTGAAAGGGCAGGAAACAAAAAAGCCGCGCAGGCTGTGGGTCAGATCATGCGGAAAAATCCTGTGCCTCTTATCGTACCCTGCCACCGCGTTATTGGTTCAACGGGCAAGAATATCGGTTTTATGGGAATCCGGGGTAATCCCATACAGAATATGCTGTTGAAGTTGGAACAGAATCGTATTGCTGAAGAGGATTTCAGGCAAAACACTTAATGTGAGGAGTGCGATGGTTTATCTATTTGACGGAAGCTTTGAAGGCTTGCTGAGCTGTATATTTGAAGCCTATAATGATAAAGATCCCGGAACATCCATACGGGCGAGTAGTTCCTACAGGCCTACCTTTCTGGATGAAACCCGTTTTGTGGAAACCGATCCTGCAAAATTCCAAAGGGTGTATTCCTCAATTCCTGTAAAAATTTCCAGGCATGCACAGGAAATCATTTACCGTGCATGGTTAAGCGAAAGTGAAGCTGCACCAGATTTGATACTCCATTTTTTAAGAATGGGCTATAATCTTGGTGCAAAGGTCGAGAATTATATTCAGGATCCGAATATCAATGCAATCATGCAGCTGAACAAAAAGGTGGGGATAGAGGTTCACCGTTTTCTTGGTTTATTACGGTTTCAGGAGATAGCCAAAGGTATTTTTTACGCGGGATATGAGCCGGATTATAATATCACGGTACTGGTGGCACCCCATTTCACAGAGAGGCTCGCTTTTCAGCCTTTTATCATCCATGATAAAAAAAGAAATATCTCTGCGGTATATAACGGGCAGGAGATGGTACTGACGGACGAAGCCCCAAAGATCCCGGACGATAGAACATCATCTGAGGATGAATATGTAGCTTTATGGAAGGAATTCTTTCATACGATTGCCATAGAAGAGCGTAAAAACCCCAAGACCCAGATGAAGTTCATGCCAAGGAGGTATTGGAAAAATCTAACCGAACTGCAGGATTAGGATTACCATTTTTTTCAAAAAGTCATTGTCTTGCACCAGGTAAATGAGTATAATAAGTCAATAACGCTTGGATTGGAGTGATGGGATGCTGACAAAAAGAATAATTCCCTGTTTGGATGTACATAATGGCCGCGTGGTAAAGGGTATAAACTTTATCAACCTGGTAGACGCGGGTGATCCGGTAGCCTGTGCAGCTGCTTATGATAAAGCAGGTGCTGATGAGTTGACTTTTCTGGATATTACCGCAACTCATGACAGGAGAAAAACAGTTACAGATATGGTAGCCAGAGTAGCCGAACAGGTATTTATCCCCTTTACTGTCGGAGGCGGAATCGGTACAGTTGAGGACTTCAGGCAGATTCTTCTGGCTGGCGCGGATAAGGTGGGGGTAAATTCTGCTGCAGTTAAGCGCCCAGAGCTTATCAGCGATGCTGCCATGCGCTTTGGCAGCCAGTGTATTGTTGTAGCCATTGACGCGAAAAAACGGGAAGACGATTCGGGATGGGATGTCTACATCAATGGAGGAAGAATCAATACTGGGCTGGATGCAGTGGAATGGGCCGTCAAAACCGAGGCACTCGGTGCAGGAGAGATCCTTTTAACCAGTATGGACCGGGATGGAACAAAAGCAGGTTACGATCTTGAGTTGACCAGTCAGGTTGCGCAAGCTGTAAAAATTCCGGTTATCGCCTCTGGTGGGGCCGGCACCATGGAGCACTTCCGTGACGCAATAACGATTGGGAAGGCAGATGCAGTTTTGGCTGCATCACTATTCCATTTCGGTGAAATGAATATCATGGAATTAAAGCAATACCTTAAAAATGAAGGTATCGCTATCAGAGTATAACGGATATAGTGAGACGGTCGTTGCTATGACAAGCCTGTAATGGACGTAAGTTAGTATGATTGGATCCTCATGCACCCTAAGGAAAAGCTCTGCGATTACAAGATGTTGCATGGCGAAACCCTTGTAAACAGTGCGTTCTGTAGAGATTGGCTTTTATATAACAAACCTTGACAAAAAAATCACAAAGTGCTATAATAAGTTCAGCAATTTACATTGTAGATACAGAGCAGGGGGTAGTTGCCAAATATGGATAAAAATGTATCAGCTGCTGTTATCCGAAGGCTTCCAAGGTATTACAGATATTTAACCGATTTGCTGAAGGTAGATATTAAGAGGATATCTTCAAAGGAACTCAGTGAACGTATGGGCATTACTGCATCTCAAATTCGCCAGGATTTGAACTGTTTTGGCGGATTTGGCCAGCAAGGATACGGATATAATGTCGAATCGCTATACAGGGAACTCGGAAAGATACTTGGGGTTGATAAGCGGTTCAATGCCATTATCATTGGTGCAGGGAACATGGGAAATGCTCTGGCAAATTACCCTAACTTCAAAAGAAGAGGGTATGACCTGATCGGAATTTTCGACATCAACCCTGAACTGGTAGGAAAAGAAATCAGTGGAATAACCATTCAATCTATAGATGAACTGGAAAGCTTTATTGGCAAGAACAAGACGGATATCGCCATACTCACCATTCCCAGCCAAAGCATATCTGAAGTTGCAGAAAAGGTTGCAGCCTTGGGTGTGAAGGGGATATGGAACTTTTCCCCACAGGATCTGAAGCTTTCGGGTGATGTAGTTGTTGAAAATGTCCACTTGAGTGACGGGTTAATGGTTCTGGGATATAAAATAGGGGAACTGGAACAACAAAACCGCTGATTGGGTCAAAATGAAACAGTCAAAACGCAAAAACACTGAATCCCCTGGCCCAGGCCAAAATCGGTCAGGCCTTCGCCTGTTGTTGCTGTAATTCCCACACTGGTTTCGTGAATGCCAAGCAGTTGCGCAATTCTCTTTTTCATTTGGGGAATAAAGGGCGAAAGTTTTGGAACCGAACACTCCAGGGAAAATGAAACGTGAGAAATGGTTCCATTCAGGTACTTCAAAGCTTCCAGAAGAAATATAGAACTATCGGTGATACCATCTTGAAGGCACATTTTGTCGGCGATTTCACCGAGGATATTCACACCAGTTATTCCCGATATGGCATTCGTCAACGAATGCAGGACAACATCCGCGTCACTGTTGCCCAAAAGCGGTGTACCCTCAATCGGGATACCACCCAGTACGAGCTTTTTTTTCTTGTTCTCAAAATCGAATCTGTGACTGTCCTGCCCAATAGATACTTTAATCATACTCCACCTCATCCTGGTATACCGATTTTTTTCCAGAAAACTTGTATATCACATAGCATAACCTAAGGGTATCCCAAATTCAAGAGGGGGCCAGGCAGTCTCTGCCTTGTCCGCCTGTTCCATGGTAAACCTTATCTTGAAAAAAACAATGGATTAAGTTAGTATAGATACATGAAAGAGCTCCAACGCAGGGCTTGTTTGTAATGCCGGTTTACAGGGTTGGCAACATGGTATCACACGGACACAGCCGCCATCCTGGCAGGGTTTAAAGCCGAACCTTGCTAAAGGAGCAGGAACATGGAGGAAACAGAAGTGAAACAAAAGAAATACTATATAACCACACCAATTTACTATCCCAGCGGAAAGCTTCATATAGGTCATTCCTATACTACCGTCGCAGCGGATACCATGGCCAGGTATAAAAGGCTGCAGGGGTATGACGTGATGTTCTTGACCGGAACAGACGAGCATGGCCAAAAGATTGAACGGATAGCCCAAAAGGAAGGGGTTACGCCGAAAGAATATGTTGATAAAATCGTAGCGGGTATCCAGGATTTATGGCAGTTGATGAAGATAACAAATGACAAGTTCATAAGGACCACCGATGAAGAGCATACCAAAGCCGTTCAAAAGATATTCAAAAAGCTTTATGATAAAGGGGATATCTACAAAAGCGAGTATGAAGGCTGGTACTGTACCCCCTGCGAGTCATTTTGGACCGAAACTCAACTGAAAGAAGGCAAATGTCCGGATTGTGGCAGAGAAGTTGAACTAACCTGTGAAGAAAGCTACTTCTTCCGTCTGTCAAAGTATCAGGATCGTCTGATGCAATATCTTGAAGAACACCCGGATTTCATTCAGCCAGTCTCCAGAAAGAATGAGATGATTAACAATTTCATCAAACCGGGTTTGGAAGATCTCTGTGTGTCACGAACCTCATTCAAATGGGGGATACCGGTTTCTTTTGATCAAAAGCATGTCGTTTATGTATGGATTGATGCATTATCCAACTATATTTCAGCGCTGGGCTATCTTTCGGATAATGATGAGAAATTCGGGCGTTACTGGCCTGCAGATGTCCATCTTGTCGGGAAGGAAATTGTCCGCTTCCACACCATTATTTGGCCTGCAATGCTAATGGCCCTTGGACTCCCGCTTCCAAAGCAGGTTTATGGTCATGGATGGCTAATACTGGAAGGCGGAAAAATGTCTAAATCCAAAGGAAACGTGGTTGACCCGGTCATCCTGATTGAGAAGTACGGGCTTGATGCCATTCGGTATTTTTTGTTAAGGGAAGTCCCCTTTGGTTCGGATGGAGTTTTTTCCAATGAAGCGTTGATCCAGCGGATTAATTCAGACCTGGCCAACGATCTGGGTAACCTTGTTTCGAGAACGATTGCCATGATTCAAAAGTATTTTGGTGGAGAACTTCCCGAAACTATGGAGAAGAATGCGCAGGACGAAGAGCTGATCAAGCTTGTCACCAGTATGCCTGCAAAGGTGGAACAGCTGTTGGATCAGCTTCAGTTCAGCACCGCACTGAAAGAAATTTGGAAGGCTGTATCCCGAACAAACAAATATATCGATGAGACTACACCATGGATATTGGCAAAAGATGTAGACCAAAAACCGCGTCTTGCGCAAGTATTATATAATCTTTCAGAGAGCATCCGGATTATCTCAATCCTCATTCAACCCTTCATGCCCGAAACGCCTGAGAAAATATGGAAACAGATGGGTGTTCCAGAAAGCAGCCGCAGTTGGAGCAGTACCAAGGAATGGGGAGGAATGACGAAAGCACCAGTGCAGCCAGGTGAAGTCATATTCCCGAGGCTCGATCTGGATAAAGAATTGAAGGAACTTGAAAAGACCCATGTGCCCGACAAAACGAAGCAGCTGCCTGAAATCAGACCCCAGATCGGAATCGATGATTTTGCAAAGCTGGATCTCAGGGTTGCGCAGGTGATTGCCTGTGAGAGGGTAGAAAAGTCTGAGAAGCTGCTAAAATTGCAGTTGGATATCGGCCTTGAAACCAGGCAGGTCGTGTCGGGTATTGCCAAATTCTACACACCGGAAGAACTGGTAGGCAAAAAGGTAATCCTGATCGCCAACCTGAAGCCGGCAAAACTGATGGGAATTGAGTCTCAAGGTATGATTCTGGCTGCAACATCCAAAGATGAAGACAAACTGGTGCTTGCATCCGTCGATGCGGATATTCCCGTAGGAAGTCAAATATCCTAGCGGCGAAGGGCCCCTGATAAAGGGGTAGAAAAGAGAAAACAATATGATTGTTGATTCACATGCTCATTATGATGATGAAAAATTTGATGAAGACCGTGCAGAGGTTATGAAAAGAATTCATAAGCAGGGTGTTGTGCGTGTTGTGAACCCTTCCAGTGATCTGGAGTCGGTTGAAAAGTGCATTCAGCTGGCTGATGATTATGACTTCATTTATACTGCTGTCGGTCTTCATCCCCATGAAGCAAAAAGTTTTTCACTTGGAACGGTTGACATGCTGCGGGAAACGGCCCGGCATCGCAAGGTTGTCGCCATCGGTGAGGTTGGGCTGGATTATCATTATGACCTGTCCCCAAGAAATGTGCAGAAAGAGTGCCTTGCCGCTCATATCCAGCTTGCAAAAGAGTTGAGCCTGCCATTAATAATTCATGACAGGGAAGCGCATCAGGATATTCTGGATATCATCCGGTCGGAAAAAGCATATACGGTCGGCGGGGTTTTCCATTGCTTCACGGGAAGCGTTGAAATGGCCAGGCAGGTGCTGGATATGGGGTTCTATATCTCCCTGGGTGGTGCCGTCACGTTTAAAAACGCCCGCAGACCTGTTGATGTTGCAAAATATGTCCCTGGTGATCGGCTTCTGATTGAGACAGACAGTCCCTATATGGCACCTGTTCCTTACCGCGGGAAACGGAATGACTCCGGATATCTTACAGAAGTCATCAGTAGGCTTTCGTCCATTCGGAAAACAGATCAAGATCTGCTTGCCAGGCAGACAGCGATAAACGCAGACAGGCTTTTTGGTCTTGACCTGTAATTTACGATACGGTGCCGTTTTGGATTTATCCTGAAGGAGGTTGGGATATGAAGCGTTTTATTGTGATTATTACTTCCCTTCTGATTATCTTTGTTTTTGTTGCGCTGAACTATCTGATATGGGACAGGGAAAGCCTTGTAGCCCTAAGCGAATCCAATCAGTCCAGTATAGACACCCTGACCCGCTTGAACATGACTTTGAATCAGGAAAAAAACAGACTTGAGCAGCAGATAGAAGAACTGAACAAGCAGATAGAAGAGCTTAACGAAAAGATCAAAAACATCGAATCGGATGTTCGTGACAAGCAGCTGATTTCCGACGAGAAAACCCGTTTTATCCAGACTTTAAAATCTCATATCGATCTCACGCCATTAAAGAAAACAATGCTGAACTGGGTAAACAGCCTTTCTGAAAAGAACTATACAGAGGCCTATCTTGAAGGTGGTACGGACTGCAGTTTCTGGGGAAATTATTGGACGATGCGTATATTTTCAGATTACTTTGAACAAAATGTAGACAAAATGCAAGTCGCTGTGGATGAAGAAACAGGGCTCGCGAAAATAGAAGTGGTCCCAATCAAAACGCCTGACTGGGAAATGAGTGTCTATATCCATGTTAACGTTACCCTTGCGGATGATGGCATAGAGGATTATCTGAAGCAGGGGGCAAATGTTCTGCACTTAACCTGTACATATGATGAGCGGCTTGAACAATGGATGATAACTTCAGTTTTCAG
>LSQX01079702.1_pt1 | contig 44123 bp, 34 predicted proteins | sample 654561 | NCBI WGS metagenome assembly LSQX01 (sample SAMN04489861, study PRJNA283612) | anaerobic digester metagenome | isolation source: 4 biogas reactors fed with cattle manure at either 37C or 55C with and... | place: Denmark: Kongens Lyngby | collected 2014 | reverse complement strand
ATATCACGGTACCCTTCATAACTGGAGGGATCAGGCTGAGCCAGCAGAATCTGCGTTTCATCACCAGTTAGATATGGAATCATTGTCTTTGGATGCTTCTTGACTGGAATGGACAGGATTTTTTGAATTTCATGCATGTTTTCTGGTGATTCTTTCTGGATATAATGGAAGAAGGAATGGATAACTGCAAGTCGATGGTTGCGAGTGGCTATTGAACATTCTCTTCTGGATTCTAACCACTCAAGATACTCAACAATAAGTTCTTTCTTAATATCAGATACACAGATTTTTTCCGGCTTCATTTTTTTCTCATCTTTGCAGAAAGTCAGAAAAAGCTTGAAAGTGTCACAGTAGGATGTTATGGTATTTTTACTGGCATTTTTCTGCCCTGGAAGGTATTTCGACAGATAGTAGGAAAGGTGTTTAGGGAAATCATACATCTTCATTGCTGATGTCTCCTTCCGGAATTACATATCCAAACTCTGCTTCTGTACGGCTGATGATGTTGGGATACAGGTCAGCCGTCAGGCGGAGGTAATACTGTGTTTCTCTGAAATCAGAATGCCCCATGAAGGCGGCAAGATAAGGGAGCATATTTGTCAACTCATTCCCATTTAGAACCCACTTCTTTAGGCATTTGACAGCAAAGTTATGTCTGAGACAATGAATTCTGGGGCCGGTTCCTGTCAGGGAAATCCCTGCACGTGAAAGATACTGTCTATATCTACGATGTAAGGTACTTTGGTCAATACAACAGTTATATCCTCTTGGAGATGGAAAAAGATAATCTGTTTCTTTTGAAAATCGGTGTACATTCTCAATATAGATTTTCGCCCTTTCCGCCATATTTGGATGCAACGGTACAAGACGATCTTTGTTATTCTTAGCATGATATACAGTTAGCACACCATTATTGAAGTCCTTCAAAGTGAGATTGAGAGCCTCAGACAGACGCATACCTGTACTGTAAAGTAGCCGAAAAAATATCGGATCAATCAGGATGCGGTTGGTAAAGGGAGAATCTTCCCATGAATCAATTGCCTCAAATAGACGTCTTATCTCGTCATCAGTAAATATGTAGGGAGTAAATGAACTCCTCGGAGGGGCGGATTGTACAAAGGGAATATAAATCTCAGAAAAGCGCTGATCTTTCAGATATACTGCAAAATCCCGAAGAAGCCGTTCTTTTACATACCATCCGGATAGCCTATCGTCCGGGCAGTAAATAAAACGGTCAGTCATTTCTTTAGTGATACGTATTCCAGTATAACCATTTTGAAAGTAGTATGCATCAAATCTTTGAAGATATTTCTCCTGAGTAGCATATTTGAATCCTGTCATATGCTTTATCTGAAGAAACTGCTGCGCTTTCTGTGCAATATCACTCTTCCATACATATTTATTATTCATAATGCAAACACCTCCTCTGGGTTGAGGGGGCATTTTCTAAGACCCTCCAAGTCAATTTTCAGGTAAATGCTAGTGGTGTTGATATTTGTGTGTCCAAGTGTTTCTGAAATTACAGGAAGCGGTGCCCCGGTTTCCAGCATTTTTTTTGCGAGGGTGCTTCTAAGAGAATGAAGCCCACAATGAATTCCTGCTGGCGGTGTGATTCCGGCAGCCTGCATGTAGCGGTGTAGCTCCCTATAGAAGCTTTCATTTTCCCCCACAGCATCGTAAGGAGCTCGATGCCTCACAAAAACCCGTGTACATTTTGTTTTCGGTCTCCCGTTTTTTAGGTAATCGATGATCGCCCATCCGATATCATCAAGAAGGGGGAGTTCTATTGCCTTTTTAGTTTTATGAACAGTTAGGTTGACAGTTCTCCTTGACCAGTTTAGACTGGAAAGCTCAAGAGAACGGATGTCGCTTACCCGCAGTCCGAGTCTGGTGACCACAAGTAAAATAGCATAATCACGCTTCCCTTTTGGGCATCCCCTGTCAATGGAGGTAAGAAGTTTCTTTACATCTTCCGTGTTCCACGAATGAGGAATAAATGCATTTCTAAGGATTTTGACATGAGGAAGAGATACCGCAAGATTCGTACTGATAAAACCACTAACATGGATAAAAGTCAGAAAATTTCTTAGTACATACAAAACAGTAGAAACATATCTTGGCTTATTAGAGGCATAACCGCGCAGAAATTCTGTGATGATTTCCGGGGTTATAGCTGAGGATGATGGAATATCATTTTCCTTGAGAAAATAAAGAAACTTATGCAATGTATTATTGTTGCTAATTATCGTTGCGTTGGCATAATCCCGTTCTTTAAATTCTTTCTGGAAAGCAAAGTATTCAGTGGAGAAACATTCTGGACATTCAAATGGTTTGATATGTGACCTGATGAAAAAAGTAATATTGTCTCCATCCAGTGCTCTCAGAAGATTCTGGAGTGGTTTCATAATGCAGTTTATTTTTCTGTTATGGCCTCCCCAAAATCCGTCGACTTTTATATTGGTTTTAGAATAAATATACTCTATCCCAACCTGTTCATTAAAAGTGGTATAACCCTTCTCCTTCATGAATTTAAGAAGACGGTTTATGAGAGATACATGAATAAGGTAACCGCAAAGCTGCATGAATTCATCGTGGATCTATTTTGCCAATACAGTGAACAAAAATTGGAGCTTTCAAAAGAATATGATAAGGAAATGGAAAAGATTCAAGATGATCATTCTATAAATCGAAAGGAATTACTTGATAGGTTGGATAAAACAACATCATTGGAACAAGACGAGAAAATCTTTAAACAACTTGAGGAACTTAATGATGATTATCGTATGAATATTCATCGTTTGCACAAAGAATATTATCCGAAGTTTAACAATTTAGCCGCTCCTTTTTGGAGCAATGCAACCATAGATGCGGCAGAAGCATATAAAAAAATAGAAAAATACGTGCCACAAATGTATACTGACTGTATGAAGCACATTATGCTTATATCGGATGAGAAAGTTAGAGATTCCCTTGAGGACGAATTGATTGCCAAGGTTACCGGTTATATAGAAATGGGTTTGAAAAACGCTATTGACGCATATGGCATGGCGTCCCCCCTGGATATCAATGCATGCGGATGTGACGAAGAAGAGCTTGATGAAATAAAGGAAAGAAAAAAGGAAAGAGAAAAGGAAAAAGAAGAAGCGGCAAACAAGGCAATTCTGAAAGCCATGCAGGACAGGGCAAATTTCTTTGCGGGTAAATTGGATGAAAACTCCAGATACTACAAAGAGTTTATTAAAAAATATGAAGTTCCCTGTAATTTTGGATTTGTAAAGGGGAAAATAAGCCCATATAAGTCCTGCTTTGAGATTGGGGTAGATGCTTTTAATGTTGATATAAAATTCAGATCCGAAACGCATCATATTCGAAATACTACAACTTACGATGGGGGAATTAAGCTTGGAGGTAATATTGAACCTGTAAGCCTTGCTGGATACTTAGGCTTTACAGCTACAGTAGGAAGCGATGGTAAGATTTCTCCCGATGATTTTGATATAAGAGCCGGTGTAGAAGCAGGAGCCAATTTAGGTTTTATAAACGTTAAAGCGGGAATAGAAACTTCCGCATTAAGGGGTACAAAGGAGTATGCCCAGCTTGCCTTTACAGGGGATCCGTTCCTGGATACATTAAAAAAGGATAAGCAAATAAATGATATGATAGGCGGTCTGCCAGGCATATCCAAAACGTTCTGGAAAGGTGAGTATGGCGAACAACCTTAGTGAAAGTAATTTTTTGTTACTCCGCGCAGACGTTTTTGCAGTAGATAGATTTGGAGACTGATGCTGTTATGATCGGTCGATTCGAGTCCTATTCTTGCGTCCAGAAAGCTGGACGAACTCGGAAACCTTGCGATTTTCTTCCAATACCTCAGCGCTATCCTGTATCCCATCAGGTCAATTTGTTTGTATATGTTTTTATAATCAAAATGTCCAGGATAAGATAGCAAAGCTTAGTATCTGTTTAAATCAAAATAACATAAAACCAAAGTTAATATTACAGGTCAGTTTATTGGACAATTTATTTGAAACCGATATCAAATATATTGAACTGCAAGTTTTAATATAATTCATTACTTTTGCACCTATAAATTTCTTGCATTTCCAAATGCTATTTCATATAATAAGAACAAGCTGTCGACAATAAACCTCAAGCAAGGATGCGGAACCCAATATGATAACCATGTAAAATTCTGTGGTACCTGTGGTGAAGACATGTCCGGGTAAATGAAATGAGGTAAAAACATATGGAAATTGTTGTACGCCCCATGCAGAGCGGTGAGGCCGCTGAAGTTCACAAAATAGGCAGGAGAGCTTTTACCTGGTTCGAAAGCCTTTGGGTAAGTAAACCCAGGGAAGCTCTCGTTGCAGTGAAAGATGGGACAATTGTGGGAGCCATTCTTTACAAGTTTATGAAAACCCGTGGAACAAAAATCGGATACATCGATTACGCTTTCATAGACCCACATTATCATAATCAGGGAATTGGGGGACGCCTGTACAAAGCCAGCATTGATTTCCTGTGGGAACAGGGCTGCGATGCACTGACAGCTATCGTTAAAGACGATAATGTAGGATCCTGGGGGTTATTCCTGAAAAACGGCTTCGAGCGGGTCAGTTTGTCTGAAGGGGTTCGGCAATTAGGGTTATGGGGTATGCTTGGACAATACTTGGGGACACCATTTTGTTTTGGAGCGGGTATGGAGTTTTATGTTGCTCTTCGCGATAAAACCTGTGTATCCGGTAAAGGCGGAAGTATTAAGCAGCTTGCTGCATATATTTCAACCAATTTACTGTTGTTTCTGCTCACCATTTTTCGAAGACCGGAAAATGCCCTAACCTTTTTCATCGCCTATTTCATTTTTTTATCCGGTGGTATTTTGGCGGGTTATTTCGGTACATTGCTCTCCAGACGAAAGTGGCACTTCCGTTTTAATAATGGCGGCGGGCTTGTTTGTGCTATTATTCACCTGACAGGTAACATGTTTCCGATGGTTGGAAACTGGTATCCCGAGGAATATGAAAACTCAGACGAGTTCCGCAAAGATATGGGGATGACCGCTCTGTTTGGATGGGTGTTTGTACTTTTCCTATCGATTCTTTCTATTCTGATGCTATCTCAACATGTTATTTTTCGTTATTTTCGTGAAATCGGTTTTCTTTTTTTGATTTATCGTATTTTAGCCATCTATCCGTTTGAGTCATACGGCGGCAGAAGAATATACCAGTGGAAGCGGGGAATATATCTGCTGATGGCTATCATCTCTTTAGCGGTTATGGCTATAATCTATTTTTCATAAGAAATATATTGTAAAGGGCTGAGAAGTCTTTATATAAGCTTTCAGCAGAAGTCGTAAAGACATAGTTTCGCTTGCGCGTTTTGTCCGACTGCAAGAATAAACGTCTGATTTTGATCGGTGAATACACTTTCTTAAAATACACTTCTATAGAATATAGCGAACATTGATGGATTTTATTATTTCCGATTATAATAGCCAAGGTAATCGCTTCAAACCGTGTAAGCTTTAGACAGGAGACAACTATGGCTTTTATGTTTATGCACTTCGATCAGGCAGTTCCCCAGCTGGCGTATACCGGCTGCGCATGGTGTTCAAGCACTATGGGCATCAGCCTTTGCCAGACAGTCAACAGGGGGTGTTGCTCCTATTTCCCCAAATTCTATCCTGTGGAGCTTCAGCGGATGTCCCAATCGCCCGAGGGTTTGTGTGTCCTGAATTCAATTCTTAGTCATCCCGGTACTGAACTGATGGATGACCATATCCTGGTCAGAGGAAGCTACGACGCACTGATGTATGCAAAAGCGCAGAAAGAGGGAACAATCCCTGATGATGGATATATTCAAGACAGCACTATATTTTTCCGCACATGCCCTTTTGTCCGTCCGGGTCTTGGGTGTACTCTTCCTGTTCGGTACCGCACTTATGTATGTAATTTTTTTGTCTGCCGTGAAGTTCTGGAGAATCCGGCTGTTCAGCAGCAAATCACACCCTATTTGCAGGTAAGGGCAAATTATGTCCGTTTCCTCCAGTGGGAAAACAATCAACTGCTTCAAGTCATCAGCGATAACGGGTTAACGATAAGGAACCACATTGGAAAAGTCATTGAGTTGTTGGCCGGGCTGCCGATCAACCAGTATGAATTTCCCATGCTGGAGCCCATTGAAATGGCTGACGGTCATGGCAAAGGTGCATAATGGGACAGGTACCTTGTCCCATTATGCTTTACATTTGCTGCATACTGAACATACAACAAAGCAATAAGCCGAGAAACTGGGTTTTCTATTTGGCATCTGCAGTTATAGCATTTCATTGTGATTTTCGGTGCGCTAATTGATGCAGTATGGTATGATAAAGATGATATTATTTCCGTTCATCCATGTTTTATCCATAAAACTGTCCGCAAAAGGGGGTATTTTTTTGAAAAAGAGTCACTCTGGCCGGATTGTCTTATGCTTTGCTGCCTGTCTTGTCATCATGGTTGCGTCCATGCTTCTTGCTTCCTCCATCGAAAGAGATTTTGGAAGGGTTACGGTGGAACAGATCAAAATTCCCATCGTAACAAACAACCAGATCACAACCTATATCCCGGCGAAATTGTACATACCCGTCGATGTCACCGAATCAGCCCCAGCTCCTGCCGTACTGCTGCTGCATGGATATCAGAATGACAAGGATACTTCAGCGGCATACGCGCTGGAGCTTGCACGGCGCGGTATCGTCGCCCTGTCCATGGATGAGTATGGGCATGGGGAAAGCCCCATAGGTATGCGCAATAAGGGGTACGATCAGTCCAAATCGGGGCCGGAACGATATAAAATGTTCATGAGCTTTACAAAGCTGAACCAAAGCGGCATCGACGGTATCATCGATTCCTCCATGGGTGGTACGGCCGCTTTTCGATGGCTGAAATCCCAGGATTATGTTCTGTCAGACAAGATAGGAATCACAGGGCATTCCATGGGTACCTGGAGCACCTATACCATCGCCGCTGAAAATCCCGGGCATGCCGCCCTTGTGATCCAGTGCGGAGAGGCACTTGGACCTGTATTCGCCCCGGATGGCAGCGTCACGTACAAAAACGTATTGATGCTTCAGGCCAAATATGATGAATTCGATTATTTCCGTGATTACCAGCCGGTCACTGTCAACCTGAACCAAACCAGGCAGCGTTTTGAAACCTTCGCCGGACAGGACGGCCCGATAGAGTGGAACACGACTTACGGTGACTTCGCTGAAGGCACCGCCAGACGGATGGAATTTCTGAATACCGTTCATCGGGGTGTGACCCACCATGCCCACGGAATGGCCACTGCAATGGACTGGTTTACAAAAGCTTTGGATGTACAAACCAAGCTGGCACCCAACAATCTTGTTTTTATGACACGAGAATTGCTGATGGGCCTGGCACTGATAAGCGCATTGATTTCTCTGATGCCGCTTTTCTCGTTGCTTGTGCGCTTCCGGTTTTTTGCGGAAATTGCCGGGCCTGTTCCTGACCGGTATACCGCCCCTAAAAAGAGCTGGTGGAACATGGCACTGGTCAGCATCGTGCTCAGTGCCCTGCTGTATCCTTTTGTGACGCAATTGGGGCACGGGCTCTTCCCATATCCGGAGAACATCTTTAAAACCCTGATGGCAGGAGGCTTAATATTATGGCTTGACTTCCTCTTCGTCATCGCTTTATTCCTGTTCCGCAGGTGGTATAAAAAAGGAGAAGGCAAAGCCCTGGGTGTAACCATGTATGATATGGGTGTTTCCTTTGACAGAGAAAGAACTGTTCTGAACTGGAGAATCATCGGGAAGACAGTACTTTTGGCGGGAATATTGTTCGGTTATCTCTACATTCTGACCAGCGCCGGTTATCGCTTTTTGAACACCGATCTGCGTTTTATTTGGCCATTCCTGCGACCCTTTTCCAGCGGACGGTTCCTGCAGTTTTTATTATATCTCCCGTTCTTTCTGTTGTTTTTCCTGTTTAGCGGCGGAATCCGGCTGTTCGGTCAGATGCGGCTGAAGGAACACAAGTCCCCGGCCGTCACGCAGCTTGTCTGGTGGGCAAAAAACGTGCTGGTCATGCTGGGGGGGCTTGTTCTTGTCACATTGTTTGAGTATGTCCCGTTCGTGATGGGGTTCGGAACGGGATGGGCGGTCACAGGTCTGACCCTGTTCGATGGCCCCTTTATGAGTGCTCTTGTGCTTATTTTTCCGCAATTTTTCGTCTTGTTCTTCCTTGCAACCTATTTTTATCGGAAAACAGGAAAGGTATATCTGGGATCGCTGATCACCGCACTGGTGGTTACCTGGATCACCTGCGGAGGTGCAGCATACTTTTAATATAGAAGTTAGTTTCACTTCATTTACTCGAAGATTAGAAAGCTTACATGTAAACTACTTGACAGCAGTTTACATAGAACTGCATAATGAAGTGAAAATATATACGAAAGACGGAATATGGTATTGAATAAACAGGACTTAACACAGGGCGGAATACTAAAAAAAATGCTGCAGGTTGCGGTACCGATTATGGGTACTCAACTGATGCAAATGGCGTATAACCTTACTGACATGTTCTGGCTTGGCCGAACACAGCAAGCCGTGGTGGCCGTGGCCGCCAGCGGGTTGGCGGGTATGTTTCTGTGGCTGGGTATGGCGCTTTTAATGATTGGGCGCATGGGCTCCGAGATTGGTACCTCACAGAATCTGGGAAGCGGGGATGTCGCAACCGCACAGGGCTACGCTCAGGACTCTACCCGCATAGCCTTGATACTGGGCGCTGCTTATGGTTTGGTGCTGATTGTACTGGCAGGGCCGTTGGTATCACTGCTTCGGGTGAACGATCAAACTGTGTTCGGAAAAACCTGTGACTATCTTAGGATTGTAGGTTTGGGCATCCCCTTTACTTATCTGTCTGCTGCAATTACCGGGGCATTTAACGGAGCCGGTAATTCCCGCCTTAGCTTTTGGGCAAACGCTGTAGGGCTTCTCATAAATATGGTGCTGGATCCACTGATGATCCTGGTATGGGGATGGGATGTAACCGGTGCGGCTATTGCCACCATTATTGCACAGGCTACAGTTTGCATCTTGTTTATATATTTCGTAAAACGTCATCCCCACAGGCCTTTTGAACATTTCAGGTTCTTGAGCCGCACTGATCCAGCCAGAATACGCCAGATTATGCGTTGGAGCTTGCCGATTGCTGCGGAAAGCGGAGCTTTTACAGCACTTGCCATGGTGGTTACCAGCATGGTATCCGAATGGTATGGCGAAACTGCTGTTGCGGTACAGCGTGTCGGCAGCCAAATAGAATCGCTGTCCTGGCTGATAGGAGGCGGTTTTTCTTCCGCCATCACAGCTTTTGTGGGCCAAAATTACGGTGCGCGCAAATGGGGGCGCATCCGACAGGGTTATCGCATTTCATTGGTTACACTTTTGGTGTGGGAGGGGATTGTAACTCTATTCCTGGTATTTGGCGGACGATTCTTTTTCTCTCTTTTCCTTCGGGAACCTGTTGAAATTCTGGATATGGGGGCTACATATCTGCGCATCCTGGCCGGATGCCAGTTCTTTATGGCCCTTGAAGGCGCATGCTCAGGTACATTCAGGGGCATGGGGAAAACCTTGCCACCAAGCGTGTCAAGTATTGCAGCAAATTCCATTCGCCCTGTTCTTTGTTGGTGGTTTGCACAGTGGATGGGTTTAAACGGGTTGTGGATGGGCATCATGGTATCGGCAATCCTGCGCGGTATCATGGTTTTTGTATGGTTTACGTTCTATCAACGCAAATTGCCTCAAGTGGACGAAGTGGCAACAGCCTGTTCCCAACCACTCCCCAATAATGGATAACATCTGATGAAAAAATGTAGGACGGTTCTATTTGACATAAAGTTAAAGTCAAATAAAACCGTCCCTGATAATATATTTGAGTCAAACAGAACCATCCGACTGATGCGAAGCTTGCATCAACTCAAATCGAGCCAATTGATGCGAAACTTGCATCAACTCAAATCAAGCCAATAGATGCGAAGCTCGCATCAACTCGAATCGATCTAACTGGTGCGAATATTACGTTAACTCAAACCGTCTCAACTGGTGCGAAGATAACATCTATTTTATTCGGTAAGAAGCTTACGTCAACTCAAATCGTCCTAACTAACACGAAGCTTTAAGTCAGTTCGAACATTCCGGTATACAATTGGAAATACTTGCCTGCCTGGCGGATTAAGTCATCGTGGTCGCCACGCTCGATGATGGAACCATTCTCCAATACCAGAATCGCATTGGAATTGCGTACGGTGGAGAGCCTGTGGGCGATGACAAAAACAGTTCTGCCCTCCATCAGCTTATCCATACCTTTTTCAATCAGCGCCTCGGTACGGGTATCGATGGAGCTTGTAGCCTCATCCAGAATCAATACCGGCGGATCGGCCACAGCGGCGCGGGCAATGGCCAGTAATTGCCTCTGACCCTGGCTCAGGTTCGTCCCGTCAGAGGTTAACAGCGTGTCATACCCCTGAGGCAGATGGCGGATAAAGGAATCAGCATTGGCAAGCTTCGCGGCAGTGATAACCTCGTCATCAGTGGCATCCAGCCTGCCGTAACGAATGTTATCCATGACAGTCCCTGTGAAAAGATGAGTGTCCTGTAAAACCATTGAGAGGGATCTTCTTAAATCCGACTTTTTGATTTTGTTAATGGGAATGCCGTCATACAGAATGTTGCCCTCCGGGACGTCGTAAAAACGGTTCAACAGGTTTGTGATCGTTGTTTTTCCAGCACCGGTGGAACCCACAAAAGCGATTTTCTGGCCTGGCTTTGCATAAAGCGTGACATTGTTCAAGACGGTTTTGTTTTCTTCATAACCAAACACCACATCATTCACCCGGATGTCCCCTTTAACCTGGGTATAGTCTATTGTACCGTTGTCGTTCGATTGCTTCCAGGCCCATATTCCCGTGCGGTGGTCGGCTTCCTTAAGCCTTCCATGCACATTATACTCTGCGTTTACAAGGGTAACGGTTCCTTCATCAATTTCCGGTACTTCGTCCATCATCTCAAAAATTCTTTCAGCACCGGCCAACGCCATTAAGACAGAGTTCAACTGCTCGGACATCATCGTAATAGGCTGTGAGAAGGAGCGGGTGTATTGCAGGAAGGATGCCAGGGAACCCAGGTCCAGGCCGTAAGAAATGGCCAGAACAGCGCCCACAATGGCAGTAATGGAATAATGCATGTAGGACAGGTTGCCCATGATGGGCCTGAGCATACTTGCAAAGGTATGGGCGCCTTTGGATGCGTTAAACAGTTCCTCATTCAACCTGTCAAAGCCGTCACGGGATTCCTGATCGTGGCAGAAAACCTTTACAACCTTCTGCCCCTCAGTCATCTCCTCAATATAACCGTTTACCTTTCCGACAGATATCTGCTGTTCCCTAAAGTATTTACCGCTTTTAGCTCCAAGATTCTTAATGATAAATAGCATTAAAACCAGCATCAGAACAACAACAACCGTCAGAATTGGGCTTAAAATGCACATAGCAATAAAAACACCGAGTACATTCACGAAGGAGGAAAAAATGTTCACAAAGCTTTGACTAAGCATGTTGCGCAGCGCATCAGTGTCGTTTGTGAACCGGCTCATCAGCTCGCCATGGGTATGGCTGTCGAAGTAGCGAATGGGCAGTTTCAGCATGTGTGAATAAAGATCTGAACGGATCTGAAACAGTGTACCGGTGGAAATGGTTATCATCAGCCGGTTATAGGCAAAGGTGGCAAGGGCACCGGCAGCATAAACGACGGCCATCAAGCCAAGCATCCGGATAAATGCGGAAAGATCCGGGTTTTGCTTGCCCACAAAAGGCAGGATATAGTCATTGAACAGGGGCTTTAAAAAGTAGGTCGATGCCACCTGTGCCAAAGCACTGAAAATAACAAGCAGAAACACTGCAATAAGCTTCCCGCGGTAGTTTTTCATATAGGATAAAATTCTTTGGACGGTTTTTTTGGTGTCCTTCGGTTTTCTGGATGCATGCATCCCCCCAGGTTTATGCCCCGACATGCTCATCAACCCCTTTCTGCTGGGATTCGTAGACTTCCCTGTAAATCTGGTTGGTTTTCATCAGTTCGTCGTGGGTTCCTACGGCGTTTACCCGTCCATCATCCATGACGATAATTCGGTCTGCGTCCATCACCGACGCAATGCGCTGCGCAATGATGAGCGTCGTGGTTCCCGCAAGGTTAGTTCTCAGCGCCGCCCGGATTTTGCTGTCTGTGGCGGTATCCACGGCACTGGTGCTGTCGTCAAGGATGATGATCTTTGGCTTTTTCAACAGAGCCCGCGCGATGGTCAGACGTTGCTTCTGCCCCCCGGAAACATTCACACCACCCTGACCCAGTATGGTGTCATACCCATTGGGAAAGGACATGATAAAATCATGTGCCTGGGCGGCTTTACATGCTTCGATAATTACCTCCTCGGAAGCATCCCTGTCGCCCCACTTCAAATTATCCCGGATGGTACCAGAAAACAATACATTTTTCTGAAGTACCATTGCGACGCTATTTCGCAAGGCTTGCAGGTCGTAATCCCTGACATCGCGGCCTCCCACCAGGACACTGCCTTCGGTGGTATCGTACAGCCGCGGGATCAATTGCACCAGGGTTGTTTTTGCAGACCCGGTTCCCCCAATAATGCCAATGGTTTCACCGGGATGGATGGACAGGTTCACATTTTCAAGAACCTTGTTGCATTCCATACCGCCATAGCTAAAGGATACATCCCTGAAGGTGATGGAGGAATCTTCCACAGTGGTTACCGGGTTATCCTTTACCGTGATGTCTGGTTTTTCATCCAACACTTCAACAATTCTGGTGATGGAAGCCCGTGAAATAACCAGCATGACCATCACCATGGAAATCATCATCAAAGACATGAGGATCTGAGTGATGTAGCTGATAAATCCCATCAACTCACCAGACTGCATTTGGCCTGCGATGATCAGGTTCCCCCCGAACCACGAGACTGCGATCATGCATCCGTACATCACAAACTGCATAATGGGCATGTGCCAGATCACAATCCGTTCGGCCTTTATTTGGGTTTGCCGCAACTGATCGGAGATGTCACGGAATTTTTCCTCTTCATATTCACCGCGGACAAAAGCCTTTACCACCCGGATGCCAATCAGGGTTTCCTGAATGATGGCGTTGAGCCTGTCATACTTTTTCAACATGATCTGAAAGCGTGGAAACGCTTTGGCCGCAATGAAGTATAGGGAAACCCCCAATATGGGGATTGCAAACAGAAAGATCAGCGACAGCCTTGCATTGAGCGAAATGGCCATTATAACGGCCATGATCAGCATGATGGGTGCCCGTACCATCATTCGGATCATCATCATGAAGGTCATTTGCGTGTTGTTCACGTCGGTTGTCAGCCTGGTCACCAGAGAAGCCGTGGAGAATTTATCCATGTTGGCAAATGAAAAATCCTGTATCCTGTAAAACAAGGCCTTGCGTACTCCCTTTGCAAAACCGGTTGAAGCAATGGCCGCGAAACGTGCAGCAAGAGCCCCGGCAACAAGAGACAATAAGGCCATCAGGATCATCATAAGCCCTTTTTTCATGATGTAGGAAAGGTCTTTGTTCATGATTCCTGTGTCAACGAGATCGGCCATGATGCGTGGGATATTCACTTCCAGAAACACTTCAAAGAGAATGGTTAATGGAGCGAGCAAAGCATACTTCTTGTATTTGCCCACATAGGGTATCAGCTTTTTAAACATTCTTTATGTCCTTCCTTTTTTCATTTTTGAGCAAAGGTTCATCAGGGAAGAAAAATCCATATCCTCCGGATTGAATAAATCACTGTCGGCAAGGTTTTTCAGAAGCTTGTCCAGAATACCCTTCAGCGTGTTGATTTCATCCCCGTTCAGCCCGCGAAACATGACTTCGTCCATGCCATCCAACGTTTCACGACAGCGATTGGATAAGTTGATTCCCTTCTGTGTAACATAGAGCCTTTTGTAACGCAAATTACTCGAATCGGTCCGTTTTTCAAGAAGCCCGGATTTTTCCATCCGTTTCGTGGAAAGGGCCACCGATGCCGGAGAAATCATCAGATGCTCTGCAACCTCTGATTGCGAGCAGCCAGTGTGGTTGCTCACAAATTCCAGCAGGTGAAGCTGGCCTGGGTACAAAGGGTAATCCAGAGACTTCTGAAGCAGGATCCGGCGGAAAAGATGAAGTTTTTCAAAACGGATGACAATGTCTTTGAAATCCAATTATAACCCTCCGGTTCAATAGTGAATTGCCAGGGAATAGTCGGTCAGAACTTTAACTATGCAACCCGTTACTCCGAATGTTTATTCGTCATCGGCAGGATGCCCGTATGCTCCAAGCCCTGGCTATTCCAGACACAGTTTATGCGCTTCGTTGAATTAAACGTCTATTAATTAAGCGCTTAACTATTATATGCCTGATGAGGGATTGGCGTCAATATAAAAATTTTGGAGCAAAGAAAAAGATGACTGTGGAATCAAAGAACGGTGGGGGTTGAACGGCTGACCAGAGTGGATTTTGTTACTATTCAGAGGCATGTGTTTTATCCTGAGCGCAGCGATGTCATCCTGAACGCAGCGAAGGATCTTCTCAGAAGTATCGCGAAGATCCTTCACTTCGTTCAGGATGACAAGCTTCGCTTGTTTACATTTATAATTACCGATTATTAACATACAGGAGAGAGGGGGGGCAAGTTCTATTCCCTTAGCAACTTCTGAATGCCCATGTCAATGGATTGCTTAAGAGGCTCCTGTTCCTCCTTTATACCATCAAAGGATCTGCATATGCGAATGATAAGCCCCCACATGTTAAGCTCCCTGACTGGAATGGGCTTGCCATCAAAATACGATTTCAGATATACCCTGCCGATAAATTCTCCTGCCTGCTTCTGTGCCAGTTGCTCAAAATTTGATCTCTCCCCAGGAGGCGTGCCGTGTTTAAGTAAATAATATGTTCGTGCGACATCGGACAGGGGATCTCCACAGTAAGCATCTACCCAGTCAATCACTCGCATTTTGTTGGTATCATCCACGATGATGTTTTCCGGGTGCAGATCACCATGACATAAAGCTTTTTTATCAGAATTGTTCAAAAACGCCATGAGCTTGTTTAAACTGTCCGGGTCGATGTCCTTAAATTGAAGCAATCGCTCTTCAAACTTTTCTGTAACTGTTTTCAGCCCCGTGATGGTGTTCTCGTGGATCTTTCGATGAAGCCTTCCCATTTGCTGAACGTTCTTTTTAAGACGAAATATGTTTTTACTCATTACCGAAGACAGCAACCCTCCCTGGATGTATTCAAGCTTGAGTACCTGCTTTCCATCTTGCTCGACCAACCCGAAGAATTTCGGAGCAATGCTGCAGACCTCGGCAACCTTTTGAGAAATATCGGCTTCATACTGTATTTCCTCGATAGATACCCATTCCTTATAAACCTTGAATGCCTGCCCGTCCTTTTCATATACATCGGCTTGCCGACCGGTTCCAATTGCTTTCATATTCGCATATTACCCCCCAATGCATTGATTTCTTCGGAATCATTTCTGGCTGCTCAGCCATCCTGCCCGGCTTCTTCAACTTCAATAGCATAGAATTCCTGCCAAACCTCACAATCAACGCCATGAAGATGTGACCGCGATAAAAGGTGGATTCAGGAACAATCTACCATATTTAAAAGGGTAAAGCAACTGATAACCAAAGTTTTCTGGAACATTCTATTCACAATTTTTTGCATGGTTTATATTTGCAGATAATGGATTCTGTTGTTATAATGATGTTATTAAAACGCAGGAGACATACAAGAAATGAATCCGGGAGCTGCCAAGTGAAGTTCTTTGAAATAGTACCCTCCAATTTATTTTCCATTCTGGCATCACCTAACAAGGAAGCGTATATCAGCTCTTTGTTCGTCATTCGTAAAGCTTTCAAACAGGAGATGTCAATCCGAAAAGATGATCTTGTTGCCATGTTCATTGGTGATATGGAAAGCTAAATCATGGAGATGGAGCTTCAAAATGACAACGGATCAGAGGATGTTGAGGAAATAAAAGCGACGGACAGCCTTTCAGGCCGCGCACATTTCATTGTTCGTCGACTAAAAGAGGCCGGCTGGATTGATACCGAATATCAAATGGATTCCTTTGATGAAAACATTACACTGCCAGAATATACGGTTAAAATAATTAGCCTGCTTTACTCCCTGACACAGGAACAGCAGAAGTAGTACAATTCCTTTGTTTATAACACTTATGCTGCCATTAAGGTTGCTGATCAGGAGCGGGATGATTTCATGATTAACGCCCTGTTAACAGCCCATGACAATACCGTTCATCTGGTGGACGAGCTAAAAACCCTGCATAGCAATATCCGTCGTTACCATCAGCAACTCAATGAATATGCTACCGTAAACGACATCCTAAAGGGTCATTTCGACGAATACAAAAACTTAATTATGGACAAGATCTACCATCCTCTGAAAACCATGGATTCGGTACCCCGGTTTAAAGCACCCATTCAAAAAATACTCAATTCCTGGCTTGCAAATTATCCTTTGAGAGAACGCATGGCAGATCAGGCAGTACTAAGGGGAAAGTACAAAGACAAAGATGAGGCTGTGGAAGAGGTCACAATAAAAATCGGTGATATTTTGGATATGTATGAAAAACTGGATGGAATGCTTGAAGAAATCGACCGGAAAAATGCCGCGTACACCCGTGCCTCTGTTGAAAAGATGCAGTATTTGCTGAACACCGATCGCAGCATCAAAGGCAAGTTAGTGGAACTATTGACCCGCTGCACACCAGAAAATGCGCAACGCGAGAATACCATTTCCCGTCTGTCAGAAATGATTTGCCTGTATTCCCAGGGTTATGCAGAGGAAAAGATCAGGAAATATCTAAACCAGTCACCATCAATGGAAAATTTGACTGATGATGAGGCTCTATGCGGTGTTGGCATTGTGAAAGCACCCGAACTATTTGATTTTTGTGGAAACATGATGATAAAGCTGCAAAACAAAGCCCTCGACTTTTCGCCTTTGATATATGGAACCACTATCAATTCAAAAACAGCGTCTGAAATGGAAATCACAGGGCTAAATTCGGTAAATAGAGTTTTGTTTATCGAGAATAAGGCCAATTATCTGGATTATATTAGCAGGAATAAGAAATTGGATGAATTGGTGATCTATCATGGAGGTTTCTATAGCCCGGTAAAGGGAAGCTTTTTTCAAAAGCTCTATCAGGCAGGCAAAGCAGAGAGAACTAAGTTTTTCCACTGGAGCGATATCGATCTGGGGGGATTTCATATATTTGTCCGTCTGCGAGATAACATCATTCCTGAGTTACAGCCCTATTTCATGGACGAGAAAGCTTTTATATCAATCAAGCAAAAAGGAATGGAATTCGATGATAAATATGCATCACTGCTGGAGGAGTTATTGGGAAAGCCTGAATACAAGATATTCCATCCGGTGATCAAATTGATGCTGAAAGATAGAATCCGAATTGAACAGGAAGCATTTATTTAGTTAAGGGTAGATAATTCACTATACAAAATAAAGGGACAATTTTACTGATCAAATTCTTGTCGCAATTTCTATTTTGAAAAAATATTGCAAAATGAGAATAAACCTATCGACATTTGTGCATACTTAGCTTATAATTATGATGTGAATATGCTAAAATATTGCAGAATGGAGATGAACGCTATGCTGCTTGAATTTAAAACAAAAAATTTCAAATCCTTTGTGGAGGAGACCAAGTTCTCGATGACTGCCGCTCCGAAACAATCCGGGCTTGATTATAGCTTATTGAAAGAAAAAATTAAGAACAAAACCATTAAAGGGCTGTGCTCTTCGGTGATTTATGGCCCTAATGCAGCAGGCAAAACGAATATTATAAGTGCAATGGATGTGTTTCGTGCTATCGTTCTTCGTGGTAATATCGGGAATTTGAATGATAAAACCTCACCGAACCCTGCTTCATCCGCTTTGGAGCTTATTCCGAACAACAGATTTTCTATTTCGCAGCCTGTGGAGTTTTCAATTGACTTTTTTGATAAAGGACTGCGTATACAATATAGTGTCTGTATTGACCTGGGATTATTTCTTGACGACAGATATAATAGAAAAATTATATCAGAAGAGTTAATGGTTAACGGGGAAAGCGTATTTAGCCGAAAAGAAGACTTGGCTTTTGAAAACTTAAAAGTTATCAAGAGTTATATCTCGGGTTCGGTAGAGAAGAATGTCGCAAGTATCATGGAGATCGCCAAAAATAGCCTTAACCCGAAAGAATTATTTTTAACCAACGGTTTTAAGCTTATTTTCTCGCAATCCTTTGTAAAAATAATAACAGACTGGTTTGCAGATAAGTTTATGGTGATCTGCCGTGCTGATTCCATGCAACTTATCCAAAGGTTCGCAGACCCACAGAAAAAAGCAGTTTATGTTGAAAAAACAACTGACAAAGCCGCTCAACTATTCGGTATTAATTCTAATGCTATTGGATATGTAATTAGTGATGAAGATTCGGAAGCAAAGCTGTGTTCTATCTTCAAAAACGTCAAGAACAAAAAAACTGCGGTAATGGCGGCTGAGCTATTTGAGTCATACGGCACAATTCGCTTTATTAATATGTTTCCATTAGTAATCCGCGCAATGCAAATCGGAGGAACACTGGTGGTTGATGAATTCGATGCCTCAATTCATCCTATGGCACTGATGAGTATTATTAACATATTTCACAATGATGACATCAACATCAATCATGCTCAGCTTATCTTCAACACACACAATCCCATTTTTCTTAACTCGAATCTTTTCAGAAGAGACGAAATAAAGTTTGTGGAGCGTGATGATCAGAGCCATTACAGCACACTGTACACATTGTCTGATTTCGGAACTACAGGAGAAAATGGGGTTAGAAAACATGAAGACTATATGAGAAATTACTTCATCAACCGGTATGGCGCAATCAAAGATATTGATTTTACACCAATCTTCGAAGAGATCCTGGCGAAAGAAGGGGAGGTGTGATAGTGGCGAATAGAAAGCCAAATAGAAAGTACTATTACAGCGTAGAGGGCGAAACAGAGAAATGGTATTTGGAATGGCTGAAGGACGTTATCAATAATAACGAGGCATCTGCATTTACGGTTTCCATATTATGCTCAGTACAGAAGAATCCACTAAAATATGCTAAGAGCTTGGTAATTACAGAAAAGATAGAGGTGTATCATCTTTCTGATTATGAAAGTGATGATCCGGTTCATTTTCAACAATTCACACAGACAATGAACAACATGAAAAAAGCAAGAGAAATTGGAAAGCAAATCAATTACAAATTTGGCTACAGCAATCTGACTTTTGACTTGTGGATGATCTTACATAAAGCTGAGTGTAACGGTGCTTTTACACATAGAAAAAACTATATCATTCCGATAAACAATGCTTATGAAGAAAATTTCGAATGTATGGATGAATTCAAGCATGAAGATAATTTTAAGCGTTGTCTTAAAAAACTGCAGCTTTCAAATGTGATTTTAGCTGTTAATCGTGTAAAAACAATTATGCAAAGAAATAAAGATAACGGTTATACCCTGCATCAATATAAAGGCTACAAATACTATAAAGAAAATCCCTCTCTGACTATATGGGAAGGCATTGATAAAATGCTTAAAGATTGCAAGCTGTATTAATTAACACCCTGTGAATCCCTATACAGCAGTGTGCTTGCCAGAGAGAACACCAGCATGGATGAGAAGATCAGAAAGGCCATTTGCATATCTGTAATGTCTTTCAGAAGATCAAATAAGAAGGGAGCGAAGATTGTAATAAACGTTCCTGAACCAATCATAATTGCCATCAGCCCACTTAGGATTGAGGGTGTAACCCCCTTTAAATCCATCAGTAACGTACTTGAAACAGTGCACCAGGCCATATAGCAAAAACCAAACAGAAAGATGCAGCTGTAAAGCATAAGTCCTGGCGGCGATAAGCTGATCCCAATTGAAGCAGCCAAAGCTCCCATCATCGGGGCCCATAGAAGGAGCTTTTTATTTTTAATCAAATGATAAGTGGACCCGGCACCCAGTGAACCGATGATACCTGCAAGCGGCATCAGCCCTGTAACAGAGCTTGCCCGTGCAATCGACAGCCCGAAAAACTCGGAAAGGTAAGCTGGCAAATAGGTCATAAAGCACTTATAGGCCCACATAAGACCTGTCATGGCAACCGCCAGATACCACACCTCTTTGTATTTTATGGCGCTTTTCAGGCTGCTGCCAGGCTGTTGAAGCTTGTCCGACTCCATAACCGTTTTGTCGGTTTTTCTGAATCCACAAAGCTGCAACACCAAACCTAAAGCAATGGAAAGGCCCGCCCATAGGATCATCTCATTTTGCCATGAGCCGACGGAAGTGTATACAGGCACAATAATGGCATATGCAGCGGAGAAGCTCACCGAATAGATGATGCTGGAAATGCTGTTGGCAATGCCATGATGTTTCTTCTCAAACCACGCAGCAATCAATGCGGAGCACGCGCCAATGGAAAGCCCGTTTCCAATTCCGCTCAATACCCTTCCCAACAACACAAACCAATAATTGTGGATGAAAAAAGAAAATACGCCATCCAATCCTAAAAACACCATCGCAAGAATCAATGTGCGCACGGCACCCAGCCTTGCTATGGCAGAGCTTCCTATAAACAGGAATATACCCATCACAAGGCTGGTGATATATACCATCACACCGGCTTGAGAATAGTCCAGACCCATATCCGACATAATGACGCTCATCAGCGCGGAAGGCATCACTGTAATTGCACTGCGCAAAAACATATGCACGATCACAATGGAAAACAATATGATGCGCGCACGGTTTTCATTTTTTCTCACGCCTGATTGATTGATTTGAATCATTTCACTCACTTAATTTCTCCGGGTAAGATGTTTTCTTGCAAACTTTAATCAGACCCTGGCATCCCGGAACATTTTTGCACCAGGATCAGGCATATTCATAACAATTGAGCTGTTGCTGTTAATTTATATTCAATCTGAATTCACAGGAAAGAAGATCTTTCATATCGCTGCTCGTACCAATATAGGCAGTATATAAAATATCCTCAAGCTTCCATTGCGCATGTACCGGATCGTAATATTTCAGCTTTTCAACAGGGCAGCAGATGGTTGTTTTTTTCTCCATCCCCGGGTCAAGAGATACCCTTGTAAAGGCGCGTAGCAGCTTGTTAGGACGGTCAATCCCCGAGTTTTCGAAGCCAATATACAGCTGAACCACTTCATCACCACTGAAACTGCCGATGTTTTTTACTTTGCACGAAACCGTCACGTCGGTATCGCTGACACTGACTTCAGCTCCGGATAAAGCAAATTTTGTATAGCTAAGACCAAAGCCATAGGGGAATTCCGGTTCTTTCCCTGCCTTATCAAGCCGTGCATAACCATGATAATATTCGTAATATTGGTGAGCGGTGTTCCAATTGACATATGGCAAATCCTCTGCACTGTAGGGCACCACAAAGGGAAGCTTACCGGAAGGGCATACATCTCCAAAGACGATATCCGCAATGGCGGTTCCGCCTTCCATCCCAGGGTAATAGGCCATCATCATTGCAGGAACATTTTGATCAAAGCTGGATGTAATAATAGTATTTCCGCCGATAAGAATAACCGCTGTTTTGGGGTTTATACGGCCAACAGCCTTTATCAGGTCAACCTCATCGGCATGCAGCCCCAGGCATTCCCGGTCACCACCGACACTGTCCATTCCAGCTGTTTCTATACCAGTGGTATCTTCCTGCGGAGCGACATACTCACCTTCATCATTGTGGTTATATCCTGCTGCAATTAATACTGCATCGGCCTGAGCAGCTATTCTTTTTGCTTCGTCAGGATCCTCCCCGTCACAGAGAAGAACCTCTAAATTGCGTTTTCTCAAGGCCTGGGGCAAGGTTACAACGTACGGCGGGAAGACCCGGCTGGAGCCATGATCGCCGATGTTCTCCTTATCACCCAGCTTCCCGATGACAGCCACCCTTTTTACGGAGGCGTCAAATGGCAGAACTCCTTCATTCTTCATCAAAGTAATGGATTTGTGGGCGCATTCCAATGCCAGTTTGGTGTGCTCTTCGCTGCAGATCACGCTTTGCGGATAATCCTGTGGATCCTGCGCCTGCTCAAAAGCAAGCAGCGTGCGTACAATGCATACTGCTGATTCATCAATCGTTTCTTCGGAAACAAACCCATCCTGAACCGCTTTCAAAAGCCTTTGGCCAAACAGCATGGTACAGGGCATCTCGATGTTCTGGCCGCCGTTTGCAGCCGCTACAGTGTCTTTAACCCCCCAGATGAAATCGCTGATCACAATGCCGTCAAAACCCCAATCATCCCGGAGCACCTTCTTCAGTAGATATTCGCTATGCCCGCAATGCACCTGGTTATAGAGGTTGTATGCCGACATAACGCTGGCAGCGCCCGCGTCGATGCAATCCTTGAAATGTGGCAGGAATACTTCCTGCTCGGTCCGGTCATCACAGGTGACACTGACCTTGAAACGGGATATTTCCATGCTGTTGAATGCGTAATGCTTGATGCATGCCAGCACGTTCTGGCTTTGAACCCCCCGCACCAGTGCCTTACCCATTTCGCCCAGGTGGAACGACTCTTCACCGTATACTTCCTGGCTTCTGCCCCAATCCGGATGATACGGAAGATTGATGCAGACGCCGCCAAAGTAATTGCCGCCATTGGCGCGGATTTCACGTCCAATCGCCTTGCCGACTCGTTCCTCCAGATCGGTATCGAAAGTGGCTCCCCTGCCCATGGTAACCGGAAAACAGGTACAGTTTCCCGAGACCACGCCCCGTGGCCCATCGCAGAACCTGAGGTTTGCCACCCCCAGCCTTTCATTGCCTCCGGCCGGGTAGGGAACCATGTTATAGTGATAACCCGGTGTGGAGAAATCCTGCATCATCTTTTGAGGTGTGATGGAGCCGCTCATGAGATGTATTTTTTCTTCAAGGCTCATTTGACGGACAATTTCAACAGCCTGTTTATCAAACTTCATTCTATCCTGCTTCGTCATTGCTACCTCCCAGTGCTGAGCTCATGACACGCCATGAACCCCAATACATGTATCCATAGGGATTGTGCCCCTGCGGGCATGACTTGTCGCTGTTCCGATTCCCATTCCATGTCCCAGCAGGAACCATGCCCCTGTGGGCTTGACCTATTTGACTTAGCCATATTTGCTCAGATAATCGCAGGGACTAAGCTCCTGCGGGCATGACACATTATCAGCCCATCCATACATCATAACATCCAGCCTGACAGAAGACAGTATGCCCGGTAACAGCCGCTCATCCGCCTTCCGCCAGAACCGTATGCTTATTTATGGTTTTGCTTGTCACATTTCTATTGATGCATCCGTATCGGAGTTTCTCCTGGCCATAATTCCACGGGCACGCTGCTTATCGGCACGCCATTTGATGATCCTTTCCTGATTGGCAGAGATGCAAAGCAGAATTAACAGGAACAACCCCGATGTAATGCTCCTCATGGTCGCCGGAAGCCCCATTGCAACCAAGCCGTTGGTAAGAGCAGTCATCGTAAAGGTGCCGACGACCAACGCTACGGCGAGGTTACAAAACTGCGACAGGAAAAATGCGAGAAACACGCCCATCATCGCCTCGAAAATGGTGGCCACCGAGCCCAATGCCGTCACAGTCATCAGTTGTCCGTTGGTTGAAACATAGATTACCGCACCGATGCCCAAGAAGATGCCGCTGATGGAGAACCCTGTCTGAATAATCCTGGGTGCATTCAGCCCGGCACTCTTCGCAATTTCATGGCTTCCCCCCAGGGCGCGAATGTTGTGGCCATAGGCTGTTTTGTTGTACATCAGGTAGAAACCCGCAAACATGATTGCCAGTATGATGAAACAATAGGGCGAGGATGCGAGGGTGGTGTATTTTGCCCTGATTGTTACGCCGCCGGGAAAGATTGCTCTGGGAATGGTTTCGTAGATGAGTACCAACCCGATGGTTACGACAAGCGTGGGCACCCGAAGCTTGTTGTTCAAGTAGCCCGTAAGCGTCGCCATCGCAATGGCGATGAACAGGCAGAAAAAAACGAGCCCTGGTATCCCGGTGTTTGTCATTTTCATCAGGTTACCCCCGATGATCGCTGCCGACAACACGACACCTCCGGCCGAAAAATCCCACATGCCCAGCTTCATATTGCCCATCAGTGCCATGGAGATGATAATCGGCATGACAGACTGTCTGGCCGTCACCAACAGCATACGCTTCGTAAGCGAGCGGCCGCCCGTCAGGATGGCAAACAACGCAATGACAAGAACCGGCAATGCCAGGGTTTTAAGCGTATCCACCACATAGCGTTTTACTTTCACATTCACATGATCACCCCGCTTGTTTTATCGATACTAATGCTGAATCATTTCAGATCGCCATGCCTTGCAACGATATCTTGCAGAGAATAATCTGCCGACGCTTTAGCAAAGCTGCCATAGCTTGCCTCGGGATTGAACCCGTGGATCAGTTGTGCAATCTCTTCTGCTGTGTAAACAGGAATATCCCCATCGACATGCTTCAGATAATGCTCATACTCCTCGCTGCTCTTTACTTCAATAAAGGGTCTGCGAAGTGTGACGGTGGTGTCGGGAATGATACGGGTATTATCGTACAAATAGTTGTAAAGTAATGCAAAACCAATCATAGTTGTTCCATACTGGCCGCCTGCAATATATACCAGTGTGCCATTATCAAAGTAGTCGCCGGTGCTTTCGGAAATGTCCACCATCGCCAGCTTTACGCTTCCTATCAGGCCTTCGGTGTTCATTGTCTGATAAATCGACTCAACACCCTGGGATACGAACAGTCCATCCATTTCGGGGTACGCGGCGGCAAAGGAAGATACGGATTTCGCATACTCTGCCAGGGTGTAATCCTCGGCGACCAAAGTCAAGTCGGTTTTCTGTTTCACTGCGCTTTTGACGCCCCGGATGCGATCATCATGAGACCTTGCATAGCCTGGGGTCAGCCCGCATACGCCAAGGTTGCGCACGCCGCTGGCATGAAGTGCCTCAATGGCATTGATGCCAACCTGCAGGTCATTTTCGCTGACTGCGCCAAGATAGCAGTCATAGGCTGACATGTCGGCGGCAACATTATTATCAATGGGCTCTACCTGTATCGAAACAAAAGGAACATTGCCCGCCTTTTTACATGCGTCCAGGACAGCTACGCCGCTTGACACCGCGATAATTCCGTCCAAACCTGTCTGCAGCGCGGTTTCCATGGCGGCCTGACCGGCCTCTGCGCTCCAGGAGGCTTCAATATATTCGAATTCCACATTGAAGTCATCAGCAATATAATCCAGCGCGTTTTTCATCTGTGAACCCAGCTTGTCTGTAAAGGTGTAGTACATCACACCGATTTTGAACTTCGGAAGCTCAGCCGGTATGATCGACTTGGTTTCAGGTTCCGTAACGGGTGCTGCCGTGGGAGCTTTTTGTTCTTCACCTGCATTAGAGCCCTCATCAGGTTTGACTGCCGTTTGGCCACCGCAGGCTGACAGTACTGCGGTAAGCATCAATACAACCAGTAGAAAACACAAGATTCTTTTTAACATCTTCGTGACCCTCCTTCTTTATTTTCCCTATATTAACCGGCGATGAAAGCCGGCTTAGGATCCTGTGATATTGATCTGGCTCAGGTTCGTGCGGTCATAGGAGATTGCGACAATGGTGAGGAACAACAAACCCTTCACCCCGTTAATCAGTAAATAGTCCATCCCCCAAAGAATGAGCCCGTTGGAAAGAATGGTGATCGTAAGAGCACCGATGATGGCTGCCCGAAGCTTGGCGGCACTGCCGCCGGACATGGGGAAGCCGCCGAGCACAATGGCCACCATGATATCAAACTCAAGGCCGCTGCCGCTGGAGCCGGTGGCAGCCCCTGAGCGTGTAAGCTGGAAAAAAGCTGCAATGCCAACGCACAGCCCCATCAGCGAATAGGCAATGATCTGACATTTCTTTACCTTCACACCGGCTTGAAAAGCGGTGACAGCATTGCCACCGATGGCCTTTTCCATTTTCCCGAGGGCGGTATACTCAAACAGATAATAACCGATTCCTATGGCAGCCAGCAGCACAAACAGCTTTAAAAATGCATTATTGAACACATTGAATTTCAAGAAATCGATTGCAATATCGGTTTTTGCAATTCCTACCGTAAGCAAGCCCGAGCAGATTGCCCTCATGCACAGCGACACGACGAATACCGGTACACGAAGGAAAGCGGATGTAGCGCCAACAATTGTGGCACACAGGACTGCAATTGAAATGCAGGCAGCGATTGCCACCCACACCGGTAAACCGGTTGAGGTGATAACCATCGCGGCGACCAGCTGCGCGACACCGCTGCTGACACCAATGGAGAAATCCATGCCCCCATGTGCGTAGACAAATGAAGCACCTACTGCAACGATGGAAACAGAAAAGCACTGGTTGATCAGATTGGTGAGGTTTCCGCTGCTGAGCATTTTACCGTTTGTTACGATAATGAAAAAGATAAAAATGAAGGTAAGCCCGGTAAACGGAAGCAGATTGGTCAGCAAAGCTCTTCTGTGCGCTTTTTGGTTTAAAATTTCCTGAACATCGAGTGTATTTGCGGATGCTTGCATGGCGTTGCCCCTCCTCAAATCATATATTGAATGATCTGCTTTTCACTTAAATCCTTGCTGCGCTTCAGCTCTGCCTGGGTTTTCCCGTCCTTGATGACCAGAATACGGTCACTCATACCGATCAGCTCCAGCAGTTCCTCGGAAATCATGACGATGGATTTTCCCTGGGCCTTCAGTTCTGTCATCAGGCGGTACATCGCTGCCTTTACACCAACATCGATGCCCCTGGTAGGGCAGTCCAATATGAGAATGTCACTGTTTTTTGCCAGCCATTTTGAGAAAACAACCTTCTGCTTGTTGCCCCCCGATAGTTCCTTGCAAATCTGATTGCCGTCGCGGCATTTAATGCTCAGCGTTTCAATCTGCTCATTGGTCATCCGGGTTTCACTCTGCCTTGTAATAAGCCCCAAAGCCTTACTTAAACTTTGAAGCGAGGGCAAAACAACATTGTCTTTGACACTGGCACTGAGAATGATGGCTTCCCGGTCTCTTTCCTTTGATACATAGGCCATACCGTTGCGAATTGCCGTGTTTGGGTTTTTCACAACAACATTGCTGCGCTTGAGGGTTACTTCCCCTGTAATGGGTTTGTCAATTCCGAACAATACCCGCCCCAGCTCGTGCATTCCGCAGTCGGAAAGGCCGCCGATCCCCAAAATTTCACCCTGATGCAATTCAAGGCTGAAGCTTTCAAGAATTCCCGAGGTGACATTATTAGCCTCTAAAACAACCTCTTCGGCAAAGCTCCCGTCATAATCGGAACGATAATAGCTGCCTGTAAGCTCGCGACCAACCATCAGTGTACGCATCTTTTCAACGCTGATCTCCTCTTTTCCCAGGGTATCAATAACAGCACCGTCGCGCAGAACCGTGATCGAATTACATACCGAAATAAGCTCGTCCAGATCATGTGAAATGAAGAGTACAGCTTTATTATCTTCGTGCAGCCGGTTAATCAGCTTGTATAATATGCTTCGGCCCCTTTGGGCCAGCGCTGTGGTAGTTTCATCAATGATGAGAAGATCCGGATTGGCATACATCGCCCTGGCGATTTCAACGATCTTTCGCTCTTCAAAATTCAGCTGATTGATCATGGCATCTGGCTGGATGTCGTCAACGCCTATGCTATGAAGCACTTCGGCCGCACGATTGTTTATCTCTTTCATGCGAATGAATCCATGCTTTGAAAACTCCTCCAGCCTTCCTGTAAAAATGTTTGACGCAACGGTGATTCCGGGAATGGTACCCATTTCCTGAATGATCATGCTGACGCCATGATTCTGTGCGTCAACCATATTTTTGGGGGCATAGGGTTCGGCTTTCCATTCAAAAAAGCCGCTGTCTTGAAACTGTGCTCCGGCAATAATCGTGGCAAGGGTAGACTTTCCCGAGCCATTTTCTCCAATGAGCCCCCTTATTTCGCCCCGCCGTATTTCAATATCCACATCAATCAAGGCGCGTGTTGGGCCGAATGCTTTACTGATCCTTTTTGCAGACAACAATAACTGTTCATTCATATTCCATTCACCTCTTGAATTACCAGCGATCTATACAGAATTTGCAGCGGCAAAAAAACGACAAAGGTACAACATTTAATACAACAAAACCTTCCTGTTTAACATCATTGTATTATGTTCCCTTTGCCCTTGTCTTCTCACTTTTTCTATTTTCGATTATCATTTTCTTGAAGGAGGGAGAGAACCGATCGAATCAAGCTTTTAGAAGGGGGTGCAGATGCGCATATAAAAGGTCGTAATCATGTGTATAACTGATTCCTGAAAAGCCTTGCGCTAACAGATCGTCCTGGTGCAAACTGTGAGCCTTTCCCTTTTTAAATGCATTGGGGGAGACGCCTGTTATTTTCTTAAATGTGCGATAAAATGTTGGAAGGCTGTAAAACCCACATTCCTGGGCGATATCGATGATTGAGGTTTCCGTTTTCAGCAATGCTTTTGCATGATTGATGCGAACGATCTGCAAATAGAATAAAACCGAAAGCCCTGTTTTTTCCTTGAAGAATTTGCTTAGTGTTAAGTCACTCATATTCAATGCTTCAGCGATGGTACTGATGGATAAATTTTTAACATGATTTTCGGTAATATAATCGATGACGGCACTGATTTTACTTAAGTCCTCGGCTTTAGTACCCTTTTTAACAACCCCGTATGGACAATACCGAAAAATATGCCCGACAAGCTCATAAACATAAGACCATAAATAAAACTGATAACCTTCTTTCTTTTTGATTAGCTCGATACCGATCTTTGCAAGAATAGATTTTATTTTGTTAATGGCGTCATTTCCCAAATTCAGGTTAGCGGTATTTAAATTGAATTGGTATAATTCTTCACTGTCATATATTCTGCTGATGATTTCCGGAACGAATTGAAGGATATATGTTAAATCGTTATTTCCTTTAATTGAATGAATCTGGTTGCTGTTAATCAGAATGATATCACCGGTTTTCAGATTGTATTTTTCGTCACCCACGGTTATTTGCAATTCACCAGCGAGTAAAAAAAGAATTTCAATCTCTTTGTGCCAATGAGCCCAGATATCCTCTATGGAGGAGGAATAATATTGCACAGGCGCTGCATCACTAAAACTCAAGTTCTGAAAGAAATAAAACTCATTCATTGTAAGTTCCTTTCCCCATTTTGAATATCAAAGGAAGACAAAGAAATTACATGAAGCTAGCCTTAGAAGTAAGTTGCAAAGCACGCTAAAGAAGTAGGATTAGTGGTTCATTTGTCCTAATAACTATTTTACCATAATTTTTTGAAAAAAGCAGCCTTCATTTTATTCAGTGCTACGGGCTGCGCCTAAGGTTCCTGTGACGAACATGGCCAGGTGTTCAATGTTCAAACTGTATCCTGCCTGTTCCTTCAAAGCCTTGCATTTTGAATCTATTGTAGCTGCAGAGTTTTTAAAATAGCGGATCACTTCCAAGTCATTCTGGCTGTTTCCCATCACAAAAACCTTATCCTCATGAAACCCATTCTCAAGGCATATTTTGAGTATACCTTCAAGCTTACCTGCTTCATTCGAATTGATGCTGACAAGACCCCTTTCATCAGTCAATTTCAGCCTGGAATCTGATTTGATATGGGGTGGAATAAGCTTCTTAAAAGCCAATGCTTTATATACCAAACCATTCTCCTGATAGATCCTGATTTGCGGAATGTCCGATACTGCTTCCAGGGCTTGTTTCCCAAGGCTGACTATCTGCCGGTAATTTAAGCCAAAGTCAACGATTTGCCCGCCATTTGCAAACACACCACCGCTGATAAAGTTTTTGATGCGGTTGCATTTTTTCATTGCGATATGGAAGGGTAGGGAGGTAGCAAGATAAACCCTGATATTATCTTTCAGATAAGAGATATGCTCGATGGCCTTTTCGCTGACGTTTCCTGATTCATCGGTGATGGTGCCATCAACATCTAAAAAAAGTGCTTCTATCTGTTTTTTATTGGGAACCCTGACAGGTGTACCATCCCCAAAGTATCTATCAAGGCCTGAATCAGATCGGTGTGAATAAGCCAAATAGCAGTCACAGAACTTCTTATCACACTGAAATGGCAACGCCGGCCTTGAATTTGTGTATATATTGAACAACCTGTTCTTATTGATGTGGCATGGGAAAACATCCCCATTTGCACGGATGAAAACATTATTGGTTCCTGCATGACAGCAACCGTATTGGACCCTGTATTTTTGCAGTTCACGAGAAAAGAGCGGGTCCGCGTGTATTAATGACTTTATCTGTGGATCCGTATACCTGGTCTTTTCTTTTTCCTTTGCGTTCACCCACATGTATATGTCCTTGGGCAATTTCTTGCGAAGTTCGATAACATCCTGTAAATCTTCAGGGATTGCAACGATTCCTGCACATAAATCAATGCTTGCTTTTAGCTGGTTTACTTTGTTCACAAATTCATCGATGGAAACCATCTGTGGATGACAGCTTGCCCATAATGACGCTTAACAGCCTTAATATAGCTGTTCATTTTCTCTGAGTCCCTGCAGGGGATGGAAAACAGATTGCAGTATCCGCATTTACTCTCGCAAAAAGGGATATGAAAATATAGGGTTGCCGCGCTTCCGGCCAATTCCTGTTCATATTGCTCCAGCTTTAAATCCTCGATAAATTGATAAGTGGTCTTATGGGGGTAGCTGTACATATACTGTTTATATGGATCGAACAAGATTTCACCTTCCTGAAATACATAGTTTTATCAAAATGTCCTTAAGACCCCTGCACACGTTTTTAGCTTCTGGTTAAACGTTATTCAGGCAGGGTAAAGACCGATTTTAAAGTACAAAGTGCTTATAAGGGACGGTATAAACGATTTCATGTGACAAACGGTGAAAATGGTAGCCATCTTCTCCGTAACAGCTGCCATGATCGGAGCAGGCGATAACGAATGTTTTACCTCTTTCCCTGAACAAGCGGAACAGCCTTTCAATGTGGGAGTCTATATACTGCAGTGCAGCAGCATGGGTTTGTATGGAGTCTTCCTTTGCGCCGTCTGCATAGAAATAGTTCGGGTAATGGATGCTGTCAATATTCAAATACAAGAAAATCCTCTTATCCTTATCGTATTTACCAAGCTTTCTTTCGATAAAGCCCAGCTGGTTTTCAAAGCTGTTTTTGATGTGACAGCTAAAGGATGGATGCCAGTAACTGCGCTTGAACAGTCTCGGCAGTACTCTGCCCAATTCCGTTCTTTTATTGAAAAAGTTCACTCCGCCCACACAGATTGTTTCATAACCAACCTTTTCAAGCCCTTCGACAAAGCTGGCGCCCTCAAATAGAAAAGCTTCTTTTGGGGTGGGTCTGTTGGCCGTTGTGTCGCGGGGTATAAAAAGCCTTTCCATCTCAAGCTTTGGTGTTGGCTGCGCAGGGGTAGGCAGGAAACCGGCGAACATTGCCGTGTGTGATGGAAAGGTGAAATTGCCGGGTGCATGACGTTTCTCCCATTTGCCATACCGGTTCAGGTTCGGTGTATTGTTCTTTTCCTGCTGCTCAAAAGCCACATCATATCTTAACGTATCCAGGCACACAAACAGAATATCATGGGTTCCCACGATCTCATTCATGTTTACTGAATATTTGGCGTTTGCAGTCTGTCCCAGTATCTGTGCTGGAATTTCCCTAATCTTATCCATTATGCGACATCCTGATGACTTGATTTTTGTAGATTTTATTTTCGTTAAAAATGTCCTGGTAGATCAGATCTCCCTGGGCATTCATTTCTATGATCACAGGCTCCTGATTTTTTCCACTCAAAAGAATATCAATTCCCGCATAGGAAAGCCCCTTGAAACAACCCATCGCTTCTTTGCATAAAGACTCGATCCTGTAGATTACAGGCTGAGGGAGCCTTAATAAATCCACGTCCAATGCGTTGTTATTTAAATGCAGGTTGGTAATGGGTGAATCTGAGCATCTTGCCACAATAAAGTCTATCTTCCCAAACTGATAAACCACCCTTAGATCATAACAAAGGTTCTGGTATTTGGGTTTCGGTATCCATTTTTCAATGATATGTGGTTGCGAGAGAATGAAATTGACCAGCAATTCTATTCTTTCACGTTGGGTTACCTTGCTTATTTTCTTCGTGTTTATAAACTTGCCATCCGCCTCGTGAAGAGAAGTGTAAATCAACTCATCACCTGTTGCGGGATTATACCTGTAGGCTGCTACTCCGGCTGCACCGGAACCATACTGCGGCTTAATAAACAAATTGAAGGTTCTCTTCTCCCTTATGTACTGTCTGAGGGAATTGATATCACACAGTTCTTCATCAATCACAGGGGTTACTGCGATTCCATTTTGGGTGAGGATATTCTTGCACTTTCTTTTATCCAGTGTATCTATGATACTATCTGGATGGTTTAAGAAACACAGCTTCTTGTTCTGTGCGAAAGCATTCAGGAAGCCCATATATTCATTGACAAGGCTATTGAGGTTGGACAAATCAGAATCCCTGTACTTTGGGGGGTCGATTTTTAGTTTGCCTTCCGTTGGCGCGCTACAGGGTAACATTTCCGTATTATCAACAGAGAAGGCTCCGTTATTTTCAAAAGGGAAGGCTCCGGCTGCATCAACAGGGAATGCTCCGGTTTCATTCATCGAAAAAGCTTCGATATCGTAAAACAGAACATCAATCCCCAGTGCTCGTGACGCTTTCAGGAAATACTCCGTTCTTTTGGATTCTGATTGTCCTGCCAGAATAACTTTCATTCACGCGATCCTTACTCCGTCAGCATGGGATAATTCCCATACTCGCCGTCATCTTCCTGCTGTTCAGAAAGATTGATGCGTAAAGGAAGTCTTTTTAGCTTACTCACAAAAGCATCGGTGATGAAATGATATTGTAAGTCTAACAGTTCCAGTTTTTTCAGCTTGTCAGCGTTGTCCAGGATAAGCTGCGCGCCTTTGTCGGAGAGGGTTCCGTTGGAAAAATCCAAAACCTTGAGGTTTGGGAAATCAAACGAGCTTAAAACAGCCTGCACAATTTCGTCCTGAATTTCACTGTCCCCTAACCCCAGGTATTCCAGGTTTTTAAAGTTCCTGTTTTGAATCAGCTTTGTGATGTCCTCTATGCTCCCGTCAAAACCGTAATTATCCACCCCGATGTATAAGTTCAGCCTCTTCAGCCTGGGCAGGTTTGAATTGGCAATTTCCAGAATGACGGTTTTGGGAAGCCCGCCACAGATGATTTCCAGGGATTCCAATTCAGCATGGTTCAGATCACCTAAACTAAGGTTGTTGCTTCCTTTAATCGTCAGGTGCTTCAGGTTTTTCAATGACTTTAGCAGCTGACTGTAATTGCCTTGCTCTATCCACGATACCTCGCACTCTTCGGAGTCCATATCTCCTATAAAGAGGCTTTCGATGTGCGAGAATTTTTCGCTGTTTCGTGCGAACAAGTCCAGAATACTCTGGCAATTGTTATCATAGGATTGACCCCAGCATCCAACAACGATTCTTTTCAGGGAGCGCAGATCCGGGTTGTTCAAGATTTCTTCGGCCATTGTGGCGGCATTCTTATCGCCATCCTCATAATCTTCGTAATCGTAATAATATTTTTTCGTATCATTCATATCAATGTACCTCCGAAAAACAGCCCGTGAAACATGGGGACGGTTCTTTTGTTTCACTTCTGTGAAACAAAAGAACCGTCCCCATGTTTCACATAACGATTAAGCTAAAACAAGAAATACCTCCTGTTAAGTTGATTCAAATGAATACAAATGATAGAATTTTCCTGAAGGTAGTTCAAAAAACGAAGAAGAATTCTAAGGAACTTCTTCGATAAAAAGCTCTTACGGGGAGGTATTAGCGTCATGGAAAATGAACTGAAAATCAAAGTGTACTCTTTTACTCTGGATTGCACAGACCCGCGTGCATTAGTAAACTTTTATGCAAAGCTGCTCAAGTGGGAGATTGCGTTTAGTGATGAAAACTGGGCGTGTGTATGCGCTCCTGGAACCAAACAGGGAGCATATCCCGGCATATTGTTTCAAAGAAATCCCGAATATAAACCGCCTGTGTGGCCGGAAGGGCCCGATGCCCAGCAGCAAATGGCACATATAGACCTTGCCGTGAATGATGTGGAAAAAGCAGTTGAATATGCTGTCCAGTGTGGCGCAACAATCGCAAAGGATCAGTTTTCTACTGACTGGAAAGTGATGTTTGACCCAGCCGGACACCCTTTTTGCCTGTGCAATATGAAATCTGTTATCGAAAGCCCTGATTTCGCGTTGTTATAACAAGGCACTCATTAAAATACCTGCAAAGAATTTGAGTTCTTGAAAGTCATGCAACTCGCCGTTGAGTAAAATGATGATCTTGAAATAGTGAGGTGTCAAAATGCCACTGGAAATTATTCGGAATGACATTACCAAAGTTCATACAGATGCGATTGTAAATGCTGCAAACTCGTCATTACTTGGTGGGGGAGGGGTTGACGGTGCAATTCACAGAGCTGCAGGACCCGAACTTCTTGAAGAATGCCGTACCCTTCGTGGCTGCGAAACCGGCCAGGCAAAGATAACAAAAGGGTATAACCTGCCTGCAAAATATGTCATCCATACGGTTGGCCCTGTTTGGCATGGCGGAAAGAATAACGAAGAACAGCTTCTGGTCGATTGCTATAAAAACTCCCTCGAATTAGCCCGGCAATATCAGCTTGAGAGCATTGCTTTCCCGCTGATATCAGCGGGTGCCTATGGTTATCCCAAAGACCAGGCCCTAAAGATAGCCATTTCAGTGATTGGTGAATTCCTGATGGTTCATGAGATGCTGGTTTATCTGGTTGTGTTCGATAAGGCGGCGTATGTACTGTCCGAGAAGCTGTTTTCTTCCATTAAGGAATACATCGATGATAAGTACACAGAAGAATTTATGGAAGAACGCAGTGTTCGCTGTGGCGAAGTGCCCCAACTGAGTGAAGACCATGAATTCGTTTCAGCAGCAGTTCCGGCACGTTTTAGTGCTCAAAAAGCAAAGCGGAAACTCGATGAAGTCGTTGCACAACTGGATGAAACATTCTCACAAATGTTACAGCGTTTGATTGACGAAAAAGGCATGACGGATGTAGAAACATACAAAAGAGCCAATATAGACAGAAAGTTATTTTCAAAAATACGCAGCGATATTCATTATAAACCAAGCAAGAGCACAGCTATTGCTTTTGCCATTTCACTAAGGCTTAGCCTTGATGAAACAAAGGATCTTCTGCTTCGAGCCGGATATGCGCTATCTCACAGCAGCAAATTTGACATTATTATCGAGTACTTCATCGAGGAAAGCAACTATAATATTTTTGAAATCAATGAAGCGTTGTTTGCTTTTGATCAAAGTCTTCTGGGATAGGGGTATCTATACACTGCCACTTTCATATTTCCCTCACATTTTGTATAATGGTAACGATAAAGGAAAGAATCCGGAAGGAACCTTTCATCGAAGAAGGAGTCTGCCCGATGGAAATAACCCCTGGGCTTTTTAAGCCTGTCAACGAAACCAAATACCTTTCAGCTGAGAACTGCTACCGTTACAGGCCTATTCTCAGGTATTTCTTTGATCAATATGAAAAGATCAATTATTGGATGTATAAAGAGGAAGTACATGCTGAGTTAATAAAGCATGAGGCCTTCCGGGATTACACCATCGACCAGTGCAGGCAGGATCTCGATACACTGGTTTTATGGGGGAACCTTGTACCTGTGCAGGACACCTCTAAGGTTTCCACCGTGGAGGAATTCAAGAACAAGCAGTTCCGTTACAGATTATCGGAATATTCCGTTGAAATTGAGAGGCTGACGATACGCCTGGAGAACCTGCACGTTGAAGGTGCTTCACTGGAATCCACCCTTTTTGAGAAGCTGCTCGCGGCAATCCGAAAAATGAAGTCCCTTGCAGGCGAGGGCTCCAAAGCGGCAGGACCCTGGTGGAGGGATTTAAACAATGATTTCAGGCGCTTAAACCAGAATTACCAGGATTATATGAGCACATTCCACAGCCTGAAGGCAGAGGAGATGATGAGAACCACTGCTTTTCTCGTTTACAAGGACAAGCTGGTGGAATATCTGCGGGAATTCGTAAAAGAACTGCAAAGAGTGGCCGGTGCGATTGAAAAAGAGCTGAAGCAAATGGAGAGCTCTGTGATAAACAGAGTTTTAAACCTGGCGGTTGAGTATGAGCTTTCCATTCCCCGAATGGATGTACAACCGGAGCCCAAACAGCTTGAAGACAATATCCTTGGAAAATGGCACAGCTTTCAATCGTGGTTTCTGGGGGATGGCAACAAGGAGAGTGAAGTGGTCAGGCTTTTTGAGATCACCAATGAGATCATCCGGAAAATTACCAGGTTTGCGGCGCAAATTGTTGAAAGCCGCACAAGTGCCAGTAACCGGAAGGAAGAATACAAACGTCTGGCGGAAATGTTTATCAAAAGCGGTGGGGAGGATGAGGCACACAAGCTGTCCTCAGTCGTTTTCGGAATTTTCAGGACAAGGCATATCCAGGGTGATTTTCTCAGGCTCACCGATAGCATACAAAGTGGAGTATACGATGAACCGGCCTATGAACTCACCCTCAGGCCAAAGGTTCGTGCTTACCGCGAAAAGATGCACAGAAGCCCGATAAAAAGCAAAAAAGAGGAAAAGGAAAGACAATATCAGGAATACATCCGCAGTGTCAAGGAACAGCAGGAAGCCCTGCGCGGGTATATTCAAAACAACGAGATTGACATGGCCGCCCTGCCGGTCATTCCATCCCATATCCGGACAATACTGCTGACCTGGGTTGCCAGGGCCAGTAATGCATCCGATCATAGAATTAAGACGGACACCGGACAACTGGTTACGCTTGTGCTGCCGGAGAAAGACGAACGCTGTGTTCTCCGCTGCCATGACGGAGACCTGGACATGCCCGCTTATAAGCTGCTGATTACCGAGGATACGCAATAACCTTGCCACATAATGGTATGAAAGAGTTGGGGACCTTCAGTGAATACGCAACTGCTGAAATGATGGAAACAGATGAAAAACCCTGATTGCTGTAAAACAGTTTTGCGGCAATCAGGTTCCGATATTTGGTTGTGGGCGTAGCCCACTTTAGAAAGGCAGAATATGAACGCTCTTGAAGTATTATTGGAAAACTGTTGGATTCTAAAATCCGAAAACCGAGATTTGTATTACCAGGTGAAAGATGGCGCAGAGCAGTTTGAAGCCTTCCTGAAAGACAAGCTGGGGTACAGGCTTATTGTGACCCCCCACCTGATCAAACTGGAGAAAACACCGGGAAAGCCCGAAACGTGGATGGGGATTCAGAGCTTTGATCAACCGTTGGATTATGCTTATCTGTGCTTTGTGCTGGCGTTTTTGGAGGACAAAAGCCAGGGGGAGCAGTTCATCCTTTCGGAAATCACCGACTATATCCAGTCATCCTGGCATTTTGAGCCGGCGACGGATTGGACTATTTACAGCCAAAGACGTTCACTGGTAAAGGTGCTGAAATTTGTAAGAGACGTGGGTATGCTGGCGGTGAACGACGGCAATGAAGGCCAGTTTGCAAACAACATGGATGCGGATGTTTTGTATGAAAGCACTGGAATCTCCCGCTACTTTATGAGAGCTTTCACCGGCAGTCTGGTTGATTATGCCACCTGGCAGGACATACACAACGGAGAATGGATGGACGTGGAAAAGGACAGAGGGAAGGTTCGCAGGAACAGGGTTTATCGCAGGCTTTTGATGTCTCCGGCGGTTTATTCCGAAGGCCCGGACGATCCTGACTGGCAGTATATTAAGAATTACCGGAATATGATCCACAAGGATTTCGTGGAAGCTCTGGCATTCGACCTGCATGTGCATAAAAACAGCGCATTCGTCATCATTCCTGAAGGCCCGGGCTACAAGGATTCCTTTCCGGCAAACAACAGCCTGAGCGATATTGTGTTGCAGATGAACGGGTTGGTACGCAGCATGGCGGATACAGGTGAAGTCGTGCTCGAAGCCGATGAGACGATTGAGGTTTCCCGCGGCAGGTTTGACGGATGGGTGGAGAAATTAAGAGGGCTATATGCGCAGGGCTGGAGCAAGGAATACCGCGAAATGAGCCTGGCCGCACTGGCACGGGAAGTGCTTGCGATGATGCAAGGCTACTGCATGGCCGAAGGATACAGGGGCAGCCAGAGGGTCAAGCTGCTGCCCTTGTGCGGTAAGATTTGCGGCAGGTATCCTAAGGAGTTTGAACAAAAAATCGGCATCCGCTCGCAGGAGGACACATGGAAACAGGTTATATGACAGACAAATGGGTGATCAACAGAATTGGATTGATCAATTTCTGGTATTATGACGAAGAGGAATTTCAGTTTAGCGGCGGACGGCTTCTGTTACGAGGCTCTAACGGTTCGGGAAAATCTGTGACCATGCAAAGCTTCATCCCCTTGCTGCTTGACGGGAATAAAAGCCCTGAAAGGCTTGATCCATTTGGCTCCAGGGCAAGAAGGCTGGAGAACTACCTGCTAACAGAAGAGGAACATGATCGGGATGAGAATACGGGCTACCTGTTCATGGAATTCAAAAAGGAAAACGCCGGAAATTATCTGACCATAGGCATGGGGCTGCGAGCCAGACGCAATAATCCGTTGCAGTTCTGGGGCTTTTCCATCACCGATGGCAGGCGCATTGGCGTCGATTTTCAGCTATATAAGGACATTGGTGAAAAAATCCCGTTAACAAAAAGTGAGTTGAAAAACCGCCTTGAAACCGGTGGTGAGGTAACTGAATCCCAAAAAGACTACATGGAGATGGTGAACAAGCTTCTGTTTGGTTTTGAATCCCTGGAGGAATATGATGAGCTGATCAAGCTGCTGATTCAACTGCGCACACCAAAGCTGTCAAAGGAATTCAAGCCCAGTGTTATTTACGAGATCATGGAAAACTCCCTGCAGCCTTTGTCCGACGATGATTTACGCCCCATGTCCGAAGCCATAGAAAACATGGATTCCATTGCAGAACAGCTTGAAATGCTGAAAAAGAGCAGGGAAGCGGCAGCTAAGGTGCGCAAGGAATATGACCGCTACAATGAGTTTATCCTGTTTGAAAAGGCAAGAGCTTTCGATAACAGCCAGAAACAGCTGGATGAAGCAAACAGGAAAGCCACGCGGCTTGAACAAGATATTCATGAACTAGAAGATGCCCAAAGGCTTTCTGAAGAAGAAAAACAAAGGTTTATCAATGAGAAGGAAGCCCTCGAGCATAAAAAAGAACAGCTGGAGCAGCATGACAGCTATAAAGCCAGGAATGAGCTAGATAAGGTTTTGTCCAGCCTTCAGGATTTAAGCATCCAAATACAGCAGAAGGAAGAAGCGAAGAGTAAAAAGGATGACGCTGTGCGGAAAAACGAAGAAGGCCTGAAGCAGCAGCAAGACAAGCTCTCCCAGACAGAGGATGAAATTCTGAAGAAACTGGATGCCATGGATGATCAGGCATATGATGTTTTTTTTCACGAGCAAGGCTTCATGTCGGCGGAACTAAAGGAAAGACCAGACCAGCCATACAGCTTTGACTATATTAAGGAACAGACACGCTTGTACCGCGGAAAAATCAGAAACACCCTGCAGACACTCGAAACCGAGCAGCGTTGTGCGGGTGATTACGATGACAGCCTGAAACAGCTGGATGAAGCGAGAAAGGCAAGAGAGAGCACAGCGAAAAACCTGGAACGCTGTGAAAACCTTTTTCTTGAGACCCGTGAAGAGTATATTGAAACAGTGTATAAATGGGACAATGACAATACGTTTTTAAAGCTTGGAACTCATTTGCAGGCCCTGGCGCGAGATGTGCAGCAATATGGAAGGGTAACCGGATACAATCAGTTGTCTGCACATGCGCACGATGCTTTCCGTGAAGCTGAAACGATCATGGAGCAAAACAGGCACAAGGTTTCCAATGAAATTGAAAAGCTGACAGAGAAGAAAGCCGGGATCGCAGCAGAGCTTGATCAATGGAAAAACAGGAAAGAGCCTGAACCTGCCAGGGAGGAAAAGGTTATAAAAAACCGAGCTGTCCTGAAAGAGAAAGGCATTCCCCATGTCCCCTTCTATATGGCTGTAGATTTTTGTGAAGGGGTTCCCGCGCAGGAGCGGGGCCGGCTGGAGGAAGCGCTGCAGGATATGGGGGTTCTGGACGCCCTGATCGTTCCGTCTCAATACACAAGCGAGCTTTTTTCGGACAGCACGGGAGCGGCCGACAGGTATCTCATTGCGGAACCACAGTTTATGGCACATACACTGTCCGAGCTGTTGAAGCCCGTTGCCGGAAATGAAAGCGGAATCAGTGTTGAAGAGATTGACAATGTACTGAAAACCATTATGTTGGACCCGAATATTGGGAATACCTATGTTGATGAAAACGGTCATTACAGGATTGGGCTGATAGAAGGGAATGCATCCGGGCTGGCTACTCCCAGGTTTATTGGTGCGGAAGCCAGAAAACAGTTCAGGCTGGAGAATATCCGCCGTCTTGAAGCTGAAAAATCATTGCTTGAGCAGGAAATGGACGGGCTGAACATTCAACTCAGTCGTATTGTTCAGGAGCTTGATGCTTTAAAGCGCGAACTGCAAGCCTTCCCAAGTGTGCAGGATCTGGAGGAATCCTGGCAGATGGTCAAAAACGAGGAATTCCTGCTGAAAAACTGCATGAAAACTTTGGGAGAGAAAGAAGCCAAGGCTGAAGAGTCGTTCCGCAGATTGAAGGAAGCAAGGGAAAAGGTCTTTGAAGCTGCCGGAAAATGTGAAATACCCCTGGCGCTCAAGGAATATCGTGAAGCCGAAAAAATCATGGACAAATATGGGGATATGCTGAGTGAACTGATTATCCTTCATAGCGACAATCTCAATACGCACAGCAATATCCTGATGTTGCTGGAACAGCAGACAGAAATACTTGGAGATCTGGATAATATCCTGTATGATTTGGGCAATTTTCAACGCAGGCAGGAGAACCTGCTGGCGCAAAAGGTCAATTATGAGAATATGCTCAAAGAATTGGGACACGAGGAAATTGAGAAGGAGATCGGCCAATGCATTCAACGATTCAAGGAGTTGACGAACGAATTAATACCTAAAAACGCTGACTTGTGTGGCCAATTGAAAACCAAACTGGAAAACAGGTATCAGGAGCTGAACCAGGCAAACCAGGACATTACTGCGAAAGCCGGACTGAACTCCTTTATTCAGGAAAGCTTTCTACAGGAATACAGGCTGGGATATGTAACGAAGCGTGAAGATGATTCCAGTGATCCATTGAAGAGCTGCAAGGCGGTTCTGAAGGAACTGAAACAATATGAAAACGAACAGAAAACTCGCGAAGAATTCGTATCCAGGCTGGTAGACATCTACAACAACAGCCAGCAATTCCTTCTGGAATATAACCTGTCACTACAGTATCTGTTTGAGGAGAGAGAAGGCCAGTACGAGAATCAGGAGATCAGACGATTAGCGGCGAACCGCCGCCGTTTGGATCTGACTGCCAGGCTCGAAGGCAGGGAAGCCGGATTCTATACGCTGTCAGAGTATATCAACCAGTCCATCGACCAGAATGAGAAGCTGCTGCGGGAAGAAGACCGCCACTTGTTTGAAGATATCCTGATCAACACGGTAGGAAAGAAAATCAGAGCCCGAATCTATCATAGCGAACGATGGGTGGGAAAAATCAATCTGCTGATGCAGGCGATGAATACTTCCAGTGGATTGTCCTTCAGCCTTTCGTGGAAGAACAAGGCAGCGGAGAATGAGGAGCAAATGGGAACAAGAGAGCTGGTGGAGCTTCTGAAGACAGATGCCGCTTTGCTGGATGAGAACAGGATGATGTCCCTGACTGCCCATTTCCGCTCAAAAATTAAACAAGCGGGAACCAGAATGTCTGATGACGGCAGGAAGCAGAACTTTCACCTGATCATGAAGGAAATTCTGGATTACCGGAAGTGGTTTGAATTCCAGCTTTACTACAAGAAAACCGGAGAAAACAAACGAGAACTGACAAACAACGCCTTCTTCATCTTCAGCGGGGGTGAAAAGGCCATGGCCATGTATGCCCCGTTGTTTTCAGCCGTTTATGCACGATATGAAAACGCCCGGAAGGACTGCCCCAGAATGATTTCCCTGGATGAAGCCTTTGCAGGGGTAGATGATAAAAATATTCTGGACATGTTCCGCCTGCTCGAAGAGCTAAAGCTGAACTTCATCATCAATTCCCAGAATCTCTGGGGAGATTACGAGACAGTGCCCTCCCTGTCGATCTGTGAGCTGCTGCGGCCTAATAACGCCGATTATGTAACTGTTATCCGTTATCATTGGAATGGAAGAGTACGCAGCCTTGTTACCGAAGAGAACAGCGCCTGAAAGGAGAAGCATCATGGAGAGCCGCGGCCTCCGGGAATGTGCGGAGTATTTTCATAACAATAAAGGGTTCCACCGGCTTCTTCTGCAGATAAAAAACAAATATGAGGCTCTTGGGAGAGTCGGTGGATTTGTTCAGCTGGGAGCGTTGAAAAGTGAAGAACGAGAGGCCTTTTCAGCCTTTTTCCGGAAGGATTATTCGAAAAGCATCGAAGCCAGGATTTCCCTGGCTAGCTTTCAAAAGTGTCTGGATAACTCACGTTTCAACGGGGTATCACTTCCGGAACTGTTGGAAGTTTATTTCGAAAGCCCTGTTATAGCTAATAAAGACAAACGATTTCTTAAGGAAGTTGTCAAAAACGATTTTATTATCGACATTGCCCTGGAATATGAAGGGACAAACGCTGAGGAGTGGCTGCTTGATATATTCACCCGGAAGAATAATGCCTATTTAACCGTTTTGGGTGGCTATAACGAGAGTGATGAACGCTTCCAAAAGGAGTTGTCAGCGGTTTGCAAAGCGATGGTGCAGCTTCCTTTTCAATACAACCAATACCGATCCCTGCCTCTTTTTGCGGCGGATATCACAAAGGATCCCCATGCCTTCGACCTCAATACCAGAGCAGGACGTCTGCTGCAATACGCCATCGGATGGCTGTTTTCGAAAAAGTTTCCGGATAACCCGGAAGAAAAAGCGGAACTGTATTATCTTGCGGGGCTGATGATTGATGAGCTGTCCAACCAGGTTTTATGCTGCGGGTTTGAAGCATATGCAGACGGAGCACCTCATTCGGGTTGGCTGGCCTTCACCGCTAAATGGCAACCGGTTTCCATCCCGCTGGCAGCTTTAAGCCAGGTGAGCCAAATCGTTGCCCCGAAAGAAGAAGTGATTGTAGTGGAAAACCCATCTATTTTTAGTCTGCTTTCCGAACCTTGCCGGAAAAAGCAAACCGCTCTTGTTTGCACTTTAGGCCAGCCCAACCTGGCAGTGTATATCCTTTTGGATATGGCAGTGAAGAGCGGAGCGAGGCTTTTTTATTCAGGTGACCTGGACCCGGAGGGCTTGCTGATAGCCGACAGGCTGAAAACCAGGTATGGTGAAAGCCTTGAATTACAGGGCTATTCCACCGATGTTTATTACCAGTCTGTATCCAATGTTTTATTAAGTGAAAGCCGCATCAAAAAAATGCAAAGCATTCGAGAACCAAACCTGCAGATAGTAGCGCAGGCCATCGCAGAAACAGGTAAAGCCGCGTACCAGGAAGCCTTCCAGCACATGGTATTTGATAGCTGGTTTAAATGAAACATGGGGACGGTTCTTTTGTTTCACAGAAGTGAAACAAAAGAACCGTCCCCATGTTTCATCGAAGAAGGTAATTATAATATTTTTGAAATCAATGAAGCG
>LSQX01398324.1_pt1 | contig 44174 bp, 39 predicted proteins | sample 654561 | NCBI WGS metagenome assembly LSQX01 (sample SAMN04489861, study PRJNA283612) | anaerobic digester metagenome | isolation source: 4 biogas reactors fed with cattle manure at either 37C or 55C with and... | place: Denmark: Kongens Lyngby | collected 2014 | reverse complement strand
GACTTGACAACTTCAGCCTGCACGGCATTCCCTTGCCCGAGCTGAATCTGCCTCCCCAGGTGATTGAAATCCCCCAGCTCCAAAAAGCCATTGAAGAAGGACAAGCTCTGCAGATTGAACTGAGCGACCTTTTCGAGGACCCGGAAAGTGATTTCCTGAGCTTTACAGCCAGTTCTTCCCGCCCCGATTTTGTGCAAACGCAAGTGTTTGGCGATATTTTGAACCTCACACCTCTCAGAAGGGGAGACGCTTTGATCACAGTTTCCGCCAACGACAGCTTCAACGCAGACGTCAGCCTCCAGTTCAGGGTTCTGGTCTATCCCAAGGCTTACAGCTTCACAGATTCCGGCTTCAGTTTCGACGCTTGGGATGCCGGCACCCCGGAGCTTGTTTATCCCGAGCACATGCTGTTTCTTCAATCCGACGTGAATGACCCCGATCTGGCATATCCGCTGGAACATGCCTATTACATTGAACACGACGACTATCACGCAAATGACTCCGGCAGTATCGGTTATCCCTATCAGCTCACAGGCCGCAGCCGCCTCAACGGTTTGGGTGATGATGGCATATCCTTCATCAACACCGGTCGCGGTCGCGACCTGGGCGGTGCTTTGCTGGCTCTGAATACCGTTGGCGAAGAGGAACTTGAACTAAGCTGGCTGGGTGGTACGCTTCTGCGCAACAATCGGATTTACGCCATCCGCGTGCAATACCGCATCGGGATTGAGGATGAATTTGCAGATTTCTTAATCAACGATAGTCCGGTGGAATATCTCACCAATAATGATGGACACAGCCAAATTTTCAGCGAACTGCTTCTGCCTGCCGAACTGATGGGACAGGAATATGTGCAACTGCTTTGGAAATACTACCACGTCAGCGGTGGCAGCGGTAGCCGAGCCCAACAGCGTTTGGACGATATTGCAGTCCAGCGTCCCGAGAGCGGACTTCCCACTGTGACGGATCTTTCCATCACCAAGGAATCCGAAGGCGACGGCATCCTGCTTGAATGGACTTATTCCAAGCCTGTGGACAGATTCCTGATCTATGGCAGCGATATTCCATATTTCAGCCCAGATGTGGAAAACTTTCTGGTTGCGGTGGATTATCCCGCAACCCAATACCTCGATCCTGAATCTCAGGACAGAAGGTTCTATATTGTGATAGCGGAACGGGACGACAGTTCGACCAAAAGAAGCTCGGCTGCCAAACGTTTCTGACTAAAACACTAATTCAACTTGGTTTCCATTGCGTGGTTTAAAAAAGCTGCGCAATGGAAAATTTTTACACAAGATTTCCTTAGGATAAAGCAAGACGGAAAGAGTATCCAGCTATTATGAAAAGCAGCAGGTATCATCAGTGCCCTGCCATTTTCCCAAAACCCAAAAAAAGCTGGACAGAAACGGGCTTGTGTAATAAATTGTATTGAAACCAATATTTTGGGAACTCTCATATTTTGCCCCCAAAATGATGTTTGCCTAACCCACATACAAACAATGTATTAGCCAAGCCAGGACGCTGCCTCTGTGCAAGCGACCCGGCGGAAGCGTGGGGATGTATTTTAACAATGTTTATGACCGCGGGATGAGGATGATGATTGAGAAAGATACAGGTAATATGGATGTTCCCGGCAATATTTAGATATCTCTTTTAGGAGGATAAAATGACAAAGTATGTGAAACTAACGGCTCTGGCCTTGCTGCTGATGTCCTTTTTTGTAACTGTAGTGCATGGTCAAACAAGCACGACGCCCATATTGGGCTCCAAATCGGTTTATGGCGTCTGCATCAACGAGTTGATGGCGTCTAACGAGACCATCATTGCGGACAATGATGGCGATTATGAGGATTGGGTGGAGCTGTGGAACCTTGGCGAATATCCCGTCAACTTGGAAGGCTGGGGCTTATCGGACAAAGAGTCCGAGCCTTTCCGCTGGGTTTTCCCCGCGGCGATTTTGCAGCCGGACGAGTTCATGCTGGTTTGGTGTTCCAAAAAGGACCGCGCGGTGGCTGGAGCGCCCCTACACACCAACTATGGCATCAGTTCCGATGGTGAAGCGATTTATCTGACCCACCCTTCAGGTGAATTAGCAGACTTTGTGCCCGCCATACCGCTTCAGACGGATATTTCCCTGGGACGCTATCCTGACGGAACGGGTCCCTGGTTCTTTTTTGATGAACCCACACCCGGGGCCTTGAACACCACTGCATATTACACAGAACTGCTCACGCCGCCTGTTTTTTCGCATCCGGGAGGCTTTTACACCGAAGGTTTCGAGCTGGAATTGAGCCATCCGGATCCGGAGGTTGTGATTGTTTACACTCTGGACGGTTCCGAACCCGATCTGGGTAATCTGAATGGAAGCACCTACCAATACAAAAACAGTTTTCCCCAAAATCCGGGGGATCCTTTTGGGCCTTTTTTGGAAAATTCCTTTCAGTCATATCTTTATGAAGCGGCTTTTGAAATCCAGGACCGTTCATCTGAACCAAACAAAATGAGTATGATGTCTTCTACTTCTGCTTTTGCCCCAGGTTATTTGCAGAGTGACCCGATATCTAAAGCCACGGTGCTAAGAGCCAAGGCTTTCAAGCCTGGTGCCCTCACCAGCGCCGCGCTCACAAATACATATTTTGTATTTGAGCAAGGGCGGAATAGATACCAGTTGCCGGTGTTTTCCCTAAGTGTCTCGGAAGACAGGTTTTTTGATTATCAGGATGGCATCTATACAGCGGGAGTGGATTTTGACACTTGGAGGCTAAACAACCCAAATAGCTCCACTCCAGGATACGTTGGAAATTGGTTGAGGAAGGGTGATCAATGGGAATATCCTGCAAACATCGAATTCTTCGATACGCAAGACCTTCATTCCGTTTTTAACCAAAGGATTGGTTTTAGAGTCCATGGACGCAGCTCTGCAATTGTGCAATGGAAGTCGCTGAGGCTTTATGCCAGGGATATCTATGGTGATAGTGATTTTAGCTACAGTGTTTTTCCGAATCAACCCTATGACAGTTATAAAAGATTGATACTGCGCAATGGAGGTAATGATTCCTACCTCACTACATTTAGGGATGCCGCCATACAGGAGGTATGCTCAAAGCTAAACTTCGATACACAAGCATTCAGGCCATCCATCCTCTTTGTAAATGGAGAATTCTGGGGGGTACACAACATTAGGGAAAGATACGATAAACACTATCTTGCCAGAGTATATGGAGTTGAGAAGGAAAATCTCGATCTATTGGAAAACCAATCCGAGATAACGGAAGGCGATAGAGTTCATTTTAATGCCATGTTGGCTTTTTTAAGGAATAACGACCTTAGCGAGCAGACAAATTATGATTATATTGCCACTCAGATGGATATCGACAATTTTATGGATTATTATATAGCCGAAATCTTTGCTAGAAACCATGATTGGCCTACTAATAACGTGAGATATTGGCGCTTGAGGACAAACAATTATGAACCAAACGCCCCCTTTGGTCATGATGGACGTTGGCGATGGCTGATGTATGACCTTGATCTGGCCTTACGAACAGAAGCTCAGGCGCCAGACAACAGTTTACAACGGGCGCTTGTCAGCAATGCACCATCCAGCGTGATATTTCGTGCTCTACTGCAAAACGATGGGTTTAAGGTGAATTTCATAAACCGATTCGTGGACCTAATGAACAGCCATTTCACCCATTCGCGGTTTTCGGAACTAATTCAAAAAATTAAAGCTGAGCTTGAGCCGGATTTCGCTGAACATATTTCACGCTGGAAACGGCCTGCCTCCTTAAGGTCATGGCGGCAAAATGTGAACGTAATGATCGATGCTTTTGGGACTCGCCCAGCTTATCAACGCGAACATCTTCGCGATCATTTTGGCATCGATTCAGATGTGACCATCACCTTGGACGTAAACGATGGTTTGCAAGGTTTGCTGCGCATCAACAGCATCGATATTTGCGGAGATACGCCTGGCATAGAAGAAGCCCCCTATCCTTGGGACGGCATCTATTTCCACGGCATTCCCATAGAGCTGGAAGCCAAGGCTCTTCCCGGCTACGTATTCAGCCACTGGGAAGGCGATGCCGAAGGAACGGAAGCCATTTTGACCCTGACTCCGGAAGGCGATCTTTATCTGAAGGCGGTGTTCACGGAAAGCTCAGTCAGCGAAGCTGAGATCATCCACTATTGGCATTTCAATTCCCTTCCCAGCGGGACCCTCACGGAAGTTGAAGCCGACTATTCTGCTGCTGGCACTGCCACCATCACCTATCCCGGCTCAGGTGACGGTTATATGGACACACGCACCCACCGTGCTGCCGACCCCGTTTCAAACCTTAACCTGCTGATGGGCCAGGAGCCTGACCAAGGCGCCGTCCTGCGTTTGCGCAACCCCTCGGATACCAGGGAACTGATTGTGGAAGCTCCCAGCACAGGCTTCCAAACCATCAGCGGAGCCTATGCCACAGCCCGTGCCAGCAACGGTGCCACACAGCAGGAATTGTATTATTCCACCAATGGCGGCACAAGCTGGACCCAGATCGGCAGTTCATACAGCATACCAGAGCTTCCTTCCTGGATTTTGAGGACTTTCGATATTTCCGGCGATGAAGCTGCCAACAACAACGAAAACCTGATGTTCCGGATTCTTTTTACGGGAGAAAATACCGACAACGCCTCTGGCAACGACAGGCTCGACAACTTCAGCCTGCACGGCATTCCCTTGCCCGAGATGAACCTGCCGCCCCAGGTGCTTGAAATCCCCGCGCTCCAAAAAGCCATTGAAGAAGGACAAGCTCTGCAGATTGAACTGAGCAATCTTTTTGATGACCCGGAAAATGATCTCCTGAGCTTCTCGGTCAGTTCCTCCCGCCCGGATTTTGTTCAAACTCAAGTGTTTGGCGATGTTTTGAGTCTCACACCCCTCAGAAGGGGAGACGCTCTCATCACAATTACCGCAAACGACGGCTTCAACGAAGACGCCAGCCTTCAGTTCAAGGTACTGGTCTATCCCAAGGCTTACAGCTTCAGTGCTTCCGGCTTCAGTTTCAACGCCTGGGATGCCGGCACTCCGGAATTGGTCTATCCTGAACACATGCTGTTCCTGCAATCCGACGTGGATGACCCCGGCTTGACCTACCCGCTGGAACATGCCTATCACATCGAACACGACGACTATCACGCAAGCGACTCCGGCAGCATCGGCTACCCATATCAGCTTACAGGCCGCACCCGCCTCAACGGTTTGGGTGAGGATGGCATATCCTTCATCAACACCGGACGCGGCCGTGATCTGGGCGGCGCCTTGCTGGCCCTGAACACCGTTGGCGAGCAGGAACTGGAGCTAAGCTGGCTGGGTGGCACGCTGCTGCGCAACAACCGGATGTATGCCATCCGCGTGCAATATCGCATCGGAATTGAGGATGAATTCACTGACCTCTTGATCAACGACAGTCCGGTTGAGTATCTGACCAATGACGATAGCGACAGCCAAATTTTCAGCGAACTGCTTCTGCCTGCCGAACTGATGGGACAGGAATACGTGCAACTGCTTTGGAAATATTACCATGTCAGCGGCGGCAGCGGTTCCCGTGCCCAGTTGCGTTTGGACGATATTGTAGTCCAGCGTCCCGAGAGCGGACTTCCCACTGTGACGGATCTTTCCATCACCAAGGAATCCGAAGGCGAGGGCATACTGCTGGAATGGACGTATTCCAAGTCTGTGGATAGATTCCTCATCTTCGGCAGCGACGATCCTTATTTCATCCCCAGTCCTGAAAACTTTCTGGCAGCGGTGAATAATCCTGCCACCCAATATCTTGATCCGGAACCTCAGAACAGAAGATTCTACATTGTGATTGCGGAACGGGACGACAGTCCGACCAAAAGAAGCTCGGCTGCCAAGCGTTTCTGATTAAAACAAGCATTCAACTCGTTTCCATTGCGTGGATTACCGCGCAATGGAAACTTTTTTACTTTTGCCAAGCAGCGATGTTTAGTAAATTGCAACAGATTTTCATAAAAGGTTTTCCAAAACCTGAGAAGCTATTGATGTTATACTGCACTTAAGCATACCATACAAGGGATGGTCGCCTTTTTTCAAAGCTCAAAAAAAGCTGGACAAAAAATGCTTGCCATAGATATTGCCTTGAAATAGACGTTTTCGAATCTTCTAATTTCTACGCTGTATAAGATGTTTTCATAAAACCCATATTTATAGAGCCTTATATAAGTCCTGGACGCTGCGATTTTGCAAGCGACCCGGCGGAAGCGTGGAAAAAATCAGCTGTCGTATTCATCACAAGGCGGGAAACACTGCGACAGCCATCAAAATTATAAGGCTAAAAACACAATTTCCATTCTAAAAACAGGTACAAAACATTGTTCATCAAAAAGTTCCTTTCCGCAGTATATAACATCTTCCTCATCGCCAGAGGAAGGGGTGTGGATTTCTCTGCTTTGCCAGAAGAGCCCAAGAGCTTTTGGGCACGATATCTGGATTTGTGGGCATGGTATTTCAAATATGGCGAGGTGATGTCTTTTTATTATATTCTGGGCTTTGCATCGAAGAGCAGAAAGGAACAAAATGAATACATCTCGGCCAAAAAATATTACAAACTCTTGGAAAAAATCAGCAACACGCTCGTGAGCGCGGGTGAGCCGTTGAACTACAGGGTTCTAACATTCGATAAATATGTGTCGAACAACTATATGCAAAGCATTGGGGTGCCGGTGGCGCGCAATGAGGCCTTGATTTTGAACAATCGCGTGCTTTGGAGCTCTGGCGGGGAGGGAGGCTTGGACTCCTTGCTCAAAGCCGGTTTTGAATCGCTATATATCAAACCGGTGTATGGCTCGTTTGGGCTGGATATTATGCGTCTTGAGCTTGAAGCAGGTGGTTTTTTTTATAAGGGTGAGCGTTTGGCAACTGTGGATTTGGAAAAAAGGCTTGCAGGCAAGCTGTGGGTTGTGCAAAAAAAAGTGGCTCAGCACGATGAGCTTGGCAGGTTTAACAATTCTGCTGCAAACACCCTGAGGGTGGTAACCATGTTGAATGCTGGCGAGCCGGAACATGTGACTTCAATCATGCGCTTCAGCACGGGCAAAAGCCATGTGGACAATTGGGACGCGGGCGCTCTGGCAATAGGAGTGCATCATCCTGAAGGGGTGCTATGGGACAAGGCTTTTTTCAAGCCAAAAAGATTTGTGATGGATGCCGTTAGCGAACATCCGGACAGCAAGATAGCTTTCAAAGGCTTTAAAATACCATTTTATCGTGAAGCTGTGGAATCGGCTTTGAGGGTTCACAGATTTTACTATGCAAGATTCGTGCTGGCGCATGATATCGCCATCACCAACGAAGGTCCAGTTATAATTGAGGTAAACTGCAACCCGGGGCACAGGACAATACAAATCACTTCCGGCGGCTTGAAAAAACGAATTTCCCGAGCGCAATCCAAAAGGAATCAAAAATGATGATATGCCGGCAATACTAAGTTATCGTAGTTTTACCCGACCACGAATACAGAAAAAAGACTGGAGCTTGCTTGATGAACATAAACAGAATTCTTTCTCAGCTTGTGAATATCTGGAGAACTGCCAAAGGCAAGGGGATAGATTTTGATTCCCGTCCTAAAAAAACCAAGAAATTTTTCAGCAGACTTACAGATCTCCTTATATAGTATTTTAAGCATGGTGAGGTGCAATACTACGATTATATTTTGGGCTTGGATACAAAAAGCAGAAAAGAGCAAGATAATTTCACAAAAAAATACTTGAGGTTACCAAAAAAAAACACAATAGCATGTTAGTCGAAGCAGGGGAATCCTTGAATTATAGAGTGTTGACCTTTGGTAAGTATGTGGCTAATAACTATTTGCAAAGCATTGGGGTGGGCGGTCGCGCGAAACGAAGCCCTGATTATCAACAATCGTGTGCTTTGGACCGGAGATAGGGGTGGGAGTAAACTATCCGGATGGAAACTTATGGGAAAAGGCTACTATAGGCCAAATATATATATAATGGAAACCAGTACGGAACTCCCGGACAGCAAGCATTTATTTAAAGGTGTGGAAGTCCCCTTTTATAAAGAGGCAGTGGATATTGCCTTGCAAGTCCACAGATTTTATTTTGGAAGAATCGTGCTGGGTTTGGATTTTGCAATTACAGAAAAGGGATCGGTAATAATTGAGGTGAATTGCCAACCAGTCCTTCCCACAATTCAATTGTATCATGCTAATCCCAAGATGCAACTGTTTGGCTAAGAAATACCTCTAGAAACATAGATGTAAAGATATATGAGAATGAAAAGATTATTTTTAATACCTAAAAAATTTATTTATTCGATTGTATATATATGGAGGACTGCAAGAGGTAAAGGGATTAATTTTGGTTCTCGACAAGGTAAGCCCAAGGCTTTTTTAAGTAGACTTATGGATCTCATACTCTGGTACATGAAAAATGACGAAGTGTTGTTTTGGTATTATATTTATGAATTTGACATAAAAACTATTAGAGAACAAAAACAGTATCTGTCTGACAAGGAGTATTTTAAAATTTTGCGAAAACAAAATCGGAAGCTTGTAGATACGGATGAGAATTTGGATTATAGTATTATAACTTATGATAAATATGTGGCAAATAATTATCTTGAGAGCGTTGGCGTTACTGCAGTACACAACGAAGCCTTGATCCGAGATCATAAAGTGTATTGGAGTGATGGTAAATTGGGCAACCTGGAATCCTTGCTTTTAAGAGGATTCTCCTCAATTTTTATTAAGCCAGTTCTTGGATTGGGGGGGGGGCATTATAAAGCTTGAAGTAGGTTCGGGAAAGTTTCTTTATTTGGGAGAAGAAATCAGTGAAGCTAAATTGAAGGAGCTGCTGGTGGAACAACTATATGTAGTTCAGAGGGGTGTAAAGCAGCATCGAGAACTGGACAGATTTTGTTCAGCTTCAGTTAACACACTGAGGATAAATACTATAATGCAGGATGGTGGTTATGAGCTTCTATCTGCTTTCATGAGAATTGGAGTTGGTGACAGCTATGTGGATAACTGGGATTTAGGCTCTTTGCTTGTTGATATAGAAAAAGATTCCGGAAAATTGTTGGGAAAAGGATTTTCGAAACCTCAAGGGCTCATTTTAAAGAGCTATTGGAAGCATCCCAAATCCGGAATTAGCTTCGATGGCTTTCAAATTCCACATTATCAAGAGGCTGTTGAAACTGCCTTGCGTTGTCACAAGTTTTATTACAGTAGATTTATCCTTGCCTTCGATTTTGCAATAACGCAGCAAGGTCCGGTAGTTATAGAAGTAAATTCGACGCCACACTTGCAAATGATGCAATTGTGTTGTGGAGGATTGAAGGAGCTGGTTAATAAAAGCATCAAATAATCAAACGATATTTAAGCGGCTGGAGCAAAGACATGAAAATAAGGCTTCAAAACAATGTTTTTTTGATGCAAATGAAAAAAATGAGGCAACAATGAATACCCCAAAAAATACACTTAGACCCAAGATCATTGTGATGGCAATATTTGTCATAACATTTCTAATGTTCGGCTTGAATTCCTGTATACTCAAGCCCAAAACAGGCATTTTGAAGGGCAAAGTGATCCTGGTGAACGATAGCGGGGACAGCCTTTTGGACCCTATGGATTTTGCGGGAGCGACGGTGGCGCTTTACGAGCCGGCAGTTTTGGACAGCACCATCACCCGCATAAACAGGGAATATCCCGGAATAGGGGTGATCATCAGCCAAGCCACGGATTTTGATCACCGATATCAGGAACCGGTGGCCCAAAGCGTCAGTACTGCGGATGGTTTCTTCGAACTGAAGGGGATAAAGCCCGGGATTTACAACCTGGCGGTTTTTAAGGAAGACTGGGGAATCACATACAGGTATGGGATACAGATAGGTAAGGGTCAAAGCGTGGAAATTATGGATTTGGAGCTCTATCCGGTGCGCAGCTTTGGCAGCGCCATGGTGGAGCCGGTGATTTTCAGGCGAGACCACAGCTATATTTTGCCGCAGGATGTTGTTTTTGTGGGGCCAGTGACCCTTGAACAGGGCAGCAGGATTCTGGTTGCTCCGGGGCAGATAGTAAAATTTTATGGAGAAGTGACCTGCCCCCTCAGTGACGACATGGATCAGGCTTGGAAAATGATGTCTGCCGATGGAATATATTCCACGGAAAAAAGAGGAATAAACGCGGTGGGGAACATCAGTTCCATACAGTTCTTTAGAGATGAAATCAAGCTGAACAACGGAATATTTTTCCAAGTTGATAATTCTGTTTTAATCACAAGCTCAGATTGCGAATTAAGCAATCTGATGTTGCGCCGGGGAGGATCGGGATTGTCTGTTTCGGACAGCAACATGAGGGTCAGCAATATTTTGGCAAGCTCTGAAATAAAAGACAATTATTTTTGGGGTGTGAAAGCCCAAACTTCCTTTACGGTGGAGATGGAAGTTAAGAAAAGCGTTTTTAAGAACTTTGAGACAGGGCTATCCATAACGGGCTGGGGAAACTTTTTCGTAAACAACAACTATTTTCATGGCAACAATTTGAATGCATGTAGTTTTCGCAACATGAATGGAAGCGTGACCCACAACGCCTTTGAGCTTAATAGGAGTGATATTTTTCAATATATCCTCTATGATCCGCCCACGCAAATTGAGTATAACAACTTCTTTTATTGCAAGTCCAGAAGCATCTACCCCCTGAGGGTGGCCAAGATAAACAACAACAACTTTTATAGAACCGAAGGGGTCTTCATCAATATTGCAGTGGTGACCTTGCCAAACAACTCCTGCGTGATTGCGGATCTGGATGCCAGAAACAACTATTGGGCTGTGCCAAACTTGAGCGACTATTTGGTGGACGCAAACGATAACACCGGCAATCCCGATACAGATTGTCCATTTTATATACTCTACCAGCCCAGACGCAACAGCCCTGTTCCAAACGCAGGGCCGCAATAGGGTTCCATTAGCTGATAGACAAGAGAATTCTGCAAAAATAAAGTTCTTTGAACTTAAGATGAAGAGCAGGAAGCATTGACAAAATAATATGATATTATTTCCCAACAACAGGTAAATTATGTTAGCTTACTTCATCTGTCTCGGAAAAACGGAACTTTATCTTGCAAGCAAGTTTAGTATATATTTGAATTATGAATAGGAGGAATGATGAAAGGCATAATTCTGGCTGGCGGAGCCGGCTCACGCATGTATCCTACATCGCTATGCTATAGCAAGCAGTTGGTGATGGTGTACGACAAACCGATGATTTATTATCCGCTTTCAACTCTGATGTTGGCTGGCATCCGGGAGATTCTTATTATCTCCAATGAAGAAACCATCCCATTTTACCAAAGGCTTTTCCGAGATGGTTCACACCTCGGCTTAAAGATAAGCTACAAGCTGCAGCCCCAACCCAAGGGAATTGCAGAAGCTTTTATTTTAGGCCGAGAATTCATTGGCAACGATGATGTGACCTTGATATTGGGTGACAATATCTTTTATGGCAAGATGGATTTTCTGCGGCAAGCTCTAACAAATAACCGCGGTGCAACGGTGTTTGGCTATTACGTTAATGATCCGCAACGCTACGGTGTGGTCGAATTTGATTCGTCAGGAAAGGCTGTATCATTGGAGGAAAAGCCGGTTCAGCCAAAATCCAACTATGCGGTTGTGGGGTTATATGTTTACGATAACAAGGTGGTTGAAATTGCGAATAAACTGAAGCCATCGGCAAGAGGGGAATTGGAAATAACCGACCTTAACAAGGTTTATCTGCAACGGGGCAATCTTGATGTTAAGATTGTGGGTCGCGGAATAGCCTGGCTGGATACTGGGACGCCTCAGTCAATGCTGGATGTTTCCTTGTTCATTGGCGCCATAGAGAAAAGGCAGGGATTGAAGGTTGGCTGCATCGAAGAAGTGGCATATATGATGAACTACATAGGAAAAGAAGAATTTGGACGTTTAATTGATTCTCTCCCCCAATGCGATTATCGTAGCTATCTGGAAACCATCTTGGCATCTCCTGAGCTGCTATCCCAGTACAAAATATGAAAATCCAAAAATTCCATATTGACGGTCCGCTTCTAATTATACCCAAGGTATTTTCAGATTCCAGAGGGTTTTTCCTGGAGACTTTTCGGCACAATGCCTATGACGAAATTCTGGGCGTCGAATTTGTGCAGGACAATATGTCTTTTTCCCATTATGGAACGATACGCGGGCTACACTTTCAAAAGAACCCCTACGCTCAGACAAAACTGGTGCGCTGCGTCTATGGGAAGATTCTGGATGTAGCTGTGGACATACGCCAAGGTTCTCCAAGCTATGGTAAGTATATCCATGTTTTTTTAGATAATATAGCCAATCATCAGCTTCTCATACCCAAAGGATTTGCCCATGGATTTTCTGTGCTAAGCAGGGAAGCGGTGGTGGAGTACAAGTGTGACGAATACTTTCATTCTGAAGCTGATGCGGGGATTAGGTTTGACGATCCTTACCTTTCAATTGACTGGCAAGTTCCTGAACGAAAAAGAATTATATCCGCCAAAGACATTATGTTGCCCACATTATCTGAAATCGAGACAGAATAGAAATGATAAAAAAGGAAAAAATGAAAAAATTGGTCATTGTTGGTGGTGAAGGCCCCGGTCAGATAGCCGCCTCAATTTTTGCTGATATGAATAAAGTGAGAAAGGAATGGGATATTCAAGGTTATCTTTGTGATGTACTTGAAATAGGTGAAATGTTTGGGAAATATCCCATTTTAGCTCCCAGTACTGCTGTTTCGGATTTCATAGCCAAAAAATATCATATCCATTATATGCTGCATATAAATGCCAAGGCTAAAAAAGAACGAGTGGATTTAATGAAATCTTATCATATCCCGGACGAGCTTCTTGCCACTGCCATCCATCCCACTGCATATTTGATGGAAGGATCCCATATTGGCAATGGATCGTTACTGGCTCCTCATGCTATGACTTCATACGGAGTACGTATCGGGAAAAACTCTTATATCTCTGGATCATCGTTTTTGGCTCACAATTGTGTTGTTGGTGATTATTGCACAGTTTCAGCAGGTGCGATTGTGGGATCTCGTGCAAATATATGTGAGGGAGCTCATATTGGCTTGAACGCGTGCATTCGAGAGGATGTAACAGTTGGAAAATATTCAATCATAGGTATGGGAGGGGTTGTGATTAGAAACACCGAACCATATTCAATTTATGCCGGCAATCCGGCCAAACTAATAAAAATGTTAGAGTGAAAAAATGGAACTTATACCTGTAAGCAAACCATCCTTGGGTGAGGAGGAACTGGAGTCTATACGAGCAGTTTTCAAAACCAATTGGCTGGGTCTGGGCTCCCATGTAAAGAAATTTGAAGATGCCTGCTGCGAATACCTGGATGCTCCCAGGTTTTTGGCAACATGCAATGGCACAACCGCTCTACATCTGGCTTTAAGGGCTGTAGGCGTGGGTCCGGGCGATGAAGTAATCGTTCCATCCCTTACCTTTGTTGCCTCGATTCAGGCGATTACAGCCTCCGGAGCTCAACCGGTGTTTTGTGATGTAAATATAAATACACTGAACTTGGACGTATTACAGATTGAATCTTTGGTATCTGAGAAAACAAAAGCGATAATGCCTGTACATTACAGAGGTTTAGCTTGCGATATGGACGATATCCTAACTCTCGCTGAAAAATATAATTTGACCGTTATTGAAGACGCTGCTCACGCTTTTGGCTCAAGCTATCACGATAAAAATATTGGAAGCTTTGGTCATGTAACATGTTTTAGCTTTGACCCAATAAAGAACATCACTTGTGGAGAAGGTGGAGGAATCGTGTTTCATGATCCTACGCATCATCAGATTGCAGAAAAGATGAGAATTTTGGGTATCGACAAAGATACTTGGTCTAGATATCGTAATAAGCGGGCGTGGCAATACGACGTGGTTACAGAAGGATATCGCTATCATATGCCAAATTTCTGTGCTGCAATGGGATTGGCCCAATTGCAAAAAGCAAAGTATTTTCGTAAAAAGAAAATCGAAATATGCAAAAAATATGATGAGGCATTTTTAAGTTTGGATCGGATATCAGTGATTCCCACCGATTACAATAGTACTTTTCCATTTATGTATGTTGTCCTTGCAGATAATAGAGATGAATTTATGCGGTTTTTAACTGAGAAAGCCATAGGTTCTGGAATTCATTATATTCCAGCACACCATTTTTCGTTCTATGACGACGCAAAACGTGATAACCTGGAAAACACCGAGATCACTGCATCTCAGATTACAAGTTTGCCACTATATCCGGATATGACTGATGATCAGGTCGCCAGAGTTGTTTCTTCTGTGCGACAATTCGATAATCTATAAATCCTCCTTTTAACTATACAAAAGAGAACTATCCAAGCGAAAAGACAACCAATATTGATTAAAAAAATCAGCTAAGAGGTGTTTTATCCTGATTATGAGAGGTAGAATTGAGAAAACGTAAGAAGAGCCTGACGATGAAAATTTATAATAGGCTTTATTGGGCATTCCATGAATTCTTATGGTTAGTGCCTAAAAAATTGAGAGCCTACATTATAGGACCCACTGATTCAGTGGGTATAACTGTGGCTATTAGCACCTATATCGAGCGATTCGACGATTGTTTTAAGTCAACATTACGAAAACTTCAGGAATTTTTTCCGAGAGATCAGATAATTGTGGTTGCAAATGGTCACTTCGACCAAGCCAGGCAGCAAGTATATCTTAAGGAGTTGCGAGAGTTTTGTTCAAAATTTACAAACGTTGAGCTTATTGATTTTATCGATCCTGTAAGCACTTGTAAGATGACCAACTCTTACTTCATTAAGGCCCAATCTGAAAAAATCCTGTTTTTGAATGATGACAGCAGGTATACACTGTGGTTTCGCAAGGAGATAAATAAATCTGGAATCCTTTCTGAGGACTGGGCAATTATTAACGGAACTTGGGGTTTATCTCTTAGATCAAAAATTGTGATTAGAAAGATTGGCTTCTTTGATGAACGGCTTCCGGAATTGGGGGGTGAGGATGACGATTATGCCGCAAGATGTGCCATGGAAGGGCTTGAAATCCCATATTATGTGATTCGGAGTGTTAGCAACCTTCACAGAAAAAACAAAAAACGCAACTTGCTGAATTCCTGGGGAAAGGACATGAGTCAACAAAAAGGTGGTTATTCAACGTTAAACTACAATTTTTTGCATCATCAGAAATGGGAAACCAGCAATGAGCCTTTTGAGGGTGCAATTTTTGTACCTCGCAGAAATCCTAAATACTGGAAATTGCGACCGGGGATGGAAGCGCCAAATTTTTATCCCACAATTAAACTATAATCAAATATATCTTAAATTAGAGTATAACAGGTTTACCATGCAGACTATACACCAAAGCGACATCAGGATAGGTTTAACATCGTGCCGTATATAGCGAATAAATATCCATTATTTCCGGGATTTACAACATGAGTGTAAAAACGACGGTTAGTGGGTTGTTCTGGAACGGAACTCAAAATTTTGCCTTACAGGGCATACACCTTTTGGTTTCCATGGTGCTGGCAAGGCTGCTGATGCCAGCGGATTTTGGCTTGCTTGCCTTGATTGCTGTCTTTATCTCGGTGTCGGATACCATCTCCGCTGGCGGGTTCCAATCCACGATAATCATGCGTCCCAACCTGAAGGAGATAGATTATTCCACGGCTTTTGTATATAACCTTAGCGTGGCGGTATTTCTTTATCTGCTGATGTTTTTCCTTGCCCCCCTGATTGCGAATTTCTATGAGGAACCCAAGGTGGTGCAGATTATTCGCGTCCAGGGTTTGGTCAACATTTTGCACGCCGGCTATTTTGTTCAGGGTGCTCTTCTGCAGAAGAATATGAAATTCAAATTTTTGGCGAAGCGTAATATTTTGGCCACCACAATCTCCGGAGCTGTGGCCATCACCCTTGCCTATTTCGGCTTTGGAGTTTGGGCATTGGTGAGCCAAGCTATTACCCGTGCCATCGTGATAAACGTATATCTTTGGATCAAGAGTGTTTGGAAATTGAGTTTCAGGTTTTCTTGGGCAACTTTCAAGAAAAATTTTGGCTTTGGTTCCCGGATGATGTTTTCAACATTGGCGGGGGTTGTGTTCAACAACTTGAACAACCTGTTAATTGGCAAATACTACAGCAAGGCCGACCTCGGATTTTACTATCAAGCCAAAAGGCTGGAGTCGGTTCCCATTGAATCCAGCACAGCCATCCTCACCAAAACATCCACTCCCATGATTGCCAAATATCAAAACGACCTTCCTGAACTGCATAAAGTGTATCTCCGCCTGATAAAAATGGCATCCCTGGCCATCATACCTCTAACCATTTTGCTTTTTGTGGTGGGGCCGGATCTGATTCTGGCGATGTTTACGGCAAAATGGCAAAAATCCATTCCCATATTTCGGATTGTTATCTTGGCAGGACTGTTCCTGCCCTTTGTTTCCATTAATGGCATGAGTCCCGCCATAATGGGCGACAGCAAGTTTTTTCTGAGGATAGATTTGATTTATAAGGGAGTATCTTTATTGGTCAAGTTGATTGCCCTGCAATTTGGGCTCATGTATTTCATTGCCAGTCAGACAGTGATGGTAGCCCTGCAGATGTTGGTAAACACATTTATTGCCAAAAAATATTATAAGGTTGGCTTGGGCAGGCAGTATGGTGTGATGTTGCCCTATTTTTTGTACAGCCTGGTGAGCGGGGTGCTTGCCTATCTGGCGGGACGCTTCTCCGGTTTTATCCCAATCCTGCGCCTGGGCTTGGAAACTTTCACCTTTATAGCAGTTTTCGTTTTTATGATTTATATATTTGAACGAAAAACACTGGGAGAAATCTGGTTTTTGATTTCATCAATCTTTGCCAAAATGAAAAACAAAAAAAACAGCGGGGCTTCAAGCGCCTGACTGAGCCAGGTAATTTCTGATACATTTTTATAAAAAACCTTGAAGGTGTGGGTTGAATTTATGGTTTGCAAACATTTAGACTGTGAAATAGCATGCATTTCAGAAAATGGTACCGGGAACGCAATGTGCTGTCCATACCTTCAATCTTGATGCCTGAAGACAATCTGGGCGAATGCTGCTCCTAACTCTCCCATCTTTTTATGGGGAGGCTTAGGGTCGCTAATCCAGAGGAAGCGATGTTGGTATCAAGAGCGATGTATATGGAGTTTCTGATATGATGGCTTCAGTATTGCTTTAGTTGCAATGAAATAAACATGACACGCTGGTGCAAGTTTTGATTTGCGGGAAACGTCATTTACTTTTTCAGGCATAAGCAAGACCAAGTGCGCCGAGATGTCCTTTTTATAAGATGAGGTTAAAATGATATATATTCACGAATCAAAGATGGATTACGTTGCAAAATATGGCTCGATTCTTGAGGCTAACAATATACCCTATGAGATGGTAAACTGCCAACAGAATGATTTTTGGGAAAAGATGCAAAACGCAAGCCTTTACATCTATTACCCGAGCATGGGGGCTGCGGAGATTTTGAGGCAGAAAAATGTGTTAAGCATTTTGAACAAAGTGATGAATGTCCCCTGCTTTCCAAACTGGGAAACCGCTTGGCATTACGACGACAAGATTGCCATGACATATTTGATGCAGTCCAGGGGCTATCCCCTTGCCCAAAGTTGGATATTTTGGGACAAAAACCTGGCTCATGAATGGGCTATGCAAGCAAAATATCCATTGGTGTTCAAACTGAAAAACGGGGCTTCGTCCATAAACGTGGTGAAGGTTTCCAGCTACAAGCATGCAGCCAAACTAATCAATCAGATGTTTGGAAAGGGCATAGTGAACAACCGTGTGCCGGGCAGTAACCTGTATTCCATATACAACAAAGACTGGAAGAAATATTTGAAGGTCCACGCATCGCATTTTTTGATGAAGTATGGCTATATCCAAAGAAGCCGCAAAAATACCGACAGAGAACACGGATATGTGTTGTTTCAAGAATTTATCCCAAACAACGATTATGATACCAGAATACATGTGATTGGGGAATCAGCTTTTGCTTTAAGGCGAAAAAACAGGCCCAAGGATTTCCGTGCCTCTGGTGCCGGAAAAATTGATTTCACGCCCGAGAAAATTAATCTTGAAATGGTTAAAATGTCTCATCAAATGAATAAAGAAATGGGCTTCAACGCCATGACTTTTGATTTTCTGCTGAATGACGATGGCAAGCCAATCCTCAATGAAATTGGATGCCAGTATGCAGATTGGGCACCATATCTATTCCCGGGTTTTTGGGATGGGGAGATGAACTGGCACGAAGGTCATTTCTGGCCCCAATATACGCAGTTGAAATATTTGCTTAAAAGAGACGATTTAATTCACCCCGACATTCCCTATACGGCGCCTCCGGGATACACTTTTAAAAGTTTTTAGATGTGCAAGTTAGATATGATTGAAGCTAAGAAGGAAACCGCTGCAAAGCTATACAGCAGTTTTTCCCAGCCACAAAAATAAACACAGGTGTTTTCATGAAACTCTTGAAAGAATTCAGCAAACTGTATCAAATACTATTGATTGCGATAGGAAAAGGGATAGACACCCAGGGAAGAGGAAGCAAGGGTTTCTTCAAAAGGCTCCATGACCTGATCAGATGGTATTTGCAGAACAAAGAACTTTTATATTGGTATTATATATTGGGTTTCGACACAAAAAACCATGCTGAACAGGATGAATATTTGGCTTGGAATGAATATGACCGCATGCGTGAAAAAGTGAATGCCACATTGGTGGATACCAAATTCAAAGTGCACTATAAAGTGTTATCTTTTGATAAATTTATTTCAAACATCTATCTGGAATATTTTAAGATCCCCTGTGTAAAAAACGAGGCTTTAGTTCAACGAAACCGTATTATCTGGCCCGATGAATCATACGGAAGCCTGGATGAGCTGTTTCACAGAGGCTTTGAGGTTGTTTTCATTAAGCCCGTATTCGGGATGAGTGGTGTGGGCATAATTCGAGCGGATTTTAAGACAGGCAAGTTTTTTCAAGACAACAAAAACTATCCCATTGACAGACTTGTGGAGTTTTTGTCCAATGGGGTGTGGGTTGTGCAGCGTGAAATTAAACAACATTCCGAACTCAATAGATTTCAATCAAATGCCGTACACTGCCTGAGAGTTACAACGATTTTAAACGATGGGGAGCCAGAGCTGGTTTCTGCATACCTAAAGGTGGCCACTGGAGAAAATTTTCTTGATAATTGGGGTAGCGGCTCACTTTTTATAGGAATCGATCAAAAAACAGGCACACTATTAAAGCATGGGTATTATAAAAGGAAGCATTTCATACAAAAAAGTACCCAAGAACACCCGGATTCAAAACTACGCTTTGAAGGGTTTAAAATTCCCCATTATACAGATGCTTTGAAGGTCTGCCTCAAGGGGCATAAGTATCATTATGGTACTTTTTTCATTGGTTGGGACGTGGCATTAACAGAAGAGGGTCCTATCGTAATCGAGGCAAACTGTGAGCCAACAATTCATCCCCAGCAATTGCTGTATGGAGGGATGAGAGGTAGATTCAGGGCGGCCTGCAGATCATATTTGAATAAATAATTAAATCGGCAGCGTGGAGATAATGTGTGGGTAGATAACAGATGTGATGTGAAGATATAAAGTTATAGAGTTATGAAGTTAAGAAGTGAAGAAGATATAAAGACAAGAAGTGAAGAAGATATGAAGATGGAGGATTAATGACAAAAAAGAAAGCAATGATAACAGGAATAACTGGACAGGACGGAGCATATTTGGCAGAACTTTTGCTCGCCAAAGGATACAAGGTTATTGGCCTAAAAAGGCGTTCCTCACTTTTCAACACTGCCCGAATCGACCACCTTTTTGAAACTGATGATAGGGAAAAATCGAACTTTTCCTATGCTTATATGGATCTTACCGATTCCGCCAATATCATCCGGCTAATCAAGGAATTTGAGCCGGATGAAATTTACAATCTGGCGGCACAATCGCACGTGCGCGTGAGTTTCGACACTCCAGAATACACTGCAAATGCCGACGGGATTGGCACTTTGCGCCTTTTGGAGGCCATCCGCATCTGCGGTTTGGAGAAAAAAAGCAGGTTTTACCAAGCCTCCACCTCCGAGCTCTTTGGCAAGGTGCAGGAAATTCCCCAAACAGAAACAACGCCGTTTTATCCCCGTTCGCCTTACGGAGCGGCAAAAATGTACGCCTATTGGATCACAGTGAACTACCGGGAAGCCTATGGTATGCACGCGTCCAATGGAATACTTTTCAACCATGAATCCCCCATCAGGGGCGAAACATTTGTGACCCGCAAAATCACCCGCGCCATTGCCAACATCGCCTTGGGTCACCAAAAAAAGGTGTATCTGGGCAATATCGACGCCAAAAGAGACTGGGGCCATGCCAAAGACTATGTTAAGGCCATGTGGATGATGATGCAGCAGGATGAGCCGGACGATTATGTGATTGCCACAGGGAAAACCACCTCGGTGCGGGAATTTATCCTGAAATGTTTTGCCTATGTGGGTGTGGATCTGGAGTTCAGCGGCAAGGGTGCCGAGGAGAAGGGGCATATTGCAAGTATCGATGTTCCCGTTTTCACGTCCCGTTTTGGTTTTGAGCCAAAGCACTTGAATGTGGGAGACGAAGTTCTGAGAATTGACCCCTATTTCTACCGTCCCACCGAAGTGGAAATCCTGGTGGGAGATGCATCCAAAGCCAAAAAAGCTTTTGGCTGGGAGCCGGAACACGACCTGGATATGCTGATCAGCGACATGATGAAGAGCGACATCAAGCTGATGCAGAAAAATGATTATCTGAAAAAAGGCGGCTTTGATTTGACGCCGAGTGTGGAAGATATTTTATAAGTGACAAAGTGACAGAGTGACAATGTGACAATGTAACAGAGTGACATTCCACAAGCCTTTTATTTTGTGACCTTGTTACTTTGTCACCTTGTAACATAGAAAGGAAACCAATGTTTAACAAAGATTTAATCATCGAAAAATCCAAAGTGATCCCGGACGTGCTTATCATCAAGCCATCCATGCACTGGGATCTGCGTGGAAACATCTATACTTCATTCAACGACGAACTGTATCAGGAGATCCTGCCACAGGATTCAAGGTTCATCCACGACAAATTTGCGCTTTCCAAAAAAGAAGTGCTGCGCGGCCTGCATGGAGACAACAAAACCTGGAAACTGGTTTCCTGCGTGTGGGGCGAAATTTATGAAGTTGTGGTGGATATGCGCCCGGAATCCACAACTTACAAAAAATGGGACGCGTTTTGGCTGAACAGTGAGGAATATCGCCAGGTGCTGATCCCACCCCGTTTTGTGAATGGCTACTACGTGAAAACGGAACATGCGGTTTTTCACTATAAGCTTGCCTATGACGGAGAGTATATCGATGCCCCGGAGCAGATGACCATAAGGTGGGACGACCCTGAACTGGGAATAAGCTGGCCTTGTGTGGAGCCGGTGCTGCAGGCACGGGATGACAAGGTGACAAGGTGACAAGGTGACAAGGTGGGCTAATGCTTAGAACTCATAAAGATTTGGATGTATGGAAAAACAGTGTCAAGTTGGTCACTGATATTTATAGAATCAGTGAAGATTTTCCAAAATCTGAAGTTTTTGGCTTGGTTTCCCAGATTCGGCGCTCTGCCGTGTCCATTCCGTCCAATATTGCTGAAGGTGCCGCAAGATTGCATAGTAAAGAATTCATCCAGTTTTTAAATATTTCCATTGGCAGCTTGGCGGAGCTTGAAACCCAGTTGATAATATCTCACAACCTTGGTTATATAAGCAGCGAAGACAGCGATATCTTGGTCAGTCAAATGAACCTTATCCGGAGTCAGCTTCTGGGCTTGATAAAACACAACAGAAACAAACAATGATATCTCTTGTCTTGCCACCATGCCACATCGTCACTTTGTGACCCTGTTACTTTGTTACTTAAGAGAAAAAGGAAAACAATGTTAAACACAAAAAATCCCAATCTCGCCATCAATGGCGGAAAACCCATCAGCCCGGATCCAATTCTGATCCACAAGCCTTATTTGACACAAGAGGACAAGCAGGCCATGATCGAGGCTTTCGATTCCACCTTCATCTCTGGAGACGGCCCCGCCTGCCGCGAATTTGAAAAACTTTTGGCAGAATATTTGGGCGTGAAGCATGCGCTGTATCTTAATTCAGCCACCACCGCTCTGGATTTGGCTTTTCGCGTGAAGGACTTTGCCCCCGGTTCTGAGGTTCTGGTGCCGGATTTTACATATACTTCAACGGCGCTTGGTCCCTTGTATAACAACTTGAAAGTGGTGCTCTGCGACGTGTATGCAGACAATGGCAGCTTGGATGTATCAAAACTTGAGAGCTATTTAACGGAAAAAACGGTTGCCGTGATGCCGGTGGACTATGCCGGCATTCCTGCCGAGATGGATGCGGTGAATGAATTTGCCAAAAAGCACGGGCTTTATGTGGTGCATGACACGGCGCAATCCCTGGGTGCGGAATACAGAGGAAGGAAAACCGGGAGCTTGGCAGACGTATCCACCTTCAGTTTTCACGGCACAAAAAACCTTACCACAGGTGAAGGGGGTGCCATTACCACCGATGATGACGACATTGCCGCCAAAATCAGAATCATGCGCGAAAAAGGTACCAATAAGCATTCCTTTTTGACAGACAATATAACCCGCGGCTACTATGAATATGTGGATATTGGCAATTCGTATGTGCAGTCCAACCTCCTGGGAGCCTTGGGTGCCAGCCAGATGAGAAGCATGGATTATATCTGTAAATCCAGGCAGGAAATTGCGGAGTTTTATCTGAAAGAGTTGCAAGGAATACCGGGATTAGACTTTGTGCGCCATGCCCCGGATTCCAAAAGTAACTGGCATATCTTTGGCATCCTGGTGCCGCCGGAACACAGGTATTGGATAATGGATGCTCTGCGTGCCGAGGGAGTTTATGCCAATGTGCACTACACGCCTTTGCATCAAAACTCATATTATAAGACATACGGTTCCGACTCCGATTTCCCCGGCTCCGTGGCGTTCTTTCAGCGTTTGCTGAGGCTGCCCATCTATCCTGACCTCAGCCCAAAAGAGCGAGAGCTGGTGGTTTGGGCTTTGCAAAAAGTGTTTGAAGCTTGATGGTGCACAGGTTTAAAACAAGGGAAGATAATTAAAATGGCAAAAACCATAATGGTTTTTGGAGGCGGGCTGAATCAATTGGGGCTGCTTCTAGCCGCCAATGAACTGGGGCTGGAATCTGTATTGGTGGACCCAAGCGCAAATCCGCTTGGGAAAGACTACGCAAGCCACTTTTACCAAGTTCCTACGGATGTTTATGAAACAACGCGGGAAATAGCTCTACATCATGGGGTGGAAGCACTCGTTACGGGACAAATGGAGCGACCTCTAAAACTGATGGCGCGCTTGGCTCAGGAACTCAAGCTTAAATTTCATAACCCCGAAACGGTGGAGCGGGCAACCAACAAATATCTCATGAAAGCCGCTTTTCAGGCGCACGGCATCCCCAGTGCGAAGGGTGAGTTGATAAAGGAACATCGCATCCTGAGTGAGCAGGAAATGCTGCGGTTCGGCTATCCAGCAATAATCAAGCCCTTGAGCCGGTTTTCCAGCCAAGGTGTGTTCCGGGTGGATAATTACAGTTCCTATTTGCAAAATGTGGAACTCACCTTGAAATGTTCGGATGATGGCTCATATCTGCTCGAAGAGTTCATCGCTGGCTCGGAATTCAGTGCAGAATGCCTAAGCTACCAAGGCGAAACCAAGGTGGTTCAATTTACCCGGAAACTGATCACACCATATCCAAACACGGTTGAAATTGGTCACATACAGCCCGCCATATTTTCTGAACACTCCAAAAATCAAGCAGAAGATATCATCAGGAAGGCGGTGACAGCCTTGGGTATCGACAATTCGGCTTCACATGTCGAATTTAAACTGACAGATAAGGGACCAGTGATCATTGAAATTGGACCGCGCACAGGCGGGGATTTCATTGGCTCCCTGCTAACCCTGGAGTCCAGCGGGGTAAACATGGACAAGGCGGTAATCCAGATTGCCTTGGGAGAAGAGCCAGATTGGGAAATTAAACATGAAAAGGGCAGCGCCATCCTTTATTTAACCTTGGAAGCGGGTTCCCGCGTTCTAAGCATTGCCCCAAACTGGCGGGAGAATGTTTTGGCACTGCCTGGAGTATTGGATGCCCAGCTTCTATTGACATCCGGTGATCGAATTCAGCTGTTGACCGACAGCACCAAACGCAAAGGATGGGTGGCGGCGTCTGGCGAGAACGCTGGCCAAGCAGGAGCCCGCGCACAGGATGCTCTGGCTGTGATGAAGGACTGTATAAAACTGGAAAAGGAACCTAAATAATGGCAGAAAAAAGAGCCTTACTTATCTTTCCCAAAATGTATAGTATGGTTAAGGCCTTTGAAGAAGGCTTTCGGGAAAATGGCTGGGAGGTGTCTAACCATAATAATAATGCCCATATCAGCAAAATCCAAAAAAAAATAAACCGTATTATGCGCAAATTTCCCGGAAAATTGCGTGCAAGGCGATATCAATATTTTTTGGGCCAAGTCAATTCTCCATTACTAAGTACATTTCATAGTATGCGACCGGATATTGTGTTGGCATACAACAGCGGTATGCTCTTGCCGGAAACCATGCGGGAAATGCAAAAAAGCGCCAAAGTTTGTTTTTATATGGGGGACAGTCCCTTCTATCCCACTCGTACAGATACATATTTATCATGTTTGATGCAAGCGGACATGATTTTGTGCCCGGATACATATTGGGGTAAACAATTGGGCGGTTTGGGTATCGGGTCAGTGAAACCTTTCTTGATTGGAAGCTCCCAAGAGACTAACCATGTCCAGGAGGTCTCTGAAGAAGAGAAAAAGAAGTGGGGTTCCGATCTGGTTTTTATTGGTATTACCTCGCCCAGTACCAGGGGATTTAAGCGAATACTTTTTCTGAGCCAGTTTTGCGATTTTGATATGAAGATTTATACAAGCCGCAAAATTGAATCCTGGTACCAGGAATTCCCCCAGCTCCAAAAGAGAGTGGTTCATCCAATCAAGCGCTTAACCGACGCGGAGCTAAACACACTTTTAAACTGTTGTAAACTGTATCCGGTGGACTCCAACACGGGGATGATTAATGGGGTTCATTGGCGTATTTTTGAATGTATTGGCAGCGGGATTCTGCCCTTAGCGGAATATCGCAAAGATGTTAAAGAAATCTTTGGCAAAGAGGGTCTGCCTATCATCACTAACTACAAAATGGCTCCCGATTTGGCGGCTTACTATTTGCGCAATGATAATGAGAGAAAAGACATTATGGCTGAGTTACGGAACTTTGTGGAGGCAAATTATTCGCCCGCGCAGAGCATTGGGAGATTTCTGGATGATTTGCGTTCATAAAACTTTGAGGGTCGGGCTGACTTTTGATTGGCACCTCAGGCAATGGTGTTGCATTTTTTTGATTGAGGTTATCTGAGATGAGTATGACCTTAAGAGCAGAGGTTAACGTGAAACACAAGGATAAACACGCCGTGGTCAATGGGTTGGACCTACTGGTGATTGGCTTATTGTTTCTGGGCGCGATCTTGCTTTACAACTTTCCAAAATTGTTTTCAGTTTTAGCGCAGGCCTTGGTTTTGTTTTTTTACGCGCGCTCCCAAAAGCTCCACTACTGGCTTGCCATCTATATGTTCACGGCTTTTAATCCAGGAGGTTTATACCATGTGGACGCGCCCGTTTTGCTCAGTTTGATTGATGTGGCAGGGATAGGATCGGTAACTTTTGGCATGGCGTTTAGTGCTATCACGATTTATAGATCTATAGGCAGGAAATCTGAGGCTTTTTTCAAACATTATGTGCTTATCTTCGGGATTTATATGCTATTGTTGATACCAATCTTTGGCGGCAAGATGAGTTATCTTGTGCGGGGCTTCTTGAACTATTCCTGGCTGCTTTTTTTGCCCGGCTTGATAAAAACGGGGGAAGATTTGCACGAACTGATGAGGCTGCTGTTTTTGTTCAATATCGTTTTAGTGGGCATGAATATATATCAGATTGCCAGAGGCCTGCCTTTTGTGCACTTACTTTCTTCGTCTTTCCACAGCCAGAGAACAGGAAGATATCTTTTCAGGGAACAAGATGTGGGCGGTCTGGTGCGCACCTCTTATGGGGTCCATATTGCATACCTGGCTATGGTTGGCTCCTTGTACTATCTCACCTTCAAAAAATCCAAATTTCCCCAATACTGGCTCTATATAAGCCTGATAATTAGTATTTTCAATATTGTCTCTTCTGCCACCCGGGGCTGGATGATTGCGGTTTTGTTTGTGGTGGTGGGCTACAGCCTGTTTTTGGTGCCGCGCTTATTTAGAAGTATCATTATCTCCGCCCCCTTGGTGGTGATTGTTGTCCTCATGCTTTGGCAAATTCCCTTGGTGAAACATCAGCTCCAAAAATCCTTTGAGAGGTTCAGTACGGTGGAATATGTCTTGGAAGGCGACGTCTCTGCCGGTGGCACCAGCAGCAGGCATATCCGTGGAGCCCGGGTGATGAGCAAATACTATGAGAGTCCCATCATCGGATTTGGTTTTGGTCCGGAAACGATGGCCTACGCGGATGGACATACCGGTCACCAAACCATGCTACTCTATTTCGGAGTATTGGGTTATGGACTGTTTATCCTGCTTTGGCTGGTGTTTATGATAAAGCCGGTATTGCTGATGGGTCGCTTGCCAGCAAAATCTCCCTATCGGGGCCTGGTGTGGCTTCCTCTGTTTATTTTGGGTGGCATCATCATCATCCATAGTACATCCGGCATGTATTTACACCCTTTTACGATGGGCATATTCGGCGCCCTGGTATTTAGCATGGGAAACCTGATTTACAGGGAAGCACTGCTTCTAAGCTTAACATCACGCCAGCAGGAAGCGCACGCGGCAGTTCTCAAGCAGACCCATGCGGAGGCTCAGGGTTAGGGCGATCAGATGCACGCTGGAGAAATTTGATGAACAGCAGGCTGATCCTGATGTTGATGGGTTCAAACCCTGGGGGCATAGAATTGCAGATTCCCAGTTTGGTGGCCAATCTTCAAGCCCATAACCCCATTGTATATCTAGTCCACGGACAAAAGACAATTGATAACTGCGTCCTGAAAAATAAGGGCATCAAGCTATACCGGGGAGGCACAAAACTTCCGGGGAGCGCCATCACGCTGTTCCGTTTTGCTCGCCAGCACCGTGATCACGTTTTTCACGTTTTTAACATCGGCCCTGTTTTTGTTCTGACCCTTCGCCTTGCGGGAGTAAAAAATCTTGTTTTCAGCATCAGGGGTACCGTTTATGGTAAAACTTGGTGGAGAAAGCTGTGGATAAGGTCTTTGTGGAAACTGGCCTTGACTTCCAAGCCCTTACTGATTAGCAATTCGGATTACAGCGCCGCCATGTTTCAAAAGCGTCTATGGCGCAGAGCCCAAACTCAAACCATCTATAATCCCATCGACACGGATGCGTTTTATTTCACGCGGGAATCCTATCCCTCTTTGCCGCGAAAGATCGCCTATGTGGGGCGCTTGGCAAAAGGAAAAAACGTGGAACTGTGGATCCGGCTTGCCCAAGAGCTTGGAAAGCGGTTTCCCCAAATGGAATTCCACATCCATGGAGATGGACCTTTGCTTGGGGATTTGAAGCAACTGGCCAGGGGATTGGGAATGGGGGAAAGGATCTTGTTCCACGGCCACACGCGAGACGTGGCAGCTGCATACAGGCAGGCGGATCTCATGGTTTTTTTATCCCAATATGAATCCTTTGGAAACGTGGTGGTGGAAAGCGTTTTGGCTGGGACTCCGGTGCTTTGTTCCGACATTCCTTCCCTGCAAGAAGTTTTCGCTGACTATCCTGAATTTTTGTTGCGCTTGGGTGAAGACGTCATTGCCCAAGCCCAAAAAAGAATCCAAGAATATCCCAAGCTTGTGGAGTTAACCCTGGCCGCGCAAAAGGAATTCAAACAAAAGTTTTCCATCCAAAGGCATATCGAGGCTTTGGAAACGGTTTACCAGGGTCTCAGATCCTAAACATTTTTTTGCGACTCTTTTGTGTAGTCAAAAGAGGGTCAACAAAGACGGACATTGCCAATTGGCGGAAGATATAATCAAGAGGTAATATAGCATTGAATAGCAAAAAATTGGCTGTCTTATATGCCAACCATGCCGATGCCGAGCTCTGGAAAATGCCGCTTGCGGACGCCGGTTTTACAAATGTGGCATACATTGACCTTGGAGCCAGCGATTGGTGCAAACGCTGCTTGGAGTCCCAAGCGGATTTGTTTATTTTACGCCCTCCGGGCTTGACCAATTGGCAAAAATCCATGTTCGACGAAAGGGTGAGAATCCTGGCAGGCAACCCCATGGCCAGCTTTTATCCCAGCGTCTTGGAATGCGAGCTTTACGAAAACAAAAAAAACCTGTCCTATTGGCTTGAAGCAAGGGAAATACCCCATCCCCAAACCAGGGTTTTTCATCATCAGCAAGAGGCTTTGAATTGGCTGCGGGGGCAAAATTACCCCGTGGTGGCGAAGATGAATATCGGCGCCTCTGGAAAGGGGGTCAGAATCTTGAAAAACTTGGCTCAAGCAAAGGCTTATGCGGAAACGGTTTTTTCCAAGGGGGCACGTCCCTATGTGGGTCCCAGCCTGTCCCATGGCAATTTTTGGAGCAAGGCCAAAAACGTGATCAAAAAGAAAGGCTTGCTAAAAAAAAGGCTGTCTGGCTACCGTGCCATTCTTGGCGAAACCCAGAGATATTGCATCTTTCAAGAGTATGTCGAACACAGCTTTGAATGGAGGGTGGTATGCATCGGGGACTCATTTTTTGCGCATAAAAAAATGATGCACAAAGGAAAGGCCAGCGGCTCACTTGTGAAAGGTTATTCCAATCCACCTCTAAAGCTCTTCGATTTTGTGCGTGAGCTCTGCCAAAAACATGGTCTAAGCAGTGCAGCGATTGACCTCTTCGAATCTGGCGACGAATATTTGGTAAACGAGATCCAGTGTTATTTTGGACAGTCCGACCCCTATCAAATGAAGGTGGATGACATTGTGGGCAGATATGTTTATGATCAGGGTTGGAAATTTGAAGCTGGTGATTTTGCCCGAGATCAGTGTTATCCTCTGCGAGTGGGACATATTCGTTCGCTGTTGAAAAATGAGCTTTGACCTCTGGGGGAGGAGATGAAAAAATTATATGGTTTGATTCCCAAAAAAATTCAAAACAGGATTTCTTATCTGAGCGTGAGAACGGGCGTCAAGCCAAGAGCCATGAAAGACGACGTGGAGGGAGCCAGGAAGTTCCCTAAAGGGTTCAAAGGCGGAGTCGTTTTCACCGGAGATTTTGAACTGGGCTGGGCAGTCGGCCACTCCAGACGGAAGCCTGAGCTTGAGAGCATTTCAAAGACAGAGCGTGAGAATATGCCCAAAATACTGGACATTATGGATAAATATGGCATACCAATCACTTGGGCAACTGTGGGTCATTTGCTGCTTTCAGAGTGTTCAAAAGGCGAGCACGACTGGATGAGCAGAATACCCCACATGAACGACCATTTTCTCCATGAGGATGGTGATTGGTTTGATGTTGACCCATATTCAAACTGGCAGGATGCTCCCTTATGGTATGCGCCAGACTTGGTGGAGATGATCCGGCAATCTCCAGTTAAGCATGAAATAGGATGTCACACTTTTTCTCATGTTGATTGTCGAGACGAGTATTGCCCAGCGCAGGTTTTAGATGATGAATTGACAGCCTGTAAAAAAGCTGCAGAAAAATGGGGGATCTCTTTTAGTTCCATGGCTTTTCCAGCTGGAACTGCCGGCAACTTTCCCGTGTTAAAAAAACATGGGATCAAAATCTACCGACGCAGGATCCACCCTTATGAATTGGCATATCCCTATCGTGATGAATGGGGTTTGCTGGTTAGCCCCACAGGCTATGGCTTGGGAATGGCATATCCATCCCGTCCTTTTAAAGATAACCTGCAAAGATTTTTCCTTGCCATAGACAAAGCCATAAGAACGCAAACTGTATCGCATTTTTGGTTCCATCCTTCAGCTTCACCTGAGATTTTTGAAAAGTTATTGCCTCCCATCTTGGAATATTGTGCAAAAAAACGCGATGCTGGTGAATTGTGGGTGGGCAGCATGGATATGCTCCAGCAGCATATTAACCACAATCAGGTTATTTAGATGATTCCACTGTTGTATCTTGCGGTTGGCCAGCCTCTTCCAAGTATTAAAAAAGCGGATGAGGAAGATGTGATTGTCTTTCAAACAGAAAGCCATAACTGGAAAGATGGCAAGACCTTGTCTGTGATAAACGTAACCCCACAGGTCTATAAATCTCCAAGGCGATCCAGCTTCTTTTTGGAAGATGGAAACGTTTTGATCCTTATCAATGGAGACTGGGAACTGCAGGAGCAGCATTTGCAACTACTAAAAGATGCCAATGCGAGCCACTATAAAGATTGGGAGGCTCTTGCTTTTTTATATAAAACCAAAGGCTTGGACTCACTGAAAGGTTTGTTGGGTGAGCACAATATTGTGGTGGTTGATTTTATTAATCATACTGTGAGGGGCATCACATCCCTTCTGGGTATGTATCCTTTGTACTATTGGGTCGACCGTCAGAGTAACTTTGTGCTCTCCACCAGCTTGAGTTTGATGGGAGCAGCACACAAGACGCAATTGAACAAAGCAGCGCTGGCACAAATTTGTCTCTATAATTATTCAATATCCGATGCGTCTCTTCTTCAGGGTATAGACATCATGCCTCCTGCTTCCGTTTTTGATTTTAAGGGTGGCAATGCTTTAGCGGAATCGTATTGGAGCCCCAGGGAGCTGCTGGGCGGCAGATTGTTGGGCTTCCAGCAGGGGGTTGAGCTTGTGGATGAATATCTGGATAAGGCTGTGAAAAGAATATGCGACAAGATCGGTAATTGCTCGATCTCACTTACCGGGGGGTGGGATGGAAGGTTGGTTTTGGCTTATATGCTGCAATATATGGCCAGAGAAGAAATCCTGGCATATTCCTTTGGCACAAAAGATTCACCTGATGTGAGTATCCCTGCAAAACTTAGCTCAAGCTTTGGATTGAACTATTCACCGTTCATATTGGACGAGGCTTATCTATCAACAGCTTATTTGGACTCTGCAAGGGCAACAGCAATATATTCAGATGGTTATAGGGGGGTTCGTAAGGCCCATTATCACCATGCCATGCAGCAATTAAGCCGGTTTTCACCAGCTGTTGTAACCGGGATTTGTGGCAGCAACATCCTCAAGGGAGTGGCAACGAGCCCAAGTGTTGTTTTTAATGAACGCGTGCTGGACCTTATGAGCAGTTCAGATTTTGAGATGACTTTAGAAAAGCATTATCAAGATCTGAAAAAGGCGCCACATACATTTGCAACTGTCAGGTTTACAGAGTTTTATGAAAGCGTGATGAGTGGAATCTTGCCGGATATATTATCAATTTCGGATTATACAGAAAGATTCAGTACTTTTGTAATGGCATTTACAGAGAGAAAATATTTTGGTCCTGAGCTGAGTTCTTACAGACACTTAACGGTAAATTTTTCCCCTTTTATAGATCATGATTTTATCAAATCGGTGGCAAAAACGATATTCTACAATGGAAGCAAAAAGTCGTCGAGCATCTTTTCAAACTGGCAAAACAGTATGCTCTATGCTCGGCTAACCACAGCAAAATCGCGTGAACTTGCAAATTTTATGTCAGACAAGGGGGTAAGCTTGACAGAACTGCTAAACCCCATCAGATATCCCGCAGTGATGATTAAGCAATATTTACGAAGGCGGGGTTCTGGAAAGGCGAACCCGGATCCATACAACACGCGCGGTGTCTTACGACAGTTTAGTGATGCAATGGGCAATGTGTGCAAAGATGCAAACGAATTGCTTTCAAAAGATGAACGTTTTTTGGAAGGACTGTTAACTGCGTTGTATTGGTATGAAAACTTTGAAGACAAATGGAAAGAGGTATGAGCATAATTGATAAAGTGGCAAGCAAAGTCTATAGCGCCCGCGCAAGAGCACATTACGACAAAATGTTAAAAATTGGGCTGAACAGGTTGAAAAAAGAAGGAATATACAGGCCTTTGTCTTTAACCGGCCAGAAGCCTATAGCAATGGAATCCAGGTTCCACAGAAAAAAAGATATTGGTTGGCATGATTACTATTTTTCACTTTCCGGAATCAAATCAGAATCATTTATTCCCCCCAGTATTTTTTATCCGCTGATTGAGCCAATTTTAAACCAGCGTATGATGGTTAAAGTGATAAAAGATAAGAACTACTATGGACAGATTTTGCCGGAGGATGCTCTGCCTCGCTCACCATTGAGACGTATTGGTGACTTTTATTTTAACGAGAAATATGAGCCTATCAATGTGGCGCAAGAATTGCTTGAGAGCATTTTGGCGCCATATCAAAGACTGATTTTAAAATCATCCCTTGATACTGGAGCAGGGAAGGGGATCATTTTGTTTGAGCGGGATGGAGATGTATTCAAGTCTGAAGATGGAATCTTATCAATCGAATTTCTAAAAAAATGCAAGTTTGACTTTGTGCTGCAGGAATACGTGGAACAACACGAGTTTTTCTCATCATTAAACCCATCTTCTGTGAATACTATACGGCTTTTCACATATCGCTCCGTGAAAAATGACTCCCTTAATATTGTTTGTGCTCTGTTAAAAATTGGAAAAAAAGGATGCTTCATGGACCACAGCAATTTGGGGGGAGTATCCATACCAATATCAGACACGGGAGAAGTTGGAGACTTCGCCTGCAATGTAGATGGTGCCAAAATGAATGAGTTCAACAGATTGGAAATAGCAAGCATCGGTCAAATCCCTAATTTCGATGCTTTTGGCAAGCTGGCTTTGCAGGTGGCATCCAAAAGCTATTATGGACGGTTGTTGGGATTGGATTTTACCATGGACCAAGATGGCCGCCCTCTATTGTTGGATATAAACTGTTGGAGAAATGGGATCAACCAGTTCCAATTTTGCCATGGAACTCTTTTTGGAAAGCATACGGAAGAGATTATCAGATACTGCAACTCTGTAACTGCTCAGAACGTGATAACAATAGCAACTTGAATATAAGAAGCTGGGATACAGCATCCAATAAAGGAAATATGGGAGCCAAAATTGAAAATATTGTTTGTATCCAGCGGTAATTTTGACCATTCTGAAGTATCTCCGTTTGTTAAAGTTCAAGCAGCCTCTCTGGAGGATTTGGGGCATTGTGTCGACTTTAATCCCATCAAGGGAAGAGGTTTTCAAGGTTATGTGAAAAGCATTGCACCTTTGAGGGGGAAAATAAAACAAAATGCTTATGATCTCGTCCATGCTCACTACTCTTTGAGTGGATTTGTGGCTTGGTTGGCTACTTTGGGTTTAAAAAAACCAAGCCCCAAAATTATTATTTCCCTTTTGGGCAGCGATGTGAATTCCAAGGCCCTTCGGCGCTTCTATATCCGCAGCTTGTCATTTATTTGGAAGGCGGTAATTGTGAAATCAGACGAGATGAAAGTAAAGCTTGGACTAAAGCGCGCGCTGGTGATTCCCAACGGAGTGGATTTGAACATTTTTAAGCCCTTGGATAAACAGGTTTGCAGGCAGGAACTGGGTTTGGAGTCCCAAACAAAATATCTACTTTTTGCTGCCGATCCCGTGCGGGAGGTGAAAAACTATCCCCTGGCACTGGAAGCCTTTAATCTGTTTCAAACAACCAACTCCCAACTGCTAACTGCCAACTGTCAACTCCTAACTTTGGGAAACGTTCCACACAGCGATATCCCGAAATATCTGAATGCCTGCGACGCTTTGCTGCTCACCTCCAAATGGGAAGGCTCACCAAACATAGTAAAAGAAGCCATGGCCTGCTCTGTACCGGTTGTTTCCACCCAGGTGGGGGACGTGAAATGGCTTTTTGGAGACGTTGAGGGATACTTTCTGACACAGCATGAGCCCACTGATGTTGCCCAAAAAATAAAAGCTGTTTTTGATTTTTCAGGTAAGACCAAAGGGCGGGAAAGATTGATTGAACTGGGATTGGACTCGGAGAGCGTGGCCAGAAGGATTTCCAATGTTTATGAGACATTGTTGTGAAAAAGACCATGAGAGGGGGAGACTGGGAGACTATGAGACATGGAGACTGTGAGAGGGAGAGACAAAGAGACTTGGCGACCGTGAGACTGTTATAAGTTATCAGTATAGAGTTATGAGTTGTCAGTTTCCATGAATGATAGAGGTTCTGAGAAATTGAGAGGCATGGTTTTGTCGAAGTGAGGAAATTTATAAGATGAAAATACGCTCTCACACGGAGTTGGATGTTTATACTATGGCTTTTTCAGTTGCCTCAGAAATTTATGAATTAACTAAATCTTACCCCAAGGAAGAGCTATATTCACTTACAGATCAGATTCGAAGATCATCACGTTCAGTGTGTGCCAATCTTGCAGAAGCCTTTAGGAAAAGAAAGTATCCCAAACTATTTATTTCAAAACTTTCAGATTCAGAGAGCGAGGCTGCCGAAACTCAAGTGTGGATACAATTTTCATATCATTGCGGGCATATCGATAAAGTCACATACGAAAAATTGTATAAATCCTACAATAGCATCATTGGCAAACTTGTAAATATGGCTTTGCAGCCAGAGAAATGGTCCATCTAAACTCATGTTGCATCTTCAAATATCTCCCTATCTCCCCGTCTCAAAGTCTCCCAGTCTCCCCATCTCCCTGCGGTATTAAAACATGACTAATAAAAAAACACAACTATCTACTCCAAAAAAAGGCGTCCTCATTATCGAGGGCCACGTCCAAGGCCTCGCCAACACTCGTCTGCTTGGAAAAGCAGGTATCCCTGTGTATGTTTTGGACAAGGGAAACTGTGTGGCAAGATATTCCAGATACTGCAAAAAGTATTTCAAGTGTCCGGATTATTTGTCTGACGAACTGGCAAGTTTTCTTATCAAGCTCCACAGGGCGCAAGGCTTGCAGGATTGGCTGCTGCTGCCTTCAAACGATCACGCCGTTTGGACCATTGCCAAACACAAAACCGAGCTTCAAAAACACTTCAAAATCATCACCGAAGACCTTGCCGTGCTTTCCAATATCTACAATAAACGTGAATTGCTTGAGCTTGCTGCTGCTGCAAATCTCCCCATCCCGACAACGGTGATGCCCATCGATAAAAACCCCGAATCGGTTGATCTGAGATATCCGCTGTTGGTGAAGGGCAACAACGGTCTCAGTTTCTATAAGAGCTGGGGGCACAAGGCAATACCTGTAAAAAATGAAAACGAGCTAAGGCAGCTGTGGCAAAACTCATTGAAAGGCATCAAGCCGGATGAATACTTTGTTCAAGAGATAATCCCCAGCAAACATAAAACAGTTTCCTGTACGGTGTTTGCCATCCAGGGAGAGGTAAAATCCCATTGGACAGGGGTGAAGCTGCGTGAGCATCCGCTAACTTTTGGCACTGCCACCTGCTGCAAAAGCATTCACGATGATGAAATCTTGCATTTGAGTAAAAGCTTGGTCAAGCTTCTCGGCTACACTGGTGTTTGCGAGATTGAATGGCTGAAGGATCCAAGAGACAATGAACCCAAACTGATAGAAATAAATGCCCGCACTTGGCTTTGGGTGGGTTTGGCCGCTAAGTGTGGTGTGAACTATCCCCTGCAGATTTGGGAATTCCTGAACAAAGGAATTCACCCTTCCGAAATTGACTATCCAGATGACAAGATTTGGCTAAACCTATATACGGATATTTTTTACTCGGTCAAAAGAGTTTTGAAGAAGATGGACAGCTCCCGGGAAATTTTACGCACCTACAAAAGTTTCCACGAAGCCTGCTGGGATAAGGCTGACCCCCTGCCCTTTTTCATGTATGGCGTTTTATTGAGCAGCTTTTTGAGGGGCAGATGATTCCATATTATTCGCCAAACTTTCAGTGCATGGATCTCTTGAGAACCTTGACCTGCACCAAAGCTTTTACCAAGCTTGAAGAATTCTTCCGAGAACTCACAGGAAAGCAATATATTTTGATCACCTCCTCCTGCCGGGCAGCACTTTATTTGGCTTATAAATCTTTGGAAACACAGGGTATTGTGCATGTTGCCCCCCTCACCTGTCAGGTGGCGCTTACGCCGATTGCGGCTTCCGGCAATAGAATCATGTTTCATGATGTAAAAAGTGACGACTGGACTCTGGATCCGAAAAGCGTGGAGCAGGGACTTCATAAAGATTCATTAGCCATACAGGCAATCCATCTTGGAGGATTTCCCTGTGACATGGAGGCTTTAAAAAAGATTGCAGATTCCAAGGGTTTGGTTCTGATTGAAGATTGTGCTCAGGGATTTGGCTCAACTTTGGCTGGCGAAAAAGTGGGCCGTTGGGGCGATATCAGCTGTTTTACACTCACCAAGAACGTCTTCGGCTTGGGCGGGGGGATTTTTGCCACGGACAACGCTGACTATTATGACAGGGCCAAGGACTTGCAGCTCAGCTTCCACCAAGAATCCAAGCTCAAGCTCGTCAACAGAGTGATGAATGCTTATGCAAGCTCACACAGAAGCCGCCCCCTGGGTGAGAAAGTTTTCCAACGTTTGAACCGTGCAAAAAAAAAGCATCTGTCCAAATCGGACTTGGAAGAAGACGTCCTGCAAAGACAGTTGAGACAGGTGCCTCAGCTGTATCCGGCCTCCGTGGCTACAAGGATCAAAAAGATCCAAAACTTGGTTCATAAACGTTCAAAGATGGCTTCCCAGCTAAAAAAACAACTGCAGCCCCTGGGTTTTGTTTTTCAAGAAAATCCGCAGGCTTACTCAGCATATACCAAACTGTTTTGCCATCACTCGGGGATAAAATCCAAACATTTCATAAAAACTCTCAACCTTTCCGGGCTTGAAGCCATGCATCTGGAACACAAACAGGATATATATTATCAGGCAAAAATGACCACCGAGATGGAATGCATGGTTCATGGAGACCTTAAAAACTATGAGGACATCCATGATCACCTGCTCAGTTTTCCCCTTTATGAAAACATGAAGCCAAAAGATCTGGAAAAAATTCGAGATATCGCAAAAAGGAGCTTGACCTGATGGGAAAAAGAATTCTGATTGAGATTGGTCATCCAGCTCATGTTCACCATTTCAAATTTTTATATTGGGAACTGCAAAAGAAAGGCTGGACGGGTCTTTTTGCCACCAAAGACAAGGAATGCGCCATTGAATTGCTTGAAGCCTACAAGCTTCCCTATCAGGTTCTGGGTGAAAACAAAAGGGGCATAGCCCGGAAAATTCTTTCTTTGCCTCTATTCAGCTTCCGGATGATAAAGCTTGCCAAAGATTTCAAACCAGATGTTCTGGTTAGCAGGGTTTCGCCTCTTTCGGGATATGCCAGCCGGTTCGTAAGAAAACCACATATCACTTTTACGGATACCGAAAACGTGAGGCTATTGGACTTAATCTCTCAGCCTTTTGCGGATGTGATCTTAACTTCCGATATATATTTACGGGAACACGGAAAAAAACAACTGCGTTATCCCGGTTACCATGAACTCGCGTACTTACATCCAAAACGCTTCACTCCCGATGAAACGATTTTGGTAAAAGCTGGAATCGACCCTGGGAAAAAATATGCGATAGTACGCTTTGTAAGTTGGGATGCCCATCACGATATTGGACATGGTGGCTTTAGCACCGAAAGAAAAGTCGATTTGGTAAAAAGCCTAGCAAAATACCTCCAAGTGTATATCTCCTCAGAGGGTGATTTGCCTCGCGAACTCGAATCTCTCCGCCTTAATGTCAGAGCCGAATATATGCATCATATCCTGGCCTTTGCATATATGTTTATGGGTGAAAGTGCCACAATGGCTTCAGAATGTGCCATGCTGGGTACTCCTGCCATCTATCTGAATACAGAGCGCTTTGGTAGCACAAATTCTCAGGCTGACTATGGCCTGCTCTCTCTCTTTCCCGGCAGCGAGCAGGGGCAGAAAGCTGCCATTGACAAAATGATGTCCATCGCCCAAGACGATGAGGCAAAAGAAAAAACCAAAGCTCTCAACCGAAGGATGTTGAGGGATAAAATTGACGTCTCCGCTTTCATGACTTGGTTTGTCGAAAACTATCCCGCCAGTTTCAATCAAGTGAAAACAAATCCTGCCACCATGGACGCTTTTAGAACTGCAGCCGCGCAAAAAGAAGAGCCAAATGAATAAAACCGCTTTGTCTTACAAGATCGTAAAACCCAGCTTTAACCACCTCCTATTGCCTAGTCTGACAACCTTGGTGCATCCAAAGTTTCGCATCAACTCATAACCCATGATCAAAAGAATCTTCTGGCTCTGGTTTATTTTTATGCTCGCGCTGAACATAATCCCCTTGGGGGATTCGGTCAATAGAACCCTCCACAAAAAACCCTTCCAGGGTTGGGATTTTTTTCGCTTGGATTATCTTGCTCACTTCGCGGCGTTTTTGGTATTTGCCGGCATTTTTTGCTGGGCTCAATATATCCACCAGCCTGTGTTTAAAGATCGCCCGCTTCTCAAATATGCTCTGCTTGTCATTTCCGCTGCCATTCTTTTCGAGGGCTTGCAATACTTTATTCCCTGCCGCAAGTTCAATCCCATCGATATGATATTCAACCTTGCGGGCGCCCTGCTGGGTTGCCTCATCGTTTTCATTTCACACAGGCTTCATGGTTCGATAAAATAAACAACATACAGCAAATCAGATAAAATGAAAGATTTCTCATTAAAAATATACACTGAACTAGTACAGACACTTAGAAACGAAGGCTACCACTTCCAAACTTTTTTCGATTTTTTGGAAAGACCATTGGAAAAGGTTGTGGTTTTTCGCCATGATGTAGATTTGCGAAATTGGGCGGCTTCACGTTTGGCGAAGCTTGAACATTCACTTGGGGTATGCTCAACCTATTATTTCAGGATGCACCGTCAAAGTTACAGCCCCAAAATCATTCAACAAATTGTAAATATGGGACATGAGATTGGCTATCACTATGAAGTCCTTAGCTCTGCAAATGGTGACTTTGAGCAGGCCATTGCTTCTTTTCAGAAAAACCTGGCCATACTGCGTGAGTTGGCACCAATAAAAACCATCTGTATGCATGGCAGCAGCGGCTCTTCTTTTGACAACCGGGACATGTGGAAAAAATATAATTTTACCGATTTTGGTATTATCGGAGAGCCCTACCTGAGCGTGGACTATGATAAAGTACTTTATCTATCTGACACTGGTCGCCGTTGGAATGGCTTCAAAGTATCAGTTAGGGATAGAGTGAATACAAAATACGATTATAATTTCACAACCACGCAAGACATTATTGATAATGTGAAGAAACTACCCGATCAGATTTTAATCACAGCTCATCCGGAACAATGGACAGATAACCTGGCAGAATGGTTGTTTGTCCGCTTGTTTGCTTTGGCTCACACGGTTTACAAGGTATATTATAGGAATCCAAAAGCAAGGAAAGCCCACAAAAATGAAGTCTGATAAAAAATATGCCCTTATGACAAATGATGTGGAAACCACATCCATTTGGTTCAATAAACTGCGTGATGAAACAGGAGAAAAGGTATTCAGGGAGGGGATGCCACAGCTCTTGGATCTTTATGCCAAATACGGGATTAAAAGCACATTTTATTTCACCGCATATATCGCTCGTCTTTATCCGGAAATCGTTCGTATGGCGCTCCAGGATGGTCATGAGATTGGATCCCATGGAAAATCCCACATCAAGGAAAACGGTTTCGACATTATGCCCTTTGCCCGGCAAAAAGAGCATCTTCATTATTCCAAAAGTCTTTTGGAGGATATTTCCGGGAAGGAAGTTCTTTCTTTTAGAGCCCCAGCCTTAAGGGTTAGCCCCATAACAGCCAGAGCTTTAATTGAAACTGGCTTTAAATATGACAGTTCTGTCGCGTCACAGCGGTTCGATTTTTTTATGTCTTTTGGCAGCAAGCAAAAGCTCAGTTTTCTAACTGCACCCCGGCTGCCATATCGAACCAAAGCGAATAATATTTTTTCAAAAGGCAATAGCGATCTTGTAGAGGTGCCACTTTCTGCAACGCTGCTTCCATATGCGGGAACAACCATGCGCATGTTCCCAAATATGACAAAAATGCAGCAGAGATTTTTGGATTTCGAAAGCAAACTAAATGGAAAACCGGTTGTATTTGTTATTCATCCCAATGAATTCATCGATGAAAGTGATGAAGCGCGTATCATTGAAAAACGTTCATCCAATCCGGTTGAATTTGTCCTGAAAGATCTGCTCCGAGCAAAACTTAAAGCGCGCAATCTTGGAGGAAAAGCACTTCCCATCTACGAAGAATTAATAAAGTTTTACAATAAAAATGGCTATACTCTAACAACAGTAAAAAATTACGTGGAGGCAAGCGCTATATGAAGCCATATTTAAAAATAGAAAAACAGGTCCTGCCATACCATGTCGAAAGGTCATTTTTCAAAGCCTTGAACCATACCAGTAAGGAGCATGGTTTTTCAGGCTTTTTTGCAAAGTCGCGATTTCTGATCTCCCGGACTAAGGACCACTGGCTTCAAGTTTTATCTCGCATTTTGCCTTTCAACGGCATCCGTGTGAAAATGCAAAAAATGAGAGGGGTCAAAATTGCCAAGGATGTGCATATTGGCCCAATGGTTACAATTGATGATGTGTATCCTTACTTTGTCTCGATTGGCAGAGGTTCTTCGGTTGCTGGAAATAATTTCATCCTCACCCACACAAAACCTCTGAAATATCATTCCGAGGTTAGTGAAGCATTTGTTGCGCCGGTTGTCATTGAGAAGAATGTTTGGATTGCCATAAACGTTACCATACTCCCAGGCGTAACCATTGGAGAAGGATCCATAATTGCCTCTGGAAGTGTGGTTACAAAATCAATTCCACCGTTTGTTTTTGCTGCTGGCATCCCGGCTGTAGTTAAAAGTGATATTTCATCCAAACTTAAAAAAAATTATTCTGAAAAGGAATTTAAATCTATATTGGATAAACGCAGACGAGAATATGGCATCTGATTAACACTATTAATATACACAATAATAAGGGGAAAATTTATGAAGCAACTCACACGCAATGTAAGGATCAACGGAACGGGTTCTTATACGCCTGAGGCTGTATATACTAACGAATACTTGGAAACTTTAAGTCCCACCTCGTCAGAATGGGTATTGAAAAACCTGGGGATCAAAGAAAGGCGAATCGCTGCTCCAGATCAGGCAACAAGTGACTTGGCAGCCAATGCTGCACTAAAAGCAATTGAATCAGCGGGCCTGAAACCCGATGATATAGATTTGATAATTGTGGCAACAGCAACTCCAGACAGGTTGGCCCCATCCACTGCTGCCATTGTTCAGGATAAAATTAAAGCCTATAATTCAGTGGCTTTCGATCTTGCGGCTGTATGTTCTGGCTTTCTCTTTTCAATATCCACGGCAGCTCAATTCATCGCTACCGGGATATATAATAATGCATTGGTTATTGGCGCAGATACTTTCTCCAGAATTATTGATTGGTCTAGAAGAGATTCTGTGTTCTTCGGTGACGGGGCAGGAGCAGCAGTTCTGACACATACAGACTCTGACACCGGTTTTCTGGCCTTTAGGTTATATTCCGATGGCCGCGGGAAATGGAATTTCACCATCCCGGGTGGTGGTTCAGAGTTTCCACTGAGCCATGAAAACGTGAATGCGGGGAAAAGATATTTTGAGATGAATGGTAGGGCTGTGTATGACACCGCTATTCAGGTTTTACCTAAATCCATCAACCAGGTTTTACATGATACTGGGCTAACCATTGATGATGTGGATTATATGATACCTCACCAACCCAGTATCCAAATATTAAAGGACACTGCTGACATTATTGGCCTACCTTTCGAAAAAGTGCTTACTAATATGGACCGCTATGCCAACACTTCCGGAGGTACGATACCAATTCTGATGGATGAGGCGAATCGTGATGGTAAGCTAAAGCTTGGGAATATCATTCTATTCGCCGCAGTTGGTTCAGGATGGACTTTCGGTGCCTCGTTGATAAAATGGAGCTAACCCCAAGATGCATATCCTGATAACCGGAGCCTCCAAAGGGATAGGAAAATTCTTAGCTGAGAAGCTCAGAGCCGAAAAGCACCAAGTTTATGGAACTTATTATCGTACCACTCCGGATGAAGAACCTATATACAACATGGACCAGGTGAATATAACGGACGAAGTACAGCTTGCCACCTGGATGGCATCATCCACCGAAAAAGCAGAAGATATAGCTCTGATTAATTGTGCCGGGGTGAATTATAGTGTCATGCTACATAAGTCTGACCCTGACACTTGGATGCGGGTTCTGGATACCAACCTGAAGGCGGCATATTTGATGATGAAACAGATTCTACCCATGATGCGGGAAAAACGTTTTGGCAGAATCATCCATCTATCATCTGTTGTTCCACAGATAGGAGTTGCAGGTACCAGTGCGTATTCTGCCTCAAAATCCGGCCTATGGGGTCTAACCCGTGCTGCTGCCGTGGAAAACGCAAAATATGGCATAACAGTCAACACCTTAAATCTTGGTTACTTTAATATCGGCATGATCAAAGAAGTCCCACCCGATATTTTATCCAGCATAATTGACCGCATTCCCCAGGGCAAGCTTGGAGATCCTTTAAACATTTTAAACGCTGTACGTTTTTTATTGGACTCGGACTATATTACAGGAAGTCAAATTGATCTGAATGGCGGCCTTTATTAAATAACGGTTTCTCGCAGAATTACGTTGAAAAACGTTTAAACGCGAAAAACCAGAGGATATATGAAATACTTAGTCACCGGCGGAGCCGGCTTCATCGGCTCAAACATCGTTCAAGAGCTTCTGCGTCAAGGCATGGAAGTGCGGGTTTTGGACAACTTTGCCACCGGCAAACGCGAAAACATCCTGCCGCTACTAAAAAACCCACAGCTCAGTCTTTTTGAGGGAGACCTGCGCTCCTTCCACATCGTGCGCGCCGCCGTGAAGGGCGTGGACTACATTCTGCACCAGGGCGCGCTGCCTTCCGTGCCGCGTTCCATCGCTGATCCCATCACTTCCAACGATGTGAACATTCTGGGCACGCTAAACCTGTTGGAAGCCGCCCGCGAATTTGGCGTAAAGCGCATGATATGTGCATCATCCTCATCGATTTACGGCAACAGCGAAAGCCTGCCCAAGGTGGAAAGCATGCCCGTAAACCCGATGTCGCCCTATGCGCTCACAAAATACGCCCAGGAACGCTATTGCCAGGTTTTTTACCAGCTCTACGGCCTCGAAACCGTGTCCTTGCGCTATTTCAACGTATTTGGCCCCAACCAGGACCCCAGCTCGCAATACAGCGCGGTCATCCCCAAATTCATCCGCCTCATCCAGCAGGACAGGGAGCCCGTGATCTATGGCGACGGCAGCCAGAGCCGCGACTTCACCTACGTGGAAAACAACGTCTGGGCAAACATCCAGGCCTGCACCGCGCCCAAAGCCGCTGGGGAAGTGATAAACGTCGCCTGCGGAGAGCGTTACACCCTGCTGGACCTCGTACAAATGATAAATAGCATCCTGGGAAAAGACATCCAGCCCCGCTTCGAACCGGAACGTCCCGGTGATGTGAAACATTCCCTGGCGGGGATAGACAAAGCGCGGGAGTTGTTGGATTATGAGGTGCGGGTGGATTTCCGTGAAGGCCTTGAACGTACAGTTGATTATTTCAGAATAGATTAGGGATACACAGGATGATGAGGATTAAAAAGGGATTTTAAAGGTTTTGAACACTAAATGAGCGACAAGAATATCACACTCTTACATAACGATCTCACTGAAACAATTATTCCCTGCTTCTATTCAGTTTATAACAC